>JAAUYH010096064.1_pt1 | contig 15700 bp, 16 predicted proteins | sample 7278061 | NCBI WGS metagenome assembly JAAUYH01 (sample SAMN14350203, study PRJNA611818) | marine sediment metagenome | isolation source: surface marine sediment (0.6m) | place: French Polynesia: Moorea | collected 2018-08
GTGTGCTCTTCCGATCTGTCGATTACTCCGATGAACTCTTTAACTGATTGATATATCAAGGGTTCAGAGATATGATCAATAGGAAATTCCCGGTCGATCTCAGTTTCAAGATCATATGATGGCGTGGTTGCTCCTAGAGTGAATTCACCGGTATACTCTTTCTTTTGGGCCTGATATGTTTCGATTTGTTTCGTGAATTTGCCTGTACAAATAATCAATAAACCTGTCGCTAAAGGATCGAGTGTTCCGGCATGACCAACCTTTATTTTTTTTAGGCCATATTGCTTTCTGATCGCCCAGCGCAATTTATTAACCACCTGAAATGAAGTCCATTCTAAAGGTTTGTCAATTAAAATTAAGTGTCCGTTCTTAAAATCTTCAGCCGTCATTTTGTCTAAAACTCTCAGAAACTCTAATATAGCAAAGAATACCCAATAGCAATTGCTCCGATAATTGTGCAATAGATTGCGAAATAAGACAGTTTACTTTTCTTTACCAAAGTAATCATCCATTGACAGGCAAATAATCCTGAAAAGAAAGCCGCAAAAAAACCGGCACCAAGCACTCCTATTTGCGAAGATTCAAAGCTAATACCACCGCTTAGTATGTCTTTAGCTACTTTTCCAAAAATTAAAGGCACGACCATCAAAAAAGAGAAACGCGCCGCCCGTGTACGGTCAATTCCTAGCAAAACGGACGCTGAAATTGTGGCACCCGAACGTGAGATACCCGGCAACATAGCAACGGCCTGAGAAATACCTACAATGAAGGCACTTATATAGGATACATGCTTATTAGTGTTTTTAGCTTTATCGGCTAATAAAAGTAATAATGCCGTTACCAGAAGCATACATCCCACTAAAAGTATTTTGCCTCCAAAAAATGATTCTAACTGTGCCTCAAACAGTACGCCAATAACTACCGCCGGCAACATCGATACAATAATTTTTAATGAAAAAATTAACTCTTGATTCCATTTAAACTGTAATAAGCCCTTTAAGATTTCGGCAACTTCCTTTTTAAAGACCACAAGGGTGCTTAAGGCGGTCGCAAAATGTAAGACCACGGTGAAAGTTAAACTCTCTTCGGGTAAAGATTCATCGCCGAACAGCGCTTTGACCAATTCTAAATGCCCGCTTGAAGATACGGGTAAAAATTCGGTTAATCCCTGGATTAATCCTAAGATCAGGGCTTCTAAATAGCTCATTAATTACTTTTTCGGATGGGCCAGAATGGCATAGATTTCAACAATAAATCCAATGATAACAAGGGTAGGTGCCAGTCGAATCCGCCTAAAATTGTAGATTTCTTCATTAAAAATAGTTGGGTCTTCACTGCCGCCGCCTGCCATGAGTATAAATCCTAGCGCGATGATCAATAAACCAATAAGCATAATAATATAGTTGCGTTTTCCGAAAAGAAACTCACCTGGGGGTTTTTGCTGTTTTTTATTTTTTGCCATAAGAATTTAATAATACAACTCGTCGGTTCTTAAGTTTAAAAAGCGTTGGGTAGCAAAAAAAGCACTGATCCATGTAATAAATAAACCTGCTAAAAATACTGCTCCGAATAAGATACCAAGATTTTGAATATCCTGCAAAAGATTGAATTCAGGGAAATAATCATTTAAATAGTAGACAGATGCTGCCAAACCGATCAAAGCAACCATAGCACCAATGACTCCCAGTTTAATACTACTCCAAATAAAAGGCCGCCTTATAAATCGTTTTGTTGCACCGACCATTTGCATTGTTTTTATAGTAAATCGCTTTGCGTAAACAGATAAACGAATGGAATTATTGATCAACAACATGGCTATCAATGCAAAAATTGTGCTGAAAATAAGTACCCAAAGACTTATTTTCTTTACGTTTTCGGTAAGCAAACCGATCAGTGGTTTATCATAAGAAACTTCAAAAACGGCGTCATTACTTGAAAGCTCTGCTTCTATTTCGCTCATTTTTTCCGGAGTAACATAATCAGCTTTTACAAAGAGATCAAAAGAATTCTTTAAAGGGTTATAACCCAAAAACTCCATAAAATCTTCGCCATTTTCTTTTTTGGCGATCTCAGCTGCTTTTTCTTTGGAGATAAAGGTTAGTGATTTAGTATATTCTTTTTTTTGTAAAGTATTTTCAAAACTCAGACGCTCATCTTTTTCGACTTCGTCTTTTAAAAAAACGGTTATAGACGCCTGCTCTTTAAAATAGTCTGATATTTTTTTTGTGTTTAAGACCAGGAGCCCTAATAATCCTATTAAAAACAAAACAAATGCGATGCTCATTACGGCCGAAATGTACGACGAACGAAGCCTGCGTTTTTGGTATTTTTCGAATGAACTACTCACTAAGCTAATAAATTAAAATTCCCGATGTAATCAGCCCGCAATATACAAACTTTTAGGTCTTTTATTTTTCCTTATTTTCGGCAATATCCTGGCATAATTCTACCAATACGCCATTCGTAGTCTTTGGGTGCAGAAAAGCGACTAATTTATTGTCGGCACCATGTTTAGGAGATTCATTTAAAACCGTAAAACCCTCATCCTGTAAGCGTTTTATTTCTTTGTGTATATCTTCTACAGCAAACGCTATATGATGAATACCTTCGCCTTTTCTTTCAATAAATTTGGCTATCGGGCTATTCGAATTTGTAGCTTCCAGTAATTCAATTTTATTAGGTCCCGCTTTGAAAAAAGAGGTTTTTACGCCTTCACTTTCTACTTCTTCAATTTTATAATGTTCTTTTCCGAAAAGTTGAGCAAAAAGTTCATTTGAACGGGCTAAGTCCTTTACTGCAATACCTATATGTTCTATTTTTTTCATGTCTTTCATGTCTAAGCTATATTCCGCGAAAGCGAAACAACAAATAATCATCAAAAATATAGAATTATTAATGGTTTTTAAGCGTATTTTTGCGCTATGGAAACGAATCGACAAAAAAAAATCGCCGGGGTACTGCAAAAAGACCTGGTTGATGTGTTGCAAAGTGCGGCCAGAGACGGAATGAAAGGAGTGCTGATCTCTGTTACGAAAGTACATGTAACGACTGATCTTTCGCAAGCTAAAGTATATCTCAGTGTTTTCCCAAATGAGCAACGGGAAAAATTGCTCGAAGGTATCAAATCGAATACGGTTTTGATTCGTCATGAATTGGCACAACGAACAAGAAATCAGTTACGTCGCGTACCAGATTTATTATTTTATATAGATGATTCGCTTGATTATATTGAGAATATTGACAATTCATTACGTGGTAAAGACGACAATCCTATTAAAAATCCTGATATTTTAGATAAAAGAAAGAAGATCTAGTTGAATTTTCCACTCTACATAGCCAAACGCTATTTATTCTCAAAGAGCAGTAATAATGCGATCAATATTATTACAATTATTGCTGCGGTAGGCGTTATTATTGGTGCTGCGGCTTTGTTTATTGTGCTGTCTGTATTCTCAGGGTTGAAAAATTTTAGTTTAGACTTTATTCGGGTTTCAGACCCTGATCTTAAAATATCATCAGCCAAGGGGAAGTCATTTTTCTTCACCGATGCTTTCATGGAAAATTTTAAGGACGAGCGCATTGTTTCTTATAGCAAAGTAGTTGAAGAAAAAGCACTGTTTAGCTACGAAGGAAAACCTCAAATGGCAAGAATCAAAGGTGTTGATGCAAATTATTTGAAGGTTAATAGTATCGATACAGCCATTTATGTTGGAGATTGGTTGGACAGACAGTTACCTAACGCTGTTGTTATCGGAAATGGAATCTCTGCTTCCTTATCTCTGGGAACTTATGACGTTATAGAGCCTTTGAAAGTATATGTGCCGAAACCCGGTAAAGGATACATTCGTAATCCTAACAACGCATTTAACCAAATTAATTTGCAACCGATAGGAGTTTTTAAGTTGACAGAAGACCTTGATAAACAATATGTTTTCTCCAACATAGAAGTAGCACAAGGGCTGCTAAATTATCAATCAGACCAGATTTCTGCGATTGAATTGCGTTTGCGTCCTGATGCAAACCGATCTGAAGTCATAGAGCAGTTAGCGGTGACATTAGGTGATGACTTTAGAGTACAGACACGTGAACAATTGAATGCCATATTCTATCGTATGATCAATACTGAAAATCTTGTTTCTTATCTGGTATTCACGCTAATATTGATCATCGCATTGTTTAACGTTATTGGTGCCATTGTAATGATGATCTTAGATAAACGAGAAAACCTCACCACCTTATTCAATCTTGGGGCAACTTTGAAGGAAATCAGGAAAGTTTTTGTATTACAAGGGTTTTTATTGTCGATTTTTGGCCTTGTCATAGGGCTTAGCTTAGCGATCATTTTCGTATTGCTTCAAAAGCAGTTCGGTTTTATAATGATTACTTCTTCCTTGGCGTATCCTGTGGAGTTCAAACTACTAAATGTAATGGTGGTGGTAGTAACCATTACTTCATTAGGATTTCTGGCTGCTAAGATAGCCAGTGCCCGTATCTCCATGAAGTTAATTCAGTAAAATTTAACACTTAGATATGTCACAAAATCAGTCAGGAAACGTCTGATAATACGTCATATATAAAAGAATCACTAATTTAGCTAATCAATCAAATGGTAAAGTTGAGCATGGAAACACATAAAATTGAAGAATTAGAATTGCCGTTGCAATTGAAGGTCAGTTTTGAACAGGTTTTCAATTTTTATAAGAAATATGCAGAAGATAAAGAGCATCCGTATTATAAATCGGCTAAAAAGATTATAGAATACCTGGGTAATTTTCCTGATTTGATAGATGGGTTTACCGACCTTTCTAAGCTTGAAACCTATAGAGACCAGATTGATTTAATGCTGGAGGGACTCTTCCCTGAAATCCTCACTTTAAATGAAATTAAAGCAGCTAGTGTACCTTTTTCTTTCATATCATTTAAGTTTACTGAGAGATTTCAAAATATTTTGAAGAATGCCGGTGACGATTATGAGTTCAAAATTCGAAACCTTGACGAAAATGAAATGTATCTGCACGCATGTGTTATGATCTTAAACTTTTGTTATGGGTATTCGGTTGATTTGAAACGACCTTTCTTTTTTGATATACCCGATAAAAATTTAGGGATCACCAAGCACTACCGGGTTGCATTTAACGGTGATTTTGCGGAGGTGATTCCAACAGAAAGTGCGCCAGAGATCACAGAGGATGACTATAAGTTATTGATGGATAATTTCGATAATATCGAAGTTTGGAAAGAGAAATTTCCACCGAACAGCTATGTTTTCAAAGGCTTCGGTATTATGAACTTATTCGATGTTACTGCCGATGAAACATTATCTTCAATACAGGCGAACCTTCTTAGAAGTGATGAAAATCTCATTCGCGACCTACAGCAAAATTTGCGAGAATTTTACAATATCAAAGATTTAATGCTGGGCTTTTCGATTTTTGATGCTGTAAATATTCAAGTATGTAAGCCTAAAGCGAAAAGTTCGCAAAGCCTTATTTTAAATGGAGATAAAGAAATACCTTGTGTTACGGGTTATTTTTGTAAGGGTATCATTGATAAAGTATTTTACAAGCAAGAGTCGGTCACTATATCTGATGTTGAACGCTACGGTGTTGCTACTCAGCAAAATGCTTTTTATAAGAACTTGAAGTCTAAAGGTATTCAAAGTATCGTCTTGATCCCGATAAAGGCTACTGACAATAATGACTTGGCCCTTTTAGAAATTGCATCACCAAGGCCTTATGAGTTAAACTCTGTAAATCAGCAGAAACTTCGGGATATTATTCCGGTATTCGAAGCTGCTGTGAAGCGAGCTTCAGAAGAGCATCAAAATGTGTTGGAAGCCACTATACAAGAGCATTATACCTCCATTCATCCTACTGTAAAATGGCGATTTGATGAGGCAGCAGAAAAGTATCAGACCGATCGTGCAAATGGTGTTGAATCACCTCAACTGGATGACATTGTTTTTAACGATGTGGTACCACTGTTCGGGCAACTAGATATTAAAGGGTCATCTTTAGCTCGAAATAAGGCAATAGAGCATGACCTGACCACACAATTGACCTTAGCAATAAATGTATTGCAAGAGGCCAATAAAAATGAGCCGCTTCCTATATATAATGAACTGATATTTAGGATAAAACAATATTTAAAAGAAATTAAAAGTGGATTGAAGGCAGGTGATGAAGTAGCCATTTTAGATTTTTTAAAGCGCGAAATTTACCCTGTTTTCAAGCATATAAAAAGTATCAACGGTGTTCTTTTAGATTTAGTCAATGTCTATATGAACAGGCTCGATGAAAAGCTTCATGTAGTTTATGAAGAACGCAGGGACTATGAAAAAAGTGTGACACTTCTGAATACCAAGCTTGCCGATTACCTTGATAAAAAGCAGGAAGAGGCACAGACCATGTTCCCGCACTATTTTGAACGCTATAAGACCGACGGTGTAGAATATAATATGTATATAGGTCAGTCTTTAGTGAAGCATAAGACCTATGACAAATTATATCTGTATAATTTACGTCTATGGCAATTGCAGCTAATGTGCGAAATGGAGAATTTGGCTTATAAATTAAAAGACCAAATGGACCATAAGTTGCGCGTGGCTTCACTGATTTTAATACATAACAATCCGATGGCCATTAAATTTAGAATGGATGAAAAGCAGTTTGATGTCGATGGTGCTTATAATATTCGTTACGAAATAGTTAAGAAGCGAATCGATAAAGCCAATATTAAAGGAACAAATGAGCGATTAACTGTTCCAGGGAAAATTGCCATTGTTTATTCTCGAGATAAAGATGCTAGAGAGTATATAAAATATATAAAATATTTGCAATCGAAGGGCCTTTTAGGAAAATTAGAGGAACTTGACCTTGAAGATTTACAAGGGGTTTCAGGGTTAAAAGCCTTGCGGGCTGAAGTCATCTATCAAAAAGATTTTAATGAGAAATCGAGCATGACCATCGATGAATTAATTGAAGACATTAAGGCTTAATCCATATAAAATAGAAATGAAAAGGCAGGCTTGAAAAAAGCCCGCCTTTATTTTTTGAGTATTAGGAGGGAGCGCCTTGTACTTGGAAGGAAATTGCAAAGGCAATGACGCTCACGACAATACCAATAATAAATACGGTATAGGTAGTTCGCAATAAATTATATTTTCTATTCAGTACCAAGCCTAAGAAATAGAGGTCTTTAGTAAGAGAACTGTAAAGGTAATCGCGGTCTTTCATCATTTCATGCATGGCCCATTCAAAATCATCTAATTTCATTTGATGGAAATTACCAAAGAATAATAAGTTTACCTTTTTATTATCAACATCTTCTTTGGTAAACTTACCTTTTGTTACATTCGGCCGCGTGGCCAGTACCGATAAAACTATAGAAGCCACAGTAAATAGAACGAAAATGATTGTTGGTGCAATTAAGTATTGATTTGAAGGATTGTCTAACTTCGAAAGCAAGTTCGATAATACAAGCGAAATAATAATAGCATTTACAGATAGTAGAATGTTTGCTTTGGTATCGGCAATATCACTAAGTGTAATATGGTTCCGCAGTGCAACGCGAAACATTGTTTCAATACCACGTTCTGGTAATTCTATTTTACTCTTTTTAAAAGCCAGTTCTTCTTTTTTCTGTTTTAGCTTGTTGTTTGCCTGGGTCAATTTCTTTTGAGACTTTAACAACTGTGCTAAATTTTTACCTTTTTGCTTATCCCAGGCCGCTGAGGCTACATCAGAGTAAAAACGATGCTGATTTGTCATAAAATCTATATTCTCATCTAACCATTCTGGCTCCGAAAGTTTTTTATCTTGTGTTAATTCCCATTCCTTACGCAACAACTCCGTGAATTCAGAAAAGTTCTTACTGCCTATATGTGAGCAATCGGCATCGCGTATGATCTTTTGTAAGTCATCTTGAGGTTCATGTTCCATTTTTGTGGCTAAGATCAGTGACGTAACATTTTTAATTGTTGCTTCAGTAGCCTTGTGCTTTGTTAAAAATGCATTGGCTATTTCTGCACTTTTTTCTTCATGGTTCTCTATTTGACTGGTAAAACCAGTATCATGAAACCAGGCAGCAAGCAATAACTCAGCAGTTTCATTACCATTGAGTTGTGCGGCTTCAATCAATTCCTGGGTTTTTTCGACAACACGTAAGGTATGCGCAAGATTATGATAGACAAAAGATTTATCTAAATTGTCATTCAAATAATTAATAACATATTTTTTAGTAGCGGCTAGTAAGTCCTCCATATAAACATATTTACAAATGATAAAGATAGAAAATTATGTTCCATGCTGATTTCAGAATAATTTTTACTTTTAAAATAGTAACTTTATAGTCGTGATATTTTGATAACCTTAATGCAAAATCTGTAAGAATTAATTCAAATGAAAAGAAAAGACCTGCCTTTATTGATTTTGATTTTTCTGGTAATAGGATTTGTTTTTTCCACAAGTTATTCAAAATCGATTGACAGCAGTTATTCTTTGGTCGAAATCAATAAAAATGTTATTTCCAATAAGGAAAATTTCACTAAAATAATGAGCGTATTGACGCATGAACGTTGTTTGAATTGTCATCCTAACGACAATATTCCAAAACAAGGTGATGATGGCCATCCGCATTATTTTGGTATGATGCGCGGTAAAGACGATCATGGTTTTGAAGCAACGAAATGCAGTACCTGTCACCAAGCCGAAAATAATAAGTACTCAGGCGTTCCAGGTGCCCCTCATTGGGGATTAGCACCGGCAAGTATGGGTTGGCAAGGGCTAACTCATAAGGAAATTGCACGATCATTAATAGATAAATCCAAAAATGGCAACCGCAGCCATGAAGATCTGGTGCGTCATCTTACAGAAGATAAATTAGTGCTGTGGGCATGGGAACCTGGTGTGGATGCTGAAGGAAATACGCGCAAGGTACCGCCGGTTTCGAAGGAAGAATTCGGCACTGCAGTAAAGCAATGGTTTGAAGATGGTGCCATCATCCCTGAAGAATAAATATAGCAATTATAACCTCTAAAGAAGTCAAGAGGTCTCACTATAACATTTATATATGAAAATATCTTTTCACATAAACAATCAACCTCAAACAATAACTATTGAGGATCAAAATACACCTTTACTTTGGGTAGTACGGGATTTACTGGATTTAAAAGGAACAAAGTTCGGCTGTGGTAAAGCGGCCTGCGGTGCCTGTACACTGCATGTTGAAGGACAGGCGGTACGTTCTTGCTCTTTTCCGGTGCATTTGGTTGAAGGTAAAAAAGTGACGACCATTGAAGGACTGGGCACCCCGGAAGACCCGCATCCTGTGCAACAAGCATGGATTGAGGAGATCGTACCGCAATGTGGCTATTGCCAACCGGGATTCATGATGGCAACGGCAGCGCTCTTGGAAGAAATTCCAAATCCAACAGACGATGATATCGACAATAATATCATTAATGTATGCCGATGTGCGACCTACTACAGAATGCGAAAGGCAATTCATCGGGCAGCATCGATAAAGAATGATTCAACTACTAATTCTGTAAATTCATAGGTTATGAGCGATGAGAAAAGAGCAAAAAAAAAGCTGTCACGACGAAAATTTTTAGTACGCGGAGGCTTAGGTACCTTAGGCGTTTTAGCCGTCGGAACTTACCTCTTTAGAAATCCGATCAGGCGCTCATTAGCAGATTTTGCCAATACAGTAGAAACCCCCTATTTAGGTGATACAAAAACACCTTCTATTTGGTTTGAAGTGCTGAACGATAACTCCGTTATTTTGTATTCTCCAAAGGTTGAAATGGGCCAGGGTACGTTTACAGGATTAGCGCAAATTGCAGCAGATGAACTGGAAATCGATATTGATCAGATTAAAGTCGTGAATTCCCCATCTATTTCAGGGAATATGGATGACTTTGGTACAGGAGGTAGCACTTCAATTTCCAGTTTATGGCAACCCTTACGTGAATTGGCAGCTACCACGCGCGAAATGATCAAGAATGAAGCAGCTAAAAAGTTGGGCGTGGAGGTAGCGACCCTAAGTGTGGCCAATGGAATTATTTCATCTGATGGTAAAACGATGAGCTATGCAGAGGTGGTTGATGGAGTAAAAGAATGGAAAGTGCCTAAAACACCAGCTCTAAGAGAAATCAAAAGCTATAAGTTCGTAGGAAAGCCTATTCCAAGGGTTGACCTGAAGGCTAAAGTTTTTGGGGAACATATTTTTGGAATGGATGCTAGCATGCCCGATATGTTGTTTGGTGCGGTGGTTCGGCCTTCCGAAATCGGTGCGATATTCGAAGATGCCGATATAGCTGAAGCTGAAAAAATGCCAGGGGTGATAAAGGTGGTCAAAGAAAAAGACTTTGTAGGAGTGGTCGCCAATTCAAGAATGGAAGCCGAAAATGCAAAACATGCGATCAAAACCACCTGGAAAACAGATAAAGTTTGGCAAACAAAGGATATTGAAGACATGATCAAAGTGGGTCAGGGAACCCCCATCACTATACAGAAAGAAGGTAATGCCAAAAGCATTCTCGAAGATGATCAAGATAAAATAACAGCAGAGTACCATAGCCCGCTTGGTGCCCACGCTCAGCTAGAGCCAAATGGAGCTGTTGCATATGTTGAAGAAGATAAGGCTACTGTGATGATATCCACACAGGTGGTAAAGATTACACGTGATGAAATTGCTAAGCGAATTGGAGTAAGCAAAGATAAGGTGAACGTTATTCCAACTTTTTTAGGTGGAGGTTTTGGTAGGCGTTTGCATACTCCCAATGGCATTCAGGCAGCAGTGCTTTCAAAAGCTGTTGGCAAACCCGTAAAATGTTTTTTAGACAGAAAAGAAGAGTTTCAGCACGATACGTTTAGACCACCTACACATCATGTTTTGAAAGCCAAGCTACGGGAAAATGGAATGATTGAAGCCATAGAACATAATGTCTCGAGTGGTGATGTAGCTTTTGGATCACCGTTGCTTCCGGGTATTGCTCCTGCCCTTATGGGCGCTGACTTAGGAGCTTGGCGTGGAGGAATGATCAATTATTCTGCAATTCCCAATTATCGGGCCGTTTCCTGGCGGGTGAAATTGCCTTTTGCTACCAGCTGGTGGCGTAGTTTAGGCTTACTCGCAAATACCTTTGCCATAGAAAGTTTTATGGATGAATTGGCTGAAAAAGCGGGGAAGGACCCCGTGCAATATAGATTAGATCAAATCGGTGATGATGAACGAGGTTTTCGGTTAAAAGAAGTCATAAAAGCGGCCGCTGAAAAAGCGGGTTACAAGGATAAAGCTGAAAATGGCCGGGCCATGGGCTTTGCCTGTTCTGTGGATGTCAATACACCTTGTGCACAAGTAGTAGAAGTATCTATTGAGAATGAGAAGATAAAAGTGCATAAAGTTACCTGCGCGATGGATCCAGGTTTAGTGGTGAATCCCGATCAGGTACGAGCGCAATGTGAGGGTGCCATTATTATGGGAATGAGCGCTTCTATGTATGAACGTATGTATGTTGAAGATGGTCAACTTCGGCCTATAATATATGGCCCGTATCGAATGGCTTTAATGCGACATGCACCCAAAGAAATAGATGTGGTACTTTTGCAAAATTCTGAGACGCCGGGTGGCGTAGGTGAACCTCCTCTGGGTCCGATCGGTGCGGCGGTTGCCAATGCAGTTTATCGATTGACCGGACAAAGATTGCGCTCAATGCCGTTAGAAGCATCATAAATTTACGTTAATAGGCTAAAATTAGGTGCTATGTTTCTAAATTTTACCTACTTTTAGTTTTAAGAACTATGACACACGAGTTTAAAGAAATAGTAGAACAGGCAATTGAGAATCAACAGAGGGGATTAAAATCTGTTTTGGCAACGGTAGTACATTTAGAAGGCTCTTCATACAGAAAACCGGGTGTTCGAATGCTCATTAATGAAACAGGTACCATGACAGGTGCCGTGAGCGGTGGCTGTGTGGAAAAAGAAGTGGTGCGTCGCGCACAATCGGTCTTTACAGATGGAAAAACGAAAGTAATGGCTTACGATGGTCGCTATCGTTTAGGATGTGAGGGAACATTGTACATTTTAATAGAACCTTTTGCTGTTTCAGATAATTTATTGCAGGCTTTTCATGAAAATTTAGTATTGCGAAATTCATTTGAGATAGATTCCTTTTATAAAAAAGGAGACGAGATTTTCGGGGATTTCGGTTCAGTTGTAAAATTTAAAAGTGGTGACTCCTTTGATTTTGGGGGCAAACCAGATAAAAAACTGGAGGTTTTTTCTCAAGAGCTGCAACCTTTGTTCAGATTGCTCATTATTGGGGGTGAACATGACGCTGTGGAATTGTGTAAAATGGCATCATTACTTGGTTGGCAGGTTGACGTGATAACCTCGATGAATGACCCAAAACAGCTATCAGATTTCCCCGGAGCGCATTCGGTGATCGGACAATCACCCGAAACTATTGATTTCAATGGTCTTACCGAAAACATGGCTATTGTCATCATGAACCATAGTTATGTGCAGGATTTGCGTTATGTTGTGAAACTAAGCCGGCATACGGTGCGATACATAGGTATCTTAGGTGCCGCAAAGCGCAGGGAACGATTGTTTAATGAACTATTTGATTTTGCCCCCGATGTATCGGAAGAGTTTTTGGAATCTATTTATACACCGGCAGGACTCAATATTGGAGCAGAAACACCTGAAGAAATAGCCTTATCTATCCTTGCCGAGATTCATGTGGTACTCAAAGAGAAAGAACCTTTTTCTCTTCGAAAAATTACCGGTAAAATTAATGTCTAAAATCGGGATACTCATCCTTGCCGCAGGCTCCTCCTCCCGAATGGGGGAGCCGAAACAGTTGCTTCCTTACAGGCATACCACTTTATTGGGCTGGGCCATAGAACAGGCGCAGGCATCTAAAGCTGATGAGATACTATGCGTGCTTGGAGCCAGGGCTGAAGAAATAGAAACAGCTGTTAAAGGTTATGGAGTAAAGACAATCTATAATCGTAATCATAAGAAAGGTCTAAGTTCTAGCATTATAAGTGGAGTCAAAGAACTAGTAGATAGAGATGCGCTATTAATTATGTTGGCCGATCAACCGCTGGTCACAAGTTATTATTTGAATTCATTGATATATCAATATTTTGAACATCCTAAAAACATTATATCCTCAACTTATGGAGCATCACTTGGAGTACCAGCTATTTTTCCACAGCAATATTTTGATCAATTATTGGACCTCAAAGGTGATAAAGGAGCCAAAAGTCTTTTGAATGAATGTGCGAGTGATGTTATTAAAGTAAGCGGAATAAATTTGATTGATGTTGATCTTCCGGAAGATTATAATAAACTTAAAAAGTAATGTATTTAGCGTTAGGAACAGCGGCATTAGGAAGGCCACTCTATATAAATATCAGGCATGTACAGCATGATTTTAGTATGGAAAGTTTCACACAAAATGCCCAATCAGTTTTAGATGAAGCTTATCGATTAGGGATTCGTCATTTTGATACTGCACCGGGTTATGGATTGGCCGAAAAATTACTGATTGATTGGTTGCAAACTAAAAATGATGACTCAATTACAGTTTCTACAAAATGGGGTTATACTTACGTAGCTGATTTTAATCCAAATGCAAAGACTCATGAGGTCAAGGAGCATAGTTTGTCAAAGCTAAATGAACAATGGCAGGACTCAAAAGCTTTGTTGCCTTATTTGTCTGTTTATCAGATACATTCGGCGACTTTAGAATCGAACGTTTTACAAAATAGAACTATTTTAGAGCGACTGGCATTTTTAAAACGGAGGTATGCTATAGGTATTGGTATAACCACCACTGGTGTTAATCAGACTGAGGTGATTAAAAAAGCTTTGGATGTTGAGGTTGATGGTAATCAGTTGTTTGATAGTTTTCAGTGTACCTACAACATGTTAGATCAAAGCATAAGTAAAGTGCTAAAAGATTTAAAAAATCAACAAAAAGTGCTTTTAGTCAAAGAGGCTTTAGCGAATGGGCGATTGCTTCCTAATTCAAAGTTAAAGCAGTATCAATCCCAGTATAAAGAATTGAACTTTTTAGCAACCAAATATAATGTAGGTGTTGATGCCATTGCCTTGCAGTATTGCCATGCAAAACTAAATGTAGATTGGGTACTAAGTGGAGCAACTAATAGTGCGCATCTACGTCAAAACCTTAAAACACTTGAAGTAGAATTGAATGAAGAAGAATTAGCAAACTTAGATACTTTTAAAATTGACCCTAAAGACTATTGGAATGAACGTAAACAATTACAGTGGAATTAACCAGATACTAAAACTAACAGAAGATGTATCCATATCACAATAAAATAAAGCATCGTATTAAAAACGGAGAACTTATTACATACGAATATGTAGATACGTATGAGAATATTGCTCCTTGCTTAGTACTTTATTTTAATAAAGAACCTTCTATCTGCCCAATTCGCGAACAAAGATTTGAAGAGTGCAAAGCAATTTTTAAAAATATCACACTTAATACATGAAAAAGGTCATTATTACAGGATCCACGGGAATGGTTGGTAAAGGTGTATTGTTAGAGTGCCTTGATAGTTCTGAAATTGAAAAAGTATTGGTGGTAAATCGCAGTACGTTGGGAATACAGCATCCAAAACTTGAAGAAGTATTGCTTTCAGATTTTACGCAAATTGCTAGCATCAAAGACAAATTGCATGATTATGACGGATGTTTTTATTGTATGGGCATATCGGTTGTGGGTTTAAATGAAGACACATACACCACTATCACTTTTGAAACGACAAAGGCTTTTGCTGATGTACTTTACGAGCTCAATCCGGAGCTGGTTTTCAATTATGTTTCGGGTAGTGGCACTGATAGCTCAGAAAAGGGCCGGTCAATGTGGGCACGTGTTAAAGGGAGAACAGAGAATTATATTTTAAATAAAGGCTTCAAAGATGCCTACGCTTTTAGACCGGGAATGATCATCCCCGAAAGAGGAATAAAATCTCGAACAGGCTGGTATAATGCTGTCTACGTTGTCATGCGTCCATTTTTCGGGATGCTTAAAAAATCCAAGAACATAACTACAACGACTAAGATCGGATTAGCCATGATCAATTCGCTGTATCGGATGCAGGAGCTAAAGCATTTGGAAAATAAAGATATTAATCAACTTTCTTATGTTTAGAACTACTTGAAAAGACTAAAGAAAATACTCAAACGTAGCATGATATATCTGGGATTATTGGTCGTTATTTTAATACTTACCTATATCGCTTTCGTAAGTTTTTATCCAACATTTGGTGGTGATGTATCCAAAGAACGAAAAATACAGTACGCTGCTTCCAAGAATTTTAAAAATGGGCAGTTTGTGAATGTTAAGGATGTTCCCAAAGACCCAAGTTTCTCTGAGATCCTAACCATGACAAGAAAATTTTTCTTCACTAAAGTTGAGAATGCAAGCCCCAATAAAGATTTAAAAGTACAAAAGATTGATTCTGCAGCTATTACTGATTATAATTCACCGACACGACTGATCTGGTTTGGTCATTCATCATTTCTACTGCAAATGGAGGGTCAGAATATATTGATCGACCCGATGTTTGGAGATGTGCCGGCCCCACATCCGTGGCTAGGGAATCGACGATTTAACAAAGTGCTACCCATCGAAATTGAAGAATTGCCCA
>JAAUYH010010378.1_pt1 | contig 15692 bp, 12 predicted proteins | sample 7278061 | NCBI WGS metagenome assembly JAAUYH01 (sample SAMN14350203, study PRJNA611818) | marine sediment metagenome | isolation source: surface marine sediment (0.6m) | place: French Polynesia: Moorea | collected 2018-08
CTTGTCATTTGTCACTTATCACTAGTCACTTGACATTTGTTATTTGTTACTTGACTAATAACCAATAACCAATAACCAATGACCAATGACCAATCACGAATAACCAATGACCAATGACCCACTTTAGAGTCTGCCGACTTCTGGAAAGCGATTCGCCAAATCCACTCCTTTTTGTACAAGTTTTTCACCCTCTGTCGCCATTTTTTCTAGAGAGTCAAAACCGAAACGTTGAGCATCCCGTAGGGTTCTAGAAACGAGCAACAGACGGCCCGAGAAGACCAACGCCCAGCCGAAGCCTTCATGGCTTAAGTCAATTACAACTTGGCTCAGTAGACCAGTTTCCTGTTCAATGCGAACTGCGATCGCTCGATAAAACGCCAGAATTCTGCCCTGAGTCATTAGCTCAACTTCTCCGTCAACTGAGATTTCCCGTTTCTGGGCGCGACTGAGTACATAGGGCTTCAGAAGCAGTTCGTCGCCCCAATTGCGATAGGTGCCATAGGCGTCATTGGCTCGAATTTGTTGAACAATCGCTTTCAAGAACGGTGATTCCAGCACCTCTGTGGAAACCGATTGAGGGGTGGTCGTGTTTGTCGTTGGGCTCATACCAGGATTTCCTCCTCTTCTAGTTCATTAATGTCTTCTGCGAAACTGTCTTCTGTAAAACTGCTGGACTTGTCTGCAAAACTACCGGATCTTTGCTGCAGGGCTTTCCGGAGCCAGGGTGGGGGGCTGCCTTGCAACATTTTCACGAGTATGCCAAGCACATCTGTAATTAGGTCGTCTTCCGATTCAGCCCGCAGAGGTGTAACTTTGACCGCCAGCAAACGCTTCGCGGCGCTTCCTCCAATAGCGGAAACATATACAATTGTGCAATCATCCAAGGCGGCGACTTTAGGCGTCAATTTGTCCTCATTGCCGTCTTCTTTCAAATTTCCCGAAAATTCGATGGTTTCCAGGAATTCATATCCCGCCGATGTCACATCATAAACATCCACTTTCTTGGCTGAGCCGAAATGGGCGTTGATGTGAATAGAGTCACGGGTGGCAAAAGCAATTTTCATAACAGCGCTCCTTCGCAAATTGCTCTTAATGAGCAAGGGACAGGGACAGGGGATAGGGATTAGGGGACAGGAATAAAAACAAACCTCAAACCTCAAACCTCAAACTTCAAACTTTGTATCTCTCAACATCTCTGCATCATCTATTGACTACACCCCACACCCGCCTTCCCAAGATGTGTTCAATCCAAGTGGGAGTGCAAATTAGGGATCCGCACCTAATACCCCCCCATCCCCCCATCCCCCCATCTCCCCATCCCCCATCCGAACTCTTCTACTGGGACTTTATTTTTACGCTAATCCCTCACTGCATATCCCCATTACTCCATCGCTTCACTTGCTCATGGGCAGAAACCTCCTCCATCTCCAGGAATAGATTGCCAATATCAAACAGCAGCTCGGTTGTGCCTCGGTAGCCAACGCTACACCGTTGACCATTGCCTAATCGATCAAAGACAGGGAACCCCAACCGATAGAGCGGAATGTTGAGGCGACGTGCGATCGCAGCGCCATTCGAATTGGTGATCAGCAAATCTGAGCCTTTAGCCAGGTTCTCCAAGTCCTCCAGGTCGCCAATGGTGACGGTTTCAATCGGCAGGCGCTTCAGCAGGGGGGATTTAGTGGTGGTCACCGCTGCGTGAATTTCTACTCCCATCGAATCTAGCCACCAGGCAATTGAATAGAGCAGATCAGGCTCTAGGGCGAGGGAGACTCGCTTGCGGCCAAAGTAGAAGTGGGTGTCCAGGATCGCGTCCTGTAGCTGACAACGCTGACGCCGATACTTTTCAGGGACTGGATAACCGCTAATTTCAGATAACCGCAGCAAAAACTGGTCCACTGTCTCTAAGCTGGTCAATCGGTCAAACACCTCATACTCCGTTCCAAATCGCTGCTGCAGAATCTCAGCCGCCAGTCGCATACTCTCTCCCAGCGCCAGCGTAAAGGCGGAGTGACCCAACGTCAGGAGCTGTCCTAGAGTCGTTCCCCCAGACGTAGTGGCGCTGTAGTCTCCCCCCAAATGCCCGTCGAGAGACAGGGAGAGATCAGGGACGACAATGGGCTTAAGCCCGAAAGCTGACACAATCTCTTTAATCTCCTGGACATCGCCGGGGGCCAGGGAAGGACCGGCTAGCACAGTCACTTGCGACGGCAATCCATTAATGGGATAGCCGCCATAAGGATGTGCGAGCAGTCCTTCGTCAGCCTGATTAATTTCTTCCTCTCCGCTCGGCGGAATGTCTCGCACAATGGCTTCAACCGCCGCCGCATAGCCATCCTGTAAGGCTCCCTTATAATCTGGGGTTGATGCAAACGCAATGGGGAGAGAGTTTAACTCAGGGCGCCGCTTGCGAATACCCTTGAGAATGCCATTCATATCATCCCCACGAGTTTCCGTTAATCCGGTGGTGCATAGCCCAATCATCTTTGGCTTTGATTTCTCCATCAGTGTCAAGATAGCGGTCTCGATGTTTTCTTCACCCCCTAGAATGGTCGCCACTTCCGTCATCGCTGTGGTAGAAAGCGGAATAGCCTCGCGGAAATGTCGCACCAGCATCACCTTGGCGAACGCTGTGCAGCCCTGTGAGCCGTGAAAGAGCGGTATTACCCCCTTCAGCCCCAGGAAAGCCAGGGCCGCCCCCAATGGCTGGCTTTGCTTCAGTGGATTAACCGCAACAGACTTTTTACGGGCGACCACTTTTGTTGGGGCATTCTTCCAAGTTTGAATGTTGGATGCTACAAGGCTTTGCTCCGCTGACAGCAGACCTTGAATTGACTGCTCCCCTACTCCCCTGCTCCCCTGCTCCCCTGCGCCTCTATCCTTCCGCGCCCACGGCGCAGCCTTTCGCACTTGCGCCCAAATCGGACTGTGAAGCGCTTCATCCAATTCTCGGGCCATTTCCACCATGCCGACATATCCAGCATAGGGATGATGGCGCTCCTGGTTAATATCGAGGAAGGGGATACGCGCCTTCAAGGCAGTGTACTGGTTACGTCCTCCCGCAATCAGCATATCGGCTTTCGTGTCGGCAATCACTTTTAACAGTTGCTGGGGGTTACCCTTCTCCAACGTGATCCCATCTTTACCCAGCAGCTCTTTGATGCGAGCCTTGTCCTCCTCGGTACTCTTTTTAGTACTGGTGGCGACCACCTGAATGCCGAGGTCTTTAGCCGCCGAGATCACAGACCAACTTTTGACGCCGCCGGTGTAGAGGACAACCCGTTTGCCTTGGAGTCGATTCCGATAGGGAACCAGCGCTTGGGTCAACTTTGCAGTCTCGTCAGCAATCAGCGTCTCAACCTGCTCCTGGAGCACGGGATCCCCCAACCTTAGAGCAATATTCCGCAGACAGCGGTTCACATCATCCACGCCGTAAAATGACTCTTCGATGTAGGGAATGCCATAGCGTTCCTCCATCTTGCGTCCCATGTTGATCAGCGCCTTTGAGCAGATCATGACATTGAGTTTGGCGCGGTGGGCGTAGGCGACTTCCTGATAGCGCGCATCCCCGGTGATTTTGGCTAACACCCGGATGCCCAATTTTTCAAATAGCGGTAGGACGCCCCACATCTCTCCGGCAATGTTGTACTCACCAATCAAATTGATATCGTAAAGGGTGGTGTATTCAGGTTCCGCTGTTCCCACCACATGCTCCAGTAGGGCCTCGCCGCCCACCCGATTGCCCAGGTTTTTGCTGCCGATAAATCCCGGCGAGTTGACCGGAACAACTGGAATTCCAATCTTCTGAGCCGCAGTCTGACAGACGGCGTCCAGGTCATCTCCAATCAGCGCGGTCACACAAGTGGAGTAGACAAAGACCGCCGCCGGACTATAGCGTTGCTTGACCTCTAGAATGGCTTTATAGAGCCGTTTCTCACCGCCAAAGATAATATCATTCTCGCTCAAATCTGTGGTGAAACCCATTTTATAGAGCATCGGTCCAGAGGAGAGACTGCCCCGACTGCCCCAAGAGTTACCGGAACAGGCGATGGGTCCATGCACCAAGTGCGCCACATCCGTGATCGGCACTAGAGCAATGCTGGCGCCATCAAAAGCGCATCCACCTTGAGCCGCGCCCGGTTGAGCTACTTGTGTACAGGATTTGTTTTTACCTTTGCCGTTCTTCTTATGATTGTGCTCACAACCGGACTCACTCAGGAGTTCATTGATTTTGCCTTGGGTGATTTTCATGGGGAGGCTGAAGGGGTAAAGGATGGGAGATACTAGCAAATATATTGCGTCACGTCCATTTCACAGATATCGGAAAGATAAGTTAGGGCGCGGAAGCGCAGTCCAACGATTTCGTTGTAGAGAGGATTCAGTTTACAGAGTGGTGGAATATGAAATAGCTTGCGCCCAAAAAGGACGACATCACGCTCGAAAGGACATTCACAGGGAATCAGCCGACAGACAAAATGAGCAAATCTAGAATTTTTGACTGGAATACCGCCAATCCAGCGACGAATGGGGCGGAGTGGGTCCCAGCCTTTTCTCTGAGCAGGGGTGGGAAAATAGCTAAGGTTTGGAGATTTTGTAATTGTGTTCATTGTTGTCTCTTTGAGAAGGGATAATAGGGGGAGAAAGAAGAGTTATGAGTTGGAGGGTGGTGAGGCTTGAATTAAGGACCGTTTCCAAACTCATCACGACTCATAACTCTTTTCCACTCCCAATGTCCTGCCTTAGCGAATCAGGTCATAGGAGATATCGGTCTTAGCGGGAACAATGGTGCTGCGGTCTAGCTCATCCAAAACGCTATTCAAGATCCAGGTGAGTAGGTTAAGGGCGCCTGAATAGCCAATGGTGGAGTAACGATGCAGGTGATGGCGATCGAAGATAGGATAGCCAATGCGGATGAGAGGGGTTTTCGTGTCGCGCCAAAGGTACTTGCCGTAGGAATTACCGATTAGGAAGTCAACGGGCTCGGTAAATAGGAGCGATCGCATATGCCATAGGTCCTTCTTACCCCAAACGGTCGCCTCTTGGCCGAAGGGACTGGACGCCAGCAGCGCCTTGGCTTCTTCTTCAAATTCCGGGTTGCTGTTGGTGACTAAAACGTGAACAGGTTCAACCCCCACCTCTAGCAGGAATTGTAGTAGCCCCATCACCAGGTCGGGATCACCATACAGAGCAGCCTTTTTGCCATGCAGCCAGGCTTGGGAGTCAGTGATAGCGTCAACCGCGCGGCCTCGCTCCAGCTCCAGTGCAGCAGGGACAGGATTCCCGGTTGCTTCAGACAGCGCCATCAGGAAATCATCGGTTCCTTTGACGCCCCAAGGCCGATAAACAGCCGTTTTTTGCCCCCACTCCTTCTCAATATAATCACGAGTCTTGGTAGAAGAGTATGCCTGTAAGGAGATAGTCGCCTCGGCATTGATCGAGTCCGCCGCCGCCTCAAGCGGTGTGCCGCCCTGATACATCTGAAATTCACCCGTAGTCGGAGAATCTAGATAGAGTTCGTTATCCCCTAGAATGGTGGCGTCTACCCCCATCAAGGAGGTGAGACTCTTTAATTCCCGCAGATTGCCCATGTAGGTTTCAAAACCAGGGATAAAGTTAATCTTACCGTTGCTGGTTTCGGCCTTCTTGCCCGCGGTGAGGTTCGATAGGATTCCTTTCATCATATTGTCGTAGCCAGTGATGTGGGATCCAACAAAGCTTGGCGTGTGGGCGTAAGGAACGGGAAAATCTTCAGGAATCGAACCCTCATTTTTGGAATTGGTAATGAAGGCGCCCAAGTCATCTCCAATCACCTCAGCCATGCAAGTGGTGCAAACGGCGATCATCTTAGGCTCATAGAGGGCGTAGCTGTTGGCTAAGCCGTCAATCATGTTTTTCAGCCCGCCGAACACTGCCGCGTCTTCAGTCATGGAGCTAGAGACGGCGCTGAAGGGCTCTTTGAAGTGACGGGTAAAGTGGGTGCGGAAGTAGGCTACACAGCCTTGAGAACCATGAACAAATGGCAGCGTTCCTTCAAATCCAACGGCTGCGAGAATTGCGCCCAAGGGTTGACAGGCTTTAGCAGGATTAACGGTCAAAGCTTGACGGGCAAAGTTCTTCTCCCGGTATTCCCAGGTTTTAGTCCACTCTGCTGCTGCTGTAACTGCATCTGAGTCCGGAACACCTTCAAATTCACGCTTTCTCTCAAATAGCTCTTGATATTCCGGCTGCTGAAACAACTCGGCATGATCCTTGATGTTTTCTACGTTCTGAGCCATGATTTATCTCCTCTGGTGGGGATTAGGGGTTAAGGGGATGGAGGGGTTAGGGGATGGGGGGATGGGGGGATGAGGGGGATGAACCTGAATGGTTGGTTTAACAAAACCCAAAGCTTGCTGACTATCTCCCTATCTCCCTACCTCCCTATCTCCCTACTGCTGCCAGGGTGCTTTGACAAGACCCCAAGTGGGACTATTGAGGGCCAGGTCCATGTCACGGGCGAAGATGGCGAATCCGTCATAGCCGTGGTAAGGACCGGAGTAATCCCAAGAGTGCATCTGGCGGAAGGGTAGTCCCATTTTCTGGAACACATACTTCTCTTTAATGCCAGAGGCGACTAGATCGGGCTTCAGGGCCTTAACGAATTGCTCAAACTCGTAACCGGAGACATCGTCGTAGATCAGGGTGCTGTCTTCGACATAGTGGGTGGTGCGCTTATAGTCATCGTTATGACCAAACTCATAGCCCGTGCCTACAACTTCCATACCCAGGTCATAGAAGGCGGGAACAACGTGGCGAGGCCGGAGTCCGCCCACCATCATCACGACTTTCTTGCCTTCCAGACGAGGACGATACTTAGCGATCACTGCATCAGCCTGGGCTTGGTAATTGGCGATTACTTTCTCGGCGTTCGCCTGGATGGTTTCATCGAAGCGAGCGGCGATAGTGCGGAGGGATTCAGCGATTTGGGTGGGACCGAAGAAGTTATACTCCAACCAGGGCACCCCATACTTCTCTTCCATGTGACGGCTGATGTAGTTCATGGACCGATAGCAGTGAACTAAGTTCAGCTTCACCAGCGGCGTCAGCATCATCTCATTCAGGGTGCCGTCGCCAGACCACTGGGCGACAACGCGGAGTCCGATTTCCTCTAACAAAATGCGAGATGACCAAGCGTCTCCACCAATGTTATAGTCGCCAATCACAGCCACATCATAGGGGCCAGGCTCATACCCAAGCTCGTCTTTCTTCTCATCCGCTTTAGGGAAGACCCAGTCACGGACAGCGTCATTGGCGATATGGTGACCCAGGGATTGGGAAACTCCCCGGAAGCCTTCGCAACGGACTGGAACCACCGTCTTACCGATGTCCTTCGTTTTCTTGCGGGCGACCGCTTCAATATCATCTCCAATCAAACCAATGGGACACTCAGATTGAATAGACACCCCGCCATTCAGCGGAAACAGCTCTTCAATTTCATCAATCAGCTTAGCCAATTTTTTGTCGCCGCCGAAGACGATATCCCGCTCCTGGAAATCAGAGGTGAATTGCATGGTGCCAAAGGTGTCAATTCCCGTCGTGCCAATGTAGTAGTTGCGGCGACCTGACCAAGAGTAATAACCGCAGCCAACAGGTCCGTGGGAAATGTGGATCATGTCCTTTACGGGACCCCAGACCACGCCTTTAGATCCAGCGTAGGCGCAGCCCCGGGTGGTCATTACGCCGGGAATAGATTTTTTGTTGGAGCGAACGCCGCAGTCATCTTTGCCTTCTTCATAGACATTGAGGTGCTTAGCCCGATTTTTCTTAGCTTTCGCCGGATACGCTTCCAGCACCTCCTGGATCAGCGCTTTGTTGTCTTCTGTTGTGGTTGCCATGATGTCCTCTCTGTCAGGATTAGGGATTGGGGATTAGGGAAAAGGATGCAATAGGGAATGAAGTAGGAAGGATGAAGAATGAATGTGAATTGAACCTCGGGTAAATAGAAATTGAACAATTTGCAGTTAATCGCAGTAGGTGATTCATCCTTCCACCTTCATCCTTCCGCCTTTTAGTTAGACTGTCGCCACCTCCTTCGCTTTATCCGCTTCAAGCACTTTCTGGTATTCTTCCTCGCCGCCCAGGAGACCGAAGTCAACCAGCAGTTCCTCCAGTTCATCCATCGTGATCGGGGTGGGAATCACCAAATTGGTGTTTGCCTCGATCTTGTTAGCTAGAGTCCGGTATTCATCTGCTTGAGGATGAGTTGGATTGTGCTCAATCACCGTCATACGACGTAGTTCAGCCTCTTGTACTGACTTGTCGCGGGGAACAAAGTGAATCATCTGGGTGCCTAAGCGTCGGGCTAATTCTTCAATCAGCTCGACTTCCCGGTCAACTTTACGGCTGTTGCAGATCAGTCCCCCCAAACGGACACCGCCGGAGTGGGCGTACTTGAGAATACCCCGAGCGATGTTGTTGGCGGCGTACATAGCCATCATCTCGCCGGAGGTGACAATGTAGATTTCCTGAGCTTTGCCTTCCCGAATGGGCATGGCGAAGCCGCCGCAAACCACGTCGCCTAGTACGTCGTAGGAAACGAAATCGAGGTCTTCGTAGGCGCCTTCTTCTTCTAGGAAGTTGATGGCGGTGATAATCCCTCGACCGGCGCAGCCAACGCCGGGTTCAGGACCACCCGACTCGACACACTTAACGTTTTTGTAACCAGTGAGCAGCACTTCTTCGAGTTCGAGATCTTCGACTGAGCCTCGCTCTGCCGCTAGGTGTAAAATCGTGGTTTGAGCTTTGGTGTGAAGCATCAAGCGGGTTGAGTCTGCCTTAGGGTCACAACCGACGATCATGACGCGGTTATTATCCGCCAGAGCGGCAATGGTGTTTTGAGAGGTGGTGGACTTACCGATGCCGCCTTTGCCGTATAATGCAATTTGACGCATGATTTTCTTTTCTCCTTAGTTTGTTGGGCTGAGTTGGACGATGGGGTAAAGGGTTTGCCGCATTCACGGGGGTGATCGTCCAACTGGAATCACAAGAAATTGCAAAGTCATGAGGAAAAGAACTCCCCTATCCCCCTGAGAACAGAGGATATTTAATGTTGTTGAATGGGGCCGTTTTCAGAAGAGTCGAGCTGGACTTATACGGCTTCAACCACGAGGCTAGGTAAGATCCGTTCTTTGAGCCGAGCTTCAATCGCATACTTGATGGTGTCTGTACTGCTAGAGCATGACCCACAAGCCCCCTGAAGATTCACCTGGACGCGATCGCCATCCACGTCATATAGCTCGACATCGCCGCCATCAGCCAGTAAAACTGGTCGGACTTCTTCATCCAGAACTTGTTGAATCATCGTAATCTTTTGCACGGTAGTCAAAGGACGGTGGGGCAGTGGAGCAGTTTTCTCCTGGGAAATCGCGATCTCCGCCGCCACTTTCGATGGAATTGCATCCCGTTCTTGCTGGACAGCAAGGATGATATCTTCGATATTCGCTAAGCAGGAACCACAACCGCCGCCAGCCTTCACATAGTTGGTCACCTGCTCCACAGTGGTCAGATTATTCTCAATCACAACTCGGCGGATGCGATTATCGCTAATGCCGAAGCAGGTGCAGATTAACGCGCCTTCATCATCATCGTGCTGTTCGACTTCAATGCCGCGATATTTATAGATAGCGGCTTCCAGTGCTTCCTGCCCCATCACCGAACAGTGCATCTTGGCTTCGGGCAAGCCGCCTAGATAATCGGCAATCTCTTTGTTGGTGATCTGGAGGGCGTCGTCCAGCGTTCTACCCTTGACGATTTCAGTTAGGGCTGAGGAAGAGGCGATCGCGCTGGTGCAGCCGAAGGTTTGGAAACGAGAGTCGAGAATGGTGTCAGTCGCTTCCTCAATCTTGAGGTGGAGACGGAGAGCGTCTCCGCAGGCGATGCTGCCCACTTCGCCAAAGACAGTTGCGATACCTGGTTCATTTGAATCCTCAATCACACCTTGGTTTTGAGGATGATAGAAGAGATCTAATACTTTTTCAGAATAGTCCCACATGGCCTTAGAGAGTGGTAGAGGGTGAATCGGTAAGTAGTGAGTCGTAAGGGATTAGCTTGCGGGCAAAGTCCCAGTAGAAAACCGTGGATGGGTGGATGGGTGGATGGGTGGATGGATGGATGAGTTGGTTGGTAATGATTAGCTTTTGGCTCCAACTGCCGCCACCTCTCGCTCTTGTAGCCAGTCGGCTTCATCGCTGTTGAAGGGAGATAGCGCCCGCAGTCGGTTGACAATTTCAGGCATGACTTCCAGCACTCGAATCACCTCGGCTTCAGTTGTGAAGCGGGAGAGGCTGAAGCGGATGGAGCCATGCAGTATCGTGTAAGGGATGCCCATAGCGCGCAATACATGGGATGGTTCTAGAGAACCCGAAGTGCAGGCGGAGCCAGAGGAGGCGCATATGCCTTGCTGATTGAGCATGAACAGAATGGCTTCCCCTTCGATATACTTGAAGCCGATATTGGCCGTATTGGGTAGCCGCTGGGTGGGATGCCCATTCACTTCTGTGTTGCCGATGGTGTCCAGTAGACCTTGTTCTAATAGGTCACGCAGCCGCCTTTCTTCATCCATATTCTGGAGATGGTGTTGAGCCAGTTCGGCAGCTTTACCTAATCCGATTACGCCAGGGACATTTTCGGTGCCCGCTCGGCGGCCTCGTTCCTGGTGTCCGCCAATCAAAAAGGGACGAAAACGGAAGCCCCGTCGTGTATAGAGAGCGCCAACTCCCTTGGGCGCATGGAGCTTATGCCCCGAGAGCGTCAGCAAATCAATCGTGCTAGTTTTCAGGTTAATCGGCACCTTGCCCACCGCTTGAACGGCGTCTACATGGAAGGTAGCGTCGTACTCTTTGGCGATCGCGCCTGCTTGCTCAACCGGAAAAATGACGCCTGTTTCATTATTTGCGTACATCATGGTGACAAGGGCGGTGCCTCCGGTCATGGCGGCTTCTAACTCGGTTAGATCAAGCTGCCCTTGGCGGTTAACTGATAAATAGGTAACGGTGTATCCCTTTTTCTCCAGGTGCTTGCAGACATTGAGCACTGCCGGGTGTTCCACCTCGGTTGTAATAATATGTCGTTTATTTGGCTGGGCGGCAAGAGCGGCATGAATCGCCGTATTATTGCTCTCACTCCCACAGCTAGTAAAAATAATTTCAGAGTCTTCGGCGCCAAGGAGCTGGGCGACTTGCGATCGCGCCTCCCTAACCGCTGCCCCAACCTGACCTCCGAAACTGTGCATGGACGAAGGATTGCCGTAGTAATCGCTTAGGTAGGGCAGCATTGCCTCGATAACTTCTGGGTCGACTCGTGTGGTCGCGTTGTTGTCAAGATAAATGCAAGTTGACATGGGAGTTCTCTCTGATGGATGACAGCAAGGAAGTTAGAGGAAGATTTGGAACTGGGAGCGGGGGCTTGTTTCGGATCGCAGTTCGGGATTGAACACTCGGGTAAACCCCGAATTATGCGTTGGAGCCGACTGCCCTACTCCTACGGGATTTGAGCTGTTTGGAAAGGATTTCAGCGTAGGAATCGAACCAGTGACGCCAGTAGTCAGACTCTTTATTGGCTTTAAGCCGAGTCACCATCCGGTTGTATGTAGCAAACCAAGATTCCCAGTAGTCCGATGAATTTTCAGAAAGGGAGGTCAGTTCAACCGCTGTGATGCCAGCCGTAAAAGGGATACACCCTTCATTGGTGGGGCAAACAGACCAGCATTGGGGGACGCTGTAATGACCGACACAGCTATTACAGCGGTTAGGGTCAATCCAGTAGGCCTGCCCGTCACTTTGAATAGCGTGGGTGGGGCAGATGGAAAGGCAGCGATCGCAGCTAATGCATTGACTGGTGATGGTATATGTCATGGTTCGACTCCTGTTTTGAGGGTTAGAAACTGAGAGGTTGGTTCGTTGTCATTGATCACAGGCTGATCGCAATCGACTGATGACCATTGATCGATAACTATTGACCAATGACCTCCCAGTCCTGGCGGCTCATGCCTCAACCTTCTGTATGTATTGGTCGTAGAACTCCCGCGCCACCTTCTCAATCACGTCGTAGGCTTCAACCACCTGCAGCCCCACCTTCTCCAATTCTTTTTGGGGACAGGGGCCAACTTTAGAGGCCAGTACAGCCTTACAATCGGCGACGGTGTTGATAATGCCTTCCAGTGAGGCTTCCTCGCCATAGCCGCCCTGGCAGTAGTGCGCCACCTTACGATGACCGACAAACCGAGCTTCGTTAGCATCCACTTCATAAATCATGAATTCTTTGGCATGACCGAAGTGCTGGTTAACCAATCCGCCTCCCTTGGTGGCGACAGCGACTAGAACCTTAGGACTGTTGGCGACTTTTTGGCTGGACTTCACCTTCGCCTTAGCAGCCTGAAGTTCAGCTTTGAATTGAGCAATCCCAGCGTGAACTTCTTGGCGAGTCTCAAGGTTATACTCCGTCTCCATCTGCATGAACTTCTCTTTGGTGAATTCCTGAGAGCGATCTTCACCCAGAAGCCCTACCGCATCCGCCCGACACTGACGGCAGTGCCGCATCATCTTCATATTGCCGGAACAGCTATCTTGTAGCGCTTTCAGTTCTTTCGGCGTGGGGCCGCGCTGCCCCGCAAGGCCAAAGTGGGTGCCATGCTCTGGCGCTGAAATCAGCGGCATGATGTTATGGAGAAACGCGCCGTGCTGACGAATGACCTGATCGACCTCTACGAGGTGCTGATCGTTAATCCCCGGAATCATCACCGAGTTCACCTTGCAAAGGATGTCGGCCTCCCTGAGCGCCTGGAGTCCTTCCATTTGCCGCTCATGCAGAATTCGAACCCCGTCAATGCCCCGGTAGCGTCTGCGCCGATAATGAACCCACGGATAAATCTTCGCGCCAATTTCGGGATCCACCATATTAATCGTGATGGTGACGTGATCGACATTGAGCTGCTTGATCCGATCCACATAATCTGGCAGCATTAGCCCGTTAGTAGACAGGCAGAGCTTGATGTCGGGCGCTTCATCTGCAATTAACTCAAAGGTGCGAAAGGTCTTTTCTGGATTAGCTAGCGGATCACCAGGACCAGCGATCCCCAAGACAGTCATTTGAGGAATCTTGCCTGCAACCACTAATACCTTGTGAGCCGCTTCTTCTGGAGTGAGCAGTTCGCTCACAACTCCCGGCCTACTTTCATTAGCACAGTCATACTTACGATTGCAGTAGTTGCACTGAATGTTACAGGCGGGGGCGACAGCAACGTGCATGCGGGCATAGTGGTGATGGGCTTCCTCACTGTAGCAAGGATGTTTTTCAATCCGCGCCCGCATTTTCTCATCTAACTCTTGGGGTGTGGAGCTATTAGAGCTACAACCACAACTCCCTTTAGACTTTTTTTCTTTTACAGGCGTTAGGGTTGTCGCAGTTTCTTTTGGCGTTGTCTTCGCATCAGGTGCAGATAACAATGCGGAAGGGGGTGGTGGTGTCATGGAGAATTCCCATAATTCATAACGACTGACTAACGCCTGAGCGGATATGCAAGTCAAGCGCACACTGTAGGAGATTAATAATCCCTTCTTGGTTCTAGAAATCAAGTTGCGCCTACCTCTGTAACCTGCCTACGCAGACTAGATAATCCTTGATTTATGGTCACAAATCAGTTGGAGATACTGGAGTTCAGATAAGTAGACACAACTTGGATCTTAAAGTGCAGTGCGGAGTACTTGATTGATTACGTCCACTTAACCCGATAAGAAGTACAGTCGTTAAACTGAGACCTCCGTTAAACGGGTTTTGTGTTTGGCGTTAGGGAAGTTATATCAGGCCTGTAAAAGCTAAATCCTGGACCTGTTCCCGATAGGATTTATTAGATAATTAACGATGTACTCAATCCCTCAAATGCTTGCCTGATAAGCACTCAAATTTTCTTTTGGGTAGGGGTGTGAGTATTTCTAGGCCAGGGTATGAGTATTTATGGCAATGGGTTCGACCATTTATGTACTCAACTTAAATCCCGCCATAGTAAGTATTTAGGCGTTTTTTCGCCAATTTTTCAGAGGTATTAATCAGTACTCAAACAGGCAATAATCCTGGCAATGATGAGAGTAATTTGAAGCTGATTATCAGTGAAAATTTTATTTCTGTATATAAGATAGCATTTTGCCTCTTTTTTTTGTCAAATACAGGATTTTTTCGATAATTTTTTTAAAATTAGTAGTCATTTGAAGCTGATAATCAGTGCAAATTTTATTGCTGTATACAAGATAGCATTTATCTTTCTTTTTTTTAATGAAATACTGACTTTTCCCGATATTCGATCTAAAATCTCATTAGTTCCACTACCTACCTCGAAATAACCGTTGGGTTGATAGTTTAATTCAGTCAAAACTGAAGATTTGAGTACACTCGTAACGATCTAAAAATAACTATAATCTTCACCCTTAGGGTCCTTGTAGAAGGGCTTGGGGTTGAGTACAGAATTACAAGTCCCCTGTCCTATAAATACTTGCACCCCTGCTCAAAAATACTCGCCCCCCTACCCTAAGTTTTTTTCAAATACCTAATATTTCAGGGTTAGGGGACCGAGTACATTAGCTAATACTTCTAGTAATTCCGATCCGCAACGGTTGCAACGCCGCTTTGAAAGGTGACTGGTATAAGCAGTAGAAATGATTTCGCCTGCAACCCCAGAGAGCGATGCTACGGTTTACTAATCAATTTCCAATCCATCAGGCCGCTCGGTCGGAGAAGCTTTCAGCTCCTTCAGAGAGTTACGCCAGTACGCTGCGTTCCTCTGAGGAAAACTCGGTAGCGACTTCTCTTACCTCTGGGGCCGTTGAGTATTCCTCACCTAAAATGAAAACTCCGCCTGACCGACTCAAGTTATTCCGAGGCTGGCGTTTTCTCAGCCCACTGTGGGAGAGATTGCAAGAGAATCCGCTACTGGAAGATTTGCACATTATCTTTGTGCGCGATCCGGCGGCTCGGAACTGGCTGGAGGTACTCCTTTGCTATCCAGGCTTGCACGCTTTGGTCTGTCATCGTCTGGCTCACAGACTACATCAGAGCGGCATACCTTTTTTCCCCCGATTGATTTCACACACAGCCAGATTTCTGACCGGCATTGAGATTCATCCTGGAGCCAAGATTGGCCGAGGGGTCGTGATTGATCACGGAATGGGTGTGGTGATTGGTGAAACGGCTATCGTCGGGGACTACACGCTGATCTATCAGGGTGTTACTTTGGGCGGTACAGGCAAAGAAAAGGGTAAGCGCCATCCGACCATCGGCAACCATGTGGTGGTGGGCGCAGGAGCCAAAGTTCTAGGCAATATCCAGGTTGGCGACTATGCCCGGATTGGAGCCGGATCTATCGTTTTGCGCGATGTGCCTGCAAATTGTACAGCTGTCGGTGTTCCCGGCCGCAATATTTGCCGCTCAAATACTCCAACCTGTCCCTTGGAGCATGGTCGAATTCCAGATGCAGAAGCCACGGTGATTCGCAGCTTAATCGAGCGAATTGAACATCTCGAACAGGAATTAAACAGCTTGAAAATGGATATTTGCTTAGAGCGAGACGTCTAGCCTTGAAGGTTTGATTGCCTCTGAGGTTGGAGTCAGAGTCCAATTGTTACTTATCACTTGTCATTTGTCATTTGTTACCTGCTACTTGTTAC
>JAAUYH010224522.1_pt1 | contig 15689 bp, 16 predicted proteins | sample 7278061 | NCBI WGS metagenome assembly JAAUYH01 (sample SAMN14350203, study PRJNA611818) | marine sediment metagenome | isolation source: surface marine sediment (0.6m) | place: French Polynesia: Moorea | collected 2018-08
CAACGGTCGAGTCGTTCGGGTTGGTCACGAAGGACGCAGCCACGGTCGCATCGATCCACATGCCGCACTTGCCTTGCTGGAAGAGCGACAGGTTCTCGTTAAAGCCGTTGGTGGCGTAGCCGGACGGGCCAGATTCGGCCATCATGCCAGTGTAGAACTCAAGCGCTTCTTTCCACTCGGGCTGATCGAACTGGGCATTCCAGTCCTCGTCGAACCAGCGTGCACCGAAAGAGTTGGCTGTCACGGTGATGAAGGCACCGCCTTCACCCCAACCGGCCTTGCCGCGCAGGCAGATGCCGTTGATGTCGTTGTCGCGATCGGTCATCGCGGCAGCTGCCTCACGGATGAATTGCCATGTCGGCGCATCCGGCATTTCCAGGCCAGCTTTTTCCATCAGGTCGGTACGGTACATGATCATCGAGCTTTCGCCATAGAACGGCGCCGCATAAAGCGTGCCTTCGTGGCTGAGACCTGCGCGCATAGCCGGCAGAAGGTCATCGACGTCATAGTCGGCCGACAGATCGTCAAGCGGAACAAGCCAGCCATTGGCTCCCCAAATCGGGGTTTCGTACATTCCGATCGTCATGATGTCGAAAGCACCGCCTTTGGTGGTGATGTCGGTCGTCACACGCTGACGAAGCACGTTTTCTTCCAGTGTCACCCACTCGACCGTGTGGCCGGTCTTTTCGGTGAAATCATTGGTCAGACCCTGCATGCGGATCATGTCGCCGTTGTTCACGGTCGCGATTACGAGGTTCTCAGCCAGAGCAGCAGTCGTCGTGACGGCCACAAGAGCTGAAGCGCCTATCAAAGCACTCTTTAGTTTCATCCGAGTTTTCCTCCCATGGATAAATGGATGCAGCTAGTTTTTTGCACTTTCTGACTAACCTTGCGGCAACATATGAGTCAACAAATTTTTCGCGCGTAAAATTTAGAGGGTTCAGGCCGAAGCGCGCAGGACAAGTTTGCCTTCGAATAGGGTTTCCTCTCGTTCGTCCGGCACGTTCTCGCCTTTGATGATGTCGAAAAGAACCGACAGGCTTCTCCGTGCTATCGCCTTGTAATCTTGAGAAACTGTCGTCAGCGGCGGGCAGGTGAACTGTGCCCAGGGATGGTCGTCGTGCCCGGCAATGCGCATCGCGCATCCTGGGCCATGTCCGACCCGCAGGCCTTTTTCGTAGGCGGCCGCCAGCAGCCCGATCGCAAGCCGATCGTTGCTGCACAGAACTGTATTCGAGGGCAACCCACGCGAATCGATCAGCCGCACTCCTTCTTCCAAGCCAATCCGCTCAAAGCCCCAATCGCTCCCAGCGACCTGGATCACCATAGGATCATGCCCCAGCCGCTCCATCGCCAGACAATAGGCTTCGCGACGTTTGTTTGCGTTCGGATTCACCGGCGGCATCTCGAAGAAGCAGGGCGGCTCTCCGGTTCTGCATAGATAGTCCACAATTAATGGAATGCTTTGAAAGTTATCTGAGCCAACAAAGGCTTGGCCGACCGGGACGTTGCTATCAAAGACCACTGTCGGCACCGCATCGGCAAAGCGCTGGACGACATCGATATCCGAGCCTCGGCCCAACGGCGCGACCAATGCGCCAGCGGGCCGAAGCGACTCGAGAGTCGACAAGGCATTGTTTTCCATTTCTTTTTCGCCATGTGCGCTAAACACAATCGGCCAGTAGCCTGCGTCAATGCATTGCCGCTCGATCATGCGCACAATCTCTGCAAAGAAGGGATCAGCCAGATAAGGGACCAGTATGCCGATTGTTCTTGTCAGCTTCCGGTTCTGGTTAACGGCGAAGATATTTGGTCGGTAATCGTACTCCTCAAGCGCAGTTTCAACCCTCTCTTTCGTAGACTCTCGGACACTCTTGGGATCTTGGAAATACTTCGACAATGTTGGTCGCGATATCCCGCTAAGTTGGGACAGCTCTTCCATGGTCTTGATTTTCTTTCCTGACATGCCTTCGCTTCCGCCCATATCTCATGCCGACTTATGGTTGATACAGTAGCGCGCGGGACTTTATTAGTTTCGCGCGTAAAGTTTCGCATTGACAGTAGCGTCCCATTTGCGCGGCGGTCAAGGCATTTCGCGGCGCTGAAATTCTTGGCGACGAACGTCCGAGAACCGCCCCACCGCTCAATGACAACAGGATAATCCCAAGATGAAATAGGGGATGGTGATCGGGGAAATCCTGGTCGAGATCATGGCGGACACAACCGGCGACGGCTTTCGTGAAGCGCAGCCGCTGACTGGGCCCTTTCCTTCCGGGGCACCCGCTATTTTCGCGGATCAAGTCGCTGAAGTCAGCCAGCCTGTTGCGATCATCTCCGCCGTAGGCGACGACGATTTCGGGCATCTCAATCTGAACCGGCTGCGCCAAGACGGCGTGGACGCTTCCGATGTCCATATTGACCCCGACCGCCCAACCGGAAGCGCCTTCGTCCGCTATCGCGAGAACGGCGGCACATATTTCGTCTTTAATGCTCGCCTTAGCGCCGACCGCCGGCTGAGTCATCACCACGGCGCCGACGATAATGTGATTGCGGAAGCAGATCACCTGCACGTTATGGGGTCTTCGCTTTCAAGTCCCGAGTTTGCCGAAAGCATCGCCGAAAAGGTTGGGCCGGAAAGGGAAAAGATCAACTTGGACGGCGATCATCTGGGACCTAACCCTTGGAGAGACCTGCCGGCCGACGAGGCTATGACAAAAGCCGAAGCCATGATTGCCGCCTATGCAAGAGCAGGGTTCACAAAGTTGCAACTCGATACCTCCATGGGCTGCAAAGGCGAACGCGCAACGCTTGCTGACGAGGAACCGCCCTAATAGTCCCTGTCTTTCGGTAGGTCTCCGCCACTTTTGGCCGACGATCCTTCCTCTATTCCAAGCTCGATGTTTCGGAGTGAAAGCGAAGAGTTGGACTCTTGGCATTGGTATGCCCTCCAATCCTCCCTCCATGCCCAGGCATCAGCACTGCACTGACGCTTGGATCATATCAATGGCTTGAGTGACCGTGTCTGAAAGCACCTGCGCGCACAAACTCCGCAGGTGCACAGGACCGATCCTGGCCCGAAAAGAACAAAGGTCGCGTTGCGCAGATGGCGTGGCATAAGTTTTTGCGGTGGCGAACGACCGCCAGTCCCCCGCGTCTTGAGGCGCTCGCCCAATATCGCTGCTCAATGCGCGGACGACCGGTTTCCTGGCCGCGGAGCAGAACAAGATTTCGAGCGTTTGCGGAATTAATCCTGCTGCGTGCACTCGCAGCTAAGAAACTAAAGGTACAGATTGGGCTCGAAGCCGTCATTCGCTGCACTGCCAAGTCCCTGAGATTCCCCAACAGGCACCACCACAAAACCACACTCCACCGCCCCCGCAAATCGTCTTGCACTGACCGCCCCGGCGCGGCATCACCATGAAAACCGCAGTGGGAGGCAACAAAATGGGCGTGATGGACGGCAAGCGCGGGCTGATCATGGGCGTGGCGAACGAACGCTCAATCGCCTGGGGCATCGCTAAAGCTCTTGCCGATGCCGGTGCCGAGCTTGCCTTTTCCTATCAGGGCGAAGCCTTTGGAAAGCGCCTCGAACCGCTGGCCGCCAGCGTGAGTTCGGACATCCTTGTCGACGTGGATGTGACCGATGAAGCGTCGTTGGACGCGCTTTTCGACACGCTTGCCCAGAAGTGGGGCCAACTTGACTTCGTCGTCCACGCCATCGCCTTTTCCGATAAGGCAGAACTGGGCGGTCGGTTCGTCGATACCAGCCGCGAGAACTTCCGGGCGTCGCTGGATATCTCGTGTTTTTCCTTCGTCGATGTCGCCCGTCGGGCCGAGCCCCTGATGACGGAAGGCGGCGCGCTGATCACGCTGACGTACATGGGCTCTAACCGCGTACAGCCGAACTACAACGTCATGGGCGTGGCAAAGGCTGCATTGGAAAGCGCGGTGCGCTATCTGGCCAACGACATGGGGCCGGGCGGCATCCGAGTGAACGCGATCAGCCCCGGCCCGATGAAAACGCTTGCGGGTGCCGCCATCAGCGGCAGCCGTGCGACCTATCGCACCACGGAAAAGAACGCGCCCTTGCGCTCGAACGCAACGCTCGAAGCGGTCGGCGGGACTGCAGTGTACCTTTGCTCAGACGCAGGCGCCTGTACCACGGGCGAAATCATCCGCGTGGACGGCGGATATCATATCCTGGGCATGATGCAGCAAGAAAACCTTTAGGTTTCAACGCTCTTTTCCTGCCCAATGTTTGATCCGTGTCAAAGCGCACAACATCGATCTATGGCAGGCTTCCTTGGTCAAATGACCGGGATAATGCCTATGCCAAAAGATCAGACCGTGGATACCGAAACCGACGCCATTTTTGACAATGGCCGTTACCCTTATGCGGAAAAAATGGACCGAAAGGCCTATGAAACCGAGAAAGCGCAGCTTCAGGCGGAACTCTTGAAGGTGCAGCTTTGGGCGCAGGAAACCGGCCAGAAGTTCGTAATGTTGTTCGAAGGGCGCGATGCTGCTGGCAAGGGCGGCACGATCAAGCGGTTTACCGAGCATCTGAACCCGCGCGCCGCGCGGGTGGTCGCGCTTAACAAGCCAACGGACGAAGAACGCGGCCAGTGGTATTTCCAGCGATACATCGACCACCTGCCGACAACCGGCGAAATGGTCTTCTACGACCGCTCCTGGTACAACCGCGCCGGTGTCGAACGGGTGATGAGCTTTTGCGAACCGTCCGAATATCTCGAATTCATGCGCCAAACCCCCGAACTCGAGCGGATGCTGGTGCGCAGCGGCATCCGGCTTTACAAGTACTGGTTCTCGGTCACCAAGGACGAACAGAGGCGCCGCTTTGCCGCACGCGAAACCGACCCGCTGAAGCGCTGGAAACTCAGCCCCATCGACAAGGCGAGCCTTGGCAAATGGGACGATTACACCGAAGCGAAAGAGGCGATGCTGTTCTATACCGACACTGCCGATGCACCCTGGACGATCATCAAGTCGGATGACAAGAAGCGCGCAAGACTGAACTGCATGAAGCACTTCCTGTCCACGCTCGACTATCCGGGCAAAGACCCGAAAGTCGCAACGCCGCCCGACCCGAAGATCGTCGGAAAGGCGAACCACGTGCTCCACAACTCCGAGCACATACTCGCCACCGCGCTCCATCCGGATACCCGGAAAAAGCGCAAAGCGCCTGCAACGGCAAAGGCTTAACGCCTACGGGCCAGCACAAAGACCAGTTCAGCATCCCCTCGGATGCTGAACGTTTCGCCACATTTCTACCGTATCACCTGTCTAAGTTGCCCTGCAGGAAATCAAACAGCAGCCCATGACCCATTTGATACGAACATTCGCCCTTTTCGTCCTCCTTTGCGCACCGGCCCATGCCCGGGACCTGTTGCCCGTTGCCCTTGGCCACCAGTCCGCTGCCTTCGTGGTGGATGGGAAAAAGGCACCGCTGCCCATCGGCGCAAGGGTCGAATTCACCTATAAGGATGAAAACGGCATGCCCAAAAGGCTGCCTTTTGCGAGCAGCCTTGTTCTTGGCACACAAGACAACGTGGTATTCTTCGAACTCTCCAACAGAAATGCCGCCGCCTTGGCGATACGTCGCTCCCGAAGCGAGGTCAGCTACCGGAAAATCAAGGACCCAGTGCCCGAGGAAGTGGCTGTTCGGCTTGAATACCGTGACAACGGCAACGCAATCCGTCTTGCGCCGCAGATGCGCAGACTGACTGTGACGATGACGCTCGACCCCGAAATCGTCAGCACTTGGTCGCCCGGTGAAACGCTCACCTTCTTCGATGCTCGCGAACGAACGACCCGCGTCAAAGTCAATGGAACCTGGAAGCCGCGCACCACCTACCGTAACGTCAAGGCGATGTTTCGCTCGGCCACCGAAACCGCAGATGGACAATTCGAAGTGACGCTTGTCGCGGACCCACATGACGCCAATCACTTGCTGCGCGCCGAGTTGGAAGACCGGCTGACCGTCGATCCGGAAACGGCACCATCCGCCAAGCAACTTGACGAAAAACGCTGCTTCGTTGTGCAGCGCGTCGGAAACGCGCGGACCGAATTGCCAATCCCCTGTCGGAATTGACGCCGATACTTCTTCGCTCGTTCCCAAATATCCCGGGGTGAGCGCGCACCGCGCGCGAGGGGCAATGCCCCTTCCCCGCGCCGCAAAGCGGCGCGGGGATCGGCTCGCCTCTCTCCGGCATTGCCCGAAATACCCTGCCGACAGGTGATCGCGCTGCAATCACCGAAAGGCGAGCCGAAATCGGGTGACGCCCGCGCGCCCTTGGGCTAAGGAACGCTCCGACCAGACAGGACACAGGCATGGCCCGAATTCTCATCACCAGCGCGATCCCCTACATCAACGGAATCAAACACCTCGGCAATCTCGTGGGCAGCCAGTTGCCCGCCGATCTCTACGCGCGCTACTGCCGGGCCCGCGGTCACGAAGTCCTGTTCCTCTGCGCGACGGACGAGCACGGCACGCCAGCGGAACTCGCCGCCGCCAAGGCCGGAAAGCCGGTCGCGGACTACTGCGCCGAGATGTGGGCGGTCCAGAAAGACCTCTCGGATGGCTTTCGCCTCTCCTTCGACAAGTTCGGGCGCTCGTCATCCCCCCAGAACCATGCTTTGACTCAGCATTTCGCGGGCAAACTGGCCGAAAACGGGCTGATCGAGGAAGTCACCGAAAAACAGGTCTACTCCAACGCCGACGGCCGTTTCCTGCCCGACCGATATATCGAAGGCACCTGCCCGAACTGCGGCTACGAAAGGGCGCGCGGCGACCAGTGCGAAAACTGCACCAAGCAACTCGACCCGACCGACTTGATCGAGCCCCGCAGCGCCATTTCAGGCTCGACCGATCTGGAGGTGCGCGAAACCAAGCACCTCTACCTCAAGCAGCGGTCGTTGCGCCAGGAACTCTCCGACTGGATCGACAGCAAATCCGACTGGCCGGTGCTGACGACATCCATCGCCAAGAAATGGCTGAACGACGGCGATGGCCTGCAGGACCGTGGCATCACCCGCGACCTCGACTGGGGCATCCCGGTCAAGAAGGGCGACGAGGACTGGCCCGGCATGGAAGGCAAGGTCTTCTACGTCTGGTTTGACGCACCCATCGAATACATCGCCTGCGCAAAGGAATGGGCCGACGACCGGGGCGCCGACGACTGGGAACGCTGGTGGCGCACCGACAAGGGCGCCGATGATGTCCGCTACGTCCAGTTCATGGGCAAGGACAACGTGCCCTTCCACACGCTCAGCTTCCCGGCCACGATCATCGGCTCAGGCGAGCCCTGGAAGCTCGTGGATTACATCAAATCCTTCAACTACCTGAACTACGATGGCGGCCAGTTCAGCACGTCTCAGGGCCGTGGCGTCTTCATGGACCAGGCCCTCGAGATCCTGCCCGCCGACTACTGGCGCTGGTGGCTTCTCTCCCACGCGCCCGAGAATTCCGACAGTGAATTCACGTGGGAGAACTTCCAGGCCAGCGTCAACAAGGACCTTGCCGACGTCTTGGGCAACTTCGTCAGCCGCGTCACCAAATTCTGCCGCTCGAAGTTTGGCGAAAAGGTGCCACAAGGCGGCGCGTGGGGGGCAGAGGAAGAGGCCCTGATCGCCAAGCTCTCGGACGGTCTCAAGGCCTATGAAGCCCAATTGGAAGCGATCGAAGTCCGGAAGGCCGCGAACGAATTGCGCGCGCTTTGGGTTTTGGGAAACGAATACCTGCAAAGCGCCGCGCCTTGGTCGGTCTTCAAGGAGGACCCCGAACGCGCCGCCGCGCAGATCCGGCTCGCCCTGAACCTGATCCGCGTCTACGCCGTGCTCTCGGCGCCCTTCATCCCGGACGCGTCGGCCCGCATTCTGAGCGCGATGAATACGCAAGACACGAACTGGCCTGGCGACATGAACGACGCCCTGACAGCCCTCACGCCGGGACACGGCTTCACGGTGCCAAACGTCCTTTTCGCCAAGATCAGCGACGAGGACCGCGAGGCCTGGGCAGAGAAATTCTCTGGAACGCGCGACTGAAGTGATGCGGACGGCTCTTCGCATAGCAGGCATTACTCTGCTGGCCCTCGTCCTTGCGGCGACAGGCCTATTCGGGTGGTCGGAATACCAGTCCTGGCAGCGCGACCGGGCCCTGGCCGAGGCAGAGGCCTGGAACCTGAACGAATGGAAAACCGGTGAAGCGCTGAAAGTCACCCTCGCGTTCGAAAATTCGGTGCAAGGCGAAACCCTCGCGGGCGAAAACACCATACACTGTTACCGGAAGAAAATCGTCTACGGCGGCTTCGGGATCGACAGACCGGTCAGGACCGAAGACGTGGTAAACCCCCTTCTCTACCAGAGCGCATTCAACCTCGGCGCTGGCGATCAGTATATCCGCGGCATCAGCACAACGAAACTATGCCGGGACCTCTTTCGCGACGGTCCGCCCACCGTTCTGCCAGCCGCACTGATCGGCCATATCCTGATCATGGACTTGTCCGACGACACCCCGGCATTAAGCGTGCGCGATCAGACCTTCCGGCTACCTCCCCGAACTTGTCAGGTGGAGTGGTCGACAAAGGCTCCGTTGCGGCTGGAAGGCGGCGTAACGATGCAGCCTGTTCAACTGTTGCGCGTTGACCCCGTCCCGATGCGCGAAGCGCTTGCCGAACCCGGCTTCATGGGCTCGGCCAACGGCATAGTCGACCGCATGGTCAATCGGTCCATATGGGCCAGCGATCGTCCGGCAACCTATCAATGGGATCAAACGGCGCTCTGTTGGGTTGCAACCGGCCGCACTGACTGCATCCGCGAAGCGGACGACATTTGCGGCATTCCAAGGCTCTAAGGACCGGCCCCGCGACATCCCGACGCAAGGACATTCCGTCGTCTGCTGCCGTTCGCCGCCGTGGCGTATGACGTGCCGGTGAGAGCGGATACATCATGACGATTGAGCCAAAATTCAGCGAAGAAGACCTGCGTGCAACGACCCAAGAGGTTGCGGAACGCCCGGTGCGGCCTGCGATGTTTCGCGGCTGGCGCCAGCGCTGCCCCTCCTGCGGTAAGGGCCCGATCATGCGGTCCTATCTGAAGGTCCGCGATGAATGCGCCGTATGCGGTGAGGAATTGCACCATCACCGGGCGGACGACGGGCCCGCGTATCTGACGATCCTGATTGTCGGCCATATCATGGCGCCGGCGATCATCTGGGCCTTCACCACCTTTCGCCCCGATCCCATGGTGCTTGCCAGCGTCTTTACCGTTGGCTGTGTCGCGTTGTCGCTTTACCTTCTGCCAAGGTTAAAAGGCGCGATAGTGGGTCTGCAATGGGCGAAACGGATGCACGGCTTCGGCAAAAGGTGAGCGACATCCCGATCAGGGATGCGTCAACGCTCATTCTGGTCCGCGATCCTGTTGAAAACCCGCGCATCCTGATGGGCCAACGCGGCAAGGCGGCCGCCTTCATGGCAGACAAGTTCGTTTTCCCTGGCGGCGCCGTCGACGACAGCGACGCCGACGGTCCCGTGACGCTTGGAGCGCTTTGCCGCGACCGGTTGGAACAAAGCTCTGAGCGAAGCCCAGATGCGCTCGCCGCCGCAGCGCTCCGCGAGCTTCGCGAAGAAACCGGGCAGACCCTGGATGGCGGCGGGGCAGGCCTTCACTTCTTCTTTCGCGCCATCACGCCACCCGGGCGACCTCGACGGTTCGACGCCCGGTTCTTCCTGGCCGATGCCGCACGGCTGACCAGCGACCCTGACCGCTTCGAGCCAACCGAGGCAGAGCTTTCCCACATCCAATGGGTGCCCTTGCCGGACGTGCGAAACCTGAACTTACCCTTCATCACGCGCGTTGTCCTGGCAGAACTGGCTCGCCACCTGCCACGCACGGATGCACCGGACCGAGTGCCCTTTGTCAGGAACGACGATTTAGAACGGGATGTGCTTTGGCTCTGAATTGAGCGTCAGCAAACGCTCACTTCAGACAAGATACGCGACACCCAAAATGGACGCGGTCAAGACCAACATCCCCAAAAGCTCCCGCGCCGACAGCTTTTCGCGAAACCAAATCCAGCCCACCAGAAGCGAAAAGATCAGCTCGATCTGCCCAACTGCAAAGACATACGCCGCATTCATCAGCGAAAAGGCGGCAAACCAGCTCCAACTGCCGATCAGGGAAAACAGGCTCACCACCATTGTCGGTCGCCATGCCAGGAACGTCGCGCGCACCTGCCCCGGCTCTTTCCACACCAGCCACACCGCCAGAATCGCCGTTTGAAAGGCGGCCACCACCGCCAATGTGACACCGCCTGTCAGGATCGGGTCGCCAGTATCCAGCGCCAACGCCGCCCCACGGTAGCTAACTGCGGAGAGCGCGAAGAACACGCCCGACAAAAGCCCGATCCCCGCGGCCCGATTGAACAAACTTCCGCCACCCGGCGGGTCGGAAAGCAAAAGAACGCCCACAAACCCCAGCGCGATCGCTGCCGCACCCCAGCCGGGAATCGCATCCCCCAGAATGATGAAACCGGCCAGCGCCGTCAGCATGACCTCGGTCTTCTTGAATGTGATGCCGACCGCGAAAGCACGCTCCTTGAACAGGCTGACCGTGCAGATCGTAGCCAGGATCTGAAACATGCCGCCCAGCGCGCCGAAAACCAGAAACTCAAGTGACAGGTCCGGCCATGCTGCCCCAGTCGCCTGCCCGTAAAGCGCCGCCAGGACAATTGCGACTGGCCATGACCACAAGAACCGAGCCCAGGTCGCCGCCGCCGGGCTTAGCGCACCACCAGCCAGCACTTTCTGAACCGCAAACCGCATGGTCTGCGCCGCCGCCGCCAGTATGGAAAAGAAAACCCAAAGCTCCACGACCGCTTGTCTGCCGCGAATTCAGGCGACCGACAAGCCGCTCAGTCGGACCGTGCTGTCAAGGGATGCGCCACCGGGTCTTTCGTATGGAACAGGTAGCGTCGGAAAATCATGCTGTAAGACGAAAAAAGGTACCCGCCATTCATCGCCAGAAACCGCTCGCGATGGCGCCGGTAAAGCGCCGGCAAGCGGTACCAGGCGACGCCGGGATGTGCGTGATGCACGGCATGAAGATTGTTGTTCAGGAACAAAAGCGCCAACGGTCCGCGATCCTCGATAATGACCGAACGGGCGCGCGCCTGTTCATGGGCCTGATGCTCCAGAAACGTCCGGATGCGTAACAAGGCCAAGCCCACATAGACCGCGACGCCATACGCCCAAAGCGGCATGGGTGACGCCCAGACGATCGCGACGATCACCGCAACCGCCGGGACATGCCAAAGCCAACCGTGCGCGACGCGCGGATCGGCCCGCCATGCGCTCCAATCGCTTCGCAGGAAGAAAACCGTTCCGATGGCGGGTCCCAACAGAAGCCGACCCGCCAGGGTGTTGTTCAGCGTCAGCAAAGCCTTGAGCGCCAGCGGAAGGCGCGCCCAGTGGTCGCCGTCCAGGAAGTTGGTCTCCGGATCCTCGAAGGGATCGGTCAGCGAGGCGTCCTTGTGGTGGTCCAGATGCGTGTCACGAAAACGAAGGTACGGGATAACAAGCGTGAGGGGCGGCCAGGCAAGAGCGGTATTCAGCAAGCACGATCCGGTCGGATGACCGTGAAGCGCCTCGTGCTGAAGCGAGCCTTGAAACGCAATCGAGACGGCGGCGATCGGAACGGCAAGCCACAGCGACACCTCCGCCAACCAGAAGATCGCCATGCTCCAGACGCCGTAGACGACCAGAAAAAGGGCAACAGTGGGCCACTCGATACTTCGCAACTTTCGCATGACACTTCTTGCTAACCAGATCACGGACTTGTGAACACTCCAAGAATGCGCAACATTAGGCCCACAATGTTGAAGAAATTCACCGAACATGGATAAACGCACGCGTGCCCTACTGTTCCGTAAACGCCTGAGCGAGGCGATGAACACGCGCGGCGAAACCCGCGCCAGCCTTGCGCGCCGCATCGGTGTCGACCGCTCGACGGTGTCGCAACTGTTGGGCCAGACCTCCGCGCGTCTGCCGAACGCGCAAGTGGTGGCCGAATGCGCCACGGCGCTTGGTGTCTCGGGCGACTGGCTGTTGGGGCTGACCGACCTTCCGGAACAGGCCGCTGAACTACTGGCAAGTTCGGTCGTGGTCTCCCGCGCGGTGCGAACACCGCTTGATGAACAGATCTTGACCTGGCAGCGCGAAGCGGCCGGCTACAAGATACGTCACGTTCCCGCCACCTTGCCGGACATGCTGAAAACCGACGCCATGCTCCGCTGGGAATACGAACCCTATCTGGGGCGGACCACCGAACAGGCAATCGGTGCCAGCCACGACCGATTGGACGGGCTGCGCGAATCGATGTCAGATTTCGAAATCGCGATGCCGCTTTATACCGTCGAAAGCTTCGTCGGGCGCACCGGGTATTATAGTGGGCTGCCGCAACACATCCGAGACGAGCAAATGGCCCATTTCATAGACCTGCACGACCAACTTTACCCGGCGCTTCGCGTTCACCTGTTCGATGCGCGCCGCCTCTGGTCCGCCGGACTAACCGTCTTCGGGCCGCTGATCGGCGTGATTTACCTTGGCCAGCAGTACCTCGCCTTTCGCGATCGGCAACGTGTCCGCGACCTGACGGATCACTTCGACGCTCTCGTCCGCGAAGCCCATGTCTCGGCACGCGACTGGCCCAAACATCTTCAGGCGCTTTCGGCGTCCGTCGGATAATCGCCGGGGCGCGGGGTGGGCTGAAGCGAGCGCACAGCCGCAAGCTCGGCAACGATCTTCTTGACCCGTTGCTTGCATTCGTCGGCATTACGCGATGTGGCCTCCAGCGACAGACCGCCGGTCCCCATGACATCCACCCGAAAAACCTCTGCCGGGCGAATGGCACAAGCCTGTACGGCATCCACATCGAAAGACGGTGTATCGACGAAAACAACGGCGGCATCCCCGGCCGCAGCTTGCGCACGCTGCAACACCATCTGGACGAGTTCCAGCCGATCCGGCAGGCAGCAGAAAACCAATTCCGCTGACTGTACCGCAGCCGAAATCGTGGGCTCTCGCCGAAAATCCGGTGTGTCTTTCAAGGATCGCCCCGCCAGGGGATCGGGGTCAAAGCCGCGCACCCGCCATCCAGAGGCCAGACACGCAACGGCCCAGGCCTGTCCGCGCGCGCCGAGGCCAAGGATGCTGACCCGCTGACTCACGCGCCATCCCCCTGTGCCGTCATCTGCAACTGATCCACATCATAGCCGTTGAAGCGCAACACATCACGGGCAGCCTTCAACCGATCGGCGCGAATATCCGGCGTCCTGTTCAGGATCCACCCTGCCCGCCCCGACGGTGTGCCAACCACTGCGGTAGTATAATCCTGATCGACCCAAAGCACCCAATAATCCGCGGGAAATGGGACCCCACTCAACCGGACTTTCAAGCGCCCGGGGCCCACAATCGAAGCGCTTCCGTCGATCACCGACAGCGCGCCGTCCCGAAAGCACGAGTTCCGCACGCTCAAGCTGCCTGGCCCGGTCACCGCGTAATCAGCCTGCACATTCACGCACCCGGTTTGAAACGGCACCGGGAACCGCGCGACCTCGTACCAAAGCCCGGCATAGCGGTCAGGCTCGAAAACGGCCATCGAGGTGATCGCGACGTCGCGATCGCGATACGCTGTTCCACAAGCGGCCAGCGTCAGCCCCAGCGAAAGGAAATGTCCTAGTTTCATTCGAGACATCGCGTCTGACGCACTCCATTACTGCCCAGCACTTCATGGCATCCGAGGAGGGGGGTTTGCGGCGCACAGGTCCGAGACCGCGCCAGGCAAAGGCCCTCGCAGTCACGCTCGCTTTCGCAACGCTTGTTGGCGTCGCGCGTCTGGCGGTAACAGATGAATGCATCGCGACCCGGCACCGAACCCCACCGTCCGCCGCCCTTTTCGCAGGCCGCGCGCTGCGGTGACAGAAGGCCGGGAATGTCGGCTCCCGTGTCCGTGGACGCCCCCGTGCCTTCGTCACAGGCGACCAGAACGATACCCAGTATGAAAACCGTCAGAACACGACGGACCACAGACATGCTCGGCCTCCCAAGCCTCCCCCAAGTGCGGCCAGCCTAGGGGGCGGCAGGCGCATCGGCAAGATGCCGCCGACTGTCAATAGGGCATTGGATGCGCCCGGTGTGCCATTAAGAGCGCAGCCCTAACGTCGTCCGTCAACTGCAGATGGCGCCCCGCAAGGATGCGATCCAATTGCGCGAGCGTCGTGGCACCAAAGATCGGGATTGTCGGGAAAGGCCGCTCCGCCACCCAGGCAAGCGCCATATGCACCGGGTCCAAGCCGTGCTCTTCAGCCACGCGCACATAGGCATCTGCGGCCGCAAAGGCATTTGGCGTCCGCCGCCCCCCAAGCGTCTCGCTGATCGCCATGCGCGAACTCTCCGGCACCGCACCGTCGGCGTATTTTCCGGTGAGCAGCCCCGCGGCCAGCGGCGAGAACGCCAGAAGGGTTACGTCTTCCTGATACCCGACCTCCGCCAGGTCCGTATCATAATGACGGCACATCAGCGAATACTCGTTCTGGATCGTTGCAACCCGTGGCCCGCCTGTCCGCTCGGCCGCCTCCAGCCACCGAAGCGTCCCCCATGCCGTTTCATTCGACAAGCCGAACGCACGGATTTTGCCCTCGGCGACCAGGTCCTTCAGCACCTCAAGGGTCGTCGCAAAATTATCCAACGTCTCGGTCGCCGGGGGTTGCTGGCTTGGGTCAAATTCCCAGTTCCGACGGAAATGATAGTGCGCCCGGTTCGGCCAATGGAATTGATAGAGATCGACATAGTCCGTCTGCAGGCGACGAAGCGACCCTTCAAGCACCTCGCGCACGGTGTCCGGCCCAATGCCGCGGCCGTCCCGCATCTCGGCCCGCTTGCCGGAATGCTTGGTCGCAATAACCCATTTGTCACGCTTGCCGTTCTTTGCAATCCAGTTGCCGATGATGGTCTCGGTCACCCCGGCCGTTTCGGCGCGCACAGGGTTCACGGGATACATCTCGGCGGTGTCCAGGAAATCGAGACCTGCGTCGAGCGCGCGATCGATCTGGGCATGTGCGCCCGCCTCTTCGGTCTGCGTCCCCCACGTCATGGTGCCCAGGCAATAGTTTTCAACCTCGATGCCGGTGCGGCCCAATGCGATGCGTGCCATGAAATGCCCTTCGTTTTCGTGGTGCGGTTAGATCAAGCTCCGGGCAGAGGTTCAACAAAGGCGTCTTCATCTTGCCAAAAATACGCTTTCCGGGGCCGTTTCTCGCCAGAGAAACGGCCCCGCCGCGACGGCGAATCCGGCGCAAAATCTTGCCAGAACAAAATAGGAACATATAATATCCGAATGACCGGACAGACCGCCGCCCATTTGCTGAACCGCCAGACCCATCGCCATCGCGCCGCCCCGCCGCTGGCGTTTCTGGGCCACGACATGACGTTGGACCGCGCCCGCGTGCACGAGTTTTGCGGCCCAGCCCGGCGACGGCTGGCCCTCAAAGCCGCGGGTAGCCTCTCGGGGCCGGTTTTTTGGATTCGTCCCGCCTGGGGCGCAGGCCAGCTTCATGCCGAAGGGATGCTGAAACTCGCAGACCCCTCGCGCTTCACCTTTCTGACCCCGAAACG
>JAAUYH010057627.1_pt1 | contig 15687 bp, 13 predicted proteins | sample 7278061 | NCBI WGS metagenome assembly JAAUYH01 (sample SAMN14350203, study PRJNA611818) | marine sediment metagenome | isolation source: surface marine sediment (0.6m) | place: French Polynesia: Moorea | collected 2018-08
AGGATGAAACGATTTAAATTTTTCTTGAATTAAATCCTTTCTATTCAATTATGACTGGAAAATCAGACAAAAAAAATCGGTCAACTGACTCAAAATTTATTTGGTAAATATAAAATTTTTGCGATCGGAATTTAATTGAGTTGAAAATTATGAAAACATTACTCGCGCAAAACATAGCCGACACCGCGTACGGTTTGAATTAAACGCTTTTCATCATTGGCTTCTAATTTGAGGCGTAAATAGCGAATATAGACTTCGATAATATTAGAATCGCCCATAAAATCGTAACCCCAAACTCGTTCTAAAATTTGGTCGCGAGTGAGAACTTGACGGGGATGAGATAGTAAATATTCAAGCAGATCGAATTCTTTAGCAGTAAATTCGATCGCGCGATCGCCGCGATAAACTTCGCGAGTGCTGCGATTTAAACGAAGATCTGAAAATTCGAGAACTTCGCTTTGCTCCGAGCGATCGCGGCGTAAATGAGCGCGAATTCTCGCAAGTAACTCTTCAATACTAAAAGGTTTAACCAAATAATCGTCAGCACCAGCATCCAAACCAGTAACGCGATCGCTAATTTCATCTTTAGCAGTTAACAAAATAATCGGTATTTTCGAGCCAGTTTGACGCAAACGCTTGCAGATTTCCGGCCCCGAAATTCCCGGTAACATCCAATCGAGCAAAATCAGATCGAGATCCAATTCTCTAGCAGTCGTCAAACCGCTAAAACCATCATTAGTAACGGTTACTTGATAGCCTTCATATTTAAGCTCTAACTCAATAAATCGAGCTAATTTGGTTTCGTCTTCGACAACTAAAATATGAGACATTGTTCCGAGGTAGTTCGAGAAATTACTTTTGTTTGGGAACTCGAGGCGATCGCTGTTTTTTGGTGGGAAGAGGACTGAGAATGCGGTTAAGAGAGCGTAATTGTTCGGCCGTACCCATGCAAATTAGCAGATCTTTCGACATTAAACGAGTATCTCCAGTCGGCCCTGCAACTAGATTACCATCAGCGCGACGAATCGCCAAAACCAAAGCCCCAGACTGCGATCGCAATCTAGCTTCCCTGAGAGTTTGCCCGACGCAGGTACAAATATTCGGATCGAGCATGAATTCTTCCATATAAAAAGAGCGATCGGTACCGCTTAAAATACCGTCAACAAAATCCATCACTAGAGGCCTCAGTGCGGCCGCGGCTAAACGCCTTCCACCTGTAATATAAGGAGATATTACCGCATCTGCGCCGGCTCGCTGTAATTTTTGCACCGCTTCTTCAGAAGAAGCTCGAGCGATCGCGCGAATTTCGGGATTGAGGGTTTTAGCAGAGAGGATAGTGTAGAGATTTTCTGCATCCGAACCCAAAGCAGCAACCAAACAAACAGCTTTAGAGATTTTAACGCCTAAAAGAGTTTCATCTAACGTTGCATCCCCTTGAAAACCGACATAACCGATTTGTTTAGCAGCTTCGATCTGTTGAGGATCGGTATCGACGATCGCAAAAGGAATCTTTTCTGATTGAAATTCCGTAGCGACTTGACGGCCCATCCGTCCGAAGCCACAGACTATATAATGTTGTTCTAGGCTTTCTATCACTTGTTTCTCCTGTCGCAGTCTAATTCTTTGTTGGAAGTAACCTTCAATAATTGCCTCGGTAAACCGATTGACAATGTAACCGATGGTGATTACCCCCATCAAAATTAAAACAATAGTAAAGAGACGGGATTCTTCTTTAAGGGGAAAAATTTCGCCAAACCCTACCGTAGATAGGGTAATAATCGTCATGTAAGCCGAATTTAACCAACTCCATCCTTCAACTACCCTGTACCAAAGAGTTCCGAGCAAGAAAATTCCACCCAGTACAAAAGCACCTAATATTAGTTGTTGTCGCAGCCGTCGCTCTTTTTCTTCAATGCTATACAAAACAGTTTCGCAAAATTCAAATTACTGTAAGCTCAAAAAAATATTGTTTAAATCCGATCGAACGAGAGTTTGACTAAAATTGTGATTAACATTTCCCTTAGAAATCTCTTAGCAATCAATTTGTTTTTCAGGAGTTAACTAAATGGCAAGCGAGCAAACGCTAGTTGAAAATTCTGCCCCGGTTGTTAATTCAACATCGTCATCCTCAATTGGTTTTGACCAAGATAATTTTAGTGCCTATGTGATGAATACTTACGGCCGCTTTCCTATTGCTATAGAAAGAGGAGCAGGTTGTAAACTAATCGATACTGAAGGTAAAGAGTATCTAGATTTTGTCGCTGGAATTGCTACTTGTACTCTAGGACACGCTCACCCCGATTTAATTGAAACGATAACGCAACAAATCAAAAAATTACATCACGTTTCCAATTTCTATTACATTCCAGAACAGGGAGATTTGGCACGTTGGATCGTCGAAAATTCTTGTGCGGATCGAGTGTTTTTCTGCAATTCTGGTGCCGAAGCAAACGAAGCAGCTATTAAATTAGCACGCTTGTACGGCCATCAAGTTTTGGAAATAGACGAGCCAGTAATTTTAACTGCAAAAGCTAGCTTTCACGGTCGAACTTTAGCAACAATTACTGCTACCGGACAACCAAAATATCAGAAAGGTTTTGAACCTTTAGTGCCCGGATTTGAATACGTTCCCTATAACGATTTAATTGCTCTCGAAGATGCGATCGGCGATATCGATGAGGGTTCTTATCGTCGAGTGGCTGCTATCATGTTAGAACCGCTACAGGGTGAGGGCGGAGTGCGTCCGGGCGATTTAGAGTATTTCTTGCAACTGCGGAAAATCTGCGACGAAACCGGCATCCTGCTAATTTTAGATGAAGTACAAGTCGGCATGGGGCGTACTGGCAAGTTTTGGGGCTATGAAAATTTGGGCATCGAACCCGATATCTTTACCGCAGCTAAAGGTTTGGCTGGTGGTATTCCGATCGGCGCGATGATGAGTAAGCAATTTTGCGCTCTTTTCAAGCCAGGCAATCATGCTAGCACTTTTGGCGGCAATCCTTTAGCAACTGCTGCTGGTTTGTGCGTGGCTCGAGTTTTAGAGCGAGATAATATATTGAACAATGTTATTGCTAGAGGAGAGCAGTTAAGGACAAAATTAAGGGCGATCGCGGCGAAATACCCAGATTTGTTTGTAGATGTTCGCGGTTGGGGTTTAATAAATGGTATGGAGCTAAACCCAGATCTAGAATTAACTTCGATCGAGATTGTTAAAGCAGCTATGGCAGAAGGGTTATTAATTGCTCCTGCTGGCCCGAAAGTGCTGCGTTTTGTGCCACCTCTAATCGTTTCTGAAGCAGAGATCGATCGCGGTATGTCCATCTTAGAAAAAGCAATTCTGAGCGCGCGCTAATTTATTCTGACTGGATCGGCTTTGTCAATGATATTGCTCTGTTGTGAAAACAAAAGCTAGCCGTATTTGGCAACCTTCAGCTCGGTTTCCTGTAGATTTAAGGGATTATTTGTATAGTTAACTTTTATGGCAGATCGACAACATCTTTACTTACTCAAACAAAATTTAAATATTTGGAATGAGTGGAGAAAAAACAATCCCGAAATTGAAGTCAATCTTATTGAAGCCGATCTCAGTGAAATGAATCTTCGCGGTGCAAATCTTGCCAACGTGGACTTGTCTGGAGCTAAATTAATCAGTGCCGAACTTTCTGAAGTCAATTTTACTGGTGCTTATCTTGCGGGTGCAAATCTCAGTTTTGCACGGCTTGTTAGAGCAAATTTAAGTTTTACTTATCTAGCAGAAACCGATCTGAGTTTTGCCAATCTTGAAGGCGCAAATATCAGTGCTGCTTATCTTTCTAAGGCTAATTTTAGCTTTGCAGATCTCCACGATGCCGATCTGAGTTTTTCCAATTTAACCGATGCTAATTTTAGCGAAAGCGATGCAAGATCGGCTCAATTTAGCTTTGCCGATCTCAATGGAATTAATTTCTACAGTGCTAATCTTGTTAACAGTAGTTTTAAACAAGCTGACTTGAGCAAGGCTAATTTTATTCAATCGGATCTTACTAATGCTAACTTAGTTTCTGTTAATTTAACTGACGCTAATTTAACTGCGGCTACTGCCTTCTTTACTAATTTTCAAGCGGCTATTTTTACCGGATCTATTCTTGAAAGTTGGAAAATTAACAGTCACACAATACTAAATGAAGCGATTTGCGATTATATCTATTTAAAGTCACCTCAAGATAATAATTCTCCCGAGTCTGATTCCTTAAATGATGCTTTGAAAATAACTTTTGCTCCAGGGGAATTTACCAAACTATTTCAAAAAACAAGAGAAATTATTAAACTTAATTTTGACGAAGGTATCGATTGGGGCTGTTTTCTATCCACTTTTAAATTGCTTAAAGTCGAACAAAATTCGGCTGAATTATATGTTAAAGCTATAGAAGCTAATTTGGACGGATCTTTTATGATTACGATAGAAGGCTATTTTGCTACGGAAAAAGAACATATAGAAGAAGATTTTTGGCAAAATTATAATGCCGTGATTGCTGAGGTAAATGGGAGAGAGAAAGAGCAGGAAAAAACGAATTTCAACGAAGATATCTTGTTAAAAATAATAGAAGCGATCGCAAAAGACTAGAAAGTTACATTGTTGGGAATGCTCAATAAATAAAAGGAAATAACCTTTTACTCTGCTGTTGATATTTTAGATATTCTTCGCCAAATTCTTCGATTAACATTGCTTCTTCCGTGGCTATTCTATTGCCAAACCAAATCGTACAAACTACAATCAATAAACCCAAACCAATAATACTTTTTAATAAAGTACAACAACCAATAAAAAGTAAAATATAACTTAGATAAATTGGATGTCTGACTTGAGAATAAATTCCCGTATTGATTAGCTGATGTTCTGGTTTTATAATCAGGCTATCGAAGAATTTTCCTAAAGTTCTAACGGCAATTTGATTGATAATAATAGAACCTACGATTAAACAAGTAGCGACAATATTTATAATAAGATCGGTAAAATTATTTAGATCTTGCGATCGAGAGTAATCGTAAATTGCTAACCAGTGTACCCCACCCAAGCCGAAAATAATTACGATCTTAGCTAAACGACCAAATATGCTTTTTACTTGGCGATCTTCGCTGGGTTGAGCAAATTGACCGTAAGATATGACTCGGCCAACTGTAGCTAGAAAAAAAATAAAATAACTAATGGCTAAAAAAATTATTTGCCACTCTTTTAAGACTCCAAATAAATATCCCGGCAATAATATTAAAAGACCGATAGCTAAGGCTAAAATCAAACTAAAATTAATTGATTTTAAAAAAATATTCATTTTAACTCTTATGACTTGTAAATAGTCTTAATAAGAACTGCCATCTTTGCGGGTAAAAATCCAACCTTGGGGAGTATCTTTAGCAAGCAGATCGGCATCGGGATAATTTACTTCATCCCCCGAAGATCGATCGCCAATTTCCAAATAAACAACAGTAGAATCTGATTTATTAACTAAATGATGTCCGTCAGCAACACCATGGGGAAAGCCAGCAGCATCGCCAGGTTTTAAGAGACTTTCTCCGCGATCGGTAATTAAAGTAACAACCCCTTCTAAAATATAAATAAACTCATCTTGTTGCGAGTGCCAATGTCTCACCGAAGAACAACTTCCAGGCTCTAAAGTAACTAAATTTACGCCAAAATTTTTTAACCCAGCAAAATTTCCTAAAGCTTTTTTCGATCGCCCCGCTACTAATTTTTTAAACTCTTCAGGATAATTAGAACCAGTTCGTTGCGGTACTTCTTCGGGATTAATCAACATTATTATTTTGCCAAAAAGTAGAGATTAGCTAGGTTTTGAAAGTAGCGATTAACAAGTTGACCAATTTAATTTTATTTGGTTATTTTCAGCTAGTTTAAACAAAGATAAACCTAAACACTCGTTACTCGCTACTTATTACTCGATGGAAATTACTTACCCATGCCTAACTGTTGAGCTTTTTGATATACTTTTCCTTCTGTTAATAATGAAGGAGCAATCACCACATCAACTTGCTGCATTTCTTTGAGATCTTTAGCTCCTAAAGTGCCCATACTAGTTTGCAGCGCACCTAAAAGATTATGAGTTCCATCGTCCAATTTAGCGGGGCCGACCATAATCTCTTTAATTGTGCCAGTAGTTCCCACATTAATGCGAGTACCGCGAGGTAAAACTGGACTTGGTGTCGCCATACCCCAATGATAATCGCCTCCTGGTGCTTCGGCTGCTCTGGCGATCGGAGAACCGATCATGACTGCATCTGCACCGCAAGCAATACACTTACAAATATCTCCTCCAGTAACAATGCCGCCATCGGCAATTACCGGTACGTATTTACCCGTTTCTGCGTAATAATCGTCTCGAGCTGCAGCACAATCTGCGATCGCAGTTGCTTGAGGCACGCCAACGCCTAAAACCCCGCGAGAAGTACAGGCCGCACCCGGCCCGATTCCGACTAAAACCCCAGCTGCTCCGGCTTTGATTAAGTTTGTCGCGACTTCATAAGTAACGCAATTTCCCATCACTACTGGCATGGGCATATCTTGACAAAAGCCAGCCAAATCGAGAGGAGTGTATGATTCGGGCGAGAGATGAGCTGTAGAAACAACAGTTGCTTGAATAAATAGCAGATCTGTGGGGGCATCAGCTACCACATTGCCGTATTTTATTGCCCCTGCTGGAGTTAAACTCACTGCTGCAATACCGCCGCGATCTTTTATTTCCGAGATCCGTTGTTTAATCAGTTCTGCTTTAATTGGTTCGGCATATAATTCTTGCATCAATCCGACAAAATCGGACTTGCCTACCGAAATAATTTTATTTAATACTGGTTCTGGATCGGCATAGCGGGTTTGCAAACCTTCTAGATTAAGAACGCCCATTGCTCCTAATTCTGAAAGTAATACCGCCATCCGCACGTCTACTACACCATCCATTGCGCTGGCAATGATGGGAATTTCCCGTTCGATGTTGCCTATTTCCCAGGTCGTATTTGCTAAAGATGGATCTAGAGTTCTAGTTCCTGGTACTAATGCTATTTCATCGAATCCGTAGGCTCGGCGAGCTGTTTTACCGCGACCAATTTGAATATCCACGCTGCTTATTCGTTTCTCAAGCTTGAAAGTAGTTTATGTCAGCCCTGCAAGCAGAGCTATTGCTGATTTTATCGAGATTAAGTAGGATCGGATTGCAATACCTTCGTCGGTACAGTGGACTTTTGGACTGTATTTTTACTTCGGGATTTGCCGAATCCGATCGCTTTTAATTCTTGCTATTTTAGTATTCTCCTCAGTTTAACACCAGGGAGGTTAAATTTTATGCTGGATAAATTCGCAATCTACGATTGGGTTCTTCACCAAAGCTATCGGATTGAAGACGATAGTGTTCGACTAATTCGTGTTGCATTTTGCGGACTTTTGGCGATCGCGGCAGTAATTCTACTGGTTGGCCTTTGGGTATGACAATCTGTTCTACTGCCAATCTAGCTTCTTCTAAGGCTTCGATTTCGTCATCAGTACCTTCTTGGACGAAGAGGCGCAGGTCTGCTGCTTCTGGGGTTTTCGGATCGTCCATATTTAAAATCCGCCGCAAAGCTCTAGTTATTTGGGGAATCGTGCTAGATTTAATCGCGTGGATTGGAATCTGACGTGCTTTAGCAATTTGTCGTAATTTGCTGTGATTTTTAACGTGCGATCGCAGGGCAATAGTAGCATCCGCATTACCCAGGTCTTTTGTCAAGACTATTGGCAAATTCATTATTTCAATCACTTGCTCGATCTGAGAGCGGCCGATTCCGTAAGGGTAAATGTAAATCGGCAAATCTTCTCCATTTGGCCCGGGGGTTCTAATTTTGTTGCTAAATTCGTCCTCAGCTTGATTCCAGGAGCGAGCTAACATACTTTCAAAATCAGAATTGTCGCTCCGATTTGAGGAACTTAGGGGAGCTAGAGGAGTCATTCTACCGGAAGCCCGCCAACCGCCAGGTTTGAGGGGAGTTTCAATTAATGTCGTTCCCGACACGGAAGTATTGCCAGTTTGACGGGGAGTTTCGTGAGTTATTTGAACTGCGCCATTTTTATCGACGGTTCTAATTTGTAAAACTGGTTCTTTACCGCGCAATAAATAATCTACAGTAGCGGCAACTTCTTCGTGAACTACCCAGCTTTGCCGATCTTGCATTTCTACGGCTATTTCAAAGGTCGGAGGTGCTTTGCGCTCTAAAACCGTTTTTTGCGAGCCTCTGCGTCTGGCTTCGTCGTCTCCGAGGGTAACAGCTTGGATTCCTCCGACTAGATCTGAGAGGGTAGGATTTTTGATCAGGTTTTCGAGACGATTTCCGTGAGCCGTGCCGACTAATTGTACTCCTCGCTCGGCGATCGTCCTGGCGGCTAGAGCTTCTAATTCTGTGCCAATTTCATCGATCACAATTACTTCTGGCATATGATTTTCGACTGCTTCGATCATTACCTGATGTTGCAATTCTGGACGAGCTACTTGCATTCTTCTCGCTCTGCCGATCGCGGGGTGGGGAATATCTCCATCTCCGGCAATTTCATTGGAAGTATCGATAATGACAACTCTTTTATTGAGATCGTCGGCTAAAACTCTGGCAATTTCACGCAACGCGGTAGTTTTACCGACACCAGGACGACCTAATAATAGAATACTGCGGCCGGTTTCGATTAAGTCTCTAATACTGACAATAGTTCCAAAAATTGCCCGCCCGACGCGACAAGTTAAACCGATAATTTCTCCCGTGCGGTTGCGAATGGCACTGATCCGGTGTAAAGTTCTTTCGATTCCGGCTCTATTATCGCCGCTAAACATCCCGACTCGTTCGACACAATAGCGCAGATCTTCTTTAGATACTGGTGTTTCCCCTAAGTAAGATACTTTATCTTGAAAGCGTGCTTCTGGAATTCTGCCCAAGTCCATCACTATTTCGACAACTTTTTCTTGTTGGGGATGTTCGAGGATTTTGGCGCGAATTGGTTGGGGTACGATGTCTAATAATTTGTTGAGATCGTCTGTAATTTGAATTTTTTGGTTGAGATTTTTCTCCTGCATCGCTTGCTGTGTTTCTGTTTCTGGGGATAAAATTTTTTTTTCTAAAGGATCGATCGCCGGTCGCTGTTCCATATACAGGTTATTTTGTTAAATATTATTTTTGTCGATTGGTTGTGTTGTACAAAACTTTTCGGGTAAAGTGCAAATTTTTTGCTTATTTTTAAGCTGAGATACTAAGGAATCGGCTAATTTTGTTGCTTTTTGAAGTAGATCTGGATATTTTTCCAACCTGACTGGGGCAGAAGTTTGTAAAGGTGAAAATTTTTCCCTTGTTTCTAATTGTTCTAAAATTGGCAACAATAAGGAACGAGCGTAGCTGCCGTAAGCAACTCCAGCTATTGAGGGCAACTTTTCTGGTTTTGTTGCTTCATTTTTGCCTTTTAAGAGTCCTAAAGCTCTAATTTTGCTAACTGTGGCATGGTTAGTTCCTCCTGCAAGCTGAACGTATCCTGGTAAGTCGGCCTCGATTACTTTTTGCGCTAATTTAATGCTGGCGTGAGTAGTTCCCGCTCCGATATCGCCACTCATGGGACGGCCGTCTGTTTGCCAAATTAAAGGTATTGACAGTGGCGCAATCGTTTCATAAATGTACTTAAAGTATTTAATCAAATCAGGGCCGTCGCCGCAACTAATTGAGATTAGTTTGAGACTTTCGACTTGGGGATAAATGGCTTGCCATAATTCTTGAAAAGCTTTTTCGTTCCCTATTGAAGTATGGATTTCGATCGCATCGATGCCCATTTCGCTAATTTCATCTGCGATCGCGGCTTTTTCTATCTGGGTCGATCGAGTTGTAATTATTCCGAGCGGGCAAACTGGCAAGCATCTACCGCAGCCATAACAGCGATCTGAGATTATTGCCGTCCCTGTTTTTTCTGAGCTTGTAAAGTCGATCGCGGCTGCGGGGCAAATTTTTTCGCAAGGACGAGAACAGTCTTGAGGACAGTATTTGGCATCGAATTCTGCTTTACGAAAATGAGGATCTTCTCCGTCATTGATACTGACCATCAATAATGGTTTTTTTGCAGTCTCGAATCGATCGCTTTGGCTATTTTCTGCTAGTTTTATTGCCTCTTTTGTCGCCTTAATTACTGCACGATCTGCCGCTACATCAATACAGTCTGCTCCGGCTATTGTGTATGCTAAAACTAAATTACGCACTGCCGGGAGATGTTGAAAGCTGGCCCCACATATAAGTTTGAACCAGTTCCCGTTTTCTAAAGATTCGATCGAATCGTGCCGCTTTGTCACTCTTAATTTATGCTTGCCTTCTGGCAATAATTAATATTTCATTGCTGCTTATTGTACCTAATTTTATCTTAGTTCCCGTTTATTGTAACACGCATACTACAAAAGAATATTTTATATTTGAGAAGTTTTCCAAAATATTCTTACTAGCCGGAGGCCCGAGGCGACAGGGAAAATAACCAGGAAAATCTTGCCCTCGTTCTTTCTTGCTCCGTCCCTATGCCTTCAGAGACCGTCTTGGCAAACTTTCCGGGAGCTATTGCCTATTATTGCCTCTTCCCTATTGCCTCTTCCCTATTGCCTTTTCCCTTTTAATCGATCGCAATTTTTTCTTCTTGGACGAGGCGATCTAATAAACCGTTACAAGCATCTAGAAGGAGATCGATAACGCGATCGAAGCCTTCAGCTCCACCATAGTAAGGATCTGGAACTTCTGTTTCTGAATAATTGAGGGCAAAATCGCACATCAATTTAACTTTATGCTGATACTTAGCTTGAGAATCGAGGGAGAGAATATTGCGATAGTTGCTGCGATCCATCGCCAAAATCAGGTCAAATTCTTCAAAATCAGACTCTTGAAACTGTCTGGCACTACCGTTTAAAGTTATTCCTCTTTTTTTTGCCGCTAGATTCATGCGGCGATCGGGAGACGAACCGATGTGATAGCTAGAAGTTCCGGCCGAGTCGCAAGCGATCGCATGATTAAGATCGGCTTTAGTCAGGATATGGTTCATAATATTTTCGGCTGAAGGGGAGCGGCAAATATTACCCAAACAGACAAAAAGTAATTTATATGGCATATTTTTTTAAACTCAAAAATAATTTTTTTAGTCGGCGATCGATATCCCGACTAAAACTATTTAACTACGAATTAATAACGATTCGATTTTACATCCCTGGAATGTTCAAACCACTTGTCAATTCTTCCATGCGAACGCGCATAGTTTCTGTGGATTTATTGTAAGCATCTTTCATCGCTTCGGAAACGGCGATCGAAAGTTGTTCGGCCCCTTGACTTAATGCATCGGGAGAAATTTCGACGCGACGGGGTTCTTGGTTGCCGCTCATAACAACCTTGATCGCTCCATTCTGACTTTCTCCAGTGATTTCCATTTGCTCGAGTTCTTCTTGAAGCTCTTTAGCACCTTGTTGAACTTGCTGCGCCTTTTTGACAGCATCAGCTAGTTCTTTCATTTTGCCTAAACCGAATCCAAATCCTTTTCCTTGTGACATATTTAGTAATTTATCGCTCTAAATTTACAAAGGTTAATTGCTAGACTTACCTGTATTCAATCTTAATTAATTGAGGTTATCAAGACCGGATCGAAACATTTAAAATTCACCAACTAATTTAACTTCTGGATGTAATTTTACTAACCAACGGTCTTCGACTTTTTCTTGAATGTGGTGAATGATTTTTAAGATATCATCGGCGGTAGCATTACCGCAGTTAAGAATAAAATTAGCATGACGTTGAGAAACGATCGCACCACCAATTTGATAACCTTTTAAGCCAATTTGTTCGATCAGCCAGCCAGCAGCATAAGGTTTGGGGTTGCGAAATACGCTGCCGCAACTCGGGCGATCGTAGGGCTGTTTGCTGGTGCGATCTTGTAAATTTTTTGCGACGATCGCGGTTAATTCTGTCGGGGAAAAGCCTGGCTCTAGTTGAAAAGTAGCTTCAACTACCAAACGGGGATCGTTTTGTAAAATCGAACTGCGATACTGATAGTCGAGACTTGTCACATCAAGGCTTTCTAGTTCCATTTTTTGGGGAGAAACTACTGAAGTTTCAACTAAGCAATCTGCGATACATTGACCGTGCGCTCCCGCGTTCATCACCACTGCACCGCCAACGGTGCCCGGAATACCAACGGCCCATTCTAAACCGCGCCAACCCTGTTTTGCTGCCAGCCAAGCCAAGCGAGCGAGTGGTTCTCCTGCACCAACTGTAATCGTACCGCGCTCGAAATCGATTTTTTTGTAACGCAGATGACGAGTTCCGATTGTCAAGCCGGGAATACCGCGATCGCTTACTAGCAAGTTAGAACCTGCTCCCAAGACGGTTAAAGGTAGATCTTGAGACTGATACCATTCTAGGGAGGCTTCTAATTCTTGCCAATTTTTGGGGGCAACGTACCATTGGGCTAAGCCTCCTACTCGCAAAGAAGTCAAGTTTGACAGCGGAACTTTTGGTTTAATTAAACATTCTGTTCCAGGCAATTGAACCGCGACATTAGTTTTTTTTTTGAGGTCATACTTGGATATAGTATTCATAAAATAAGGTTGGGGAAGTGATTTATATGACTGTTAAATTAGAAATATTGTTTCTGGTTTTAAATAGATAAAAACCAAGACATTTTCTAGGTTTAATCGATTAAAATTCCGCTCGAGCCTGTCATGAGATCTTAAATTTCTCAAGCTGACTTTTGCTTTTCTCGTTCTGACAATAAAGTAGTGACGCGGGGAATGATTTGATTGAGATTTCCCGCTCCTAAAAATACAACTAAATCTCCAGATCGCAGATTTTTTGCTAACAATCGATCTAAATCGTTCAAGTCAGAATGAGATGTCACGTTATGGTGACGAGCTGAGATTGCCTTTGCTACGGTAGCCCCACTGATATTATTAGAATTAGTTTCCCCTGCACCGTAGATATCTGTGACGATTACTAAATCGGCATCTTCAAAAGCTGTTGCGAATTCGGCCAAAAAAGTTTCAACTCGACTGTAGCGATGAGGTTGAAATACTGCAACTAATCTTTGACGGTTTTTGTCCTTAATTTGTAAGCGGCCAGCAGCTAAAGTTACTTTAATTTCGCTGGGATGGTGGGCATAATCATCTACGAGGGTGATGTTATTGTAATTACTTCGTATCTCGAAGCGTCTTTTAGCCCCCTTAAAGGTCAAAATCGCTTTAGATATCATTTCAAAGCTTAAACCCTTCTCTCTTGCCACGGCGATGGCAGCTAAGGCATTACTCAGATTATGTTTGCCAAGTAAAGGAGAGCGCAAGATCCCTAAAAATTCGCCTTTTTCCCAAATTTCGGCAATAGTACCGTTGTTTTGATAGGTTATTTTTTTCGCTGTATAGTCAGCATTTTTGCAGGGATCGATGCTGTAAGAGATTGGATTGGGAATTTTACTATTGTTGAAATCGAGCAAATCTAAAGTAGTTTTACAGTCGATACAAGCAATTAACGTTTCGCATCGAGCAGCAAAAGTTTGAAATATTTCGACTACTTCTGTAAGATTTTGATAGCGATCGGTGTGATCTAGTTCGATGTTAGTAATGATGCCGATTTTGGCAGAATATTTGGTTAAAGAGCCGTCCGATTCGTCTGCTTCGGCAACTAACAAGTCTCCTTTACCGGAGCGAGCGTTTCCGCTCCAAGCATCAACTTCGCCGCCAATGATTATGGTCGGATCTAAACCACCTTCTAGTAATAGGTAACCGACTAAGCTACTGGTAGTAGTTTTACCGTGAGTGCCAGCAACGGCGATACTTTGATATTCTGAGATTAAAGCGGCGAGCAGATCGGAACGATGGTAAATCGGATAACCGCGATCGCAGGCTGCGCGATATTCTTCATTATCTCTAGCGATCGCCGTCGAGCAAACCACTTGAGGTAAATATTTATCTTGGTTGTTTTGGAAAAAATCGAAATTTTTGCTGGTTTGGTTGTTGAAAATCGTTGCACCCACCCCAGCTAAACGACGGGTAATGTGAGTCGATCGCAAGTCCGATCCCGATACTGGAAGATTGCGATCGGCTAAAATATATGCAAGAGCAGACATCCCGATCCCACCGATACCGATAAAATGGAAAGGTCTGCCGTCTAGATCTATAGATTTCAAAATTTTATCTCCTTACACACCACAACAATAAAAACACGGTTCTTTGAGATCGCTGGCGAAATAATATCAGTAATTTTTAATTCAATCTGTAAATATTTTTATTTGTGGAGATTTTATCACTGAAAAAGTGTTATCTGGCAATTGATGGATCGACTCAATCGGTCAACCTCGATTCGGGTTGGACTCTTGTACAAATGCAAAACCCGATCTCTTTTGACAAAATTTTACTTTTTTAAAATTTATTCCCTAGATGCTTATACTACAGTGACATAATTTGCTTTAATCGTCTGTTTCCAAGGTTACGATTGTTTGAATTAAATAGGTTTGTACCATTGCATGAGTTTTAATTTCCCGATTTACCAAGATAAACAGCTCGAGGATCGTCTGGCTCGGAGAATAGCGTGTAAAATCAAAATATTTTGTTTTTACAGAATTATCTTACCAGTAAATAGTAAATACTAAATTTACAGATCGAAAAGTTCGGGGTATAAGATATGATTGGATTCATTAAGAATAATTTAATTTACTGAGTTAACACAAAGAGGGCAAGAAAAAGTGATTAGAGTCGCGATCAACGGATTCGGACGCATTGGACGTAACTTTTTAAGATGCTGGCTGGGAAGAGAAAACAGTCAATTAGAAGTAATCGGAATTAATGATACCTCCGATCCTAAAACAAACGCTCACCTGCTCAAATACGATTCGATGCTAGGAAAGCTAGATGCTGATATCAAAGCAGATGAAAATTCCTTAATAGTAAACGGAAGAACGGTTAAATGTTATTCCGATCGCAATCCTTTGAACTTGCCCTGGGATTCTTGGGGAATCGATCTAGTCATCGAATCAACAGGCGTATTTGTTACTGAAGAAGGTGCTTCTAAGCATTTAGCCGCAGGCGCAAAACAGGTTCTAATTACTGCTCCCGGTAAAGGAGGTAACGTCGGAACTTACGTGGTTGGAGTTAACGACAGCCAATACAAACACGGCGAATATAAAGTGGTCAGCAACGCTAGCTGTACTACTAATTGTCTCGCTCCGATCGCTAAAGTCATTCATGAAAATTTTGGCATCATCAAAGGAACGATGACTACTACTCACAGCTACACTGGAGATCAGCGCATTCTCGATGCTAGCCATCGCGATTTGCGTCGAGCTAGAGCTGCTGCGGTTAATATCGTTCCTACTTCTACAGGTGCGGCTAAAGCTGTCGCTTTAGTTATTCCCGAACTTAAGGGTAAATTAAACGGAATTGCTTTGCGAGTTCCTACTCCTAACGTTTCAATTGTAGATTTAGTGGTTCAAGTAGAGAAAAGCACTATAGCAGAACAAGTTAATGAAGTTCTTAAAAATGCTTCTGAAACTTCTATGAAGGGAATTTTAGGTTACAACGATCTTCCTTTAGTTTCTTGTGATTTTCGCGGTACTGACGAATCTTCTATTGTTGATGCTAGTCTGACTATGGTTATGGGTGGCGATATGGTTAAAGTTGTAGGTTGGTACGACAA
>JAAUYH010035614.1_pt1 | contig 15686 bp, 15 predicted proteins | sample 7278061 | NCBI WGS metagenome assembly JAAUYH01 (sample SAMN14350203, study PRJNA611818) | marine sediment metagenome | isolation source: surface marine sediment (0.6m) | place: French Polynesia: Moorea | collected 2018-08
AAGTTCTTAGCTGCTGGAGGTAAACTTTTAGAAAAAACTGGGTTTAGAAGTGCTACAGTTCATCCTGATGGTGTCCTAGTAGAAGCAGGAGAACAACGTTTAAAAACCCGTATTCTTATTGACGCAATGGGACACTTTTCTCCTATTGTCAAACAAGTCCGCAAAGAAGAAAAACCAGATGGAGTTTGTTTAGTTGTTGGTAGTTGCGCCCAAGGTTATCCTGTTAACGACACGGGTGACTTAATTTTTTCCTTCACTCCCATTCAAAATCAATGTCAGTATTTTTGGGAAGCATTTCCGGCTAGGGATGGACGAACCACTTATATGTTCACCTATATCGACGCAGATCCCGATCGCTTTAGTTTGGAGTTTTTTATGGAGGAGTATTTACGCCTGCTCCCGGAGTATCAAAAAATAGAATTAGATCGCTTAAATTTTGAACGTTTTTTGTTCGGTTTTTTCCCTTCTTATCGTCAAAGTCCTTTACATTTAATTTGGAATAGAATTTTACCAGTTGGCGATAGTAGCGGCGGTCAATCTCCGGTTAGTTTTGGCGGTTTTGGTGCGATGATTCGTCATTTAAAACGGCTTAGTTTTGCGATCGACGAGGCTTTAAAAGTAGATAGTTTACAAAGTAAAGATTTAGCTCTAATTCAGCCCTATCAACCTAATATTTCGGTGACTTGGTTATTTCAAAGAACTATGAGCGTGGGCATCGATAAAAATCCCAATCCAAATCAAATAAACGATATGATGAACGGAGTTTTTGCGGTTATGGAACGATTGGGGGATAATGTTTTAAAACCTTTTTTACAAGATGTCATTCAATTTCCAGCTTTAGCTAAAACTTTACTTTTAGTTAATCCTAAATTAGTCTTGCCGATCCTGCCTCAAGTAGGAATAAATGTTCTGGCAGATTGGAGCGTTCATTATTTTAATTTAGCTCTTTATAGCGGTTTGTATCCAGCCGGTAAGTTAATTCGCGCGATCGAAAATAATTTATCTCCAAGCCAAAAATATTATTATCATCGCTGGTTGGATGCTTGGAAATACGGATCTGGTGGCGATTATCATCTTTAAGTCGGCGATCGAGATCCAGCAAACCAATCAAAATATTAAATCAATTTGCCATAAAATCGGATAAAAATTTTGAATAATAAATTTTCAGGCTGTTCGTCAGCATATTTATTAGTATCTCACGGCAGTCGAGATCCCCAGCATCAAATAGCAGTGGAAAAATTAGCCGCTTCAGTGCGTCAGCAACTAGAAGCAAGCACGGTGATTAACCAATATCAAGATCGCAAAGATAGTAATTTAGTTGTAGTCAATAAGCCTGAAACTCCAATCGTGGCGATCGCTCAATTAGAATCAACTGCCGTACCTTTACATCAAAGTATCATTCAATTGGGGTTGAAACTGACAAAATCTGGGATAAAATCTTTACGCATATTACCCCTATTTTTATTGCCAGGAATTCACGTAAAAGAGGATATTCCCGCAGCAGTAAATCTAGCAACAGAGATCTTAGAAGAGACGATCGCGATCGAACTGTTGCCCTATCTAGGTAATATTTTAAGTCTAACTAACTTAATCGCAGCACAATTTAATAAATTAGATGCTTCAGCACGGATTCTAATCTCTCACGGCAGCAGTCGTCAAGGTGGCAATCGCCCCTGTGAAGAAATAGCCTCAAAATTAGCAGTGGATCTGGCTTATTGTTGGGTATCTCCCAGTTTGCGATCGACAATTGCAAAAATCTCAACCCAGAAAACTAAAAAAATTGCGATCGTTCCTTATTTTCTTTTTACTGGAAAAATTCTCAAATCGATCGCCGCAGAAATAGAAATATTACAACAAGAATTTCCCAAAACTCGCTTTTTGTTGGGCGAACCTTTAGCCCAAACTCCAGAATTAGCAAGTGAAATTGTCAAAATAATAAAGTAGCTCGATAAATATCAATTAACTTAATTTGTCGATCGTACAGTCCGAGGCGATCGCAATATTTGCATTAGATAAGATGACATTAACAGTTTTGCCCCTCAAAATTTGGCTCGTGTTTCAAGTAAGGCAAGAGAAGAGCGAGCGACCCATCAATCAAAAAGTCGAAACTGTTATCAATCAAAGTTTAAACGATATATATGAATGATTTTGACGATTTATCATTAAACAAGCAACCTTTAGGAAAAGTATATTTAGTCGGTGCTGGCCCTGGCGATCCTGCGCTGCTTACTCTCAAAGCTAAAAGTCTCCTCGAACATGCTGAAGTAGTAGTTTACGATGCCCTAGTTAGTCAAGAGATTTTAATTAAAATTAATCCCGCAGCAGAACAAATTAATGCCGGAAAAAGACGAGGAAAACATTCTCTCTTGCAAAACGAAACAACTCGAATCTTAATTGAAAAAGCAACAACCAATGCGATCGTCGTCAGACTCAAAGGTGGCGACCCCTTTGTGTTCGGTCGCGGTGGTGAAGAAATGCAAGACTTAATTAGGGCTGGAATACCCGTCGAGATCGTCCCTGGAATTACATCTGGTATTGCAGTACCAGCGTATGCTGGAATACCTTTAACCCATCGCGAATATAGTTCTTCGGTGACTTTTGTTACCGGCCACGAAGCTGCTGGAAAATATCGCCCTCAAGTAAACTGGAATGCGATCGCAAAAGCTTCAGAAACAATTGTAATTTACATGGGCATTCACAACCTCAGCAATATTATTCCTCAATTAATTTCTGGTGGTTTGAGTTCGCAAACGCCGATCGCTTTAATTCGTTGGGGAACTACTCCGCAACAAGAAGAGCTTGCAGCAACATTAGGGACGATTGTCAAGGAAATTGAAGTAAAGAAATTTGAAGCTCCAGCGATCGCGATTATCGGTAATGTAGTTAATTTTCGGAATCTTTTATTGCCCTAACAAGATAAGAATTAGAAGTAATTTGTCACAATATGGCATCATAATTTATGATGAGAACTTAATCTGTACTCTATCAAGAGACAAAAGATTACAATATAGTTCTTGGAGACATATCGATTGTAAAAATTGCAGCAGTAAATAAAGTGTCACAAAAGCGGGATCGATTCAGAATCGGTTATAAAAAGCAAAAATCAAGAGACTTGTATGACATCTACAATAGCGGTCAAATAGAGATGTTTTATGAAATCTCTATAGGGAGTCAATTGCAAAAGTCAACAGAATCCCTCGATCCCAGTTGCTCGTTAGCAGATCTAATCCCAGCAACTTTAACCACTGTAATGCAATTTATTGTCAATAAGATAAATAAGGAAAAAATCAATTTTTTTGAGGAGAAAGATGTTAAAACGAATTGCTTTGTTACTCGTAGCAACGCTATTATTCACATTTGAAATCGGTATCAGTAGTGCGGCCGCATTACAATTAAGTGACGAAGTTCGCACTGTTAAATTAAACGAACAGGGAGAAGAAACAGTCATACCTCTTAAAAAGTATAAACTCGGAGAAAAAATCTTCGTAGATACTTGTTCTCAATGCCACAATAGCGGTAGAACAAAAACCAACCCTAACGTAAGTTTGAGTTCGACCGATCTTCAAATTGCATATCCTCCTCGCGATAATGTCGAAGAGATGGTAAGTTACTTGAAAGAGCCTTATAGCTACGATGGAGAAATTGATATCAGCTTGTTCCATCCCAATACTAAAAGATCCGATATCTTCGCAGAAATGAGAAATCTAAACGAAGAAGATCTAGAAGCAGTTTCGGGCTATATTTTAATTCAACCCGCAGTTCGCGGCGATCAATTTTGGGGTGGTGGTAAAGTCTACAATTAGACTTTCAGCTTTCGTGCAAATTTAGATTGAATAGTTTCATAATCGGCAATCGGCGATCGGAATATTTTTATTAAAAAATAAATTTAAATCGATCGTCAATTGCTGATAGTTCAAATCTTGGAAATAGCGATTTCATTTTATAAATTTTCCGCTCGATCTAATGGTAAAGGATATTTAAAATATAGTTGAAAGTCTAATTGTAAATTACCTATTTGCCAATCCCGACCGGGGAATAAAATTTTAACTTGGCATTCTTCATGAATCAAGTTTGATAATTTACAGTTCAAAGAAGATAAATAACAATTTTCTAGTTCTCTAATAAGATTATCGTGCAGGTCGGACAGCATTTTGACTTTATTTCTGCAATTATTATTCTTAAGACAAGGTTGAATAACCGCATCGTCAAAAGTTTCTGGGTTCAATCGCTTAGCTTCCCAATTATGGGATTTATTTGCTTCGATTTGTGTTTCTTGTTCTGCTTCGAGACGTAATAATTCCGCTTCAATTGCTGTGTAACAAATTTCCGACCAACTACAATCGAATTGGCTCATTCTCTTTTTAACTGCATCTGCAAGATATATATTTAGATCGGACATATTTTTAAGTTGCATGCTTTGGTATTGACTACATTAAGTATGAACTAATAACCATTAAATATCGAGGTAGTTTATACGTAAAAAAACAACAACTAAAATCGGTTATTTAAACTTAACCAAAACTGTAGCCGGGCGATCGTCAATACCTTGATAAACTGCAATCGCGCTTTTTCCAGATTTAGCAAAATGAAATCTGCCAAAAGTTCCTAAACTGACCAGATCTCCTGAGTTTAATTTTTCTCCTCTCTGATTTAATTCAGAGATTAAAAACAATACAGAATTTAAGGGATTTCCTAAGATATTTTTACCTTCGGCTCGAGTAAGTAATTTACCCGAATCATCATACATACTCACTTGCATCTTCGCAAGATCTTGTAAAAATTTTTTATTATCGCTAACGGAAATTTTTTCGCCAATAACGCCCCATCTCGCCCCTACATTGATAGCTACTAAAGAAGATTTGCTAAGTTTAACACCTGGAGGTAGCATTAAATCGGGTACTTCAATAAAAGGATATACAGCCTCTATATTGCGAGCTACTTCCATAATTGTCTCGGCATTATTGATATTTTCACTCTTAATTTTTACTAGTAAGTCGACCTCATAAATTAATCTCGCGCCAGAATTGATCGCAATAGTAGAACCATTTGGTAAAAGCATTTTTTCTAATAAAACTCCGACAACAGGACTGTTTATTCCTGTTTGTTGCTGCGCTTTTTTGTTGGTAATTCCTACTTTATAGCCGATTTTATTGCCGAGATGAGATTCTAAAAGTCGAACAATTTCAGCTTGTTGACAGCGGGCGATCGCCATACTATTAATTCGATCTTGGGGGTCTATGGTTCTCGCTGAATTATAAGCGCGGACGTAATCGATCGCAAAATCTTTGGCATTGCAGTTTCTTGTTTTAGCTGAAATATTTTCTCTACTCAGAGGAAATATTAAACCGAGGGATAGTAAGAAAAGAAGATATTTTTTCATTTTTAACTATTTTATTTGCCAAGAGCGGTTGTAAAATCAATATAATTTAAAACGATCTGATGCGATCGAAAAAAAAGCTAAACAAGTGAGATTATTTCTCATTTATTTGGGCAAAAAAATTGGTAGTCAAAAAGACAAAACAACTCGATAAAATTAAACGGCTAAAAATAGATAAAATAGGCCAATGACCAATTAGATTTTCTATCGAAAAATATATAGTTATGGAACGTCGCCAATTTTTAAACTGGGTAGGTGTGGGTGCTTTAGCTGCTTATCTTCCAGTTGCGATCGCTGCTTGTTCTGAAGACAGTAACGCAGAAAAAGCTACACCAAAAGCCGATGCAGAGGGATTTGTTACCATCGGTACTGTGGCGCAATTAAATGAGAAAGGTAGCATCCTTAACGATGAATTAGAAATAATAGCCTTCCGCAACCCCGAAACTAAAGAAATAGTCGCCCTCAACCCCGTCTGTCCTCATAAAGGTTGTAATGTCGAGTGGAAAGCAGAAGAAAAGATTCTTGAATGTCCCTGTCACGATTCTAAATTTGCTATCGATGGCAAAGTCGAGCGAGGCCCTGCGAAAAAAGGTTTAGAAGTCTATGAAACCAAAGAAAAAGAAGAGTCTATTTTGGTAAAAATCGCTTAACAATTAATTTTCTCCTTCCACCTTTGTTAAGTTTAAGTAAAAATAGGTAAAGATTTAGCAACAAGGTGTGAAGGAGATTATCAATGGCAGTTCAATTACAACAAGCCCTAGAAGTGGGCAAATATATATTTACTCAGCGTTTGAAAGGTCGCAAGCGTTTTCCTTTAGTATTGATGTTAGAACCTTTATTTCGCTGCAATTTAGCCTGTTCTGGCTGCGGTAAAATCCAACATCCGACAGAGATACTCAAACAAAATTTAAGCCCTGAAGAATGTTTTGCTGCGGTTGAAGAATGCGGCGCGCCCGTAGTTTCGATTCCTGGAGGCGAACCTTTATTACATCCCCAAATCGATGAAATTGTTAAAGGCTTGGTTGCAAGAAAGAAATTTGTTTATCTTTGTACTAACGGATTGTTACTCGAGAAGAGTTTAAATAAATTTGAACCCTCCCCATATTTAACATTTAGCGTCCATTTAGACGGTTTGCAAGAATTACACGATAAATGTGTCGATCGCAAAGGTGTCTTTGATATTGCAGTTAAAGCGATTAAAGCAGCTAAAGCAAAAGGTTTTAGAGTAACTACAAATACAACTGTTTTTAACAACGCAGATCCAAAAGAAATGCAAGAATTTTTTGATTTCCTCGAAGGTTTAAACCTCGATGGAATGATGATTTCTCCAGGTTACAGTTACGAATGGGCCCCAGATCAAGAAAGTTTCTTGAAAAGAGAACAAACTAAAGCTTTATTCCGCGAAATCTTAGCACCTTTTAGATCCGGTAAAAAACAGTGGAACTTTAACCACAATCCTCTATTTTTAGATTTCCTCGTCGGTGAAAAAGATTATGATTGCACTCCCTGGGGAAGTCCTTCCTTTAGCGTTTTAGGCTGGCAAAAACCTTGTTATTTATTAAATGAAGGTCATTATAAAACTTTTAAAGAATTACTCGAAAAAACTGAGTGGGAAAAATACGGACATAAAAGTGGCAATCCTAAATGTGCCGATTGTATGGTACATTGCGGTTACGAACCTTCCGCAGCAACCGATGCGATGAAGCCGGGCAATATGGGTCGAGCTATATCTGGTGTATTAGGTAGTTAATTTTCACCGGGGAACGCCAGAGCAGGCACCGTCTGCTTGGTGCGCCCGACATATCTGAGGACACCTCAGATATGGCGCATCCGCTTTCACGGCGGTGTAACGGTGACCGAAAATGACTATTGTTTTCAAGTTTAGATTATCTATTAATTAAAATAATATTTAGTCTAAACTGAATAATTGTTTTGAGAAGTAATACCATTTCTGAAAAATCAGACTACAGATAACACTGAAAGCTAGGATCGACTAAAGCATTATCTGACCCTCTACCCACTCCCTGACTGTAACAATCTTAAATAGAAACGGTATAAAATATAAGACTTGGTGTTTGTATTTTGGCTCGATTTTAATCATTTATGAATCGATATTTATTCAGGCGATCGCTAATCTCCATACCTACTTTAATTATTATTAGTATAGTTATTTTTGCAATTTTAGCCCTCGCACCGGGCGATCCGATGAGCGAATTTGCTTCTAACCCTTCTTTGACAGCAGAAGTTAGGGAAAATATTCGCAAAACTTTTGGTTTAGACCAACCTATTTATATCCGTTATTTTAAATGGGCGATCGCTTTTATTAGCGGTGATATGGGTTACTCTTTTCGCAGCAGATCCCCCGTATTCGATCTGATTTTAGAACGTTTACCTACAACTTTGTGGGTGGTAGGTTTTGCTTATATATTTGCAGTGATAATTGCTTTCCCTCTAGGCATTATTTCAGCTTTAAAACGCTATTCTGCGATCGATTCGATTGTTACTACTTTCAGCTTTATCGGCATTTCGATTCCGACTTTTTTTACTGGCTTATTGTTTATTATTATTTTTAGTGTCGAATTAAATTGGTTTCCTTCAATTTATCGCAGCACTTTAGAAGTTAGAGACTGGGGAAGTTTTATCCTTCAGATTAAGCAGTCTATTATGCCAATTTGCGTCTTAGCATTGTTTTATGCTGCTAAGTTAGTGCGTTTCATTCGTTCTTCAGTTACTGAAGAGTTAAGTCAAGATTACGTGCGTACTGCTTATGCTAAAGGTTTAAATGATTTTAGAGTAGTTAAAAACCATATCTTACGCAATGCTTTAATTCCTGTGGTTACTTTAATTGCTTTAGATGTTCCTAGTATTTTTACCGGAGCTTTAATCACCGAACAAGTATTTAGCGTACCGGGAATAGGTAATTTGTTAATCGCATCAATTACCAGTAACGATACTCCTGTAGTGATGGCTATTACTTTCATTTATGCCATCTTAATTGTAGTTTTTAATTTGATTGCGGATCTCGCTTACGGAATTTTAGATCCGCGAGTTAAATATTAATATTTATTAATTACCAGCATTTGATTACCTCCTTTTTGGAATTCATATTCCACTTTGACAATCGAGGTTACATATCCTAAACTCGTAAAATCTGCAAAGATGCGATCGAGATAGGGATATTTTTCTAACATTAAAGTTAAAAGGGGAAAAATCCGCACCTCTTGACTGACTCGGAGCATTTCTAAAATAGAATCGTAGTGAAATTGATAGTCATAATGTTCCGAATAAAGAAATAAAAAGTGGGAACATAATGCTAAATCGAAACTATCTGGTTCAAAACTCAAATTAGGCAATTCTTGAATTTGATATCTTCCTTCTTCTTTCCCGCGATCGTAGTCTTCTAAAAATAACTCGATCGCCTTAATTCTATTTTGTCTTAAATCTTGAGGCGATCTATGATATTCCCAAACCCAATCCTTTGGAGTCGCTTTAACTTGGTTAATAATTGGCTCTAATACTTGGTTAAATCTAACCTTTATTTCTGCACCACTAAATTGATATATTGGATCGATTGATGTTACTTGTATCCCCATTTTAGTCCCTTCTGCGTTGAAACTAGCCGGGCCGTCTGCTACACAAAGAATGTTTTTGTTTAAATCTAATTGGGATAAGCTGAATAATCTAGTATATTCCGATAGCGATCGCCCCAAAGGAATTACTTTCTCTAGCTTCATTACCATAATTGTTTGTTTTTCTTATGCTAGAGCCATTGTAGTATGCAAGTAGCATAAAAGTGGTTAAGAAAAATTAAGCTATCATCGTATCTTTATAACTTTCTTTTCTTGCCATAATTTTAGATATTGTGGATTCTTTAATTTCAGGCCCCGATTCTAATAGTTGTTCGACGGTTTCTATCAAAAATTGAAAATATTTAAGTTGAGTTTTTTCTCCATAAGTTGAATGATAACCTAGATAAACTACATCTCCGTGTTTTAACTGATGAGAGGCTTTATAAATGCCATTAACTAATAAACCATTCGTACTTTTATTCCCTTTGAGATCCCCATCGACAATAAAAAAGTTGTAATAATTTGTTTTAGGATTTTTCTTTCTGACTAAAGTAGCATGATAGCGAGAAACTTGCTTGGCATCAATAAGAATTGTTCTCTGACGAGAGCGGCCTAAAGAATAAACACTTTCTGTTAATTGCATGATTCTTTTACCCTTATTATCTTCAATTAAGAGTAAGTACCCGTATTTTTCTTGTTTGCAGTTCATTTTACTGATTTATAAGGCGACAACTTTTTTATACTATATTTGAGTTTAAAAGTTCATTAGTAAAATCTCTCAATCATTTTCAATCAATCAATTTAACGATCGCAAAATTATTTTCGATATAATCAAAACTTCCGCAAATTCACCGGTGACCATAGTAATCGCTCGAAAAAAAATAACGCGTAAATAATAATGCCAATGAATCTAACAACAGAAAAAAATCTCAAAAACAATAATTTATGGACGGATGGCTGGAAAAAATTCAAGCGCGATCGGCTAGCAATGTTAGGAGCGATCGTTTTAAGTTTAATAATAATAAGTGTTATTTTCGGGCCTCTTTTATATGATGTACCTTTCGATCGCATCGATCTCGATGGATCGCGATTAGCACCTTCTCGATCGCATCCTTTTGGCACTAACGATCTCGGACAAGATCAGTTAGCAAGAATTTTAATTGGAGGGAGAATATCATTAACAGTCGGAGTAACAGCAATGTTAGTCTCAGTGATTCTGGGGACTTTAATTGGGGCAATTTCTGGTTTTTACGGTGGGATAATAGATAATATTTTAATGCGAATTACCGATTTATTTTTAGCCTTACCCCAGCTTCCATTACTCTTATTAATAATTTATTTGTTCCGCGATCCAATGAGGGCGATCGCCGGGCCGGAATTAGGTATTTTCATATTAATAGTATTAGTAATTGGCGGATTAAATTGGATGTCGGTCGCCCGTTTAGTCAGAGCTAATTTTCTCAAAATTAGGGAAATGGAATTTATCAGTGCAGCCAAATCTATTGGGGCGAGATCGGTAAGAATAATCGGGATTCATATCTTACCAAATGTTTTGAGCGTCACCATTGTCGCAGCAACTTTAGCCGTAGGTAATGCCATTATTACAGAATCTACCCTCAGTTTTTTAGGTTTAGGGTTTCCTCCCGACGTACCGACTTGGGGATCGATGCTACAAAAAGCTAAAAACGAGATCGGTTTAGCCCCCCACCTGGCAATTATTCCAGGATTGGTAATTTTTTTCACCGTAATTAGTATCAATTATATTGGTGACGGCCTTAGAGATGCCCTAGATCCGAAAGACATAACTTAAACTAGGGAAAATCGTCAAAAATGTCCTCTACTTTTAGGAGCGCGCTAAAATAAATAAATCCTTTACTTGAAATAGTTATAGCTTTTTAAAGTAAACTTGCTCCATAAAGATAAATTATTTTATTCATGCAACAAACTGCTCTTAATTTAGTCGCTATCGGTATATTTGGGATTACTTTTTTATCATTACTCACTCCTTTTATTAATATTCCTCCGAGCGTTCCTGCGGGAATGACATTAGTTATTTTAGTCTTAGGGACGATCGATACCCTTGCTTGGCAAAATAGAGGAGTAACCTTATTTTTGGATTTTTTTGCCAGCGATCGGGAAAGAGAAAGAGTTTTACATCATGAAGCGGGACATTTTTTAGTCGCTTATCTGCTCGATATTCCCATAACTGGCTATACTCTGACAGCATGGGAAGCTTTCAAACAAGGTCGATCGGGAAATGGTGGCGTTATTTTTGATACCGATAATTTACCTAAAATAAACAAAAAAACCCAAGAGATATCTTTAATTACAGAGAAGTATTGTAAGGTATTTATGGCCGGAATTGCTGCAGAAAAGTTCGTTTATGGTGCAGCAGAAGGGGGCAAAGACGATCGCGCTGTTTTAAGATCTGCTTTAAGATCTTTAGGACTTTCTCAACAAAATTGTCTCTTAAAAGAAAGAACCGCACAACTGCAAGCCACTACTTTAATTGAAGAAAATAAAGTCGCTTATCAAGCTTTAGTCTCCTCGATGAAAGATCGAAAATCGGTTCAAGATTGCTATGAAAAGATCGAAACTTCTCTAGTTTTTTCAACAAAATAATTCAATTAACTTACCTACTGCTATTTACTGCGATCGCAAAAGTCGTCTTAATGCGGGTCGAAAAATCCCAACTGCTAAAATATCGAAACCAACCAACACTAGCAAAGCTTGACCGAAAGTAACATCATTCCAAGGTGTTGTCAAAATCGCGCTGCTTAAATTCAAATCGCCATAAATATATAAATATCGGATCGACTCGATCGCGTAGGTGAGAGGGTTAATGCTGGCAATATAAGACAGCCATTTTGCCATGTATGATATGGGAACTAGGGCAGTGCTAGCAAATAGAACAGGTAAATTGATAACAAAGATAATTGCGATTGCTTCGATGTGGCCCGCAACTGCAAAAGCTAAACTCAAACTAAGGCTAGTTACTCCCAACACCAGAAGGAAAATAATTAAAATCATAGCTCCTAAAGCGATCGGTTTTGGAAAACCAGACCCTAAATACGCGCTGGTCAAAATAATCACAAATGTTTGGAGCGAGCTTAAAGTCACAATGTAAATAGTATAGGATAAAACGATTGAAAAGCGAGAGGCTAAAGGAGCAACTAACAATCTATTTAAAAAACCAAATTCTCGGTCGAAAATCACTGCTAATCCTCCATTTAAAGCCCCGTTAAAAGCAGTAAATACTATCATTCCGGCAGTTAAAAATTGTAGGTAATTTTGACTTTCACCAAATAACAATTTTGGACTATTGTCAAATAATGCGCCAAAAAGTATTAACCAAATAAAAGGTTGGATAATTCCCACGATCGCACTAGATGGTCTTCGTTTTAGCTGCAAGAAGAGGCGATTAGTTAAAGCGAGAGTTTCTTGAATGAATTCAGCCCAGAAAAGACTGCTTAACTTTAATTTTCTAGATAATAAAACAAGATACTTCTGTCTTTTAAATTGAGAATTAGAACGACGAGATAATTTTAATTTTTTTAACTCTTTTAATGTTGTTAGCTCTGTCGCAAATTTATAGACTAATTTTTTTTTCCTTAAAGCTTGCCAAATATAAATACTGTGAATGATTAATCCTGTGGTGCAAGAGTGTAAATAGGCGATCGCTACTGCAATCAGCCAGATCGAAGCGACTTTATTTTTGCCTCTTTTAAATTCTTGAAATCCAGGAAGGATCGTTTCAGCTAGATTAAAACTTATTTTGATAAGTAAAGTAAAAAAAGGTTTCTTGTTATTATTGGCAGTCGGTTCGCGCATTTTGATTTATTTGTTAAAATTGAATTTTTTATGACGGATATACTTGTTATTTTTGTTTTTTAAATTATTATTGATAGGGCAAAAAACTTGTTTTTTTGATTCGACCGGAAAAAAATTATTTGTAATGAAGAAAATTGTTTTACTTCTAACTTCTTCAATCAATTATCCAAAATAAGACTACAAATACATTCTCCTCTATCGCCTATTTGCCTATTGCCTATCGTCAGCGAAACAGATTAACTCCAAACAGAATTGATATTAATTGCTTTAAAAGCGATCGCTAATGGCATGTTTAATCCGATTGTTTTGCCTAGATCTGATTAATTGCTAAACCTAAGAGCGATCGTTATAGTTATCTACAAAATAGTGAAAGAATTTTCATCGATCGCGGTAAACCTCTCGCCTCGAACAATAGCTAAATCTTCAGTTCCAAAACTAATTAGAGTGCTAGATCTCCCCAAACGGCTCAAAGTTAGATCGCTAAAACTCAACCCTCCAGTCAAAGCGATTTTGTCCCCCTGTCTGCGGTTAAAATCTTTAATAGTATCTAATCCTTCGCCAGATGCGATCGCGAAAATATCAGCCCCTTTTCCGCCGATATACTGATCGTTACCGAGATCCCCTTTGAGCAAATCGTTACCTTTTCTGCCTAAAAGAATGTCATCGTTATTTCCCCCGAGAAGAGTATCGTCTCCCTTGCCACCTAAAAGAATGTCATCGTTATCTCCCCCGAGAAGAATATCATCCCCTTTACCCCCTAAAAGAGTGTCATTACCCTCTTTGCCATTAATTAAATCTTTGCGTTTGCCACCGATTAGAAAATTCTTATTAAGGTCGCCGATAACTTCGTTGTCGAAGGGAACTTGAAAAACATTATCCGGCACGAGAAAACTGTTCTCTGTATTTTGGCGGATAATACTGGCAAAAGTAGTATTTAAGATGTCGGGATCGAGAATTTGCAACTGGTTTAACTGATTTTGTTCCAAGAAAAAGAAGCGATCGCCATCTCTCAATCGTACGAACTGCTCTTTAATCAGAAAAGTAAAAGTCGGGCCTAACATTCCTCCGTTAGGATCGGGAATTTCCGCAAGGCCTCCAGCCAAGAGATCGATTTGACTGACATCGCTATAAGTAGCTTTAAATACTTCCACAATATTGGGAGCAAAAGGCAAATCTGCAAAATCAACAATCTGTTTATTGGGAAATAATTGATTGTAAACCTCTACATAACCCGGAAGACCAACATCCCTTCCTCGAGCGAGATCGGTTGCAAAAAGATCTATACCGATACGAGCAGAAGGAATCGGCACATTCCGCAAACTATCGACTTGAAAGGTATCTATTGCTTCAGTTTGAGTAAAAATAGAACCTTGAATCAAAGAATCTATTCCATTAGTCTGAAGATCCTGCAAATTAAAAGAAGCAAGTTCTAATGTTGAAATTTCAGTAATGCCCCTACTATCGATCCGTCTGACTAGATCGGGAACGTTGCTGTGAGTCGCGCGAAAAGCTGCATTAGTAAAAGCATGACTCAAACTAGGATTGACATACTTATCGTAGCCAGCATAATTGTTGAGAAGAGAATCACCAACTAACAAAGGCAAAAATTCATTGTAGGTGATAACTTGCATCTGCGCGCCAACAACTTGACGTGCTGCTTGGTAAAGAAATTCATCCTTAATTTCTGCTAAAGTCGCTGTTGGATTTTTTCTAGAGAAATCGCTCTGAAACGATTCAAATAGTCTGACAAGTTGTGCTTCGTTCCCCTCAAGTCTTCCCTGAATTTCCCTAGCAAGACGATTGTGTTCGCGGATAAAGAGAGAGTGAATTGCAATTAGGGGAGTAAATGAATTAGCACGAATATCTCCAGTTAGATAGAAATTCTCGATCGGGCCTAAGCTTTCATTAGGCAGTCCCGCAGTATTGAAAGGTGGTAATATTTCACCATTACCAATCACAGTTGTTTTTAGCAGTCCTCCATTGAAGCTGCGTAAAAAATCTGCTCGTTCTTGGTTCGATCCGTAAACGGCTGATGCATCGATAAAAGTTGTGACTTGATTGCTTTGTTGCCTTGGGGTGTCGATTCCAGGATCGGGAAATTCTGGAACTCTTGTAAAAGGAATTGTTGTCACTCCATTTTGAACGAACAAATCGTTAGGATCGTTTTGAGGAACGGCAATAGGAGTAGAATCTCCAGGTGCAGCAGGAGTCTCTTCAGTGGCTTTATTCAGACCAATATCGTGAGTAAGAAACTGCCCCCAGATGCTCGACCATTCGCTAGCATTTATAGGAATAGATTCGGTCTGAGAGCCGATCGCATTGCTGACGGTGCGAGGATTTGGCAGGGTTGAGTTATTGAAAGCACCGCCACGAGGTACGTCTATACCATTTTCATAAGCAGGTTGAAACAGTCGAAATAGTGGAGTTCCGGCCGCACCCCAGCCATAAAGACTGTTCTGAGAACCATCAATCGTCCGAAACCGACTAAAATTAGTATTTTGCATGATATTGAACTTTTTTGAAAAATAATCTTATTCAGAGAATCTCTGCACGCTATCCAATTTGCAACTGGAGAGTTTAACTCTTCCAATCCTTAAATTCAGGATCGAGTTGTTGCTGTTATGCAAGAATTAGATGCTTTGTAATAATTTTTCATAACAAGAAACGTGCAGGTACTTGACATTAAGATCTAATCATGCAGATTGTAAATTTTGATAGAATTAACTAGAAAAATTTAAAGTTTTTGGCATTTAACTATACAAAAATTAATTGACTTGTTCTAGAAGTCAGGCAATTGAGAACGAGGAAGTGGCAAAATATATTTACTGTTGCCTATGCCCTCTTTTGCCTTCTGAAAAAATATCAAAAAATACGCCTGAAATCAGATTCAAGCGCAAAAGAAAAATTTA
>JAAUYH010078183.1_pt1 | contig 15682 bp, 12 predicted proteins | sample 7278061 | NCBI WGS metagenome assembly JAAUYH01 (sample SAMN14350203, study PRJNA611818) | marine sediment metagenome | isolation source: surface marine sediment (0.6m) | place: French Polynesia: Moorea | collected 2018-08
CCCTAAGAAATTAAATTTGAATACTTGTCTCATTTTCGAACTATTCGAAGAAGACAGGAGAAATTGGTAGAAGATCGGAACTTTCTTTGGTTCAGCTTTCATCAGATTATACTCTAGTCATTGTTTATTCAGCATATTGTTTCGATAGTGCCCACAAAAGAAGGTTTGCGGAAAATAATGTTTCGTTTTCTCATGTTTTTCGATATCGAATTCATTTACGAAAGAAGGAAATTTCCGTAACCGTGTCCGGAACTTATCCTCAAATTATTTATGTAGAATTGGGCCACACGCACGATCGAAAACATTAAGTAGATCAGGAACAAGACATCTAGAGCGTTGATGATTTTTCTGGTGCAGTTCGGCAGGTCGGGAAACGATTGCGTAAAACACATTGTTTCTTACTGCAGATCGGAAGAGGCATCCATACTCTACATAACAATTCCGATGCGATTGAATTTCAAGCCAAGTAGTCAACGCTCCCAATTTGCACGAATAAATTCCGGTTTCGGAGAGACCAACAAAAGCTCTTAATGGCCTCAAAATCAGTGCCTACATGCCTTCCTCTTCCTTCATTTTCTTCTAAGTCTACGACTAGATGGCGCAATTCACGGCCCTTCGAGAAAGTCTTCAAAATGTCTAGAATAACTGGAGCCTCATAAAATGTCTCCGAGTTAAGACCAATCGTAACAAATTGCAGGTTTCTGTTGGAATCAACCAGCTCCTCGAACATTCCCAATTCCCAATTCTCACAGGTCATTTTCAGCTTGCGCAAACTTCTACTATTTGCAGCCAGTGCGTGAGTGGCTTCTGCGAGCTCTTCTTTGTCGATGAGCCACTTTGGCCATTCGAAAACCTCTAGCATTCGCATAGGTCTTCCGAAAACTGCAGCGAATAAGTCCAAACTCCAAAGACAATACGAGCCCAGTACGCGGCCTGTAATCTTCCTCACTTGTGTGCATTTTTCAAATGATTCTCGAAGTCTTACCTCGCGTTCGATATCGGCATTGGTCCAGAGATGGTCAAATCGAATTTCAGTGGTCAGTGACCCGACCACCGAGATTTGTTCGTCAACTCGAAACATGTGCCCTACAACCACTTGAACGTTAGGACATTTCGCAGCGACAAGGAAGCAGCACGACGGGTCAATATCCAGTAAACTGGCTCGCTTAAGATTTTCACCGTACGAAGCTAGCATGGTTGTGATAGCAGAGCTTTCGGAAAGAGAAAAACCAGTGGTCGAATTCAATACTTCCACAGATTCCAAATGACGGCAATGCTGCTCGATAAAACTTACCGTTTGAATTATATCGAACATCGGTGAAAAACGAAGAACTAGTTCCTTGATAGTTCGTCCAACTGAGATCCAGAACGAGTCGTTACTATTCGTCAAATCCTTCAACTCTAATCGCCTCAAGTTTTCACAATATTTTGATATTGACGTTAGAGTCTCCTCTATGACGTCTACCCTAGGCATCGCTTGAACTCCAACACTGCAAGCGGAACGCAATACCAAGTGCCAGTACGGTTCTTCTTGTGTGGCTACGGGGCCTGAGAAGGAGAGCGACAACTCTTCTAGTTTCGAACCGCGCGTACTCAGCACCCAGTCAGCGTCGGAATCACAGATGAAATCTTGGAACGTGAGCGACTTGAGGTTGGTGCAGTTGTTGGTTATATAGTGAATGAGTGCGGCGCAATGATTCGAATACGGCACCATAAAAGACTTCTGCACGTTTAGTTTGGATGCTGAGCGTGAGAGGTGAAGAAGCACAGGATAAGCGAAATTGAGATCATCCGCGGAATGAAAAATAAGGCTGTTTTGGTCGTCCATTGTTGTGGATCGATTAATGAAGACAATATCATCGAATTGATGATTTATATGCTCTAACACATTTTCACTCATTGATAAGAGAGCAGCCACGTCGGATAAACGAATTGCCGATTTCCAGTACTTGCTACGAGGCTTGTGACTCGTATAGCGCAATACCTGTTCTATCACATCATCCGGCAAGTTATCAAAGTAAGACATGACTTGCGTTTCTCTTTTCTGTTTCATTTAGTAGTTCATTCGAACTTGAATTGTTTAACACTGGACAAAACAGAAATAATCGGGCCATAATTCTAAAACTGTTCGTAATTCCGTAACATGGTTGTGGACTCTAACCTTATTACTCCAAAAGTGCACTGCGGAAATTGAGTTTATAGAAGAACATGTGTTGAGGTCCGCAAACAGCTATTGCACGTTTTCGAAATTTATCCTTTCTCTTTTTGCTGTATTTAGAAAATGGCTTGAATTATATTGATTAGGAGTATACAGCCTGTGTGAACGTAGACAACAAAATTGGGAAGAAATGCAGAATGAATCGCTGATTCAAAGTCGAATCAGATGTTCAATATCTAGTTAAAGCAGAAAGTCAATGCACCGAAGAGCGCAACAATCTAATTCTCTGAGAATCTTACCATAGCTTACTGTCTAGATTGATATCCGATGAATGGCTATCTATAATCATAGAGGAAGGAATGCAAAGCGCGACAGTTTTGGAGAGCCTCGAATCATCCTGTTGGCTATTTTAGTTCGATACAGATAATCATCACATCTATGCATTGCGTTAATTCATTCAAAGCTTCAATGTCCATATGGATTCAAAAAATGAAGCAGTCCCATATCCTTGAGAGTGTCTGCTTTAAAAAACGAAAGGGCATATTGTATCGGCTCGACAAAGAAAGATTTTATTTTACAAGAGGTCAAAGGATTTTCACTGAATTTAAAGAAATACCTCTTTAGCAATCTGGTAATATCAAACATTAATGAGACGGATAAGTCTAATTCTTTTCTTTTTGAATTCAACCCCATTTAAATAAGTTTGCAAACCGTCTCATCAAAAACAAAAATTAACTGGGCCTTCCGTTCAAAGATTTGCGAAAAATATGCAGCACAATCTAATTCAAACGATCAAACTTTCACGAACAGTGAAGAGAAACTCTGCAATTTCGCTTTCTCAGTCTAGGTACAGCTTACTTAACTTCCTCGTTTAGTATCGAAATACTTCGAATTTAAGTAGTTTCAGAGGCACTGTTGAATTGAATGGCGAGAAGTGCTAAGGTCTAGTGGTTATTATGTATAGAGTGTTCCGGTCAATGTAAAATAGTTTCCCTATTGACGATCAGATACAAACCTTCCCGGTTTGCTTGAGTTTATCCGTAATAAGAAAATTCGTTAAAATTCCGGGAGTTAGCGTTTTTTGAGTAATAAAATATTCTTCGTGTAGTTTCCACTACTTTGCGACGTAAATCGTTTTGTACGTCGATATGGACTCAAGTGCTTGGCAGATATGCTCGAGTGAAATATCTTCTGAAACAATGCGGGCATGTCTTTCTGCAACTGGATTTCACACTCATATACAGACCGGAGTACTGTAACAACGTGAGTTTCTTCAATGTTCGAACAGCTGCAAATTACACATTGTCATTAACGAAAATGGAACGATTAGTCAATGGTGAATAGTAGACGCAGTTTGATGGACCAGACAAGACATAGAAAAATTGGTATAATTAAGGCGTACAGAAAGGTTGGAACGAATTCTGAAAGAGATGCCAGTGGCGTGAGGAGCCTTGAGTTGGGACGAGATACTGTACCAATTGTAATGAATAAATTTCTTCGAGTTTCGTAAGTTATTGACAGCAAGATTATGGTGTATGATGCTGAGAAATCCTACTCTGCACTGTATTGCGTTGAATTTTCTGTCCGTTGAACGCACTCCTCAATCCACTGTAGTTTCATAAGTTGGGTATCATATGCAAACCAATGTGCAGTTGTACCCTGCTAATAAATATGAGAGGGCATCGCTCATTGAAGTGTAAATGATTGTTTGAGATTGATGACTGTAGCGATTGTCACATAGAGACTTTCTTCGAGTGCCTCATTAAATCTAAAGTAGAATGGGATGAAATGAGAAAAATGAATAGTAGGCGACTATCTCCAGCCATACCTTGTCAACTGCTCTGAGAATTTCACAATTTAGCTGAAACAATGAGGAAAACCCCAAACAGACACTGTATGCTTCATTTGTAAACAGTTTCGCTCGCCAGTGCTCGTATCGCACAGTGCATTGCTGGTAGCACAGCTTCATGTTTTGTAGAATTCACACACAGCTGTTCCCGAACCCCTCCACAGTGATGCTCCCAAGGTTGGTTGTACGATCCGGTAAAAATTCCAATGTTTGACGATCGAACTACTTTGATTGGGAAATGTAAGATGCAGAAAGAAATTAGAAAACGGGTTACAAAAGGGCAAAAAGGCGTAACTATCAAAGGGATAGCAAAGCTATGGGATCTTCATGATATTGCACTGGCACTGTGCTATAGTTCTTGCATGAAATTGAATCGCAGAAAATACGTACAATTACGGTTGTTTCCATGAGATTCAATCAAAAGGCGCGAGTTTCATTTAAATTTAAATATTATAAGAATAAATATCCCAGTCGAAATCTATTGTTAGCATGAATCCCACGTCGAATCGAATCAAAACTCAACTCTCTTGTCATACTGTGCAGTGCCGTAGGGTAAGGCTCATGAACAAGATGAATTTCTTGGATGAGCATCGTGTATTGAATCAACCCTAGACGGTGTACCGGATGACACGTTCTCGTTTGAGAAGGTACAGTGGGACTGTGCCACTAACAAACTGTCAAGAAGTACAATCCAACTCAGCATAATGGTGAGAAGGGCGAAAATCTACAGTGTTGCGTTAGTCCGAAATGTTCCTGCGTCTGCTGCATTATACTGTATAGCCGTGCCGAACGGAAGCAAGGTCTCACACAATTTGAACCGGGCTAGATACAGGGAGAAGATACTAAATTTGTACTGCACTGTATTGCAGAGTGCAAGATTCAATCGAACGCCTGCGATAGATTCGACAGCCCGAAAAATGCAAAGTGAAGTCTACAAAGCCACGGTATCCTAGACGAGTAGAGGACAATAATCAGTTCACTTATTGAGAGAAAACGACTCAATCCTAAGCGGCCAACATACCAGCACGCCCAATTCTCAGCGACGCTCCGTTCTGCACTCCTTGCACAGCTCCAACAAGTGCGATCCTCAACCACAGCAGGGGATTTTCTATTGATGCGCTGCACCGAATAGGTGGCGGTGTTTGTCGCGAGCGGCATCCCGGTAAGTGCACGGTACAGTACAGCGATGCTGCAGATCGGGGAAAAATACAGCGTACAGTGAATTGGGTGGTAGGAAGGAAATCGATCGATCGAAATGTTGTAGCCGACTAGCCATTGATTTCGCTTATACAATTCCCATGGAGCGCCGGAAGCGGTCCCGCGAGCCGGTGTGTCGCGCGGCACGTGGTGCACAGTGCCAAAATTGGTGCAATTCAACTTTCGCTGCCCGCCCACGAAGCACAGGCCACGAAGAGGGATGAGCGAGCCATAAAATCTGGCTAGCAACCTTGCTGGCCACCCGCTGAGAATTCGTTTGCTGCTTGTATGTTGTGCAAAGAAAGTTGCGAGAATATGCAAGATCCGTTGATGTTCCACACCAGCGCACAGATATGAAATGCACTTCGGTCGATAGAGTCAAATGAAGAAACCCACCGAAAAGTGCTCAGGGCCCCATACAAGTGCATAGCTTTGAATGTGCGAGGAGATTGAAACCAAGCATTAGAAACTATCATCGCGAAGATTTCCAGGTTTCGTAGTGCGCATGGGCGGGGGATGCGTCGGCAGCTGAATGCGACGCGCGATAACGCACCTTTCTCCAACGTATTATTCGAAACCCTACTGTAGCCAACACCCTTGCTGTACTTCCCTTGTTTCATTGCTGTGTGAAGACAGTATTGGGGCCATTTGTTTGGGTGCAATCTCACGCTACGCTGCGCTTACTTATGTGATTCATAGCACCAACTCGGCGGCACCTCAATTCCCAGCATCATGACCCCCAAACCAGCAGATTTCTACAACGACCGCGCCGTCTCCGACGATTCCACCGACATCGAGGCGGGCGAACTGCCACACCCCGAGCCCGTGTTGTCCGCTTTCAATGCACAGGTCGAACAGATTCAGACGCTTATCACGAATGCACGTGTCGCCATCACGTCATCCGAGCATGGCGTGACGAAGCAGTTGGAGTACGCGGAGAAGGAGGTGCGTGGCGCGTTCAAGCAACTGGAAGAATTGGCCGTGAACAATCACAAGTATTCATGTGCCCCCGCAAGTCGACGAGCTGTCGGCACCATGCGCATTGTGCACTTCACCAAGTGCACGGAGGACATCCTTCAAGTTATTGGGTTGTTAGACGCCGCGTGGATGAAACGGCATGAAGCATTAATGATTCAGCTTCGGAACGGCCAGGATGAGGACGAAATCCAAGACCCTCACGCCGCCATCACCATCACAGACCCCGAGCAATTCGAACAACACACCAAACTGAACGAAATCACGCACACGGTCGACGAACTACGTGCACTCGCACAGGGCGTGAGAACGTTTGGAGAAACACAAGACGCGGTGTTGCACACGAAGGAGATAGGATTCGCCGACGATTTTCTACTCTCCAACGAGTTGGAACTGCAAACGTCACTTCGGAAATCACGGAAAAAGGTGATCCTCCTGATCATGATCCCACTCAGCCTCCTCGTGCTGGTCGCCGTGATCGGCACTTGTATCGCCACGCGATCGATTCGGCGCAAAGTGACCATGCGGTAGGGCGTAGGCAAGTTGTACAGTATTTATAAATAAATATAAAGAAAATTGAAATCGTGGAATTCCCGAACCGCAACGGTTGGTTGATCCAACGAGTTGCGAGTCACGGCCTAACAGTCTGTGCCGGGAATGGCCGATTGTGCTCGCTGCGCCAAGGGGTTTAGTGGGTCGTTCTCGTTCGGATCACGCAGCTTTCGCTCGCTCTCGCGTCGCACGCCGTCGTCCCTGCGCTCGCGCACCAAGTTTTTCAGCTCGAAGAGCTTCTCGCGCGGCAGCAGCGCGCGCGGCAGCGGGCGCCTCGACGCGTGCACCCCCATATCCTGCTTACCGCGCCGCATGGACGACCCCGTGCCCGAGCAGCCCGAGCTCTCGCCGCTCGTCCCCGCGTTCCGCGCGTGGATTGAGCGCGAGCTACCCGCCGTCTACATCCCCGACGACGCCACCCTGGACGCCTTGCTCAGCGGCAATGGCGCTGACGTCTGGCGAAACGTGATTCAACGTGTAGTCTCACCGAAACACGCGGCACAGTTACGTGCTGCATTGCAATTACATATCGACGATGATGACGACGACAACGATGAGGCTGATGATGATGAGCTATGGGATCAGGACGAATTGCTGAAACTTGAACGCGAAGCGATTGAGGCTGAGCAGGAAATCGAGGTATTGCGGAATCGAATTGTGGAGGCGTCGCGAAAACCGGATATTATTCGACTCGGCGTGAACGAGGTTGAATTACGCGCCGCGTTGGTCGAGGCGGTTGTCGAAACACTAGATGTGGGCACCGAAACGTGTCAAAAGTACTCGTACTTTCTGAAATCTATGAAAAATCGCGACTCTCTCTCCGACGCCCCAGACTCCGCCGATCAGGCAGTGAGCCGACTGCGCGCGATAGTGGTTGACGCGAGGACAGCTGTGAAGCATGGGCACCAGCACGATCCTGAAGCGGAAGATGGGGTGAAGGTGGATATCAAAAATGCAAAGGCTAAGGTGGCGAAACTCAATGCGGATTTGGAGGAGTTCTGCACCACATATTCGCTGGATGATGTGGCGAATGCAGTGCATCAGTTAGCTGTCGATGCAACATTGGAGGAAGCATTCGATGAGGAGAATTTGAAATCGGCCATCATTGCAAATGACCCCGTCCCTGAGACCACGGAGGAATTCGAGAAACGCCTCAGTAATCAATTGCAAGACGAGTATTTGGCGCTTTTCGCGTCGTCCGAACGCTCGTCGACCGATGAGGCGTCGATACCGGAGAAGCGACGCCTAGATTTTGATGGAGCGGAGGAGGAGAAAGGGGAAGAGCCGACTACAGCTGTGGGTACTGTAATTGAGGGATTGCAAGACCCGGAAACGTCACGTGAATTCAAATTGGCGGCGAGTGCACTGGATTCCCTTGATAGAACATTATCAGAGCTTACCACGGGAAGTCGAGAACGAATCTCGCGTGCGTTGAGAGAAGCGAAGCAAATAGATATCACGTTACTGGCGCCACTCAAACCACAGCTGGAAACGGCGTACAAAACACAAATTCGACGATTGGAATGGGATATCGACGCGTTGGATAAGGCGCAACAAGTGGACTTGTTAGATTTGTCGGAACCTCGACCGTGCGCAAGGACGTGGACGGATTTGAAAGTGAACGAAATGGAGAATGCCCTTGTCGAAAAGATAAGACAGCTTCAGAATGCTACGGAACGCAATGAAACGAGAAACGTGATGACTCAATTGGCGGGGAGAGCTATGAAGGAGCAGGAAAGAAAAGAAATCATCGAGGAGAAGGCGAAGAAACAGCTCGTGCCGATGCTGGAGAAGGCGGCGAACGCGGCGCGACACACGCACGAGCGAACCGTGCAGGCGGCCGCGGCGGAAGTGGCGGTGGCGGTCAAAGTGGATGCATTCGTCGCGGCGCGGACGCCGAATGGGACAGGCTCGAGCGTGAGTGGCAGGCCCAACACGAAATCCAAGCCCGCATTGTACGGACGTGGTGATGTCGTAGAAACTAAGAACTTGGCCCAGTAAGAGATTGCCACGCCACATAACTAGCCAATCATGCAATACGAAGATATTGTCACACATTCCTTCACATTCCGCTCATTCACAGCCTCATCTTATTTTTTATTGTGCCGCCTGCGCTGTGCGCTTCGGGGAGTGCGCAACCATGTTGTTCCCGTCGATCGAGACCCTGCAGTACGCCACCCCGTCCCCCGTCGTCACCACCAACATGGCGGCGAAGTCGGGTGAGCAGAAGGACTACAGTGAGATCATGCGCAAAGCCGGGCGACGTGCGTTGGGTGGGGGCTTGCCCGGTGCTATAGCGATGGGCGTCCAGGTGTGCACGCTCATGCCCTTGCGCTCGACGATGAACTATCAGTACCGATATGGTAACACGACGACCATGACCGCGTTGCGCACGCTGTATAATGACGGTGGTGTGCGGCGATTCTATCGTGGAATCGGACCAGCGTTGTTCCAGGGACCGTTGTCCAGATTCGGTGACACCGCGGCCAACTCGGGAATGCTGACGTTGTTGGAGGAATTCGATAGCACTAAGGACTTGCCCGTGGGTGTGAAGACCGCGTTCGCGTCCACTGCGGCTGCGGGATGGCGTATCTTCCTCATGCGTACGTGAATATTCTTCGCGTGAAAATGATTGAGGCGTGTGGTGTACTGACAATGTGTTGCTGGTGTAGCGATTGACGCGATGAAAACCACTTTGCAGGTGGAAGGTGCGGCGGGTCTGTCCGTGTTGCGCGGACGACTCGCTCAAGGTGGACCTCTTGTGTTGTATCATGGAGCCGTTGCGACGTACTCCGCGACTTTGGTGGGACAGTAAGTTATGGTTGCCTAGTCTTCGCAACTGATGGTACTAACAATTGTTTCGAACCGTGTAGCTATCCTTGGTTCTTCACGTTTAACTACCTACAGGAGAAAATCCCGAAACCGGCGGATCACGAGACGGTGAAAAAATTGGCTCGTAACGCGGGTATTGGTTTCGCGTCCTCAGTTGTGTCAGATTGCTGCAGCAACAGTTTGCGAGTGATTAAGACGACGAAGCAGACGAGTCAGACACCGATTACGTATGGCACGGCGTTCAGGATGATCACGGAGAAGGACGGGCTGACTGGATTGTTCGGTCGTGGACTGCGCACCAGGATTCTGGCGAACGGATTCCAGGGCCTCACGTTCTCGGTCATCTGGAAGGCGTTGGAGGAACGATTCAACAAGCGCTTGGATAAGAACGCGAAGTAGTTTGTAAATGTGGGTGCAGGCGGCACGCATTAAGAGTTTTTGCTTTACTTCGTGGTTGCAATTTCGGTGTTCGTGGCGACTCGGTCGTACGGAACTAGGTCGTGCCCATGTACGCATCCCTGCCGTTGTTCTAGTAGTGCGGGTAGCAAGCCGTTCGGGATCGTAATGTAGGAAAGACATCGCTAAGGGGCACGCAGTCAATCAATTAGATGTCCTTGCCCAGCAGTCGGGCGCACCCCATGACAGTGCACGAGAGCGCGACGAAGGGGGAGAGGCGCTCACCGATGCGCGCGGCCTTCCAGAACGTGCCGAGGAAGCCCGTGCGATTGCGGTCCAGCCATGACGGATACATCGAGCGCAGATAGGCGCATGTGCAGATTAGTAGCAGTGTCACCTCGAGCATGCTCTGGAACTTGAACAGCGCAGACATTTTTGGATGTCTCTGTTCGTTTTCGTGACGGTCGGCAACTAAAGGTAGCGAATGGGTGTTGGTGGAGCAATGAAGCCGAACAAATGATGCGGATGTAAGCCCTGCGACTTACAGTGGCATGAGTATTAGTCCGCGTACAGTACGAGCACGAGTACGAGTACGAGTAGATTTAAAATTCAAATTCGTGCCGTTGTTCACCTTGTTTGAGCCGTTACGGCCTGATCTACCGACTCACAATCGAACGTTGATCCGCCCCACGATGCCTTTAAATTCGAGCTGGTCCCTGCACAGTTGGCCAACCAACCTCGTACTTCGACGGACTGATCGCTAACCTGCAAACTTGCTCGAACTTCTCGCGAAAATGGCACCTCGTCAGCGCAAAGCCCTCAACGACATCAACGTGAACGCGCTCAAGACCGCAAACCAGAAGCTGACATCCGAGAACGATGCACTGAAGGAGCAGCTCGCCGACCTCACCTCGACACTCTCCAAGCTGAGCATCGTAGAGAAAAAGCCCGATGTGGCCCCGGTGGCTCCGACGCCCATGCCTAGCGTGCGTGTCCCGCACCCCCCGAAACGTGCTGTGTCCGCGTACGCCTACTTCGTGAAGCACGCGCGGAACGAGCGTGCGGATGAGTTGGCCGGCGTGTCCATGAAGGACAGCTCGTCGATGGTGGCCGGGTGGTGGAAGGAGCTGGGCGAGGATGCGAAAAAGCCTTTCAACGACATGGCGGCGGAGGATCGCGCCCGCTATGAAAAGGAGTTCGAGGGCTTCAAGGCGGTCAGGGACGCGGCGGAGCGCGAGAAGAAGGCGCTGGAGATGTACGCGCAGGAACAGAAAAACGCCGCGGCGATGGCTGTCTACGAGCACCTGCTGAACGGGGGCAAGATGGACGATGCCCCGGGGGTGGCGCCGCCGAAGAGCAAGAAGATGGAGGACAAGCCGAAGGGGCCGCGCTCGGCGTACAACCTGTTCGTGGCGCAGCGTCGCGCGGACATTGCAGCGAAGTGTAAGACCGGGGAGAAGAACTTGGTCACCACGAAGGAGCTGGCGGACGAGTGGAACGCCATCACAACGAGCAAGGCCAAAAAGAACAAGGCGCTTGTGGACAAGTTCCAGAAGCTGGCGCTGCAGGATAAGGAGAGGGCCGCGAGGGAGATGGTGGAGTACGAGAAGAGAGTGGCAGAGAGGGAGGCCGAGGTAGAGAAGCAGATGCAAGTGACCAGGGACGAGGCCTTGGCCAATTACGACCGGGTGGAGAAGGAGAAGGCTGCAGTGAAGGAGTTGGAGGTTCTGAAGAAGGAGGAGGCGGAGAGGGCGAAGGAGGAGCGCAAGAAGGAACGTGAGGCGAAGAGGAAGGAGAAGGAGGCCAAGGCGGCGATGCCGAAGAAGGCCAGAAGTGCATACCTCTTCTATTGCGCGGAGAACAGGAAGGCTGTGGTTGACAAGGCTGATGGCAAGCTCCCGCCTGCCGAGGTCATGAAGGAACTTGGCGCCAAGTGGAAGGCGTTGAGTGCCCGCGGAAAGGCCAAGTACGAGAAGATGGCCGCGGAGGATAAGGTGCGCTACGCCAACGAAATGGCCGCATTGAAGAAGTAAGCTGACTCAATTCTGTCACTTGTGAATGCTCGCAAACTATCTACTCCTGATGTATAAACTCGACGTTGTTCAAAATCACTCGTGGTGAGCTCAATCAGTAGAACGACAGCACAAGGTCGTAGACAGGTCGGAACAGGTGTCGATATGGCCAGCAGTACCACGTTTCCTTAACAAGACGGGTAGCCCTTAAATCTTCGCCATGGTCCGCCCTTCTATGATCGATCGTAGACTCCTTACTCCCCCTGCAGATCGAAAAATGGGGAAGTAGCTATCTCCCAACCATTGCACAGCGTCAGCGAGCCCCATAATAACGAAGCACAAAAAGGTTTGCAATATTGGAGGCGAAACGTGTGGACTAACACGAAAACAGTACGGCACGATGAGTTGCACCGGGGTGGATGTTTGGCTTGCATTAATCGACGGAGCGGCGCATTCCACGGTGACGTGGTAATGCACGCAGCACGGGGCGTGCGGTCGGTGCTTAAGCGGGGGCGAGGCGGGGGGCGAGCGTATGACAAGCGGCGCGATGGGGCCGGGGGTGCTGGACGCGCTGACGCTATCGACACTGGAGCGGTGCGACCGCACGCGGTCGGCGGTGGCGCGCGGCGCGCTGGCCGACGCGGTGTGGCGGCACGGGGACAGGGTGGCGCTGCGCCACGACTGCGTGCTGGGCGCGGGGGCCGACGTGCTGCGCGGGGCGCAGCGCGCCAAGCGCCGGCTCGCCACGTCGCTCTGGCGCTGCGAGCTGTGCGGCAAGACGTTCGAGTCCGAGCACTTCCTCGACAAACACCTCGCGCGCCGCCACCCCGCCACGCACGACGGCGGCGCCGTCTGCCTCGCCGACCTCTGCGGCGTCGTCGTGCCCTGCCCCCGCGCACACGACCCGCCCGTCAGCACCGCGCTGCTGAGGGGTGAGCAGCGCCCGCAGTACGCGCCCAACTCGGCGTCGCCGTGCGTCCACAAGCGCGAGTACGAAACGAGACGAAACACGTGCGTACGTGTGATCCAGAACTGTGTGATGCCGAATCACGACCCCGACGGGCAGGTTCGAAGGTACCTCGAGACGCGGCTGTGCGACGCCGCACTGGCCGTGGAGTGCGGGCGGCCAGTTCCAAAGCACGAGAAGCTGAGAAGCGGCGGTGGTGGGGTGACCAATGCGGACGTGATAATGGTTTTCGTCATAGCGATGTTGGCGTACACATACTTCTGGTTGAGACGGAGAGCACGGCGGAGCGCGCGGTATCGGCTTCCTACAATATGGGGGAAAAAGCGGCGTTGAAAACTTGTTGCACAGGATGACGAAGAATTCGCTCGCTACATCGGACCATGGGATCGAAGGTACAGTACAATAGAAGTGGGAAGAAAAAGCTGGTCGCAATCGAAAGGATGATTAGCGTACCGTAGTTGTTAATCCAGTATTGTATTGAAACCCGAGAAATGAAAGTGAACTGGCAAGCATCCGGCGGTCATTCCACACATGTCCGCTGCGTACCACAAAAAGTAAGTGTCGTATGCAAGTCATACGATTGTGCCGTACATGATGGCTCACGCCAAGTTTCTCTTCATCGCATTAATCGATTGCGCCACTCGCGATCGGGTCTCACATCCCAGGCGTCTGCACATCGCGTTGCCGATGCCAACCAAACGCTTGAGATCGATGTCACCAACGTCCACCTGCATGCCCTGCAACATGTGCACGAGGTCCTCTGTCGCGAGGTTCCCCGCCGAGCCGGGTGCGAACGGGCAGCCGCCGAGGCCCGCGATGGACGAGTCCACCACCGATACGCCGACGCTCATCGCGGCGAGCACGTTCGCGAGTGCGATGCCTTGCGTATCGTGGAAATGTACGGCGATACAGTCCACAGGTACACCGCTTTCCACCACCGCCGTAATCACGTCCACTACCGTGCGTGGATTCCCAACTCCTATTGTGTCACCGAGGGCCACCTCGTAACATCCCATTTTGTACATTCGCTTCGCTACGTGCGCTACTTGTGCCGGAGGGACCACGCCCGAGTACGGGCAACCTAGTGCGCATGACACGTAGGCGCGTACTCGCACGCCCTCGCGAAGCGCTGCGTGAACAACCTCCTCGTAGCGTGCGATGGCTTCGTCAATGGTACAATTGATATTGCGTTTCGAAAACGCGTCGCTTGCTGCGGCCATTATCGCAACCTCGTGCGCACCCGCCGCGATGGCGTCTTGTAACCCGCGCATATTCGGCACGCACGCGAGATATCGCGTGTTCGGATGGCGTCGTACCCCTCGCATCACTTCCTTCGCGTCGGCGAGTTGCGGAACGCGGCGCTTGCTCACGAATGCGGTCACCTCCACGGCGCGCAGCCCGGCGTCGACGAGGTCATGCACGAGACGCTGCTTCACGCCAGCGGGCACACGAACCGCCTCGTTCTGCAGCCCATCGCGAGGACCCACCTCCACTATGCGCACGCGACGCGGGAGGTTCTGCGCGCTGGGGGCCAGCGCCGGGAACGCGGGCGGCGGCGACGTGTGTGCCAGTGCCGGGCGGTCGTCGCTCGGTGCCAGTGCGTGCTCCGGCGGCGGCGTGGCCGGCGCGCCCGGATTCACAACCATGTCGTTGGCGGCGGCGTGCGGATTCGCGGAAGATTACCAAACTTCGGTTGCCGCGGGCGCCGCATTCGTGGCGATGCACGATGTGACGCGTTTCGATGATGTGCTGGCACTGTTGTCAACGGATTTCGCCGTCGCGAAAACTGTTTTTATTTGCACGGCCTTTTATTTCTTTCGAAATAATCGCCCCTGTTTTTCTATCTCGCCTTATCTCCCTATCAAAAACGATAGCCCATTTCTCCAATAGGTCCGTACAGTATGGACATACTTGTAAGTCATTCCTTTCTTCCAATCAAATCCACTCCCAGCCTCTGTATCAAATTTAAACACGTCCCAAGAAAACTTGCAAGAAGATGTCCTATCCTTGTTCTGATATTCTGAACCTATAAGATAAAATATCATTATAAAACTTTAAATCATGAAATTATGGATTGGAGGGATGCGAGACGAGAAATAGTCTAGTACTCTAATGGTCTAATCAAAACAAAATAAGAAAAACTTGACGATAACATCAGCTCAAATATAGCAAAAAAGAGATTTGGTTGGTGTGGCGTATGAATAAATCGGAAAATTAATGTACATTAACAAAATACTCTAGTACTGTCTGACGAAATGTTTTTTATTGCAAATTTCTAATGAACAAGTGCAACTTATTTGCACAAATACTGCAACTAATTGAAAGAAACTCAAAGATATAAAAAGATCAAGAGAAAAATGGCCATTCCCTAGCAGTTTGCTGTGCTGTCAAGTCGAAAGCCATTTAGATTTCATTCCTGATTGCGTTTGAACCAGTACCGCAACTTCTTTGGCGTGTTGTATTCAATTACTTTACGGGTACTACTCCATGAGGCGAGAACGATAGCTTGATCTGGTTTCAATATGGGATCTGCTTTGTTTTGTTCCTGCACAATTCTTTCGTTTCAACAAAGACTACTAAAAATATTTGGATCAATTAGATGCCAAGCTTTCGATTGATCAATCGCTTTATACTTCAATGGGACTGCCTTCAGGATTTACGACCTCGCAAGGCGTTAAAAAGACATGATTTGTTTGTTCTATTTGAAAATAACGACTTTTGCGTCCTAGGGGATCGATTAGAAG
>JAAUYH010093027.1_pt1 | contig 15679 bp, 13 predicted proteins | sample 7278061 | NCBI WGS metagenome assembly JAAUYH01 (sample SAMN14350203, study PRJNA611818) | marine sediment metagenome | isolation source: surface marine sediment (0.6m) | place: French Polynesia: Moorea | collected 2018-08
AGACTCTAACTATACACTCCTAGGACGAACTCTAAGAATCATGTCGCATTATGTTTTTTTGTTTATGATAGAAGATGGAATAAATCCTGACCCTACAAAATCGATAACTTTAAGGATTCGAACAAACTTGGAAGAAAAGAATAAATTTTTCTCAATAGAATCTCGATCAGATCGAGGACCGGTCACGGATAATTCAGTCGATCCATCGGTTCGGATAAGCTCTGCATAAGCTTTTGGGTGCCAACTTTGTACATGTGTCACTAAGTTATTGTACCCTGATCTTTTCACTTTGCGTACCTTTCCACATTTGCATATCCATTTGGTATCGTCTTCTTCGTCTCGGGTGAAGAATGCATCCCGAACTGTCTTCCCTTTCATAGGAATGCTGCAATGTAGCGAACAGAAATGGTGTACAACTTTTACCGTTTAAGGCTTACTGTACTTTCTGTTTCTACTTACTTCGCTGGTATTTGATTCAAAAAAATCACTGACAGTCGTGAACCTTTATTCATCACGATACATCAAAGTGAATGAATTATTTATTTCATAAGGGTCGGTGTATGAGTAGAAAAATAATTTATTCAGAAATACAGAGAATCTGATTTATTTTTCCCTATCCCTGCACATGGTGGAGCAGTGCTGTGGAATATTATGAGCACTATACAGAGCTAGATAAGATAGTCGTATTGAATTACTGGAAAAGATTTGTCCTTAAGATTATTGTGTGATCTTTCTGTACTCAGTTCGTTTGTCTTAACTGCCCACCAATTAGCTTGTTTACTTCTTGAATACCTCAAAGACGCCAGAAAATTAAGCAGTCGATGAATATATTCGATTCGTGATGATTCTACTCTACCTTCAAAACAAGACCGGAATTCAAGTTAGTGATTTTTGTGTTCTTCGAATAAATTCGTGTGCTATTTGACGCGTGTGCAGGACTGACTGTCTCCTATTCTCGGAAAGGAAGGAAATTTGGTGCAAAATCCGAAACGGGGTATTTACGAAATCGTTCAGCATGTCGAGCTTTCAAGTCCCGTCATCCAGTGCGCTATCTGCGATGTGCCTTATCGAGATCGAGACAAGATATCTATCTTGTATATACAGTATACAGCGAATATAATAATTCCTTACATTTTGAATTAGGCAATAAACAGAAACAGCAGAGTTGGGCATCTCAGCAACCAGAAGTTTCTATCTGTCCTACTCTTGCGAGCATTGCTACAGTAATTGCTCATTATGCGACTACATAACGGTAACCCAGCAATGGTACAAAACTCAGTTTGTCATCGTGTGCTATTAGCTTTACACATCTCTGTTACACGTTCAACTTGATTCCAATCAACCTGTGCCGGGGCGTCAACACCAATGACATGTAGAGCCTTGCCCATAATGCCGTTTGCGAGAGGCAGGTCAGGTTGTAAACCTTCACCTTGAATTGTTGTCCCATTCGGAGTGACGTATTGTGCAACAGTGAGAATAAGCCCACTGCCATCCGAGAGTCCGAAAACTCCTTGAATCAGGCCCTTGCCGTACGACTTTTCATTTCCCAAAATAGCCGCACGACAGTTATCACGCAGTCCACCTGCCAAAACTTCACTAGCGCTAGCCGAGCGACTATCCACTATCACTGCGAGCGGTGCCACTTGTTCCCTTTCTTCCGCGCCCACCACCGTAGACTTGTACTCATCCGCCATTTCGCCACGGCTCGACACACGAGCGACGGGAACGCCATCGCCTTCGAAAATGCCCGCAATCTCCAATGCGCCTTGGAACACGCCACCTGGATTTCCGCGAACATCCAGAACGAACGCTTCCGCGCCATCCACATGCAATTGACGCAGCGCATTCGCGACGTCGCCACGAGAGGAAGCGCGGAATTCCGACAACTGGATATGACCCACTCTCCGACCGTCCTCTTTGTCGAAAGTAATAAACGAGTTGAGTCCAATGGGCCCGCCTTTCTTAGGTCCAAAACTACGGGTTAAAACCACATCGCCTGCATCGCGAAACCGCAACTTCAGAGGTGAACCATCTTCACCTTGCATTTGCTGTGCAATTTCAAACGCGCCACGGCCGGTAATCGATTCACCTTCAATTCCCAACAACACATCCCCGCGTTGGATTTTCAATGCAGCCGCTGGTGTGCCGGGTGCAGGTGTGGTCGCGACCACGATGGAATCGTCTGGTCCGGCGGTCAGCAAAAGTCCAACCCCAGAAACATCGAATTTCTGGAGCGTCAACATTTCGGCAGGTGTTAAAAATCGCGTATAGGGGTCATTGAGAGAAGCTAAGGCGCGTCGAATCGCAGAATAAGCGGAATTGCGAGACCGAAACGCAGACTGCTGAAGTTGCTGATGAACGGTATCCCATGTTTCACCAAGTTTATCCGAGCTGATGAAATAGCGACGCACTAATCCCCACGTTTCCTCAACCAACGCGTGGTCGGCATCTAACTGAGGAGCGGGGAGAACCGATTTGGGTTGGTCTGGTAGGTACGCCGCGGATGCAGTGCGAAGCGGGACTAACGGCGTTACGTTCAAAGCAACACAAAGGCCAGCGGCGACCACAGAACGACAGGAGCGTTCGAAAAGATCGGAAGGAATGGGTGGCAACCCGAGAAAAGAAACGCGCGATTGCGGCGATCGCGGTCTGGTGCACAGCATGTTGGTCAGGCACGGGAGATAGAGTTTCGACAGACTGATGGATGACAAGGAGATTGCGATTGTTGTCATGAGGACGCGCGATATGATGTGTGGAATTGGTGTGTTGCCAAAAACACTTTCTGTTGTTTTTTTTATTCCGACATTGACTGATGTTCAAAGACATGGTGACAGTTGGGCGGAGTCAGATGAGAAACGCAAGTAGAACCTAAACCATCGCCTCATTGGGACACTTGTAGTGTATCACAATGCCCTACTGTACAACACATTTTAGCGTCGAAACCACGTCAGACTCAAACATGATCTACATGACGTCTGCAAGGCCTCGCCTTCATTCGTCTTCCTAATTCTTCGCTGACTTCAACCCTGGCCGCTCATTGCTTGTATTTTCCTTGTTGCGGCGCAAAAGTTGACTGCGGCGACGACGACGACGACAACGATAATAACAACAGCAAGAGCGACAGTGCCATTCCTTCTCCAACGCCAAGTCCCACTACCACCACCCCCGCCACCACTACCATGCCGCCCAACGCTGTGGTCCCCCCATCCACCAATGGCTCGCGAAGTGTAGCAACTTCGTCGACCGACTCGGATTTTGAACTGTGTGATTTCCGTTCCTCCGTGCTGACCGTGTTTGTTGTGGGTGCGAGTGGTGATCTAGCCAAGAAGAAGACGTATCCTTCGCTGTTCGCACTGTACAACACGGGCTATCTGCCGAAATCCGTGATTATCTGCGGGTACGCACGGTCGAAGAAATCGGATGCCGAATTCCGCGCGCAGATGCGTTCACGTCTGAGCGGCGATGATGCGAAAATCACGCAGTTCCTGGAGCGTTGCATCTATCGCCATGGGCAGTACGACGATGCGAAGCGTATGGCTGAGGTGTTCAAGGAAATCAAGGAGATGGAGACCGCACTCGGTGGCGAATGCTGCAATCGGCTATTCTATTTCGCTATTCCGCCCAACATCTTCGTCTCCGCGGGGCGTGCACTGAAGCAAGTCGCCATGACGACGAACGGCTGGAATCGAACCATCATCGAGAAACCTTTCGGCCGTGACACCGACTCATTCCTGCGCCTCCATGAAGACATCTCCGCCATTTATAGCGAGAGTGAAATCTATCGTATCGACCATTACATTGGCAAGGAAATGGTGCAGAACCTGATGGTCCTGCGTTTCGCCAACTCCACATTCGAGCCAATGTGGAATCGAAACCATATATCTACGGTGACTGTGACATTCAAGGAAGATTTCGGCACGCAAGGCCGTGGCGGATATTTCGATAAGTATGGCATTATTCGTGATGTGATGCAGAACCACTTGATGCAAATCGTCACCATGATTGCGATGGAGCCGCCGGTGGAAAGCACCGGTGACTACATCCGTGACGAGAAGGTGAAGGTGCTGAAATGCATCGATGAGATTCGTACCGAAGATTGCATTCTCGGGCAGTACACGGCGTACGGCAAGAATCCGGGTTATACGATGGATGATGGTGTGCCTGATAACTCCACCACACCCACATTTGCCACGCTTGTGATGTATATCAACAATGCGCGATGGGAAGGTGTTCCGTTCATTCTACGCGCGGGCAAGGCATTGAACGAACGTAAGAGTGAGGTTCGTATTCAATTCAGAGGCGCACCCGGAAGCTCGAGACTATTTCCTGGCACCGCGTTGCCACGCAATGAGTTGGTGATGCGAGTGCAACCCGAGGAAGCATTGTATCTGAAGACGCTGGTGAAGAAGCCAGGACTTGCCGGTGATCCCGTAGTGAGTGAACTGGATTTGAGCTACAAGCGCCGATTCCCGGACAAGTTCTCGTCCCTGCCGGACGCCTACACCCGCCTGATTCTACAAACGCTGATTGGCGACGCCAGCTCGTTTGTGCGTGACGACGAGCTGCGTGAATCGTGGCGCATCTTCACCCCGCTGCTCGACGCAGTCGACTCGGGCGAGATTGAGCCCATCTTGTACAAGTTCGGCACCCGCGGCCCAAAGCAAGGCGACCAGATGACGGCGAGACTCGGCTACGTTTATAGCGGCAACGCGTATGAGTGGCCGGACGGCAGCAAGTCGTGATTGAAGCACTGTAGCTAAAAGATTGACCTTATTGAAAGCATCGCTTGTATTAGACCTCGCAGTAAATGTGTTCGGAATTGCTTTCGGGTATACTCATCGATTGTGGCAGAGCAGTTGAGGATTTCGCCGATTCTGGGAAGTGTGTATTCGTCGTGTAGGTCGCCTTACGTTTGCGCCGTTTTGAGCGGCGCGCCGCACCGTACTGTACGTCCGCGTATGGCGCATCGGCCGTTCGGTTGAGCGCAGTCACACTGTCCGAGCATGTAACAGCAAGTTAGAACTCCATGTAAACGTCGTTAGCCAATAATATACTGGAGAAAGGAAGTGACGAGTCTTGTGTGTCGGTGATTTTGCCCATCTAAAACAAATGTCCATGTTGGTCAGTTCCAAGTATTTTGTATTAGGCGGGCCAAGTTGCTATATATGAAATAAGGATAAAATTAGACGATACAGCACTAATCGAGTGATAGCATGTGTGCATGATTCCAAACCGTAGCTCTCCTAATCTCCCGAGCTTCGAATCCATTCTCATTCGTCATTGCGTTTCTCCAAACCGCCTATTATCGATCACCGTGCCAACCGATTCGGAACGAAGCCATCACCCACACACAGCACACATTCGCACGCACGCAGACACAACACACATCGATAACAATGGCGTTCCTGACAAGCACGGTCGTCGTGAGCAGCGGCAGCTTCACTCGCCCGGCACTGAGCAGCCGCACCGCGCGCGTCGCCACCACAGCGCGCGCACCGCGTTCCGCCTCCATTAAGACCACACCGCGCATGGAGACCGACTGGACCGGCCCTGCGCCGCCGTCGTCCGTCCTGGGCATCGGCAAGGACACCGGGTCCACGACGTTCGTTATCGGCGCGGTGGTCACGTTTGCGCTCGGCGTGTACTGCGTGTACCAGAGCAACTTGTTCGCACCGCTCACTCCCGACACCGTGAACCCGCTGTACGTGCTGGGTTCCCTCGGGCTGCCCATTTCATGGGGAATGTAAGTTTCCGATGCGTGCGCGCGTGCGCTGTCGACAAACGTGAGTCTAACTAACAACGAATCGAATGGAAATAGGCATGTCGCTGCGTGGATTCAGAAGAAGAACAACAAATAAGCGTTATCCGGGTATGTTCGATTCGGGATCTGTCCAGTGGACGACTGGCAGGGAGGCGGGCGAGTGTGCGCTTAATAGTTTGTATACATTGCTAGCAAGCAGTTCTACCGTGCTTATTGTTGGAATTTGATCCGCAGAATGTCCTCACTATTTTTCAGAATAGTAGATCGACTGTTGCAGAGGCAATAATAAACACGGGGAATGTTTGTAGTTTACAGAGTCGCAAGTTAGGTTTGCAAGCCCGCCGGACCCTACCTCGCGACCTGCAGCCAGGCCAGCGAACGGTACGGTGCGAGGGTGTTGCGCGGTGTCGGCCGGGGGGCCGAGCAAAGACAGCAGGTCAGCATCACGGTGGGCGGAACAATACAGTAGGCGGACCGCACCGCGCCTCAAACGGACGGAAACGGTAAAGAATGTAAAAAGCGGTCATTTTTTAAACACTATTTCATCCGCCGCATCGCATCTTTTGCCACCCTGTCTCGCGCGTCGCCCGTGCCCACTCCAACCGTATTTCACCGCGCATCCGCGCCGCCGCATCCGCGCCTGTTCCGTGCCCCGCCATGGTCGTGACCCGTCGCCAGGCCGCCGCCCAGCGCGATTCCCTGAGCAGCGGCGCCACCGACAGCGTCTCCGTCGCCTCCGCGCCCGCCACCGACGACCAGCCCGACGACGAGGCCATCGAGTCTGTCGACGTCAAGGCCAAGACCTCCCCGCCCCCATCGCCGCCCACGCAATCGCAGACCGCCACGCGTGCCCCCAGCAAGAAATGGGGCTTGGATTTCTGGAAGCGATTGGCGTCCGGCCTCGTACTCTCCTCGCTTTTCGCCGCCCTGATCAACTCGGGGCACATCTGGGTTTGTATCGGTGTCATTATCATGGAGGTAAGTGGCACGTTCCTTCGCAACAGTTTGCTGGCTGTCCGTCTCATATCGTTGATTACTAACTGTCACTGCGTGTTATGCATCATTTCAGATTGGGATGTATCGTGAAATTCTGCGACTCGGGCTCAGTGCCGGCAATGGTGGTCCTCTCCCACTATGGCTAACAATCGGGTGGTACTTCTTCTTCGCTTGCCAATTCCTGTTCTACGGCAAGGCAGTGCTCGTCCATTTCGACGAGCAACAGCAGCCATTCATGGCAAGCCCCGTGCTACAAAACGCGTTGAAACACCACACGTTCTGGAGTTTCTCGTTCTACTGTGCAGGGTTTGTGGGGTTTGTGCTGTCCCTGCGGCAGGATCAGTACAATCGCCAATTCGCTTATTTCGGTCGCGCCCTAGTCGCATTGTTGCTCGTGGTGGTGCAATCGCATTTCATGATCCTGAATGTGACCCAGGGCTTGATATGGTTCATTCTTCCCAGTTCACTCATCATCATTAATGACTCGTTCGCTTACTTCTGTGGTCGTTTGTTTGGGCGCCACTCGTTGACCGCGTTATCGCCAAAGAAGACATGGGAAGGGTACATTGGCGCCGGCGTGTGCACCATGATCTCTGCCTACTTCCTCGCTGGTATCTTCTCGCGCTATGAATCACTCGTTTGTCCAGTCTACTCGTTCCGTCACTGCACATTGTGGACCTGTCCCAAGCTGGCCTGCGATCCGATGCCGTGGGTGTTCATTCCGAAGACCGTGACGGTGCCGTTGGTGCCATGGCTCCCGAAGCTGGCATCGATTACTATTCCCTATCGACCCATTCAGCTGCACGCGATGTCGCTCGGGTTGTTCGCGGCAGCCATCGCGCCGTTCGGCGGGTTCTTCGCGTCGGGCGCGAAGCGTGCCTTCGAAATCAAGGACTTCGCCAACATCTTCCCGGGCCATGGCGGCGTCACCGACCGTGTGGATTGCCAGCTGCTGATGGCAATGTTCACGTACGTCTACGTGATCAACTTTGTGCAAGTCAACTTCACTGGCTCGCCTGATGTGGGCAAGGTGATGAGTTTTGTGGCCGAGCTGAGCGTGTCGGAACAGGTTCAGTTGTTGCAAGAGATCTATTCGCGCCTGCAAAGACGTGGTGTTGCGGATGAGGTGCTTGCAAATTTCACAGCAAAATTGCTGCCCCAGAACTGAGCTTCGCACGTACGCGTTGGCGCAACCGCGTCGCGCGCACAACGCCATTATTTTCAATCTGAAACCGAGTCCGCGGCGGCTTCGTCGTCGTCGCATTCAACACACACACGCAGGGAGAAACACCACATGAAAGTTGAACCGAAAATTGTTAGAGTTGGCTCTGCAACGCGGTGACATGGTAAAACACCGCGCAATTGGTTGTGTACATTCGCGTGCATAACAAGGGGCATAACTACAACAGATTTCTCGCTTGCTCATGAAGAACAGTACAACTGGAGTCTATGTCGAACAATCCATCGACGAATCGATTCTTGTTTGCGAACCCTTGCATTCACGGTCAGCAATACAGTGCGGTAGCATATTTTACAGTAAAAGTCAACGTAGAAGTTCTGTTTCATGATGCTATCATTTTGTTTACCAATAGTTGTGCTCAGAGTACAGCTGTACTGTACTACATACAACCATGAATCGAAAATTTCGCCAACAAACGCCTAAGTGTTTAATTGTAGCAGGCACCCAAGTCGACTACAACTCACACACATAGAATGTTGAGTGCGTCGCTTGCCCAACAAAGATTACCACTACAACCGACCCTACGCAGTTGCAGGTATCGGCTCGATATATGCGGATTTCATCTCGATACCGAGTTGCCATCAAATCCTTGGGACTCGTATCATTCAAGTCAACAATCCGACTGGTTCCTTTCGGCATTTTGCCTGTCCTCGACCATCACACAGGTACTCCTTTGGCAACTATCCCCTCGCCAACTCTTCACCTTCGGGATCGTCTCGCACGCAATATTCTTCTACCTCTAGCTTGACCTGACGGACGAGGTGCCGCACCTCCCATGGTGAAGTGACCTGAACTTGGTTGCGAAGCTCCACCAAACAGATTCTGAGCTTCCGAGGATAGCGATTGCTGCTGCTGCGGCTGCCCGAACGCGCCTTGCGCTGACTGCCCGAATCCTCCGAAAGGCGCGCTTGGTTGCGATTGTCCGAAGCCACCCGACGGTTGACCGAATCCTCCAAATCCAGCTGTGTTGGACTGTAGCTGTGCTCCGAACGAAGGAGTTGGTTGTCCGAACGGATTTGACCCTGTTGAGGCTTCAAACGGACTCGGGCTCGCGTTTGACATTGGGTTGCCAAATGAATTCGTGTTACTTGATCCGAATCCACCACTTGGATTTCCTCCAAATGGATTTGGTGCTGATCCGCCAAATGGTGTAGAACTTGGTTGGTTCGAACTGGTAGCAGGTGTAGTAGCACTGAAATCAAACGGCGCTGTGGCAGCTGCACTCGATGGATTAAAGGATGAAGGGAAGTTGCCGAATGGAACTGCTCCACTGCCTGTTCCCGGCGTACTCGTAGTGAATGCAGCGAAGGGATTTCCTGATGGTTTGGCAGAGGCACCAAACGCAGAGAACGCATTTCCACCACTAGACTGTCCAAACGGCGTTGATGATGAGCCAAATCCAGCGGACGTAGTTCCAAACGTAGTCGAACCAGCACCAAAAGGAGTTTGGGACTTTTCAGCCTCCGATTTGGATGCCCCAAACGGATCAGACGTCGAAGTGCCGAACGGACTAGATGGCGCTGCCGCAGCAAAGGCTGATGATGAAGCACCAAACGGAGTTGAATTCGTAGCAAACGATGGAGCACTGAAACCAAACGAGGGAGTTGATGAAGCTCCAAATCCTCCCGAACTAGCGGCCGCGGAGGAGCCACCAAACTCAGTCGAAGGAGCTGCTGCTGCCGCCGAGGACATGCCGAATGACGGAGCAGAAGTACTTGAAGGGGCATCAATCGGAATTCCCGATTGAGCAGCGCTTGACGAAGACAAGAAAGAGCTAGAGGCTTTCAACGCCATAGATGAGGAGCCAGTGTCCTTTTCAGACGTCGTCTTGGATCCAAACACACCAGCAGTTGAAGGGGCATTTGTTCCAAATGGCAGTTTTCGTGCAGCTGATGGCGTCGCTGCGGATGAAGGGGCAGACGGTGCGGGCAAGCCGAAAGTAGAAGGCTCTGCCGTAGAAGGGGCAGCAAACGAAACTGAGGAAGTCCCGAATGTTGCAGTTGGCTTGGGAGTAGATCCAAACGCCCCACTAGATGAATCGGCAGCAGCAGAAGCTGCAACTGCGGATGCACCGGCATCAGTAGGGCCAGGAGAAGCTGAGTAAGAAGGCCCCCCAGTGACCGGATTAATCTTCGGTGTGAATGTGGCGGGGGGCTTATCGACCTCGGTTGTATCAGGTTTCTCGGTAGCTGTCTCTGACACATCAGATTTTTTCGCTGTTTTCGGGTCGTCATTCTCAGGCTTCACGCTTGCAACAATCTCACCTGGACCGGAACTCGTCGCAGAAGGTGCTGAAACTGAAGGAAGTGGTTTCGGATCATCTGCAAGTGCAGGATGACCAAAGCTGACTCTAGTCTGACTCTTGACGAACGCTGCCGTACCGAATGAAATTTTGGGTTCTGCCTCACTTTCAACATTCTTCGAGGCTCCGTCTGAAACACGAACTGAAGAAGTCTTGTCATCCGGTAACGATACAGGTGCAGGCTCAGGTGCAGCAGGGGGGACAACAGGAGCCGGAGTAGGAACGGTGATGGTCGCGTTTGACGGCTCTGCGACATCCTTAGGCGGTTCGGAAACTCGATCCTCTCGAACATTAAAACTAAACTCCTTCGATTCCTGCACCGGTGCTGGACTACGAAATACAGTTTTGTCTAAAGAGAAGGGTGTCTCCGTGGCAGCGGTAGTTTCAATGGTGCCCTTCCCGGCGAAGTCAGGGGTTTCCTTTTCGGAAACCTGAGGCTTCACTGCGTCTACCGGCTCTGCAAACGTCACACCACGCTTCGCCTTGGCTTTTCGGGCTTCTTCTCCTTCAATTTCCTTCTCGCGAGCATTCACCTCATCCTTGATAGCGTCGAATACGGCAGACGACAAACTGCGTCTTTTGCTCGCACGCTTTTTGACATCCGACTGAGACGTGCCGAGCCGACGCTTACGATCAACGCTCCCCATAATGCTTTCCGTTCTCGCAAGAAGACTAGATCGACCACGTTTTTCAGTGGTTTGTGGAGTAGAGACGGCGTCTTTCGTGGGAGTGACAGGGATCGTAGCATCGCTCGAACCAAAAGTCCGACTGGAGCGCTTTCCATACGGAATTCTAGGAGACAATCCACAGACTTGTCGTGCAGGCGTAGAACTATCTTTCTTAGCCGTCGGGGTAAAGCCGGCACGAGCATTCGAGTCAAAACCACCAGTACGCGATCGTTTCCCAGCTGGATGCCCTGTATCTTCCTCATCACGGGCGCGTTTCAGTGAAGGCGGCGCACCGAGAGGAACCAACGGCTTTCTACCTCTGCACAAAACACGATTCTCCTCTCCGGTTTTCCGAATGGCCGCCAGAATCTTTTTTGCGCTACTCGCCATGGCAATACCCTTGTCATCTCGTCGCCATCGTTCTCTCGCACGAATATCATTCAAGGATGTAATTGGCGTACGGCGATCGTTCTCACTAGCTCGTAGAGCAGGACGGAGATCATTCAGAAGCCCTGCTCTACCGTTGAAAGGAGTAGAGTTCATCCCAGTAGAATGTCGCTTTCGATTAAACCCTCCGGATATGGGAGACGGTTGTGAACTTGGAAGCGGAAATGCTCTCAGCGACTGTCGTTTGTTGACTTGTTGTGAGAACGGAGTAAGCGACACCCCAAACGCCGAACTTCTAATACGGTGAACATTGTTACTCGGGAAGCGCTCAGATGAGGGTCTCGAACCTTGCTGGAACAATGAAGAAGGTTGCGAATTCGTGCCACCGGGTTCCATTGTGGAGGATGAAGGGCGGCGCCGAGGAGTATAACGATTAAAAGTACGTACGATATCTCCTGGTGTTACAAATCCATTCGTGGACCCACGCTTCGGAATGGGCTTGAGCGGTGCAAGGGCTGGGACGGGGGCTTGCGAGACTCGTGGAGTCACCTGGGCATTTATAGCGGGAGCATCAGTGGCAGTCGCAGCAGGTGTATCGCGCTGGCCGACAGTCCGTTGGTTTCTGGGTGTCGTAGATGCGGGTTCATTCGCGGATACGGTAGGGTTAGGTGGGCCTCCTTCAGCACCAGAAAATACAGCAGGTAAACTACGTCCGGCAGGTGACATTCTATCAATCCCAGGAGGCACATCAACCACGCGCCGAGAATTGCGGTTCGCGGATGTTAAACGAATACCATCTAAATGAGTAGCTGTAGCAGGGGTCGTGGTAGAAGGTCGATCACGGTCACGGTTTTCTCGAGCATTTTCGGGAACCAGGTCCGAACCTCGTCTCATCATTTCCCGGACCTCACTTGCATTGGCTTGCAAGGAACTTCTTCTTCGATCCCCTACGGCCATGCCCGAAGAAGGCATGTTTACGCGTTCATTTCGCCCAGGAGTGTTATGCTGGGCCGTAGGCGGTCGGCCACCCCTTCGACTAGGCGTTTGCGCGTTCGAAGGATGGCCATGCATGGCGGCCGAGCCGCCACCCGATGGAAGACCACTAGTGCCTGCGCGCTGAGTGCGAACCAAGCGAGGGTCTTGGTCGTTGGGGCTGCGCTTGGAGTTAGTTTCGGAATCAGCCTTATCTTTATACGCCGACGGAAGGCCCGGATCAGTGCCACGCAATTCTTGCTGCTTCCCAGCTGCCGAGTCGAATTTGGAAAGTGCAGTGCTTGACAATTCGGCCGTTGAACCTGGATTATTGCTCGTTGGAACTTCGGCCGCACTAGAGCTTGGTTTCGAACTCATTGCAGCAATTCCACCTACAAGCGAGTTCCTAGGTGGTGCACTTCCCTCGACACGAAGCGTTCCTGCTGTTGTCGTGATTGTCTCTCGACGAGCAGATGAAGCGGGGGTTGATTGTGCTGCTCCCGTATCATCCACTCGCCCTTTTCTGCCTGCCTTACCAGGAGGTGATAGCGGCTGAACCTCCTCGCCGTCATATGGTTCACCTTTGATTTTGTTCATCACTCGCTCTTTCACTTCCAACTTGCTGCCCGTTGCGGGAATGCCGAGCTCACCGCAAAGGTAACGCAAAGTGGACAAAGTTGCACGATTTACGTCAGCAATACTAACTTTCCCCGGATTTCCCAACACGCCGCTGGTTGTTCTTGCACTGGCGGCATGTGGCATAGCGGAAAGGGCAAGAGGATCTGGGGGCTTGGTTAATGCATCTTCCACCGGCTTAGAACTGGCACGCTTCGTATCACGCTGAGAAACTGAACCAGCGGACATCGTTGCCTGAGCATTGCCCCCTTTCAAAATCGAATTTCTTGCGGGAGCAAGGCCACGAGCTTGACGAGGCCGCAAATTGTATTGACTACTCTCACTGCCCTCGCCACCCGTTACGCCTCGAACTGCGGGGGAGGACGCACTGCCGTTAGTCCGGGTGGGTGCAAGAGAAAAACTTGGCAGCGCATGTTGAGCAGCGTCGGGGCGGATCTCTGGTGCAACAGCCGTGGCAGACCTTGGAGGAGGTACGGCAGTAATAGGTAGACTTTGACGCTCCCGACGTCCAGAATTCGAATTGGTCCAGTCCGGCACAGGCAAAGTTACATTAGTTGGCTTAGAAGTTGCAGATGGTCGCACATCTTCTTCAGTTTCGGAATAAGAATACGATTGCGAGCCATCAGTATACTCTTCAAGGACAGTATCACCGGCGGCGGTCTGCTCTAGTCGGTTGCGGTTGACGGCGGCGCCCTGCTCGCGGTTGTTATCGGATGGAGGCTCGCTCCGGAATAAGTTACGAAAAAATCGCATCGCGGCGCTGGTCCCGACGATGAGCTGTGCACATTACGCGTAGACGGCGCACGCTACTTGGGTTTGAGCGCTCAAGTCAATGCTCTGGCGTTTTGCGAAATTGCTCGCTGGCGCTGAAAACTCGATACCACGCTACGCCATTTTTATTAACGTTTTATTTACCCTACAACGGCTGGTCCGTCCTTCCTTTTTATATCCGCTTTTTAAACTACTGTAAGCAGATTAACCTTTTTCCCAAAATTTTTATTTTCTTTCAACTTTTCTACAAACACTGGGAAACGTATAATTTTACCCATAACCTACAAAGTCCTTTCCTACCATTTTTTAGCTCACCGAGTCGGGGAACGAGTATCACCTTGTTTGCTTGATATCCCATTTCCATCTCCAAAACAATCGCCTCTACCTGGTGCTCAAACCCGACCCGCCGCCGCATTTTCCCGCGACATCCCCCTTCTACGGCGAGGTGTAGCATCTCATGATTAACTCGCTTCAAGATGGCAGGTGAACAACTTCCTCCTCCTCCACCCTCTCCCACCCCATCCGCTCGGCGACGTTATAATCTTCGCAGTAATCGTGACGGTGGCGCGACCCCTTCTCAATCTCAATCAAATCGTACCAGCCGCCGGCCTCGTTCATCCGTTGCTCCTTCTACCAGCGGGCAAGGGAACATTGAAGATGATAGCGGGAATAGCCCCGCACGAGTGTTTCAAAAGTTGAAACGAATGCGCAAATCCGATCTTGTTGAACGATGCAACAATTACGGTCTCGACTCCACTGGAACTATTGATGTGCTTCTGGGCCGTCTGAAACAACACCTCTTTCAAAATGCCACCGATTCCGGCGGTGAACCTCCCCAAACACCACTCCGAAGAAGTCAACGCATTTCCCTAGCCTCCGCTACCGAATCCGAACAAACCCAGCAGCCTACCACTCCGCACAACACTAAAACTCCACGAAGATCGAAACGCGCTGCAACTGCGCGAAAACGTGATTTCAAAAATCCCACTCCGGGAACGCGCACTCGACCCCGCAGAGGTGCGACTACGTCGAATCGTCCCGCATCTGGACTATCATTTGAAGAACGCCTGGCTTCTGCTGAGGCAGATGAACGGGTCAAGGTGTCAACTGCTTCTGCTCCTTCGGGTGAAACCCCGTCTACCCCGCCACCGAGCAAGCCTGAGCGATCCTCTCAGCAAGCGCCCGAAACTCATGAATCACCGACATCTGAAGCACCGAAGGAGACACCTGAGAACGAGCAACCGAATTCTACACAAGGTCAGTCCGAGCCAACTGGCGAGACCGTAGTCCAGTCGTCAAATGTAGTGGCTCCTTCCGCTCCCCCCGTCGAAGCGCACTCTATTGCTTTACCAGAAGAAACGCGGTCGGCTGAGCCGACGCAAGACACCGTTGATGAGTCCATGCCTAGTCCTCCAGAGGAACCGGGTACTGAAGAACAACCTCCCCCATCTTCCCCGAACGCTAACGTCCAAGATCAACCATCTAACCCGGATCCCTCCTCGGATCCTCCGATGAAAATGCAATCTACATCCGTTTCCAGTAAGCCTGCGCCGTTAGTCGGCATCCAATCATTGAGAGCGGCCCCACCTACTTTCGGTGTTCATGTGACGCCCCCGCCAATACTTCAGCGACCTATTTCTGCGCAAAGTAGCACACAACCACCCAGTAACCTGACTCCTTCCCTTCCTGAACAACCTATTTCGACGCAAAGCAATACACTGCTGTCGAGTAAGTCTGAGGAACCTGGGGGTATTGCACCCTCGGCTATTTCTGGTGAAGCTCGGTCGTCTTCTTCGCAGAGTGCAGAAGCAGTTGCACCGTCCGACAAAGCTCCTCTTGTGGCTGCTGTTACATCCATTACGGAAGTACAGGAAGAATTGACAGTGGACAAACATTCTGAGCTAGAAACAAGTGAGCCTCACGCGTCTAACGAAGTCGAAGAAGAG
>JAAUYH010045275.1_pt1 | contig 15673 bp, 17 predicted proteins | sample 7278061 | NCBI WGS metagenome assembly JAAUYH01 (sample SAMN14350203, study PRJNA611818) | marine sediment metagenome | isolation source: surface marine sediment (0.6m) | place: French Polynesia: Moorea | collected 2018-08
GCACTATCGAGATCGTCAAAGGACAATTCGTAGGTTTGTCCATCCGTTTCGATGGCGATGGCCATCTGGTTGTCACGTCTATCATTTGCATCGCAACTGGTGTCATCCGCACGACCGGCGTCAGCGTCATCGGGGATAGACGCTGGCGGCAGGGGGCGAAGGGCGATGATTGTTCCCTTGAAGTTGCGGCGGCCGTCAAGCCCGTTCTGTACTTTGATGCGGGCGGTGTGTCCAATAAATCGGCGAAAATGGGCCAACGTGCGCAGGGGTCGATCCAACCCCGGCGAGGAGACCTCGAGATCGTATGCATGTTCGATGGGATTTTCGACATCTAAGACAGCACTGAGCTCCCGGCTGACGCGCTCGCAATCGTCAAAGCCTATGCCCGAACTATCGCTTGTGCCCTCAGCCACATCTACTTTATGGGAGATCGCGTCACTGGCAACGTCTCCCGTATCGGCTGATTCTGCCGACTCCTCGGCATGATCAATCATCACCCGCAGGACCCAGCCATGGCCAGCGCGGGTTAATTCGAGGTGCACGAGCTCGTAGCCAGCGCCGGAGCATACCGGCTCTACAATCTCGATCAGCCTCTGTGTCGTCGCGTCGTTCGGTCTCATTCCCTCGCAGAAAAAAGAAAAGGTGGGCTAAGACCCACCTCCTTCAAGAGAGCTAAGCGAATGTGGAGGCAAGAGGTACCATTGACAGCCTCTAGTCGCAAGAGGAAATTCCATCTCGCATGGCTCCATGGCGTCCAATCCGTCTGCACTGGACCGATGCTGCACCGACGGTGGCGATGCAGCTCTCACGGGAATGCTACAGTCTGCCCGTCGCGGTAGCTGATCCGGGTCCCGCACGGCCTATGCGACATATGGACAGCTCCCCGCAAGAGCATGCATGATGCAGCGATTCGCAAAGACGATACAGGTGGGCGCGCAACCATGAGGAAGGAACACAATCACATGAGTTGGCACCGCATTGCTAAAGCGCTTGCCTGCCTGGGCCCAGCGATCGCCGCGATCGCCGCGATCGCCGCGATCGCGTCGTTTCCCTCGGCCCACGCCCAATCGCCGCCGCCCCCTGTGGCCCGACCACCATCCCTGTCTGTACCACTGCCGCCGCGATCTCGCGCGCTTGACCTCACGCCTTCTCGCCACCAGGCCTCTCATCACTTTCGCTCGGGGCGCGGCTTTCGCGCCACCGTCCGCTTCTACCAGCGCTGGTTGCGGCAACGCGGTCTGGCCCATCAGGCCATTCCGGTCTACGAGTACCGTGGGGTTCTGGTGGCCCGCTTTCTCAGCCGGCAGCCGGGGACCAAGTGGTTGGCCATCCACGTGGTCAAACAGACCGGCCGCACTTGGATCTACCTCGTCCCCCGACCCCAGAAGTCGTCGGCACGGCCCTTGACCGCGCCAACATCCCGCGGTAAAGGACATAGCTCACTTGCCATGGGCATGTACTCGGGGATCGTCTAACGGTAGGACGGCAGACTCTGGATCTGTCTATCTAGGTTCGAATCCTAGTCCCCGAACAATCCTCGCTCATTCAGGCTGCTTTTCCGTTGAGAGAGAGCCCGGGATCGAGGTAGATTGAAGCGACTATCGGCCCTATCGTCTAGCGGTTAGGACGTCGGCCTCTCACGCCGAAAGCCGGGGTTCGATTCCCCGTAGGGTCACTTCGATAAAGGCGCGAATCCTCCGGTACCGAGCCGGTAGATTTCGCGCCTTTTTTATTCGCGCTGCTTTTATTCGCGCCCGACGCCCTGGGCGATGCGGTCGAGGATGCCGTTGACGAACGCGGGCGATTCGCTGGAGCCGAAGCGCTTGGCCAACTCCACCGCTTCGTTGATGATGACTTTCACGGGAATATCTTCGGCGTGGCGCAGCTCGCCCGTGGCCAGACGCAATATGTTGCGATCGACCCGGGCCATGCGCTCGATACGCCAGTTGCGCGAGGCATGCTGAATGGTTTCGTCAATCTCGCTCAGATGTTCCACCACCCGCGCCACCGCGGCGGCGGCGAACGACACCGCGCGGGGCTCGAGATTGAGCTCGAACCAGCCCGCATACTGGTCGACGGCCGATTGAGCTTTCGCCGTATCGTTCACATCCAAGGCATAAAGCACCTGCAGCGCATAGCCGCGAGCGCGTCTGCGAACCCCCATACTCATCGGCATCGCTCTCCTCGCGCTCAGTCGTCGCGTATATCCTTGTACAAATTGGCCATTTCGATAGCCGCCATCACTGCATCGAATCCCTTATTGCCCGCTTTGGTACCCGCCCGCTCAATCGCTTGCTCAATCGTATCGGTAGTAATAACACCAAACGTAATCGGTATCGACGCCGAAGCGGCCACCTGGGCCACGCCTTTGGCAACTTCCCCGGCCACGTAGTCAAAATGAGGCGTACTGCCGCGAATGACTGCGCCCAGGCAAGCGACGGCGTTGTGTTTTCCACGGGTCACGACCTGCCGCAGGACTTGCGGAATCTCATAGGCGCCGGGACACCAATAGACCGAGATATCTTTCTCCGCACCACCTGTCCTGACAACGGCATCAATCGCGCCCTTGAGCAGCGCGTCGACCACGAACCCGTTGAAGCGCCCGCACACCAAGCCGATATCCAATCCGGTACTGATCAGTTTGCCTTCGTAAATCTGGGCCATGTTTCTATATCCGTCGCAATGTGCTGTGAGTCGTAGCGTCCGAGAAGCTCTCGCCATCGTTGAAGGAGGGTAGCTGCGGCCAACCGATGTCGGGATTACCCGCCGTCACTCGCAGCGGCGTCATCTCTTGCATTGGCGCCCGCACTTGCGGCTGCATTGGCGGCCACAACGTTTGTTGAGCTCGGCGCAATCGGCACCCACGCGACCACTTCGATGCCAAAGCCCTCAATGCCGGCAATGCGCCGACTGCTGTTACTGAGCAGACGCACTTTGCGACAGCCGAGATCGGCCAACACTTGGGCACCAAGGCCAAAGTCGCGCAGGGCGTCGCTGCGCACAATGCCGTCCTCGCTGCGCAGCGTCTGAGTGGAGTGCCGTTTGCCGCCGCGTACGAACTGGTGGAAAGAACGTTCCAAACTGGTACGAGCCTTATTGAACACGTAGAGAAAGACCCCGACCCCCGCCTGGTCAATCATGCGCAGCGAGGCCGCGAGTTCGGGGCGAACCCCCAGCGGATCGCCGATGGGATCGAGCGATTGCACCCGCACCAGGACCGGTTCCTCCGTGCTGCGCGGATCGCCGCGCACGAGCGCCAGGTATTCGGCGTCGTCGACCTCGGTGCCGTAGTAGTAGGTGTCGAACGGCGCCCCTTCGCCGAGTACCGGTGGTCGCATCGGTCCGCCATCATGGCGCTCGACGATGCGCTCGTGCTCCAGACGGTAGGCGATCACGTCGGCCACGCTCACGATGCGCAGTTCGTGCTCCTCGGCAAAGCGCTCCAAGTCGGGCATGCGCGCCATTTCGCCGTCATCGCGCATGACTTCGCAGATCACGCCCGAGGGCTTACAGCCGGCCAGCCGCGCCAGGTCCACAGAGCCCTCGGTCTGCCCGGTGCGCACCAGCACGCCACCGCGGCGGGCTTTGAGGGGAAATATATGCCCCGGAGAGACCAGGTCTTCGGGACGGGCATCGTCGGCGATGGCGGCCAAAATGGTCGTCGCCCGGTCACGGGCCGAGATGCCGGTGGTGACGCCGTGGCGGGCCTCAACGGACACGGTAAACGCCGTGCCGAGGGTGGCCTGATTGTCCGAGACCATCATCGGCAATTTGAGTTTGGCGATCTGGGCTTCGTCGAGCGCCAGACAGATCAGCCCCCGGCCATAGGTGGCCATAAAATTGATCGCGTCGGGCGTTACCTTCTCGGCCGCCATGGCCAGATCACCCTCATTTTCGCGATCTTCGTCATCGACCAATACCACCATCTTGCCGGCGCGGATGTCCTCGATGGCTTGCATGACCCGTTCGATGGCATTTTTCATGTCTTGATATATCCTCCCACGAGTTTTTCCACGTACTTGCCAACCATATCGACTTCGAGATTGACGCGTTCGCCGATGCGCCGTTTGGCCAGCGTGGTCATATCTACGGTGTGGGGAATGAGGGCCACGGAAAAGGAATACTCATCCACGCGATTGACCGTCAGGCTGATGCCGTCGATGGCGATCGATCCCTTTTCTATCACGTAGCGCAGCGCAGATGCCGGCGCCCGCACGGCGATGTCGATATTGGCGCCGAGATCGCGGCGACTATCGATTTCGCCCACGGCATCGACGTGGCCCGATACCATATGCCCGCCCAATCGATCTCCCAGCCGCAGAGCGCGCTCCAGATTGACCTGGCTCTGTATGCGCAAGTCTGCCAGTGCCGTGCGGCGCAGAGTCTCGCCGCCGGCCAATACCGTAAAACCCGAGGCATCGCGCGCCGTCACTGTCAGGCAGACGCCGTTGGTGGCCACCGACTCGCCAAGCTCTAGTTCGCGGGCATCGAGGTCCTTAGTCGCGATGTTGAGCACCATGGCATCGCTGCGCCTATCGAGACCGACCACGGTGCCGATATCTTCGATCAGACCGGTGAACATAGTCCGAACCATAACGCGGATGCTCTCCGGTGTGCGCGGCCCGGGACGCGATTTCTCGGATTGACGCCCACGCCCCCCCTTGCACCGACGACGCTATCGGGAATCTCGCGACGGTTCCCGACGCAGCGAAATGGCCACATCGCCACCGACATAGCGGACATCGCCCTCAAAACGAAATCGCGGCGCCTCGGCCAAGGTGGCTACCCCACTGCCGCCCACCCAGTTGAGACCGGCAGCTCTGCCCTGGCCGCCCAGTATCATGGGCGCCATATAGACGATGAGTTCGTCTGCCAAGTCGGCCTCGATCAGGGCTCCGTGCACGGTGGGTCCTCCCTCCACCAGCACCGAGGCGATGTCGTGCTCAGGGAGGGTGTTGACCAGGGCCTCCAGATCGACGCGAGGTCCAGATCCCAGCCTCCATACCTCGGCACCGGCGTCGATCAAGCGCCGCTCGCGGGCGGGGGGGGCGGCTTCGGTGGTGGCGATGATCGCGCGGGGAGGCGATTTGCGCGCGCTGGTCTTACTGTTGGCCGGCAACAGGCGGGCGGAAACCGGGGTGCGCAACTGACTGTCGAGGACGATGCGAACGGGATCGCGCCCCCCGCGAACGTCCCGCACCGATAGCTGGGGATCGTCGGCCAGTACGGTGCCGACGCCGACCATCACCCCGTTGAGTCGATCGCGGAGTCGATGACTGTCGCGGCGGGCCTCGGTTCCCGTGATCCACTGCGACTCGCCAGTGCGGGTGGCGACGTGGCCATCGAGCGTCATGCCCACTTTGAGGGCGATATAGGCGCGCCCGTGTTCCAGACCCATGAGATACACCCGATTGAGTTCGCGGCACGCATTGCGCAAGATGCCGCGCGTGACCGCGATCCCCTGACGCCCCAGCCACGCCGCCCCTCCTGAGAGCTCGCGCACCGGATGCGTCATGCCAATGACGACGCGGGCAATCCCGGCCTTGGCGATCGCGACCGCACACGAATGTTCGCGCTCGGTGACCTTGCCGTGGAACGGCTCCATACTCACGTACATCGTGAGGCCGTCGGCCTGGCCTTTCATCTGTGTCAGTGCCACCAATTCGGCCGGCCTGGCAGCCGGACCGAAAAGGTAACCTTCCGCAGCAATCTCGCCATCGTCATCGACGATGAGGCATCCACTCATAGGATAGGGTACCGTGCGCCCCTCGGCCCGGCGCGCTAATTCCAAACAGCGCCCCATGTAGAACTCATCGCGTTCGCGTTGGGACCGCAGCGCAGCGAGCTCTTCGGCAATATTGTCGGCTTTACGTTTGGCCATGTTTTTCTCAGGGTCTCGATTCTCGGGAGCTATGGTCTCGTATCTTACCCGAAACCAACCTTCCCGGTGACAGTTGGGAACATAGCTTGACGTCACCGCGCTCCCTTCGAAACCATATCCCGGCACACTGCCCCACCAACCGCCCCGATCCTGTCCCAACTCAACGATGGCCAAACGCAGCAAAGATCCGACGCCAGATCCTTCCTTCGAGGAGTTAATGGCGGCCGATGGTGTCGTTCCGCTGCGGACACCAAAGCGGCAAGGGCCAAATCAGCAAGGGCCAAAGCGGCAAGGGCCAAATCAGCAAGGACCAGATCGGCAGGGTCCAACGCGGCAGGCCCCTGGGAGGCAGCGATCAGGTCGACCGCACTCCCAGGCCAAGGCCCCTCCTGCCTCCCGCGATGCCACACCTCGCGCAGCCCCGTCGGCCCTTTCCCATCGGGGCGCACCTGCGGATGATCCCGTGATCGCCTCCAAGGCTGCGTCCATGATCGCGCAGCTTGAGGCGCGTGCCCAGAGCGCAGAAACCCGCGCGCGTGCCGCCGAAGCCGAGGTAAAACGCGTGCAGAAGACCGCGGACGCGTTGCGGGCAGAACGCGACGAGCTCAAGCGTGCGCTCAAGGAGCTGCGCCATGAGAACCGTCAGATTCATTCGGACTTAGCCGCAGAGAGCGCGCGCTTGGCCTCTGCCGTCTCGCTGCGTCGGGTGCTCAGTGAGCGGGGACTCTTGGATCAGACCGAGATGGATGTGGCCCTGCGCGGCGTCATCGAACAAAGGCCCGGCGATTTCATCGACGCCGTCGAGCTCTGCGATGGCAAACCGTTGGCTGATTTGCTCGCGCACCGCTTGCTCTTGGTCCACGGCGATAGCGGCGAGGATCTGCACGCCGACTGCGTTCGCCTGCCCGTGACCCGCGAGCGCTGCGAACTCACCGGAGGCTCCGATATCCGAGCGGCATACCGCGCATTTTTCGACATTTGCCAACAGGCCGGCATCCGCGCCGTCACCATTGTCGGCGGCTCGCCCGCGTATCGCGAACAGCTGCGCCGACTCAGCGAGCCCCATCGGCGGCAGTTGCGACTCAACTTGGTCTCCGGCACCTTGCGCCGCACCCGCCGCCGTGCCGAAGCCGACCTGCGCAACTCCGACGCAGTCGTCATCTGGGGCGGCACCGAACTCGACCACAGTGTCAGTTCGGTCTATGGCGGCGATTCCGGCCGCCTTTTGCGCATCTCCCATCGGGGTATCTCGCGCATGCTCAACGAGCTCGGCCGCATGTTGGCAAAAAAATGACGCCGGGCGCTATTTCAACACCAAACACCGGGCATCAGCGATCTTTCAACTCTGCCAATTCACGAACAAATTCATCGATATCGCGAAAATCGCGATAGATCGACGCAAAGCGCACATACGCCACCCCGTCCAAATCGCGCAGCTTGGGCAATACTCGCTCGCCGATCTCGCGGCTGGGTACTTCCGTCAACCCAGCCTCAGAAATCTCGCGCTCGATCTCCTCAGCCAACGCCCGCAGCCTCTCCATGGGAATGGCCCGTTTGATGGCCGCGCGCCTGAGGCCGTTTTCGATCTTATTGCGGTCAAAGGGTTCGCGACGACCATCGGCCTTGACCACGAGCGGCAGCGCATCTTCAATGCGCTCGTAGGTGGTGTAGCGCCGCGAGCAGGTGGAACATTCGCGGCGCCGACGGATTTCGCGGCCGTCCTTACTCTGCCGCGAGTCAATCACTTTATCCTCTAGCGAATCGCAGAACGGACACCACATGAGAAGCCGTCTCCATCGCGAGAACCTAGTGCCTCGCCCCAGGGGTTTTGATAGGTTGGGGGCGTCGAGGCGCCCCGGTGGCAAGGCGCGAGGACGGCGCTGGGTGGGCCCAGCAACCGACGAGCAACGCAGCAACCGGGGATGACTCGGCGTTCCAAACCATCAAAATTCCTGGGGCGAGGTACTAGTCCTTGCCTAGATCCGGCTCATCGGCGGGAACCGATGATGGTTGTTCGAGCGACATCACCTTGCTGAGGCGACGGGCGTGACGACCGCCTTCAAACCTGGCATCGCGAAACGCCCGCACGGCTTGCTCTGCAACGCCGGCACCGGTCACGCGCGCGCCAATAGCAATGATGTTGGCGTCGTTATGGGCCCGCGCCATCGCCCCGGTAAACGCGTCGGTCACCACGGCAGCCCGCACCCCGGCGACTTTATTGGCCGCCATCGCCATGCCATTGCCGGTGCCGCAGACCAAAAGCCCCAAGCACCCGGGCGTCTGCACCACCCGCTGGGCCACGATCGCCGCGTAATCGGCGTAATCCACCGAATCTTCCGAGATCGTGCCCACGTCGACCAGCTCGTCGCCCAACTGCCGCAGATATTCACAGAGGACCAGCTTGCGCTGATACCCCGCGTGATCACTGCCGACAATCCACTTCATACGCGAGACCTTTATTCGGCAAATCGGCGCAAAATGAGGGCCGCATTGGTACCGCCAAATCCAAAAGAATTCGACAGTGCGCAATCGACCTTGGCCTGGCGGCCCTGGTTGGGCACGTAGTCCAAGTCGCAGTCGGGGTCCGGCGTCTGATAGTTGATGGTCGGCGGAATCTCGCCGCGGGCGACCACTAGGGCCGAAATCGCGGTCTCGATCCCACCGGCCGCGCCCAGGGCGTGCCCCGTCATCGACTTGGTCGAAGACATGGCCAACTTGCGCGCATGATCGCCAAAGACCTCTTTGACCGCTTGGGTTTCGTTGCGGTCATTGATCTTGGTCGAGGTGCCATGGGCGTTAATATAATCAATGTCGCCGACGTCGATCTTGGCATCGGCGAGCGCTTGCTTCATGCAGCGCTGGGCGCCAATGCCCTCAGGGGCCGGCTGGGTGATGTGAAAGGCGTCGGCAGTGGCGCCGTAGCCGATCACTTCGGCATAGATGCGCGCGCCGCGGGCCTTGGCATATTCCAAATCTTCGAGCACCACCACGCCAGCGCCCTCAGACATGACAAAGCCATCGCGCTCGCGGTCAAAGGGTCGGCTGGCGCCCGCCGGATCGGCATTGTTCTTCGACAGGGCGCGCGCGGCGTTGAATCCGGCGACCCCAACAAAACTCACGACCGATTCGCAACCGCCGGCAATGATGGCGTCGGCATATCCGTGGCGGATGGCGCGCACGCCTTCGCCAATGGCGTGGGCGCCGCTCGAGCAGGCCGACACGTGCGACATGTTGGCGCCGCGGGCCCCCGTGGCGATCGATATCTGCCCCGGAACCATGTTGACGATGACGTCGGTGATGAAATAGGGGGAGAACCCGTGACGGGTGCCTTTGGTTTTGGCTTTTTCGTAGCTCGTCTCAATGGTGGACATGCCGCCAAGTCCAGCAGCGACATACACGCCCCATCGATCTTCATCTCCCTCAGGCACCCGCCAGCGCTCAAAGCCAGCGTCGTCCATTGCCATCAGCCCCGCCGCGATCCCGAACTGGAGAAAGAGGTCGAGATGGCGGGTCTGGCGGCTATCAATATATGCCGCCGGATCCCAGTCCTTCACCTCGCAGGCGAACTTGGTCGCACACGGCGAAGCATCGAAACGCGTAATCGGGGCCCCTCCGCTCTTGCCGGCCATAAGGCCGGCCCAGGAGGTCTCCAAATCGTTGCCGAGCGGTGTAACTAGGCCAATACCGGTGATGACGACGCGACGCATGTACTCGTCCTAACGCTACTGATTGGAATTCGACTGCACGTAGCTGACAGCATCCTGGACCGTTTTGATTTTCTCGGTCTCTTCGTCGGGAATTTCGATTTCGAACTCTTGTTCGAGCGCCAGTACCAGCTCGACGACGAGAAGGGAGTCGGCGTTCAGATCATCGACAAACGAGGTGCTGGGCTTGAGATCGTCCTCGCTCACTTCGAGCTGTTGGCTGATAAGTTCTTTGACTCTTGTCTCGATATTTTTGGACATTTGCTATTCCTTTTGGCCTCTTTGGCAGCCTTCTGGCGTCGGCCGTTTTGATGCAAGGCTTTTGGCAAAATTCTCCGGCTGAGTCCAGCCTAATTCGTATACATTTTGTCTCTGCGACCTCGCCTTTTACCAGCGCCGCCTGGCGGATTGGCCAGGAAACCTTTGCCGATAGGTTCAGGTCGCTGCCACGTCGCTGGCGGCGCTACATGGCCAAGCCGCCGTTGATGCGCAGTACCTCACCGGTGATGTATCCGGCCTCGGGCCCGGCGAGGAATGCCACGGCGTGGGCGATTTCCTCTGGTTTGCCCATGCGGGCCAAGGGGATGGAGGCGAAAAACTTCTCCCGCTGCTCCTCCGACATTTGTTCGTCGGTCATGTCGGTTTCAATATAGCCGGGTGCTACGGCGTTGACGCACACCCCGCGGCCGGCAAACTCGCGCGCCAACGCCTTGGTGAGGCCGACCAAACCCGCTTTGGAGGCCGCATACGCAGCCTGGCCGGCGTTACCGATATCGCCGATCACCGACCCCACGTTGATGATGCGCCCTCGCTCACGCGCTTTCAAGATCGCGGGGGCCGCAGCGCGGGTCACGGCAAAGGCACCAAAGAGATTGGTGTCGAGCACTGAATTCCACTGTTCGTCTTTAAAGCGCATGAGCAAGCCGTTGACGGCGATGCCGGCGTTGTTGACCAAGATGTCGAGGCCGCCGAGCTCTTTGACCACGCGCTTGACTTCCCGGCTCACGGCCTCGCTATCGCTCACGTCAAAGCCGACGATCATGGCTTTGCCGCCAGCCTCGGTGATCATGGACGCGGTTTCCTCGGCCGCATCGCTGCGGCGGGCATAGTTGATGGCGACAGTGGCCCCACGGCTGGCAAGCGCCAGGCAAATCGCGCGACCGATCCCGCGCGAGCCCCCGGTCACCAGCGCCTTGCGCTCGGTTAATGCCTGATTGAGCAATGACATATCTTCACCTGTAATCCACTTCGATTGCGCAATGCCGAATGGACTCAGCTCGCTTTCGCAGTGATCTCTTTGCCACCCAGGCCCGCGCGCACTTTGGCGACATCTTCGGGCATGCCGATGGCGGTTACCGGGAACGATTTGACGATGCGGCGGGCCAATCCGCGCAAGACTGCCCCCGAGCCCAACTCGAAACCGCGGTCGTAATTCATCGACCCGAGTACGGTCATCGACTCTTCCCAATATACCGCGCCGGTCACTTGTCGAACCAAGCGGTCCTTGACCAGGCCGGCGTCTTGGTAGGCCTTGGCATCGATGTTGGCAATGATGGGGAACCGCATGGGCGAGATGGTGATATTGTCAATGGCGGCGGCGACGCGGTCGGCGGCCGGCTTCATGAGCGCGCAATGGAACGGCGCGCTCACCTTGAGGAGCACCACGCGTTTGCCCCCGCGCGCCTTGGCCAGTTGTGCAGCCCGTTCGATAGCGCCCTGATGCCCCGAAATCACAATCTGGCCACCGCCGTTGATATTGGCGGGCACACACATGTCACCGTCCCGGCTCGCTTCGGCACATACCTCGCGCACGGTGGCCGTATTCAGACCCATGACGGCGGCCATACCGCCCTGGCCCTCGGGCACTGCTTCTTGCATGGCCTTGCCGCGTAGATGCACCAGCCGCACTGCGTCAGCCAAGGTGAGCGCTCCCGCTGCAACCAGCGCGGAATACTCACCTAGCGAGTGGCCAAGGGCGATATCGCCATCAATACCCAATTGGGATTGAATGACGCGCAGCACCGCAATGGAGGTGGCCAAAATGGCCGGCTGGCCAAATTCGGTGCGAGCCAGCTGTTCTTCCGGCCCGTGAAAGCACACGTCAGAAATTGAAAAACCCAACGCATCATCGGCCTCTTCGTACACCGAGCGCGCTTCTGGGAATTCTTGAGCGATTTCCTGCCCCATTCCAACCCGCTGAGAACCCTGACCGGGAAAAAGCAATGCAGTACGCATATTGTATCCTTGCTATGAATGGGAGTTGCGACTGGGAGCCGCAGGTCCAAACCAAGCCGATACATCGCACATTCCCGCTGTCAGGTCGATAGAGATCCCCAAATTCCCCCATCTTTCTTCGCCAGTCTCTACCTCTATGCCGTTGCCATACCCATGGGTACTGACCATTTTTCAACGCTTTGCACAATGGCCAGCGCCCTGGGATGAAGCGGTCTGCGCCTTCGCGCATGGATGCACTGCGATATGTAGCAGGCCGATTTCCGCCCGCTTTCTCGCGTCGGACGCCGCCACAGACGCGGTATCAGCACAGAAGCACCGCGGCATCGCCATTTGATACCGCATTATAGCGAACGAATGATCCCGCCTTCAACGCGCACTGAGGCGCCATTCATTGCCGCATTCGCCACGGTCATCAGAACCGCTTGCGCCACTTCTTCACTGCGAACAAAACGCTGTATCAGCGACGACGGTTCGCTCTCTACAAAATACGTGCGCGTAGCCTCGTCGGTCGAGATCCCGCGTTCGGCGGCAAATCCCTGTAAATACTCCTGTACCCCTTCGGTCCAGGTCGGCCCAGGCAACACGCTATTGACGGTAATGTTGGTTCCCTTGGTCAACTCGGCAACACTGCGGGTAAGCCCCAACTGTGCCGATTTACTCACCGCATAATGCACCATCTGCGGCAAACCGCGCACACCGCACTCGCTCGATATATTGATGATACGGCCGTAGCCGCGCTCGCGCATCCCCGGCAATACCCGCTGAATCAGCCGTGCTTGGCTGAGCACATTGACGTCGAAGAACCGCCGCCATTCCTCGTCGGGGATATCCAAAAATGGCACGACCTCGAAAATGCCCACGTTGTTGATCAGAATATCGATGGGGCCAATGGCGCTCGCTGCTTGCAGAACCGCGTCTGTGCCCTCAGCGGTGGCGACGTCACCAGCGGCGACATAGACCTTGGCCGACGGCGGCAGAGGTTCTCGCTGCCATTGGGCTTCGATGGATTGCAGGCGCTCTAAGTTGCGACCGTTGAGAATCACGCGCGCGCCTTCTTGGGCAAACCCGTAGGCAATGGCGCGGCCAATGCCCATCGAAGCGCCGGTGACCAATACCAATTTATCGTTGAGACCGAGATTCATCGCTACAAATACTCCCAAAATGCGAATGTCGTAACGCGGGCAGCATGCAGCGATATTGCAAAGGGGGCAAGCGGTGAAGGCCCGCGGTCTCAGTCAGTTTGTCCGCGCCAGTCTGAGACATGCCCTGCACAGGCAAGGCGGGCGTCCGCTTTGTGCGGGCGTCTGCTTTGCGGGTGTCCTCGGTTCAGTGGATCGCGCGTCCGGGGATGGGGCGGGTGCGGGTGTTGTGTAAGGCGACGATTTGCCAAACATCGTTGGCGTGCACCAGGGTGATGGTCATAAATCCGGTTGTCGCCGCAACCGGCTCATCGCTGCGTGGGTCGCGGGCCCCTTGCAGACGCCATTGAATCAGCGCGACTGCGGTTGATCTCGAGGTTAGGCGAATTTCGCTCTCGACCGCGCCGAGGGTGGTCTCGCGAAAATGGCGCTGATGCAATATGTCATGATGGTGACTAATCGTGGCCCGAGAGCGCAATAAATGGCCGAAAATATTGATAAAGCTGGCATCTTCGGCGAAGACGGCGCCAAAGCCGTCCATGTCGTGACGATCCCACGCCGCCAGCATCTTTTGCAAGACATCGCCGACAGCGGCGCGATGCTCGCTGTCGCTGACGGCACGTTGGTCCGATGGTGCGCCTGCACCGTGCGCAGACAAAGATGCCGGCGCTACCGCAGCTGCCGATACCGCAGAAGAAGTTTCGCCGCCGGACACTTGGGGCCCGAGTGTGCTGCTCTGGTTTGCAGACTGGCAGCTCACGGATATAGAAATGATGAAAAGCAGCAATACGGTGCGCAGCCAACGAGAGCGCGCGCCAATGCGAATCCGCTGTAAAGTCCTCATACAAACGATCGTACGCGGCGATGACGGCACGCACTAGCCGCGAAATTGGCAACACCCCGTCACGCGTTGCGGGACGATGCCGATAGCTCGATGCCGAGGTCGGCGAGGTCGGCTTCGGCATAGGTCGACCAACCGCGGTTGGCCTTGGGACTGGCCGGGCTGGGATGAAGGACCGAACCCACGACAACCGAATCAACCGGGGCGCCAGCGCCATCGAGCGCGATCGCGGCCCGGCGCGCGGCAAACGCGCCCACGCCGATGACGCGCATCGGCTGCAGCGCTGCGACGGTGTCAAGGAGCGCGCGATCGCACAGCTGATACAGCGCGTCGCGCTCCTCGCGCGCCAATTTATCGGGCGTGCGATTGCGACCGCTGTCTTCGAGAAAACAGAGGGGGCAGTAATTGATGACGAAAAAGCGGGAAAAAAATGCCTCTGGGGTACCAAAGCGCTCTTGGGCCCAGCCCCACAGCCGGGCGCCGCTCACCTCGGAGCGGGGGCAGGCAAATCCGGCAATGGGGCGCTTGGGATGCTCCACCTTCGGCTTGCCCACCCGTCCTTCAATGCCCATCCAATCGCGCACCGCGGCCACTTCGCCGAATGGCACCCCGGTTTGTGCCATACCAAAGGGGCCTGGATTCATGCCCACGAGCACGGCTTCGCGGCTGCCGGCGGCAAAGCACTCTTGACCGTAGCGGCGCAGATAGGTCTCGTAGGGTTGGCGGGCGTAGTCGGTGGGATCGTAGACGTGGGTGACGGGCGGGGCAAACGACAGCGCGCCCGCCGCCTTGCTCAGCCTTCGGCTAATGGCGACCAATTCGATCATGATGGCCCCAGGGTAGCCGAACTAGCGCACTGGTGAAAGTCGATCCGGACTACAGCGTTGCGATAGTCCGCGCCGATACAGTGACATGCACCCGATTTAGGGGATGTTGGCAAAGCCGGCCGCCCGCAGCATGGTGGCCACTGCCATGAGCGGCAGGCCCGTGATGGCGGTAAAGTCGCAGCCCTCAATGGCCTCGAAAAGGGCGATGCCGCGACTTTCGATCTTGTACGAGCCGCAGCAGTCGACGGGCATATCGGCGCGCACGTAGCGCTCGATCTCGTCGGCGCGCAAGGGGCGCATGCGCATGCGGTGAATGTCGAGTGCCTGGCGAATCTCTTGCTCGGCGGCCTGGAGCGGCGGCTTTAGCACCACGGCCGTAATCAGCTGGTGCTCGCGGCCCTGGAGCTGCGCCAGCTGGGCCATAGCGGCTTCTGCGGTCCCCGGCTTGCCCAAGATCTCGCCGATCTCTGTAGCCACAACCTGGTCGGAGCCGAGGATAAAGGCATCCGGGTACGCGGCAGCCACGCTGTCCACTTTGGCCCGCGCCAGCATTTGCGCCAGCGCCGCAGCATCGCCGGTATGCGCCGCAGCCGCAGCCTCCTCATCGCACCGATGGGGGCAGCTTTCAAAGTCCACGCCCAGACGGCGGAGGAGCTCGTGGCGGTAGCGGGATTGGGACGCCAACATCAGTTGCAGTGGAGGTGATAACTTGCCCATACGGGCCCTTTCATACCCGGAAGACGCTGGAAATACCAATCCGCAGTTGGGCTAAAAGCGACCGAGTATCGTCAGCACCGCAGTGCCTCGGTTCACTTGCGGGGTGACCGCGAGCGGTGCGGCCCGACTTTCGGCTTGTCCGCCGCGATATCCGACGTAGTACAAAATCCCGCCGACCACCAGGGCCGCGCCGCCCACCGAGGTGGCAATAATCATGTTGCGCTCATGGGCTTCGCCATCGCTGATGAGCTTGCGATCCCGGCCAGTCCAGGGGTCGTCAACGGGCTTGTCGCTGATCTGATTGCTGGCGTCCGTCGCCCTGTAGCCAA
>JAAUYH010053484.1_pt1 | contig 15672 bp, 14 predicted proteins | sample 7278061 | NCBI WGS metagenome assembly JAAUYH01 (sample SAMN14350203, study PRJNA611818) | marine sediment metagenome | isolation source: surface marine sediment (0.6m) | place: French Polynesia: Moorea | collected 2018-08
TGACTTTAGCATCCATACCGCTAGCTCTGGTCTTTGGGGTAAATTTAACGAAGATGTTGTCACCAAAGTCAGTGGTACCATCAAAACTCGCAGTAACTCTAGCTCCAAATCTCACGAAACATCTGCAGGTGTTCGTTAATTAGTAAATTAATTTCTAAAATCAACACCTTCCTGTTAGGACGCTTAGGCGTCCTATGAGTTTCCAAACTTCAGTCTCAATAATACTTTAATTAAAAATGAGACAAAATAAGGGATTGGCTTCATTAAAAAACATGAAAAAAGTTCTTGGCTTAACTATTCTCACCTTTTTGATCGCAACCCCTGCTTTAGCTGGTGAAACTTTCGTCCGCAATGAGTGGACAAATAGCCATAGCAGAACAGTAACTGATTTAAATATCGATTCTAAAACTATTTCAAATCGTTACGAAAAATACAGTACTACAGCAGATAAACTTTCTATCCAAGGTCGGATTATACCTGGTAAAACAGGTATATCCTCCAAAGCCTATGAAGACTATACTGTACATAGGTCTAGTTCTAAACTTGAGGGTAAATTTAACGAAGATATCGTTACTAGAGTGTTAGGTACCGTAAAAACTTACACTGATGTATATACCGAATCTCACGAGACAACAGCTGGTATCCGCTAATTAATATACTTGTGGTTCAAATTATCTTCAATCCAATCTTAAAGCTTAATGTGATTTAACTTGATGTGATTTAAAGTACTCTAGGGCGGCTAACCGCCCTATTTATTATGAAAGATTCAATTTTTTTATCTGTTGCTATTTTCGGCTGTATTGCTTTTATTTATTCTCATAAAGATTTTTTCTTTAAGCAGTTTCCTCATTTTTCTGCTAACTCTACATTTAGTTTTTCCAATGGACTTTTTCCTAATCGACGAATTCCCGGTCAAATTCCTACTCAACCAATCCAAACTCAGAATAGAAAATATAAACCTCAAATTCGACGAGATTTATACAACTCTATATCTGAAGGAATGTCCTATGATGAAGTTCGCTCCATTATTGGCTGGGATGGAATTTTAATTTATACAAATGACCTCGGTGATGGTGGTAAACTAATTACAGAAAAAATCTATCAATGGAACGATCAAGATATTTTTTCACCAAGTTATAACCCTCAAGGAGCAGGTGACTTAAATCCGTATTGGAGTGTAACCCTGCAATTTCAAAATGATGCTCTGGTGGGGAAAAGTTTTTATAATTTACAACAACCTGAATAGAATTTAATTAATAATTTTTGAGTGATAAGTTATGAATTGACTGGTATTGATTGAAAATTTGGTTTTATTATTCGTCAATTCCCAATATCTAAAATTTTACTTTACAAGATTTCACATTTTTTAAAACCACTCATAAAATAGGCAAAGCGGGATAATGGATAATAAGTAACAAATAATCAATCATGCAAACATCTTCGATCAATAATACCCAAAAGTTGCAACTATCACCTTTAGATACACCATCCCGGTTGCTGTTGGGACCCGGACCATCAAATGCTCATCCAACTGTGCTCAAAGCTATGAACACTGCTCCTGTTGGACATTTAGATCCGGCTTTTTTGACATTAATGGATGAGATCCAATCCTTACTCCGCTACACCTGGCAAACAAATAACCCCATGACTATAGCAGTAAGCGGTACGGGTAGTGCAGCCATGGAAGCTACGATCGCAAATGCTGTAGAACCCGGTGATGTGGTATTAATTGGTGTTGCTGGATATTTTGGTAACCGCCTTGTCGATATGGCGGGTAGATATGGTGCTGATGTCAGGACAATGACCAAACCTTGGGGTCAAGTATTTAGTTTGGATGAAATTAAGCATCAATTAAACACCCATCGTCCGGCTATATTAGCCTTAGTTAATGCAGAGACTTCCACAGGTGCAAGACAACCATTGGAAGGAGTAGGTGAATTATGTCGGGAAGTAGGTTGTTTATTATTAGTGGATACTGTTACCAGTTTAGGTGGGGTACCTTTATTTTTGGACGAATGGGGAGTAGATCTGGCTTATAGTTGCTCTCAAAAAGGTTTGGGTTGTCCTCCTGGTGCTTCACCTTTAACCATTAGTCCTCGAGCTATGAGCAAAATCCAACAGCGTCGTACTAAGGTTGCTAACTGGTATTTAGATGCAACGTTACTACAAAAATATTGGGGTCAAGAACGCACTTATCACCATACTGCTCCAATTAATTTATACTATGCTTTGCGGGAATCTTTACGTTTAATGGCTGAGGAAGGATTGGAAAACTGCTGGAAGCGTCATCAAGAAAATGCCGAATATCTCTGGGATAAATTAGAAGGGTTAGGACTAAGTCTACACGTAGAGAAAGATTTCCGTTTACCTACCCTTACCACCGTACGCATTCCTCAAGGTGTGGATGGCAAGGCAATTTCACAAAAATTATTAAACGAATATAATATTGAAATTGGTGGCGGACTGGGAGAACTTAAAGGTCAGGTGTGGCGAGTCGGGCTGATGGGTTTCAATAGTCAAAAAGAAAATGTAGATCGACTTATAGAAGTCCTACAAAAAGTTTTACCGTAAATATCGGATTTCCTTCTAGAAATTGAAGTGATTCATTTTACTTCCAGTTCCGAAATTCGATCTCCAATGGGTCATCTCCATTCCCTAACCCAATTTCCAAAAAAATGATTTTTTCATAGTAGAAATTAATATAATGCTCTTTATGAGCATCTCCCAATCACTTAAAAAATCTCACAAACATAACCGTCATCGTGAAAGTGATTGGCGGTTATTTTTGCGACTGGTACCCTATGCCCGTCGTTACCAGAAAACACTGGCACTGTCAATGTTGCTGCTAGTACCTTTAGCAGTGTCAAATGCCTTACAACCAATAATTATTGGGCAAGTTATATCTTTAATTCGCGGTGAAGACAGTGCTTATGAATTTCTGAAAAATTTGCCCTTATTACAAGGCTTAGGGATTTTACAAGGAGTTTTATTATTTACAGTTCTTTTTCGTTTACTATTTCAAGGTTTTCAAGGATTTCTAGTTCAAAAAGTCGGTCAACAAATTACAAACGACATCCGTCAAGATTTATTTCATCACGTTACATCTTTGGCTGTACGTTTTTTTGACCGTACACCTGTAGGTAAATTAATTACCAGACTTACCAGTGATGTCGAAGTTTTGGGAGATGTTTTTTCCACCGGAGCGATCGGTATTGTATCGGATATATTCTCGATGCTGGTAATCATTGGGTTTACTTTTTATACTCAGTGGCAATTAGCTTTGTTGTTATTATTAGTTCTTTTACCGGTATCAGCATTAATAGTTTATTTTCAGTACCAGTATCGTCAAGCTAATTACAAATCCAGAGAAGAGCTTTCGGGGCTAAACTCCACATTACAAGAAAATATTGTTGGTATTAATGTAGTGCAATTATTTCGGCGAGAAAGATTCAACTCGCAGTTATTTCACAATGTCAACAAGCGTTATGTAAAACAGGTCGATAAAACTATTTTTTATGATTCGGCAGTATCAGCTACCCTGGAGTGGGTTGCTTTAATTGCAACTACAATTATCCTGTGGGCTGGTGGCTGGTTACTTTTAGAAAAACAATTGGATTTTGGTACCATATCAACATTTATTTTCTTTGCTCGTAAGGTATTTGAACCTCTACAGCAATTTGCAGAAAAATTTACAGTCATTCAATCCGGTTTTACAGCAATTGAAAGGGTGAGTGAAATTTTAGATGAACCGATAGAAATTCGCGATTTAGAAAATCCTCGATTCTCCATTTTTGATTCCCAATTGGGGTATGTTGACGAACTGAATAATCACGAACAAGCATCAAATGATAAACCAAAGTTAGGCGAAATTCGGTTTGAAAATGTTTGGTTTGCTTATAAAAATGATGATTATGTAATTAAAAACTTAGACTTTACTATCCACCCTGGTGAAAAAGTAGCTTTGGTTGGTCCCACAGGTGCGGGTAAAAGTTCAGTTATTCGCTTGTTATGTCGCCTTTATGAACCCACTGAGGGGCAGATTTTAGTAGATGGTATTGATATTAGAGAAGTACCACAAGCCGAATTAAGGCGATATATGGGAGTAATTCTCCAAGAAGGATTTTTGTTTGCTGGCGATGTTAAAAGTAATATTAGCTTGGGGGATAGTTACAGGATTGAAGAAATTCAACAAGCAGCAGCAAAAACAAATGTTGATAAATTTATTGAAAAGCTACCCCAAGGTTATGATAGTGAATTACGGGAAAGGGGAACTAATATTTCTAGTGGGGAAAAACAACTTTTAGCTTTCGCTCGTGCTGCGATTCGCAACCCTCAGATTTTAGTTTTAGATGAAGCTACAGCTAATTTAGATGTAGGGACAGAAGCTTTAATTCAAGATGCTTTAAATGAACTTTTGCTAGATCGTACGGCTATTATCATCGCCCATCGTCTTTCTACTATCCGCAATGTGGATCGAATTTTTGTTTTAAAGACTGGAGAATTGATCGAGCAAGGAAGTCACGAGGAATTATTAGAACAGGGAGGAATGTATGCAACTCTCCATAATTTGCAGATGTTGGGAACTTCTGAGCAAAGTAAGCAAATTACTAAAAGTTAATTGGTAATGGCTAATTGGTAATGGCTAATTTTCGATAAGCTCGATCACTGATGCTCAAATATTCTCCCACCAATGACAGGGGCTAGAAAAATCGTAATAATCATGGTGGGATTAAATACAATAATTTGAGTGTCTTGCAGAGGTTAAGTTGTGGATCCAATTTTAGAAACAGCGAAGAATTTACACGCAGAACTACTAGATTTCATATTATCTGCAGAGGACGATCTTGCGACAGCATTGGAAACTTTTAGCGCTGAGCAGTTAGCTAAATTTTCCCAATCTCAGTACCAAGGAACATCTCAAAATGAGATGGTAGTTTCTATGTTTATTAATGAGGGTGTGGTAAATGACAAAACACCAATAGATATTTTCCTTACAGAACACCCAGAATTATCTGACATCCAAAACCAACTTATTCAAAATTGGCGACGAAGTTTTGTTGGGTTATTTGCTGTGACCCAAATTTTATCCGATGGTTTTGAGTTAATGAATTGGATGACTGCTAAAAATTATACTCTTAAACCCAAGAATGAATCGGAAATACAGCTACTTGCAAGGGTTAAAGATGGTGAAATCTTATTGACTCGTATTTCTCCTGTCACAGATAGTTACTGGATGTTTTCTGGTCCAATAACACTAATGGGTAAATTAGGTAAACCCAAGCTATCAGTGGCGATCGGTAATTTTAAACAACATTACAAAAATCATCTGTATGGCGATGCTCCAGAAATGTTAGAAGAAGCATGGGTGTCAGTGGAACGTTACCATAAATCGTTCACAGAGTTCTTTGGAAGTGATGAAGTCACTTTATCTGGGTACAAATTAGAAAAAAAATTAGCAGAATTTCAAGATCGGATCACGCAAAATAAGTTAGATGCTGCGGGAATTGATAGTTCTAAATCCCTATCTGAATTAGCTCAAGAAGCAGGTGTTTCCCAAGAGGAAATTCAAGAGACTGCAGAATCAATTGGTATTGATGGTAAAGTTGCAAAAAAACTATTCAATGCTGATAGTAGCGCAAAAATGGTTTTACCAAAAGTCGAGTTACCAAACCATCTGAAAAAATTAGAACAAGTAACTGTAATTAATCATCCTCGTTGGGGACAAGTATTTTTAGCAAATCACGCAAAACTTAAGATTTTTTTAACAGAATCAGATGGGCAAAATAATCCCGATTTGGAAAAATTAATCAGAGAATATTTAGAATCTCCAGAAATTAATACAGCTATTTGGCAACGTCTTAAGAATGAATACCCAGAGCAATTAGAAAATGTTTTGCAAGTAGTATTAAAACGTCCAGAGTTCAATATAAAAGTAGATTTAGAAGATTTGTTAAGACAGTTTGATAAATCCGAACAACCTGAACTACCAGAAATTGCTAGCGTACCTATACATTTACATAATTTATTTCAAGAAGCATTAAGAGAAGTTAATAAAAAACAGAAATCAAAAAGTAAAGGTAAGGGTAAATCCAAAGCAGGTTTTGGCTTTAAATCTTAATTAAATAGCTTGGAATACAAATTTATCTATCTTTAGAATAGTAATTTTGCTTCAAATTGTAGAGATAAACCTTGCCCAAAATTGCTATTCTAGTTTATAGATAACTAGTTGATTATCAAAAATCACATCTTCTATAATCAGAAATGTTAGCGCGTCAAATTTCGGTTTTACTACTAAGCGATCGTTGATAGTATTTCGTTCAGAAGTTTGTATTAAATTACATATCAGTATAAACAAACAAAAACATTAATTTAGGGAGAAAAATATGAATATTATTGCTTGGGTCATTTTAGGTCTGATTGCTGGAGCAATTGGTAAAGCTATTTACCCCGGACACCAAGGTGGTGGAATTTTTGCAACTATGCTATTAGGAATAGTAGGAGCTTTCTTAGGTGGTAGTTTAATGACTTTACTAACCACGGGAAAACTCACGCTAACAGCAGCCACTTTAAGTATTCCGGGAATTGTGGTTGCAGTTATTGGTGCGATTATTGCAATCTTCTTGTGGGGATTAATGACTAAAAGTAACGCTTAAGAAGTTGCACATATAACCTTCAAATATAAGGTTTGGTCTTAGCCCAAATAACCGATAAAAACATAGATGAGATCTGTAAAGACGTAGCATGCTACGTCTTTACAAATGATTTTTGGTGCAAAATGCAAAATAATAGCGAACAATAGTGGCTATTGAAGTTCAAGGTCAATAACTTAAAGGTCAATAACTACTCTAGATGACTTCGGTTTACAAACACAAATTAAAACAGAACCTTCGTCTGGAGTACCAGTTGGAGGCTCTTCATATTCAACTTCCCCTTCATTAAGGGCACACATACAAGTGAGGCAAATACCTTGACGACAACTAAAATCAGCATCAATTCCATTAGCTTCAGCAAATTCTAGGATACTACCATCACTATCTTGCCAATTTAGGGTTTTACCAGATTTGGCAAAAACTATTTCTGCATTACGCTCATTTCCAATATTTTGTACATTTGTATCTTTAGTTATGGTGTTTGTTTTTGCACCTCCACCAAAGGATTCAAAGAAAACTCTATCTTCTGCTACGCCCCATTCCTTAAGTCCTTCCCTCAGGGATTGTAAAAACGGTGGAGAACCGCATAAAAAATATTCTGCATCCTGGGAGCCATATATCTTTTCTATCTCCGGAGCTATGGACTGTTTAATTAACTCCGCATCAACATAACCCACACTTTGATATTTCCCGTTATCTTCGGCTTCGGGACGACTGTAACGAAAATGAATTTGGAGATTGGAATGTTGTTGAGCTATCGCCTTGATTTCATTTTCAAAAGCATGAAACTTACCATTTCTCGCACCATGGACAAACCAGAGATGTCGCGTGGAGTTAAAATTTTTGCAAGCTTTTGCCATACTCATCATTGGAGTAATTCCAACTCCATTACTGATTAGTACTGCAGGTAAAGATTTATTGAGATCCAAGAAAAACTTACCTGCAGGTGGTTTGGCTGGAATTATGGTACCTTCTTGAACCTGATCGTGCATAAAATTAGAAGCTACACCGGGGGGAAAATCAGAATTTTTCGGTGCTCCCTCTCGTTTAATAGAGAGGCGATAATAGGTACCACTTTCTGAATAATCGGAAAGGGAGTAAGTACGAATTACAGGTTTATCTTTTTCGGGTATATCTAATTTAATTGTCAGGAATTGACCGGGTTTAAAGCCGGGTATACTACCTCCATCTTGGGGTTTAAGATAGAAGGAGGTAATTTCTTCACTTTCCTTAACCTTGCGAATCACTACGAAATTACGCCAGTCTTGCCAAACTGCAGTGTTTTTAGGTTGCTGTTCCTCGCTTGATGAGACTCGATTAGATGTTTGATTCGTTCTGGTTAAATTAGTTTTACTTGTGGTCACCAAACCAAATACAGCACCACATCCAGCTGCTAACAGGGAACCATAAACACCCATTCTGTGAATAGATTCATCTTTGGGTTTGGTAAAACCAATCAATACAGCAGATGTAATTATTACTGCGGAAAAAGCTGCTGTTGCACCTGCGATACTTCTAGTTAAAGGATTTTGGATTTTTCCCAGACTGTCAAGCATGATACCCCAGAAAAAGCAACGATCCAGCTCAATGTACCATTTCGTATCAAAAAAATATGTTACAGTGCGTTACTCAGTGAGTTACTCAGTGAGAGTATAATACTAAGGCAGTCAATCTCAATAACTGTTAGAAAAGTATATTAACTGAGCGATCGCCACTAACTTGACAAGGATAAGCGTTTAGAGACTCTTTTTGTTACTGCTAAATTTGTTGATAATAATTTTTCTGCAGATTGTTTGATTTTTTCAACTAAAGCCGTACCTGCTGTTTCTGGGGAACCTGTATTAAAAGGAGGTGCGGGATTATATTCCAATATTAACTGCAATCTTTTTGCTGTATCTTCATCATAAAGTTGAGCAGCAATTACTAAAGCAAAATCAATTCCTGCTGTAACTCCACCACCTGTAATCCTGTTGCGATCGATTACAACTCTTTCGGTAGATACTTCAACTCCCAACATTTTGAGATAATCCCGAAAAAGCCAGTGACAAGCGGCTCGATATCCTTGTAATAATCCAGCTGCGGCTAAAATCATTGAACCAGTACAGACGGATGTAATATATTTTGCATTCTTCGCTTGGGATTGTAAAAATCCTAGTACTTGCTCATCTTCCATTATTTCTGCTTGTGCCATACCACTACCAGGTACGGAAATAACATCCAGTTGGGGACAATCATCAAAAGTAGTACTGGGTAAAATTTTCAATCCTTCAGAACTTGTTACCGCTTCTAAGGACTTCCAGATTAGGTGAATAGCAGTATTGGGAAAAAGAGCAAAAACTTGATGGGGTCCAGTGAGATCGAGCTGTGTCATACCGGGATACATGACGAAACCGATATGATATTTCACTTCATCATTCATCTTTAAATTACTCTTAACATTGCTTTACACACTATGCTAGAAGTAACAACACAGCTTGAATAGTACCCAAATGGGTAGATTAAATCTATTTTTCGTATACATCTAATGGTAGCTAATTAACTCAATAAAATGATCTTGATCGCAACTAGCCAAAAAGCAAATGCACAAAATCAAAACAAATTTCCTAGATGGTCGCCTGTTTATAGCTGTCCTAGTGTTAACAACAGCATTAGTAGTAACTTCAATGGCATCTTTATCCCTAGGTTCTGTTTCCATCAGCTTACCGGATATTTGGCAGGCATTATTACATGAAGGGGATCCAATTAACCAAACAATTATTTGGGACTTGCGAATGCCGCGTATTATTGCTGCAATGCTTGTAGGATCAGCTTTAGGAATGTCAGGAGCTTTACTACAGGGAATGCTGCGTAATAGTCTTGCTAGCCCATTTATTCTGGGTATTTCTGCAGGTGCAGGACTAGTAACCGTAGGGATGATTGTTTTAGGAATATGGATTAACTGGGTTCCATTTGCTGCTTGGTTAGGAGCAATTGTTACTGCGATTACCGTAATTTTTCTCGGTCGCAGTCAAGGAGGAATTCGAGTTGAAAGGTTGGTGTTAGGTGGTGTAGCGGTTAGTTCCTTATTGGGTGCGGTTCAAAGTACATTGTTACTGTTAGCCGAAGATGGTAGGGTACAACAAGCCCTTAATTGGTTGATTGGTAGCTTAAATGGACGTGGTTGGGAGCAGATCAAAATAGCTGCACCCTATATGCTTACAGCATTAATTGTGGGATGTTTGCTCGCCAGATGGGTGAATGTACTAGCTTTGGGAGATGACTTAGCGGTAGGTTTGGGAGTTTCCTTAGTACGCAGTCGGCTTTTAATTGGTGGTGTCGCAACTCTTTTAGCTGCAGGTGCGGTAAGTATCGCAGGATTAATTAGTTTTGTAGGGTTGGTAGTCCCCCATGGAGTACGCTTATTGGTTGGAACTGACTACCGAGTATGTTTACCATTATCAGCCCTTGGTGGTGCGTGGTTATTGACCTTTGCAGACTTGCTTTCTCGTTTGGGAGCAGTGGAATTACCCGTAGGTTCAGTCACTGCTTTGCTTGGTTCTCCTGTATTTATTTGGTTACTGTATCGTCGTTCTGGAGCGATGACGGGTTAGGAATTGGCGACTGGGGATTGGCGGATGGTAAAGCGGGAACGCAAATGTACATAGCCTCATATGGATATTGGGAGATACTCTAAAAATTATGGCGTTTGAAACACACGTTACACAAAAATAATAATTTCTGGCGTTGCGTAATAGAGTGATGGAAGAGCATTATTGGGGGTTAATCCGGTAACTTAATTTTGGGTGCTCCGGTTTCCTCTGATACTCGCTCAACATCAAAGCTCTCGATATTATCTTCAAAACGATTAAAAATAATACGGATTTCGTCATAACCAATAGCGATAGAAGCCCCTCTTACTTCCCTACACTTAACTCGCATTAAAGTTTGGAAGCCAGAGTACGGTTCGTTAAGATAAAATTTTCTGGTGCAACCAACACCAACAAAGCCTTCTAGTGCAACCTGATTGAGTGCAGCTACACCCATCCGACTATTTATCAGCAATTTTATTTGATTTATCTCTTCTGCTTCTGTCATCCGTCGCCAATTGTCTTTAATTTCATTTTCATTATCTTTTGTTATGTTGTTTTTATTATTAATTCGTGCTTTTGAAGTTGCATTAGTATTTTTAATATTGTTAGCCGGAGAAGAATTATCTTCTTTATTTTTACTTGCTAAATCAATTTGATTTTTGGTTACAGGTTGATTATTCTTGTCATGATCACCTACTTGAGCATTATTACAACCAATCATCAATAAAGAAATAATTAATAATGTGCCAGTTGGGAAGATAGACGTTTTCATGAAACTTGTATTGTTAAATTCATTACTCATTACAACTCCTCAAAAAGTTGATTCCAATCCAACTCCGATGCTCTTGCTCCCTTATTAACTATCTCAAAAGTTTTATTTACAGAATTTGAGTTTTTAATCGATTCCACGCAAGCGTTAGCCACATCAATTCGGCTGGTTTGACCGGTTAATTTATCGCCTGTTCCCAATACCACGCCAAGTTTACCTCCTGTTTTAGCTCTAATTAAGGTGTTGAGATCGTAGGAAGTATAAGGACCATCTATCAAACGTCCGGGTCGGATAATGGTATATGGTAATCCAGAGTTAATGATAGTTTGTTCTCCTTGTTGTTTCGCATCCAATACACCAAAACCATTGAGAATCTTATAAGGAAATTGGTCTTTACGTTCCACACCACAGGAAGATACAAACACAAACCGTTGTAAATTTTGTGGCGCTGCTGCAACTAAGTTACTTACACCAACAGCATCAACCTTGTGAGGACTATTTTTTGCTTTAGCTTTAGCTTTTTCGGGATCGAAAAATAAGAAGAATGACTCAATAAAATTTGGATCTCCCTCAAAGTCCCATTTTGCAGAAGGAAAAGCAGTTGTTCCACTACAACAAATAATGTGGGTAAGGTTGGACATTGCAGGGGGTAAAGTTTCGGGAGCGCGGATATCTCCGATCGCAATCTCTACTTTACCTGCAAACATATTTTCTGCTTTGGATGCATTACGCGTCAGAACCCTAACCTGAAAACCTTCAGAAAGTAACTTGGCTACTGTCAATTGTCCAACTCCACCAGTAGCACCAGCAACTAATACTAAGTTTTTGTCTGAAACACTGCTTGAAGTCATAACTGTAGCCGGGAATAACTCTTGTTTTTATCATAATCGTAAGAGTTACCATCAAATCAAGCTTTAAAATTCCTAATCCCCCATCCCCTATAATGGCGGAATCTCCTTACCAAATAAAGTTAGATACATCAAACGATAAATGTCAGTGTTATCTACGGTATTCGGTAGCTTGTCAGCATTGAGACCATGGGCTTTCGCAACAATAGAACCAGAGTAATCGCTAAAACCAGCCCAAGCAATTGCAAAAGGATAACGTTTTCCTTGTTTATCCGGTGCAGAAACAAAAGGTGGTGTTTCGGTTCCATCTCGACCATCCCAGGGAGAACCATTTCTACTAGTTGGAGGTAAAGGTCTATCCAACGGGAAGTCTTTTGGTGTCACACCAATTACTTCAAAACCCCCTGCGTCACTATCTGCAGCTGTCACCAACAAAGTATTAGAGTTCTTATCAATAAAATTTGTTGCGACACCAACCGCATCATCAGCACGCTTAATTGCTTCAATACAACCTTTAGCATTGTTGAAATTACAAAAATTATCGCTACCTTCTTCTTCTAAAACGATAAAGAAACCATTAGAATTTTGCGACACTATTTTCAAGGTTGCTTCTAACATTTCAGCAACAGTTGGCGCATTAGGAACGTAAAGAGGTAAATTTTTCTTTTGTAATTCCTCTTCCGGCTCATCATTATAAGTATCTGTAGCAGCAAAAATGCCTAAAACTTTTTTTGTTCCTGCTGGTAAATTTAGCAGTTCGTCACGAGTATAAACAACGGTATAACCTTTTTCTTTCGCAACTTCGATTAAGTTTATTCCATCTTCCCGTTGACTTTCTTCAGGCTTTGCGTGTCTTCCCGCAGTACCTCTAGGAAGATAAAATACTTCCCCACCCCCTAAAATTACGTCAACACCAGACTCAATAACTTGCTTCGTAATATCGTTAAATTCTCGACGATTTTTAGTTTTTGCAACAAATGCACCCGTTCCCGGTTCGGGAATAATCCCGGAATTAATAATTGCTGTAGCTTTCTTGGCTGCGATCGCTTCTTCCATAATTGTTTGTGGTTTACCGGAAGCTGCAATTAGTGGTTTACTATTTTCGTCCAATCCAAAAGAATCAGCATTTACCTTGACTCCTGTAGCGTGAATTACTGCTCCAGCATTGGAAGTTGCTGTTAATTGATTTTTCAGGTGTCCTAGATACACACCCATCTTGGATAACCGATCCCAGTTGAGTCTCCCATCTGGACCATAATGTAACATCCGCGCTGCTCCCCAATGGGAAGGGCTAGTACCATCGGGGTGAATAAATATTACATTACCTTGACTTGCAGCCGTTTTACCATATGTACTTTTGGTATCTTGTTGGGGTGTAGTACAACCAGTAATCAAAAGTACGGTACAAAATAATATTCCGAGAAATTTTTTGTTCATTAGAGACGTTGTTTGAGAATAGGAACAACGCTTTGAATTGTAGTGAATTTTGGCTACGAGAAAGTAGAAGTTTGGCTAACATATACTTTATTTGAACATAATCCCAAATCAACCTTAACTATAGATAGATAAGTTGCAGGTATAATTGGACTAAGTAATATACTGCGCCACCACTTCAAAGAAAAAATCTATTTGATGTGACACTTTAGGGGTACGATTATTGACGTACGTGTAGTATTGCAGCATCCCAACTTATTAAGTAGCTTAAAGCTCAAAGTGAATCACCTTACTTTGGCAAAAATATTCTGTTCTGCTGCACTAAGTTTTTCAGTCGTGAATATCAACCAGAGACAGGTTTAATAAAAAGCATAGCATTGAACAGTTTAATACCTGTACCGTAATATATACTGATGAAATTACTGAATAAATGTATAGTGCTACTCGAAACTAGAAATTTAGTTAAATATAATGGGGTCACTTACGATTGAGTAGTAAACTGGGAAAATCTTGTTCTACTATTTTTTGACACAAAAAGAATATCAGGGATAGCTCTACTGTGTATGTATACTCTCAACTAAATATATCTAGTTGATATTGTTGATTTAGAAAATCGCTTAAACAAAGGATTATTAACAAAAGGATGTATTTCAAAGAATGTATTTCCATTCTGGATTTTTTGTGTTCTCAAGAGGCGATTTTTTTAGAAAATGCTCGTCTGTATGAGGAGTCTCAGCGAAACCTGGAAAAATTACGGGAGAGCGAACAGCGCTTCCGGTACTTATTCGAGTCGACTCCTACAATCGCGATGCAGTGTTACAACCATCATCGTCAAGTAATTGCTTGGAATACAGCCAGCGAATCCTTATACGGTTATTCTCAAGCAGAAGCACTCGGTAAGCAGTTGGAAGATTTGATTATTCCTCCACAGATGCGAGAATTGGTTATACAAGCTGTTAATCAGTGGTTATTTGAGGGAATTCCAATTCCACCATCTGAGCTTGGTTTAATGCACAAAGATGGTTCAATAGTCAGCGTTTATTCCAGTCATGCAATTTTTACAAATATGGCTGGGGAAAAAGAAATGTATTGCTTTGATATTGATATTCGCGATCGCAAAGCAGCAGAAGCAGCAATTAAACAAAAATCCCAAGAACTGGAACAAGCACTTCAATACTTACAAGAAGCGCAGTTACAAATAATACAACACGAGAAAATGTCTGCCCTTGGGAATTTGGTTGCAGGTGTTGCGCACGAGATTAATAATCCTGTTTGTTTTATTGCCGGTAATGTTCAAGAAGCGGTTACATCAGTTAAAAATATTACAGAATACCTGCGGCTCTATCAAGAAAAATTTCCCGATCCCGGTGATGAAATTACACAAAAAGCTGCAGAACTTGACATAGAATATCTGTTAGAAGACTTGCCCAAAATGTTGCATTCTATGGAAGTTGGGTGCGAGCGCATCAAAAATATTAGTAATAGCTTAACAACTTTTTCTCGTTCTGATAAAGACTACAAAGTATTATTTGATATCCATAAAGGTATTGATAGCACAATTTTAATTCTTAAACATCGTCTTAAAGCAAACAAACAGCGTCCAGCAATTGAAATTAGTACCAAGTATGATAATTTACCTGAAGCAAAGTGTTTCCCGGGGCAGTTAAATCAAGTATTTATGAATATAATTGCTAATGCGATAGATGCATTGGATGAATCTAGTATTGGTCGCAGTTGTGCAGAACTTGAAAATAATCCCAACCGAATAATCATCAAAACTTTCCTTGAAGACGATTGTGTCAAGATTTCCATTAGCGATAATGGTAAAGGGATGTCTGAAGAGGTTCAACAAAAAATTTTTGACCGTCAATTTACTACCAAAAGTGTCGGTAAAGGAACAGGATTAGGGTTGGCGATCGCTCGTCAAATTGTTGTAGATAAACACGGTGGTAATTTGGAAGTAAGTTCTGTTTTGGGAGAAGGTACGGAGTTTATTATTACGATTCCTATAAGTGAGTAATAAGTAATAAGTAATAAGTAATAAGTGATGAGTAATGTTAGCGCCTAGCGAAAGCGTACCGTAGGTATTGCGGGGCGCGTAAGCGCACAGTAATAAGTAATAAGTGATGAGTAATGAGTAATGAGTAATGAGTAATGAGAATTAGTTATGACCGATTATCAATTGGGTAAAATAGAATCATTGTATGATTTTGACTCATGTTTGATAATGATATAAATATTAGTATTCAAGAAAGAACAGAAGATTTTGCCATCAGAGTAGTTAAAGCTTATGGTTGTGCGTCAAACAAGTGTGGGAATGATATAGTGGTGTATAAAAAACAACTTTAGCTATCTATGGAATGTCCTCTGTGCGGTTATCACAAAACACATAAGCATGGGAA
>JAAUYH010188349.1_pt1 | contig 15672 bp, 9 predicted proteins | sample 7278061 | NCBI WGS metagenome assembly JAAUYH01 (sample SAMN14350203, study PRJNA611818) | marine sediment metagenome | isolation source: surface marine sediment (0.6m) | place: French Polynesia: Moorea | collected 2018-08
CATCAGTTAAGCAAGTAATTTGTGTCATTTTTTATATTTTATTTCATTCTGAAGAATTTTGATTTATTGGAGCTCGAGGCTTACAGACATACCTGTATTATATTGTTACGTGACAGTTGATGGGACAGACTGTCGAATTGCCGAACCTCGGCCGTTCTCATCGCATTATTTTAGTCACAAGTACAACAGTGCAGCATTGCCCTACGAAGTTGCGTTATCAGTGGAGTCTGCTCGTGTTGTTTGGGCATGTGGGCCCTGGGCCGCCGGTACCTATTCTGATACTCCGATTTTCAGAAATGAATTGAAGTCAATGCTCGGTGATCAAGAATTTGTGATTACTGATGCTGGTTATCACGACAGTCGCTGTATAGTACCACCGCAGTATTCGAATTCATACTCTGCTACACTGGCGGCTTTGCGTGCTTGACATGAAGTACTGAACGGCAGGCTAAAATCATTTTCTGCTTTATCGTCGGTATTTCGGCACAAGCGGGAACTGCATGAAGACTGTTTTTATGCTGTTCTCAACGTGGTCCACGCTTCTATTCAAGAATCTCCTCTGTTCCGTGTCTGAATCCCGTCGCCAACTGCTCTGAAACTGCGAATTCGCTAGCTGGCGGTCATCGTAGATTCGCCACCGTTTCGTCTACTCTCGCTTCACCCACATTCGCACTGTTCGTTACTGACGGGTGCGCACGGTTGCGCGGGTTGGAGAAACAGGTGTGCGCTTTGTGTGATACGTATGGGCGTCACGTTATTCACGCTCAGAATTACAGTTAGCCAATAAATCGCACCACTTGCGAATTCCCTCAGCCTCCAGGAATAGTATCCCTATTCTTCATTATTGAATAAAATGTAACTTTTCCCAAGTCGCATTGCAACTCAGTTCGCGTAAAATTTTTAGAGCTGCTTTCTTATTCCAGTACTTCGTGCTTTTCCAGTCCTACATTTCATATGTAGAAATATTAGTCTCTGAAGCACAAGCAGCTACCTCGGAGTGTTCAAATAGTCTACAATGAAAGTAATTGCTTTTTGCACATCCAGGCTCACTGTTGTTTTAAAAATAATTTTGCTGCTGGTGAAATGAGGCAGACTTAGAAGCATCATTCTAGAGATTCGGGATGAAGTTAACACCAAAAACGCCTCACTGCGTGCTTTGTCGGGTCTTTGTATGAAGTATCTCAGCATTGTTCAGATACGATTCATTTCAATCAAAAGAAAGACATCAGATCGTATGGAGCTGTTATTCAGGCTCACTGGGTGCGTACGAGGTAGCCCAAGTGCCGACTTGCCGAGTTAATACAGGTAAATGTTTAGTCGGACCAAATGGTTATTGGAATGGTAATGGAATATGGTACGAAACTTAAGGTGGACAAACAATTCACTGAGTGTGGAATAATGAGCTATGAGCTGAATACAAACGATCGCTTTCACCAAGCATTGCATACCGTCTGCTAGAAGCTTATAAAAGAACTCCCAATTCTAAATTATGTATGAAGTACATCACACTCAGCGCAATTAAGACGGGACCTATGGGAAGAGTTCATAGTTTCAACGACAGTATCAGAGTTCACATTACTGTAAATAAAGAAAGATTGAAATATAGAAGCAGCGAGTAATCATGCGTACAACAACGCAATCGCACTATTGTGAACTGTAGTCAGCGATAGGTAGATTCCAGTCACAGCATCAGAATACTGAGAAGTTTGAAAACCAGGCCCATTCTGCTCGGTAGACTCATCTTTCTGTATTGTTCTCAGTTCAAAAAATACTGTGACGACCTACACTCACTTAACAAATCCGATTCAGCAACTGTATTGATGTTCATCAATGAAAAATCTAGCATAGTACTACTATGTATGAAACCGCGTCACTGCTACAAGCACACGAGTTGTGTGTGTGAGCCACCAAATCGGCGCCGATATTCGTCGAGTCGACAGATGGTGGTGTACACACAGGATCGCGAACGCGTATAATCGTTGCACGGCTGGAATTCCTACCAACGCGGCACTACTGCTAGGGGCAGCGGACTGTAAATCGGTACAAAATTCAGGGTTGAATAATGCAACAATTCAGAAGCGCCAATTCTGGCCATATGTTCATGACGTGGCTGTTAGTTGAAAACGGCGAGCGCGCAATCTACCGCGCATCGAGTGGACTCGTGTAATCAACGAGGCGGAGCTCGGTGATGAGGCGATTACGCGCGGCGTTCTACTCGGAGGCGCCGACAACGACGACTTCGAAGGACGCGGGTGCGGGGGGTAATGGCGGGGGCGATGGGGGCGCGTTCGACTTCGGGCGGCTCGTGAGCGCGTTCGAGGGCGTGACGTTCCCGAACATGAAGAAGGACCTGAACCTGCTGGACGCGAGCGAGCAGGGCGCGCTGCCGTACACGACGCCGTTCGTGCGTGCGATGGGGGAGGTGGCGCAGCTGTTCGACCACCTGGGCACGGCGTTCCTGTTCGTGCGGCGCGACATCGAGAGCAAGACGTCGATCCTGCGGGGGTACGCGGCGGAGCGGCCCGAGCTGGAGCGCGCGGTGCTGCAGGAGGTGCACGACGGCGTGGCCGACTGCACGGCGCCGCCGTCGGCGTCGCGCACGCTGCTGCGCCTGATGTGGGCGCTGCGCTTCATCGACGAGCTGCTCACCGTGCTGCGCACCGACAAGAGCGCCACGCTGCGCGCCGCCGTCACGCACGCGTACGACGCCGCGCTCGCCGAGCACCACACCTGGGCGCTGCGCCGCACCGTGCGCACGGCGACCGTGGCCCTGCCGTCCGCCGAGACCTTCGTGCAGCGCGTCGGCGTGAAGCCCGTATACCTCGACCGCCTCGCGAAAACCATGTCCCCCATGGTGTCCACGATGTATCGGTTCTACGAGAAGCACGGCCTGCTCGGCTTGCCATGATATCTACCGCACCCCACGTCGTCGCACCAATTTTAACTCGTACATACTACCGCACACACGCGCGCTACCAGCCGCGCCGAGGATTCCGCGTTCGGGCGGCACTTACCGGCTTCAGTTTAGTCTTGTAAACATTACCACTTACTACCACACTGTATTCCCTGCATACCAATTCGCACACTTGCTCACGCCAGTACGTCAACGGTCCGCGCAACGATGTACACCTGCACGCCATGCACCGCAATGACAGCCACTGCCGACTCGTGGTGGACAATCAAACAACCGCGGCTCTTTGAATGTGCCCAGAATATTCGAGTCGATCCACAAAACCCATTACCATTCGCCCACTCCACGAGCACACCGATGCGCGGATTCCACATCTTTTCCCATGCGCCACGAACGCACTCTTGCGCTGCGGAACCCGCCGCTCACAACTTCACTCTTATTACATCGACTTCGGGTAGTTCCTGCGCAAGAGTCAGTGCAATGATGCACTTCTGTCTCGTCATCGCGAGGCTATAAATTTAAATCCAACCTCAATGCCAATCTAAACTGCAATACCATACTGTACTCATCCTATGGAACGCACTGCAAATGCCCAGAGTTCCGAGAATAAAATAATAGCACGGGAATAGTGCACGTGTTAGATTTCCTCATTCTCCGCCTTGATCTTGCGCGGTTGTCCTCGCTTTCTCTTCGGTTTTTCTTCAGTATCCGATTCCGAGCCAGTTACAGCCGACACCTTCTTCCTTGTTCGCTTCGGTTTCTCTTCTGTTTCCGATTCTGAAGCAGACGCAGCCACCGCCTTCTTTCTCGTTCGTTTAGGCTTTACTTCTGTTTCCGATTCCGACGCAGTTGCAGTCACCGCTTTCTTTCTTCCCCGCTTCGGTTTTTCTTCTGTTTCTGACTCTAAGTCAGACACAGCCACCGCCTTCTTTCTTGTCCGTTTCGGCTTTTCTTCTATTCCTGATTCTGAGTCGGTCACAGCCACCGCCTTCTTTCTGGTTCGCTTCGGTTTCTCTTCCGTTTCCGACTCTGTAGCTACCGCAGCCGTCACAGCCGCTGCCTTCTTCTTCCTACCCCGTTTCGGCTTTTCCTCACCGATTTCTGTTTCTGTTACAGACGTCGCTGCCTTCTTCCTTCCTCGTTTCGGTTTTTCTTCGGCTGTTTCCGGTTCCGTAACGGGAGCTGTCGTCACCGCACTTTTCCGTGGTCGACCTCGTTTCTTCTTTTCCACCACCGGCACCACTCCATTATCTTCTATAGCTGTTGTTGTTGTTTCCGTCTTCGTCGGCGTTTTTCGAGGACGACCTCGTTTTTTCTTCTCAACCACCACCTCGGTATCGGTTTCCTCGCCCGTCTCTGTTGCCACTGCCACTGACTTACGCGCCCGACTTCGCTTTTTCACCGGTTTGCTATCAGTTTCTGCCGTCGCTTCGATTTGAGGCGTAGTTTCAGCCTCTTCCTTCGGCTTGCTCGCCGTTGTGTTCTTGGCCCGTTTCCGCAAAGCGCTAGCAGCTGCCATCTGGTTGCTTTGCGCCTCGATGAGAGATGCATTGGTCGCACGTCGCGTAGCAGCTTCCTTTTCTACATCCGCCTTCCGCCTACGGCCCTTTCGGGGTTTAGGAGCCGCAGGGGTGGTGGCGGCTTGAATAGGCACACTCTCCAACTCGTTCTTCACGGTTTCTTTCGTTTCCGTCACTGCAGGAGTGTCACTTTTCTTGTCATCCTTCATCTTCCATGCCTCCATTTCCTTCACCTTCGGCTCCAGCCAAATACCTTCACGATTCACGCCCTCCGATTCCTCGACGACTCGCAATAACTCGCTCGCTTCCTCGTTACCGAACGACGAACTGCTCAACTTCAAGTCCTCCACCGGTTCGATTTCCACGTCTTCCACAAAGGAATAGCGCTTGAGCTTCGACTCCACATCGGTGAATTCCGTTTCCTCAACTTTTGCTTTAGATTTCGTATCCGTCTTGTTTTCCTCCGCAGCAACTTCGATTCGCCACGGTTGGACAGGGTTCCGCTTTTCCACAACTTCCGGTTTCTCTGTTGCCTGCAACGACTTTTCATCTTCATCTTCTTTACCCACCACTTCCGCGTTCTCCAAAAATTCCAGCAAGTAATCACTGGGAATTTCCAGAATATCGACTTCGACATCGTCCTCCTCCACATCCGCCTTGACCTTCGGTTGATCACGTTCTTGCATCATCTTGAAATCCTCGATCGCCTCTCGAAACAGCAGCGCGTCTTCCATGCTCATGTTCTCCATGGCCTCGTCCATGCTCTTCATGTCGGTAGATTTCGAGTAGTCTTTCGTATTCTCCAAGTTGTCCGCATCGTCCACGTCAACGAACTCATCAATGCCCTCATCCCCCTTCTCCCCCATTTGTTCCGACAATTCAGATTTCATGACAGTCGGTTCGACAACATCTCCCTCTTGCTTCTGCACATCAACTTCTTTCGCGGCCTTCTCGACCAGTTCTTGTACTTTCTCCACATACACATCGTCGGCTAGAGGTTGGTCCAGTAAGTCCACGATAGCTTCATCAAACATGTTCTCAACAAGCTCACCAGGATCCTCTGATTCATCGTTATCCGACTTGTCGTCCAGAGATTTTCTCTCAACAGGAGGTGAGACTCCATTTTCCAGCTCCAACGTCTTCGATGGGGTTTCTACCCTGTTCTTCGCTTTCGAAGTTGACACGACGTCCAACAGCTCCACGACAGACGCACTTTCATTGACTGGCTTCTTTTGCACGGGTTTCTTAGCATCGTCAACTTCTGCTGTTTGTTCTTTACCAGTCAATGCAGAACCCGCTGGAGTTTTCTTCGTTCTGCGCACCGGTTTCTTTCTCTTCTTCTTTCCGTTCGCGGCGTCCTTCTTATTCTCAGTTTTCGCCACTTCCAACACATCGCGTACCGCCGAGTTTCGTTTCGCACGCGCACGGTATGTCTGTTGCTTTTGCAACTTCTTCATTTCATTCTCCGCCGCCACGATATCCTTCTTCAATTCCTCGCCCAGGGAGTGCACAGCCGAATTATCGCCTTCTTCCGACTTCTTCACGGCATCACGCGCGCTCGCAACGATTTTCTTGGCCAGGTCATTGGCCGCCGCGATTTCCTTTTTCAGCCTGCGTAGTTGCGCTTCGCTGGCATCAGCATCTTCTGGCGCGGCGACGGGGACCTTCACGTTACCCTCACGCTTCAACTCCTCGTACTCTTTCGCGATGTCGCGCAACTGCTCCAGCTCCGCCCTGCTCTTCGCCAATTGCTCCCCCAAGAGCGCAGCCTCCGCCAGCATTTCGTCGTGTTGCCGCAAGTTGTCCGCGATTTCCTTCTCCAGCAACCCGAGCGTGGAACGCGCCTCCTCCTTCGATCGCTCGATGTTAACCAAATCCGCACGCCGTATTTCTACTAACTTTCGCGACGCCACGGCTTCCGATTGCGCACCGGCGAGGTCGACAGCGTCCGCGGCCTTGAGCGCGACCTCACGCGCGTCTACGTGTTGGTGCAACTGCGCGCGTGCGTTGCGGGCCTTTTCAAGCAACAGCCAAAACTCCTGCTCTACACGCTGATCGAGGAGCGAGCCACGCGGGGGCGGTGTGATGGCATCGTCACGAACGGCGTCCGCAAGCACCTCCAACAGGTTATCCTGCTTCGCGGCGGTGACCACTTTCATGCATCGCTGTGCGAGGGTGTCGTAATAGGCGATGCGATTGCGCTCTCCGCGCGCCTCCTCGAACAGTGCGGCGACCTCCTCGCGCAGTGCGTCGATTTGCTCAGCTCGCGAGCGCCATACGGAGTGCTCCTTCACTCGTTCGCTATATCGCGCGCAGATGCCGCCGCCGTCGCCGCGCAGCACGTCGCGGAACAGCGCGAGCGCGACCGCGGCCAGCTCGGCGATGGCCTCGGGCGCGCGCAGCAGGCGCGCGGCGCCGCGGGTCTCGGGCGGGCGCTCCACCGGTTCCAAGCATGCGCGGCATCGCGCGCGGCGCGGTATGGGGCGCGCGGTCACGACGGGTGTGGCGGCGCAGAACGAAAGCTCCATGGCGGTGTGCGAGTGTGGCGGTGGTGCATTGGGAGATTGTGGGGCGGGTGGTAAACAGCGGGAGCGGCACAATAACGACCGAGCAAAAAAGCGTATGCGACCAAATTATGATACCGCGCCCCGTGATTGGCGCCACTGCGTGGGTGTCACGCGCACCCTCGGCTCCGCCGCAGCTCCTCGATGTGCGACGAAGACGCGTACGCGCGGTCGCTCGCGCGCATCAGCGTGGCCCAGGTGGTGTACGCGCAGGCGCAGGGCATGTGCGAGAAGAACGCGGCGGGCAAGGACGCCAAGGCCAAGCCCGCGCGCGGCGCAAACCGCCTCACCAGCGCCGACAACGTGTCGGCGCAGTCGGCCGTGGTGGGGTCGCTCGCCGACCTGCTGGGCGCGTTCATCGAGGGCGCGGGGCGGCGTGCGCGCGCGCGCGCCGAGCACGCGGGCCGCACGCGCTGCACGCTCCCCGACGTGCTGGCGAGCCTCGAAAGGAATCGGCCTCGTATCCACACGCGCGACCTCGCCACCTACGCGCGCATCGAGAGCGTGGAGTTCCCGCGCAAGGTTCCCGAGTTCCCCGCGCCGCCTCCGAAGACGAAGAAGCGCCCACGCCCCGACGACGACCCGGACGAACCGAAACTGCCGCCCGGTGGCGAGCAGTGGATGCCCCCGTTACCGCCGGCACACACGTACGTCTCCACGCCTGGCGTGGCCGCCACCGCCGTGGGCGGCGGCGCGTGTCGCGCAGATCTCGCCTTGCAGCGACGAAGCGTAGGCACATCGCTGGCGAAACTTTCCAACCCCGCGCCTTCCGGAACCACGGAAAATCCGTACCTCCTACCACCGTCCATCGCCGCGACGGAGACGAGGGAGGACGAGCGTGCAGAGGAGCGCAACCCGCCAGAACCGTTTGTGGAGTCGGCGATAACCGAGTCGAATCGGCCGATTGCGCGAACGGCCGTGCACGACAGCGAGGCGAAACGGCTGCGCATCGAGCGGGTCATGCGCGAGTCCGGTGGCGTCACCGGCGTGAGTGCGGCTGCGCAGCAGGTTGCGGCGGCGGCGGCGGGCGAGCTAAAGGCCAAGACCGAAGTGAAATAGACGTGGGCATGCGTGCGCAATCCTGATGGCGAATAAGAAAGCAACGATTTTAACTATTGTGAATACATCTACAACACCTCGATAACAACCCCGTACCATCGGCATCGAATATTCTAAGAATAAGAATGGGTCCGCGCAATTCGAAGCCAACGTCACATTCCGAAGTGTGGCGGGGACTATGTATCGTATCGACTGTCTAACTAAAACCAGCAACAATGAGCATTGTACGGGATTGAGTAAACTATGTTCAACGCCAATGCCGCTACACTCGAAGTATTGATAGTAGCTGCGAAGAAAGGAGCCGCAACCAACCAAGTCCATGTACCGCTCACTGACGTTTGCGCGGTACCAGGCTTCTGTGGATGTGTGGCATCACGCCTGCTCCCGGTATGACCACCCTCGCGCATAGCTGCGCGAGCTCGGCATCCCCGCGTACGCCAAGCCTACGACGTGTTAGTTGACGGCTGCGAAGGAGAAGATAACAACGTACATCACATGACGCGGCGTGATGCGCTTCCTCTTCTCGTCTTTCGCGGTGTGCCCCGCTAGTTCGACAATCTCGGCAACCACATATTCGAGCACGGAGGCGAGGTAGACCGCGGCATCCGAGCTGATCCGCTGCGTTCGCTTAGTCTTGCGCAGAAAGCGATGAACGCGGCCGACGGGGAAGGTAATGCCGGCGCGCTTTGTTCGTGTCTCATACTTCCGCACCGACGTCATCGCGGCGGCCGAGTGCGGCGGTTGTTTATCGAAAAACGCGACATTTATGGCATCTGCCTCGGCACTAGCGCGGCAACGCTCGGTAAACACCTGCGCTATCTTCGTTCATTTAATCAAACGTGGAAAACATCGGACGAATCCAGGCTTCATGTCTGAGTCGGATTCTCCCGGAAATGTAGGCCTCGAGTGTACGATGTAAGAAAGCGTAGCTACAATTCGGCTTGCTCGAATCAATAGCGCTGTGATAAAGAATGGCACATGGAGTTGCACGCATTTCGCTTCCCTTTGTCAAATTCTCTTTGAAGTAACAGCTGATTTACATGCGTAGGCAAGAAGAAGAGTTGAAGGATCATGATCGTTTAATGCTATCGCTCTGTTCAGATTTCTTGTCCTGTTGGTAACGTTTACAGTTAATTCGATGAGGCATCGTCACTATTGCCAAGACAGTGCCTACAATCATTGAGGGAAGTACTCAAGTATCACTCTGGTGCAGGCAGCCCGGTAACAACGATATTTCCTCGATTTGGAACCATTCGATTTGTGGCGTGCATAATCTCTTCAGCCGCTAAATTCTCATGTGACGCGTATATGTGAGGTTCGTCTCAAACAATTCACCTTGCGAAGCCAAATAGCTCGCAATCATTAGAGTGGTGGCGGTGCCAAAAATGATACCGCAAACGGTAGAAAAACGTGATATGGATAAAAGCAGAAGCATAAACTGATAATCACAAAACAGTGCTGTTTTAGAATCCGTAGTTGTTTCAAAAGGGACAATATGAAATCTAGTGAACTATTCTTCCCACTCGTTTCAAGTTGACGTTCATAATCTGATCCTCGTCGATAGTAATGAATAGTCCAATTCGTAAATCTGTTGATACAACTACCGTACAAACTTATAAAAAATAAGATATCCAATTTCGCCCAAGAACAGAATCAACAATGCAAACACCGCTAAAATAAGATTACAAACAAGTAGGAGCACTGACCTAGTTCCGCTTAAATACCAAACCCGCGATATTAACGCATTCCCAAAACTTCCGAAAACCCGAGGGATTCCCTATTAATATCTATCCGTTTACAACTACGTTTACTGGTATGTGTGAGAAGAAGGAAACACTTCTAGGATATCCTTGAAAGAATCAACACAGAATATAGGGGGACCACTATTTCATTAGTAACTTAGTGATACAGGGCATGTGAAATAATAGTAGGAGCTATACATAGTTTCAAAATATGAGTTCTCGGAACAATGCGGACGAAAATAAAACGAAATACCTCTTGCGATAAGCTTTGTAATTTCTGTGAACCAATCGTTAGGAAATGCTTAGAATTAAAACATGTTCGGCAAGTATTATCACCTGCTACGTACCTTTTGCAGTTATAAAATATTTAAAATTTACGACTTTTTCAAGGCCCAAACTGAAAAAAACTGTGATTCATAGCCAATTCTCTAAAATTACCAGTTGCATGGAAAATGAATTTTGAAGATATGTAAATACACTAGTTTGGGGTAATAGTTGCTGCAAAATGCATGATTAACTCAATTCATATGCCGAATTTAAAAGTTTCAAATTTTAACTTAATGAATGATCGAGCATTTGCTCTTAGTTGATCGAGTACGAATGAACGAAAGATTATTTATAAATAGTAGCCATCAATACCAGCTGTTATGAAGTCAAACCTCTTGTTGACCTCTAGAAGCTAGGTACTGTAACTGAATATCATTTACGCTTATTTCCTTGCATTTAGAGAATAATTCATCTTCTTTGATGGTCTTCCTGATATAATCGTGGTAAACAAACTTCTGTTTCTTGTTCACTCTATACTGAGGAACATTCAAAGCCTTTGAAAAAACATCTTGCACATTTGCGGCGTACAAACGTCTATCGTTTTGTTCCTCTATACTAGGGGTATATAGCGGCAGTTCTTCGATTGTTACATGATTCACAAATTGAGTCATTGTGCGGAACAAGTGGTATTTGAAATCTACTGTCTCCCAGCTTGGGTTCCAATGCTTGTGTGGAAAAGTTATACAAACTGGTTGTAGAGGAAGACCCGGTGCAAATAGACCTGTCCGGAAGGCCATGATTGATGTACCATTAGTTGTAGTGCCTTCTGGAAAGGCAATTAAATTGCGTATGCAGGTATCGCTAGTTTCTTCGGTGAAATCGTTGTATCGCATTTTCATCCTGTTCGTGAGCTTGTCTATCACATTATCATTCGGTCTGATATACAAACATTGGATGGCCGATCCAACTGTTCCTACAATTGGATAAAATTCTAGACCTCCTTTCGCTATGAAAGACGTTTCGTAGGCACACATCAACACCAAAATGTCCAGATAACCAACATGATTTGCAATTATCGTGTATCTATTTGTAGTTAAATTTTTCGGCGAACATTTAATCTTGATTATTCCAAAGCATAGAAAAATCCCGGCTCTTACAAGTTTGAATATAATTGACACCATCACTGACTGAAACTTGGTCAAGTTCTGGAAAGCAAATTCTTCTCTCTTCGACTTTGGAACCCGAAATAAGACTAATTGTGCACAAAACCATAAGAAAAGCATGAAAATAGGGAATAGAATCAACCTAATCGGAAGTAGAAACAAACTTGTTACAACCGTTTTTAACACTTCGTAAACATCCCAAGGTGGTGACACACGTACAAAGGGAGCCACAAGCTTCTCTACATCTTTTTTACTGTGCTTCTGCTTGTTCTCCATCTCTTCCTGTATTCCAAGTTCAGTACCATGTATACGCGATTTTCACCTTCACAAATTTTACTGCAAGTTATGTAAATAGTATTAAAAGGCATGCATTATTATTCGTAAAGCAGCCCCGATAGCTTAATAAAAAAGGGCCATGGGATATTGGCCAATACGTTTTTCTTCTCTAGTCAAGCTACGGAGTCATCTAATTCTACGTAGATTCGCACTAGCATCCCACTTTGAAGAGAAGACAAAGCAGTATTTGTCAAGCCAGCTTATTATTTTGCGATTAATGATTGTTCGATGTTTAATTCTACCTTCAACGCGAGCGGCTGATCTAGTAACAAAAATTTTAAATGACAGTTCAACTTCAACTTTAGTTTGCTGTGGACAAAAAATAAGTAAATAATCCAACAAAGGATTCAGATTAACCAGAAAATTTTTTATAAATATCAACATGTAGAGAATAGAAATTATTCCGCAGCAACTGAATTTATTACGAAATTAACGATGGTCATGATAACAGAAATGAAAATAAAAAGAAATATTTAAAGCTATTTATAAAAGCAAATAAAATCGAAAGGAAAAATTAACTTTGTAAACTGTCAGTGGAAACAATCGATAATGGTAGAAAAATTATGAACGTACGTTTTCTGTTTTATGAGCTCAAAGAGATTAAAATTTGAGTCGAAAATATCTCGTGAAGGTATTGATGAGCAAATTCTAACACTTTATTGAGTAAATTGATGAGCGATTCACCGAAAAAGTAATGTTCCCAATTTCAATTTTGGAGGCAACTGCTGCTTTGATTGTAGCAGAATTGATAGGAATGCTTCAATAATACTAGTCCGAATTCAAAACTGATTGAGAATCAAGCCCTGCTAAACTCGAACAGTTATTCATAAAAAATACATCGCCAATTTGCATTACTAGCAATTCACTCTTTTCCACGGTAGCTCTTCCTTTATAATTCGAGAATGATTTCCACAACTGCAAATAGCAGTATTGTCGCAGAGACCCCTAAAAATATATCAACAAAATAACCTAGGACTAAATGGGGTCGGAGATCTTCCTATATCTGTGTCAGCGCATTTCTTGGTCTGTACTTTATGAATGTTATTTGGCTATATGGAAAAAGTCAGGGCGTCTTTCACACTTTCTGGTTCTGCGAGTTGCTGCGGTCTCCCGGATTTTCCTCCGAGTCTGGAATTTAGAAGCAGTTGAATATTTGTTTCTCGGAACAATAGAGGGTTGTTTTTAACCAATGCAAACTACTCTAGCCAAAACTCACTGAATTTCGAGCGTCTTCAGAACTCTCGGAGCACTTCAGAAAAAATAGGACGTCCTAGAATCTTGAGGAGCACATCAATAATTCGAAGACGTCAGAAAAATGTTTTGCAGCCAAATGCTTTTCATGAACGCAATAATTCATTTCTACTCGAAATTTTTATGGCAAGACACAGCTCAAAAAACACCCCCAATATACCCTCATTCCATGAGCACTGTAACAAATTAAATAAATAGGCTCGACGGAATTCCAATCTATTATCAATATCTTCTAAAATTTTTGATCCTCATTGGAACCTTTATAAATCCGGACATTTTGAATTGCTCTATATTTTCGTAATTTTCTTCCTTTTACAAAAACTGCTATGCATTCTCATATATATATAAGCACGTATATTGCGAAAACAACATATTTAGTACATTCAACGTTGGTACAAAAAGCCTAAAAACAAATTTTGCTCTCACTTCAAAACTGTAGTTTCCTAGGAATAGACAGAGCCCAAAAGTGTTGATTTTGATTTGTCAAGCTTCGGATTGCTTTATTCACCATCAAAACATCAGCAAGGAATACATAATGAATTCGATGTTTCTGTTTATGATGAAAAAAGTATGGATTGTTTTAATGCAACTATTGACATTAAAATTTACTTGAAATTTTATGAATTATCGATATCTGTACTCAAAATTTTCGAAATGGGTATTCTAAGTTTTTCTCCGATCGCACTGCAGAATTTTACAGAAAATAACTTGACGGAGTCATTGTGCCATGATTGAATTTCGTATGAGATAAGAGTAGGCAGGGCGATAAATTCTCGAAGTGATGAATCATATGAGTTTTTGTTGTTCGGTCGTAAAATAACTAGTCTTTCCATCTTCAGGAATCTGGAAACCCTTCTGTTCAGGTCGAATCACATATGGGTGGGTACTGGTACTAATATTGATGTCCGATCAAAGGAAAATGCTGGATAGAGCTGACACAGAGCTGTTTTAATACCAACTATGGATCTTCCAGGGTGAGCTTGAAGTACCGCTTGTTTGCAATCAATTTGATGCATTGGAGAGTTAATAGTTTCTCAGCTATCAACGAGTATAATTCCTGCGTTCCTCCTGCTATCTGCTCACTTGCCCGACCATCAAGCCTTCAACCAACTCAGAGTTCGAGTTTGCAGTAAACCTGATTACACTTAGGCAATCCGCATAAGATTTTATAAGTCGAAAGTTCACTTACAACTGTTACGTATCAAATTCCTACAATCTTTTTATGTGTGATTTTTTCTCTGTGCTTAAATGTTACGAAAGCAACGCAGTTGTCGGCTTTCTGCAGATATATCACTAATAACTCTGTAGTTTGGCATGCGGGAGATATTTTGGGTGAATAAAGATCGGGATGAAAACAAATTTGAAGCTCATTTGCTTACCCTTTTTTGTTTTAGTACACGCTGGTGCTTTCCGGCAAAAAATCATTGCGCCCGGATTTTGGTTTATTCAGTTCAAAAAGAAATTCTAGTGCAGCACCAAGTAGCAGAACCGTGGACTGGGCGCTTTTTGATTGTTTTAATTGGAGAAACAACAAAGGATATGGCGACCTGTTCCCATAGTTTTTAATCCCTTGCTTGAAACCGGGACATTTCTGGATCATTTCTATCTCATGTGTACGCATGAAATTACATCCCTTCCCTTCGAAATTTTAAAGCATAGCTTTCGTACGAACAATTGAAGCTAGCTTTCATGATCTTGGTGACAACAAGATCCATCTTCTTGGTTTCGCTCCTTGGATGATTCCGGAATTCGGGTCTGTACAGATTTTGCTTGCCAAATTTTAAGACTTTAGGATTTTTTCAGAGGCTACGAAATTTTTCTGTAACTCATTCTCTTTCAATTCACTGCACCAGAAACAGATTCTGAAGAAATACACACCTGCTGCGATCGTTTCGGCTTATTAGGCCATCGACAGAATTACGTCACCGAAGTGTCACAGAATCGGAAACGAAGAAAATAATTTAGCTTGATTTTCAAGCACCGTGTCATTAAGATAGGGTTACGGATTGTGCTTTTGTGTTTGAATATACTTGGCATAGTGCGTCGAATTGATGTTTGGACGGTATTTTTCAGTGAGGGGTTTGAAGTTATCTGTATCGCTAAAAATCAAAAGAAACCACGATTAGAAGAGCTACAATAATCATATTTTGTGTTGAAAACAGTAGAAGTTCGACACTACCGGTTTTCAGATACCTTTTCGGAGTCACGTGATGTTTGAGCTTGTATAATTCATTTTTTCTTTGCAGATGAGTATGATCAACGTGCAGGAGACATGAGTAAGCACTCTATGTTTATCTTAATGTGTTAATTCATGACCTTTATGGACACTCTATATGGGATTTATTCGTGTTCTCCTGAAAACTTGAAATTCTACGGCAGTATCTATGCTGATTTGTTACGAGAAGAAAAAATTGATTTGCCGAGGAAGAGTAAGTCGAATAAACGCTAAGCTCCGCATTATTGCTTTTCGGCTTCATTCAAACTCATGTGAAGTCGACTAAGTGTTGAAGAATTGTTTGAAACGTCTCTTTTCTCGGAACGATTTATGCTCATTAATACGGGCCGGAATATTTAGAATCTTGTGCGGGCAACAAAAATTAACAAGACAGCTCGTTTAAGTCCGCTGCTCATTTTGTACCAAAAATTTCGACTGATATTTCAGTATGTACTGTGGGGGTCAGAAAATAATAGATCATTTTGAACGAAAAAATTACTGCCCGTTTGAATCCCCAGATAATCTTCTTTTTCTAACTGAAAACTCAAACTTTTCACTACACTCTAGTATTCTTTAGATTTTTCCCTCTGGATTTGTACGAAGCTTGCACTTCTAGGCATAGAATATACGGTCTGAAATCGGGC
>JAAUYH010052294.1_pt1 | contig 15671 bp, 16 predicted proteins | sample 7278061 | NCBI WGS metagenome assembly JAAUYH01 (sample SAMN14350203, study PRJNA611818) | marine sediment metagenome | isolation source: surface marine sediment (0.6m) | place: French Polynesia: Moorea | collected 2018-08
GAACGTAATCACCATTGGTATTGCTGGATGAATTCATAATTTAAATATCGAGTAACTTCTTCAAATATTGGGTTATCAGCTAGCTTCTTAAAGAAACATATAGTTATGGTTTATTAGTTCTCACAGTAGATATATAAGCATTTTGATTGAGAAAGATTAAAGCAACTTAAATATTTGACATCACTAGTCCGTTATAACAACAAATATTTTAAGTGTTGGATCTGGTTGAATTTTTGCGGAGTCACGAGGTAAATTTTTGCGGCATCTGACTATCTGACTATATTATTCCCACCAGGGTAATGTTATCTTGCAAAAACTGACAATAAAATCAATTTGGCATACATTGACCTACAATTAATTGACATACAATTACTTGTACTAGATCTTTAGACTTTTGGATATATAGAATTATGGCTACGGCAAAATCAACATCTACAGGTCAAAATCAGGACAAAAATCTGGAACTAATGAGAAAATTTGCCGAAAGGTATGCTCAACGCACAGAAACTTACTTTTGCAGCAATTTATCAGTCACGGCTGCGGTAATCAAAGGATTAGCAGAACATAAACAAGAGCTCGGTTCTCCTTTATGTCCCTGTCGCCATTACCAAGACAAAAAAGCAGAAGTGAAAAGAGCTTACTGGAATTGTCCCTGTGTACCGATGCGGGAAGAAAAAAAATGCCACTGTATGCTATTTCTCACTCCCGATAATGCTTTTGCTGGCAATACCCAGTCAATCACCACTGAACAAATCACTCAACTTTGTCAAGATATGGAATCAAATAGTTAAAAGTCAAGGGTATTTTAGAATATTTTTAAGAGATGGTTGCCCCTCCAGAATTTGAACAAGCGATCGCCGAATTTAATCAACAGCAGTTTTATGCCTGCCACGACACCCTAGAAGCCATTTGGGTTGAAGCCCCAGAAACAGATAAACGTTTCTATCAGGGAATTTTACAAGTGGCAGTAGGCTGTTATCATTTGAGTAACGATAACTTAAAAGGGGCAATTATTCTCTTAGGAGAAGGGGTAAGGCGACTGCGCGACTATCAACCCGACTATGAAGGGATTGACGTGTCACAATTATTAGAACAGGCGATCGCGTTACTTCAAGCATTACAGCAGCTTAAACCAGAACAGACGAGCATTTTTTGGCAGCAGCTAGTCAAGCAAGGTGAACCTTCAGAAGATATCTCCGAATCGATCCCAGATTTGATTGTTAGTTGCCAAATTCCCTATATTAATCTCGTTGAAGGGGCAACAATAGCATTAGAATAGGGAATGCCGATCAAATTGACAATAATTATCCTCCAACACCGATGACAGATACTATTTTTGGCAAGATCATTCGTCGCGAAATTCCTGCCGATATTGTCTATGAAGATGATTTAACTTTAGCCTTCAACGATATTAATCCCCAAGCACCAACCCACATTTTAGTTATTCCCAAAAAACCGATACGTCGTCTATCGGAATCTGGTGAACAAGATACGGCATTAATGGGACATCTCTTGATGGCTGTCAAAAAAGTCGCCGAACAAGCAAATCTCAGCAACGGATATCGGGTGGTAATCAATAATGGGGCAGATGCCGGGCAAACTGTAGATCATTTGCATCTGCATATCTTAGGCGATCGCTCTATGAGTTGGCCACCAGGTTGAACACCAAAGATTAAGTTAGGAATTTTGGAGTATAGGGTGATAGGGACTTGGGGGAATGGGGACATAAACGGTACATTGCTCGAAAAATAGGCGATTTTCAGACTATTTTAGTGATTAAAACTAACTAATTTTTTGAGTTTAATCAATCCGATTAAAAATAATTATAAGTAATATTACTAAGCTTAAATTATTTTATAAATATTTAATAATTGTCTGAAATAATTATCTATCAAGAGATGGAATAAAAATAGAAGTAGGAAATGTTATCTTTTTTCTACTTTGTGGAATTCAGTATTTTTACGTATCGGCATATCTGTGTCATTATGAGGAATCGTTATTCCTGACTATTGTGATAGGCTTGTCCAATTTTAGGAAAAACTAGTAATAACTTGGTAGCTGTGAATCAATATGAAAGTTTTATTTAAGATACGATTTACTTTAATCACTATCTGAAGTAAGAAGCTTATTTGATGGATGAACTAAACAATTTGCAATTTGCCCATTAGTGATTCAGAACATTGGCAAAAATTCATTGATCTTTAACAATTGATTTTCAGCAATAGCAAAAAATTCGTTTTTGAGTAGCTATAGATTAAAACTATACTTCTCAATCAATCAAGTTACTTATGACCAACGGTAAAGCAAACCCCGTCATCTTATGTTATGCCCTTGTGGTACTGCGGGAAACCTGACCTAATTCAAAACCTTAAAAATAAAAGTAACCAGTTATGAAGCCAGCCATTTATGCCAAATTTATTAAGTTTCTGAAAGAGGAATTAGCTCTTTCTAATGATTCTATTAAGATTGTTCAACGCTCCATGGAAGATCATCCCGCTCCTATCCCCATGATTCTTTGGCAGTATGGACTAGTTACTTTAGAAGAGCTAGATCGTATTTATGATTGGCTTCATAGCAAGGCGAAATTAGACTTGAGTTAAGATTTGCTGGTCAATTAGCTGCTTAAGCTGACTGGTTTTTGAGCAAACTGCGTCGCAATAAATCGAGGGCAGAACAGGAACTTAGATAGCGGACTAATTCTCGCCCTCTCTGTTCGCCAAAACGATATTCATGACTCAAGACTTTATTTTCAGGTGTAGCCAGTCCGATACAAACTAGACCGATAGGTTTCTCTTCAGTACTGCCATCGGGGCCAGCTATACCTGTAATGCCAATACCCCAATCAGTTTGTAAACTTTGTTTTACGCCTACAGCCATTTGTTCGGCAACAATCTGACTTACTGCGCCATATTTCTCTAAATCTTGATTATTGACGTTTAATAGGGCATGTTTAACCTGATTAGCATAGGCAATTACCCCACCGAGAAAATAGCTAGAACTTCCAGGAACTTCCGTCAGCATTGAACCCAAACCACCTCCTGTACAGGATTCAGCAACGCTGAGAGTTTGTCCCCTACTGTTCAATAACTTTCCCACTACTGAAGCTAAAGTATCTTCATTGCTACCAAAATAATTTAGCCCTGCAATATTCTTGATTTCTGTGGCAACAGGTTTGATTAATGCTTCTGCCTGATTCTTATCAGCAGCTTTAGCCGCAATCCGCAAACGCACTTCTCCTTTCCCCGCATAAGGGGCAACAGTAGGGTTCTGGGAATCAAACAAATGAGCCACTTTTTCGGCTAGGACAGACTCCCCAATACCCCGAAAACGCATCATTTCACTGTAAATAGTATCATTACCCCAGCCCTGGTTTTTGAGAAAAGGTACCGCAGTTTCCTGCCACATACGACGCATTTCTGCAGGAACTCCAGGGAAAGTCAGAATGGTGAGGTTATTCTGAGGTTGCCAAATAATGCCTGGTGCCGTTCCCATGGGATTCGGTAGGGATTTAGCTCCTTGGGGTACTAGAGCCTGTTTACGGTTGCTAGGAGACATAACTCTTCCTACCGAGGTAAGCTTATGTTCAATATCTTGAATAATTGCCCTATCTTCTTCCATAGGAGTGTTAAAAAAGCTGGCAATTGTCTCCGTAGTTAAATCGTCGGGAGTTGGACCCAAGCCCCCAGTAAAGATCAGGATTGAGGAACGTTTGGTGGCGATATCTAAGACTTGGTGAATACGCTCTACATTATCGCCTACCACTGTCTGATAGTAGTGGGGAATACCCAATCTAGCTAATTCCTGTGCCAAATACTGACAATTAGTATTTAAAATATCTCCTAAAAGTAATTCCGTGCCAATGCAAATAATTTCCGCGCTCATCAATTTTTTTATACTATATCTATGATCGATATTACTATCGATTACCGCTTCCCCTAGTACGCCAAACTTGCCAAACTTGCCAGAATTGCCAAATTAACAACATGGTGGCACCAATGGCATATCCCCAACCGCTAGGAATATTAGAAAAGCCTAAGGCTAAACTGCCCATCCAAAAAGTCAGGGTGTAAATAAATAACACAGTCTGGCGCTGAGAGATACCTGTTTTGAGCAACCAGTGATGTAGATGGCTTTTATCGGCGATAAAGGGTGATTTTCCTTTGGAGATACGGGAAAAAATAACCGCAGACATATCTAGAATCGGCACTGCCAAGATCAAGTAGGGTAATACTACCGCTGTAATAGCAGTAGTTTTAACCAAACCAATGACTCCCACTGCTGCGAGAGTAAAGCCCATAAAATAGGCTCCTCCATCTCCCATGAAAATTTGAGCAGGATTAAAGTTATAGCGTAAAAAGCCTAAAGCTCCCCCTGCCATTGCCGCAGCAATCAAAGCAGCAGCAGGCTGATCCATGAAAAGGGTAACAACAAGCATCACAAATGCGGCAATTCCCGATACTCCCGCAGCTAAACCATCAACGCCATCAATCCAGTTGATCGCATTAGCCATCCCTACCAGCCAAACTACGGTAATCGGCAAACTTAGCCAATAAATTTTAATTAGGGAATAAACGGGGAAAGAGACAAAATCGATCCGCACTCCCATGTACCAGCAGCCTGTAGCTACGGCAACCTGCATTAATAGCCGTGAAATAGGAGTGAGGTTAAATAAATCATCAGCAAAACCAATGCCAAAAAAGAGAATGCTGCCAATGATTACTGTCCAAACTTCCCTGACTTTGTGGGGAGCTAAGGCCGAAAAACCTCCCAAAAGCCAGACAATAATTAAGGCCGTAATTGTTCCCGCGAAAATAGAAACCCCGCCAACACGTACAACGGGGTTTTTGTGAATCTTTCTGGAGTTTGGTTGATCGACAATACCCAACTTTAAACCTAAGGTTTTGACATCAGGGATCGTCCATAACACAAAAGTCACAGAAATTAGAAAAGCAATCAGATGATACAGTTCAACAGGCATCTGAGTTTATGCTCCAGGGAGAGCTAGTGTAAGTATAAAAGTGTACTTTTTGCAAGCACTGTTTCGTTGTTGAGGTGACGAGATTTTTGTTCTAATCTTGCCATAACTTTAGATTTTAGCAGGTACGGGAATTTGTAAATAAGGATAAAGAGGAAAGCGATCGCATAATGCAGCTACCCGCTTTAAACAATCTTGTTGTACAGCATCATCTTCTGGACTGAGTAATTTGTCAGCAATAATATTAGCAATTTCTTGGAATTCTGTCGTCCCCATACCCCTGGTGGTCATCGCCGGAGAGCCTAAACGTAGACCACTAGTGACAAAAGGAGATTCGGGGTCGAAAGGTACGGTATTTTTATTAGCGGTAATGTTTACTTGACTAACTAAAGCATCGGCTTTTTTGCCTGTCATACCAATACTGCGTAGGTCAACCAAAATAAGATGATTATCTGTACCATCTGATACTAATTTAATGTCTCTAGCTTTAAAAGCTTCTGCCATTGCTTGAGCATTAGCAATTACCTGACCTGAATATGACTTGAATTCTGCTTTGAGAGCTTCCCCAAAAGCTACTGCCTTAGCTGCAATGACATGTTCTAGAGGCCCTCCCTGAGTACCAGGGAAGACTGATTTGTTGAGTTTTTTACCTAGTTCAGGGTCGCGAGTTAAAATAAGACCGCCTCGGGGCCCTCTCAAGGTTTTGTGGGTAGTGGTTGTAACTACATCACAGTGGGGAACAGGATTGGGATGATGTCCTGTGGCTACTAAACCTGCAATATGGGCAATATCAGCTAGTAAATAAGCGCCAACTTCATCAGCAATTTCTCTAAATTTAATAAAATCAATAGTACGAGGATAAGCTGAATAACCACAAATAATAAGTTTAGGACGTTCTTTTAAAGCTAATTCTCTGATTTGCTCAAAGTCTAGTTGTTCAGTTGCTTGGTTTACGCCATACTGAACTACCTTAAACCATTTACCTGAAACGTTTACAGGGGAGCCGTGGGTTAGATGTCCACCGTGAGACAAGTCCATGCCCATAATGGTGTCTCCAGGCTTCAGCAGAGTCAAAAATACAGCAAAATTCGCCTGTGCCCCTGAGTGGGGTTGAACGTTTGCCATTGCTGCCCCAAATAGTTCTTTGGCACGGTCGATCGCTAGTTGTTCAGCTCGATCTATAAATTCACAACCGCCATAGTAGCGTTTTCCTGGTAGACCTTCGGCATATTTATTAGTCAATACCGAACCCTGAGCTGCCAATACCGCAGGAGAAGTAAAATTTTCGCTGGCAATTAGCTCTAAGTGCGATCGCTGACGACCCAATTCTAGATCGATAATTTCGGCAATTTCTGGGTCTGTTTGAGCAAGGAAATCTAAATTAGTTTGACTCACTATCTTAATTTTTATGTCTATTGATAAGTACTATACATGCTATCTAATTCAGTGACTGCTGAAAACCATCAACTTCTGAAATAGCCATTTGCCAGAAATTATCTGTACAACTGTGAAAATTTTAATACACTATTTTTACTAGCAATCCTTAATTAAATGCAATCAAATGTAATATCGATCTCGGCTTTAAAACAGGAAATTCATCGATTGGTTAACCAGGAGAGGCAGCAACGCAATTTAAAATCCTTGTTTTTTGATATCAAGTTATCAAAAATAGCTCAATATCACAGTCTAGACATGGTAAAAAGAAAGTTTTTTAGCCATCAAACTCCAGAGGGAAAAACTCCCACCGATAGAGGCATTGCTGTTAATTACAACTGTCGTAAAAATCATGGCAGTTATTATACTCAAGGTATTGCAGAAAATATCTACATGAGTAATTTGTACAAGTCTGTCACTTACTATAACGGCGTTCCTGTCTATAACTGGATGACTACAAGAGAAATTGCTTACTCAGCAGTGGAAGGGTGGATGTCTAGTCCTGGTCACAAAAAAAATATTCTCACCATCACTTATGATCGTGAGGGAATAGGTGTTGCTGTATCTAAGGAACGTGATGAAGTTTATATTACACAGAACTTTTGCTAAAACTGATTTGCGTCACCTTACTACAGCCTTTTGCACAACTATATTAACTATTTTTATGTTTAATAAAGTGGAGCTACTTATCGCCCCTATACAGATTCGGTTTGACGAATTAAATATTGTTCTCGATTGAATTCTTTTTGTTCTTCTGTCAATACGCTGTAATTATCGATGGGAGGACGCATATCCCATTGTGTCTCAGCAAACATCAGTAGGTTAGCTGTCATCATTAAGCCTGTAACTAAAAACTGCCAGCCAATAAATAAAGGTAAAATCGCAATACCCGCTAGATGAAACAATCCTGAGATCATGAAGGCGCGCGATCGCAATCCTATCCCCGTACAGAAATAACCCAGCGCACTTAAAATTAACCAGAGATGACATAAGTGCATCAGGATTGTTCCAGATCCGTAATAAATGCCCAAGTCGGTAATAGCCACACCTCCCAGCATCAAAACTATCCAGGAATACAACACCCAACGTAGCCGTTCTACTTTTACCCAAAAGTGAGTCAAAATGGTCATGACTACAGTACCAACACCCGTGAGGATAGACCAAAAAGTAGCTTGAGTAATCCAGTCAATCGGCGCAAACTGGGCTGTAAAAAAGATAACTGCCGTAATTAGTCCCCAAACAACAAAAACCTGATCAATTCTTGTATAGATATTATGAAATAAGGTTTTATTCCTAATTTCTAGCTTTAGTTTTAAAAGTCCTTGACGATCTTGGAAATCTAGAGCGTGTTGTTTCGGACGGATGATTGGTTCGGCAGAGTTGAACAAGGGCATTATATGGCGGGGAAGGAATAAGCTGTACAACTTTAGTTATCTTTACGTTTCTTTACAATTATTACAATTATATGTATTTCTGGTCAAATAAGTTACGAAAATTTGCTCAAAAAATTACGGCTCATCTCAATGTTGCTTTCAGAGATAGCCGAGCAAGTAAATTTAACTTTGAATTGAGGGGTTGAGATGAGACAAGGAAGACAAGAGGGACAAGGGAGACAAGGGGGAAATTTTAATCATGCCATGACTCAAATCAATCTTGACGCTCTACTAATGTAGATCTAAGTTATTTTTGTTTCTTCAATTCCTTGTACATCTGATACATTTCAGGCAGTCGTTTATACATGACAAATAGCTTACGATATAACCTGCTGGGGATATGAGGCATACCCGAAACCATCTCCCCTGATGCCACGTTACCTGTAATACCGGTTTGTCCTGTCGCGATTACGCGATCGCCCACTGTGACCTGATTTGCTACCCCAACTTGTCCCCCCAGCATGACACCGTTGCCAATAATAGCCCCTCCTGCCAAGCCGACTTGAGATGCCATCGCGCAATTGCGTCCAATCTGACAACCATGACCAATTTGTACTAAGTTATCTAGCTTAGTATTACGTCCGATTCTAGTTTCTCCCACCGCAGGGCGATCTACCGCACTATTGCAACCTACTTCTACTCCATCTTCTAAGACGGTATAGCCAGACTGTTCCATTTTGTACCAGCCTGTTGCCGTTGGCACAAAACCAAAGCCTTCTGAGCCGATTGCCGCACCGCTATGAATTACACAGTCAGAACCAATTTGAGTCCGTTCATGAATCGTACAGTTGGCATGAAGAGTAGTATCGCTACCAATGGTGACCCCAGGATATATTACTACGTTAGGATGAATACAAACGCGATCGCCGATAGTGACTCCCTCTTGAATTACGACATTGGCGCCAATATGGACATCTTCTCCTACAGTAGTATCAGGAGCAATGATCGAGCTGGGATGGATACTTGGAGAGGGTTTGAAGGGTTGATAATATAAGCTAATTACCTGGGCAAATAACAGTCTGGGGTTAGGAGTAGCAATCCAAGCAATATCCCTAGCCAATGCCTGGGCTTGCAGAGTTTCATCTGGGAGCAATATCAAAGCATCCGCTTTGGTTGTGGCGATCATCGAGGCAAACTTCCCCCCTTCTACGTAGCTTAATAAGCCACTATCTGCTTCATCTATAGCAGCAACTCCCTTTATTTCAGGATTCAAATTTTGATTCTGACTCAGACTATTTGTTTTAGCTACTTTGCCAAGCTGAGTGACAATATCTTGAAACTTCATCGCAGGAGATAATAAATTTAACAAAGGCAAGATTTATTCTAGGCGAAAAGTCAGGGTCAGTGTTCAGTAGTCAGTCAACAATCAACAGTCAAAGATAACTAATAGCCAATAACTAATGAATCAATATTATTTATATAGATAAAATTTATATAGCGCTTCTCAAGTAGATGAGATACAAAACTTTCGGAACTCCGAACTCCGAACTCCGAACTTATCTCAACCAAGGTGTATCTCGCTGATACGAGAATTGCTATATTTACTGACTAGAAGTTTAATCAATGAATATTTATTCTAATTTAGTTATTCCTTACGGCATTGATATGGCGATGTCTGGTGAACCTTTGGAATCATATCGCCAAAACTTGCTAGCGGATGTGTCGGGAGAAGTTTTAGAGATTGGTTTTGGTACTGGGTTGAACTTACCCCATTATCCAAAAGGAGTAGACAAGATTACAACTGTTGAACCTAATCCAGGGATGAAACGCCTGGCGCGATCGCGTATCGCTAAGTCCCAGATTACGGTAGACTACAAAGTATTAAACGGTGAAAGTCTACCGATGGAAGATGCTAGTTTTGATTCAGTAGTCTGTACTTGGACTTTGTGTAGCATTGCTTTAGTCGATCAGGCGATCGCTGAGATTTATCGCTTATTAAAACCAGGAGGGAAATTTTTCTTTATCGAGCATGCTTTAAGTAAAGATTCCCATATTCAAGTGTGGCAAAATCGCTTAACCCCAGTGCAAAAAATTATTGCTGACGGTTGCCATCTAAACCGCAAGATCAGCGATCTAGTTAGGCAGCAATTTCCTAATGTAACTACTGAACAGTTTTATGCTCCTAAATTACCTAAAGTAATCGGCTATATGTACCAAGGAATAGCTGTCAAACAATAAGTACATGAATCGAATCAATTAAATAATGGTTGAGATAGGGAATAGGAAAAGATAATTATTAGCCTGCAAAATCTATTTTATTTTGGCTTTATATTTTATTAACTTTAGTTACTTAATTGTTAAAAATAATGTATCTCTTTTTTGAAGAGAATTAGCTACAATGTCTAATCAAAAAAACAAATTACCTTTAGGGTTACTATTGCAAAATGCTGGTTTAATCTCTAATGAGCAATTACAGAGCGCCTTAAAAATCCAGTCGCAATATAGTCAAATGAAGTTAGGAGAAATCTTAGTGATACAAGAAGAAATAAAAGCGAAGACTGTCGATTTTTTTGTCAATGAATGGCATAAATTTGTCGCACAAGGGAGGCAATTTCCTATTGGATATTATCTTAAAAATGCTGCCTTACTGAATGACAAACAAATTGAAATTATTCTTCAAGAACAGAAAAATAATCAACAAAAATTTGGTGCTTTGGCTGCCCAAAAAGGCTGGATTAAGCAAAGTACAATCAACTTTCTCGTGGATAGCTTATCTAAGCCTCCCCGACTCATGTCTTTAACATCTCTTGAAGAATACAACAGTAGCATTCTACATTTGGAAAAAAAATATGCCAATTTCTCTTTAATTTTGAGTCGAATTTTAGCCTGGACTGGAGGTAATGAGAGCTTAACCAAAACTATCTGTCAGGTATTTGCTAAATCTGATTTTAATATTCCCGCTGGCTCAGAAATTAAGGCAGTGGATCAATTTGTTGAGGACTCATGTATTAGAAAATGGCGAACTAGCAAGACAGCAGAATATATTCGTTCAGTTAAACAAATTTTTGTCAATAATCTAAGATTAGACTCTCGCTTATTACTCCAAGAATATCGAAAAATATTGCTCTCAGATAGTCAAGAATACAAAAAAACTCCAGAGCAGAATGAATTACTCAGATTGGGATTGATTGTAGAACAAAATAGTCATTTAAGAGTTACTAATATAATTTATCAGCGAGTTTTTAATCAAGACTTTATTTCTCACGAACTAAGTAAAAAACAGCTTAAAGATACTGGTCTTACAAAGATAAATGTTGAACATCAAGAACCAGAAGTCATCCTTGCTGAATATACCCTTGATGTTTTGCCTGAAAAAGTATCTCCAGATTCAAATATCTTTGATCAAGAACCAGAACTCAATGTCACTGATATAGTCGTTAATGACAGTAAAAGTGAACAAGATAGCAATACTCCTGAACCATTGACTAAAATGGGTTCACTCCTAACTTTAGTTGCGATCGCATTACTGATTCCTCTGTTTTTAACAATTAATAATTATTACTCATCACTATCAAAACCAAAACAGGAAACACCCTCTTCTTCGAGGAAAATAAATCAACTAGAACAATTTTGTAGTGAATTAAATTTTAGCGACTCTAGTTCTTTATTGAAGCTAATATCTCAGCTAGAAAAAAATAAGCAAGAGTTATCAAAAGATTACCCTGACAATTGCGAAACTACCTTAAATCGTCTCAGAGTTATAGTTGCTCCTCAGTTAGGTAAAGAGAACAGAATCTTAGAAGCGATAAGACATCTTTGTAAAGTACCTGCTGATTCGGAAATGTATATCGATGCTGAAGTCTGGCTTAAGCGTTGGTATAACTCTACTAGCTGGGGTCAAGAGACTAAGTTTTATCTCCAAGAGCTTAATAAATATAATGATTTAGGTTGCCCAGCTGCCAGCTTTACTAACTACGAATGAATGAAATTGAACTTGATTAAGTTAAGCAAGAAATAGCAATGTCGAATATTGAGAAACTATCAATGTAGTTTAATTTAAAATTTTCTCTAGTTTTATTAAATATCAAATGAAGTTTTGATGAACTTTAAGAACTAACTATTTACTTTTCTTTTTAGGTCAATAATGGTGAACTTAAGTCCAGTCCTAGGTTTTACTCATACTTTCTAATCAATATATAAATCAACAGGCAATTGCCGTAAATAAAGACGACCTGTAGTATAAGTATATTCTCCTAAGAGAATACACTGAACATTCATTTTTTTATTTATTGGGTCAATATGCAGCCTGCACAATTAGGGAAAATAACCAAATTATTCGCCCCACTTGCTCCTTTTATTTGTTTAGCAGGAATAGTGTTTTCACAAAGCCAAGAATATATCAAGTCAGCACAGAAGCTGAATAGAGCAGATTACCTTGCTCAGGAACAAGAGCAGGCAAAATTAGTAAGTTGGCAAAAACAATCACCAAATCTTGGTTTTAGTAATTTAAAAGCTGATTGGTCGTATTTGAATTTTGTTCAGTATTTCGGCAATGAACATGCCAGAGAGACAATTGGCTATGGGTTAGTTCCCGATTACTTTGAAGCCATTACCCAGATCGATCCTCGATTTGCTCAAGCTCATTTGAATCTTTCCATTGCCAATTCTATGTATACTGGCAATCCCGAAAAAACGATCGCCTTGATGGAAAAGGTTTTAGAATCAGTTGATCCTGAATCAGAACAAGCGTCATTCCTCTGGACTGCTAAAGGGTTGGATGAACTATTATTTCTGGGGGATAAAGAAGCGGCGATAAAATCCTATCAAATGGCAGCAAAATGGTCGGCTATAACTAAAAGCGATCGCCCCGATGGTTTGACGATTAAGGATTTAGAACAAGCTCTGGAATCTACTAATGAAATTGATTTAAAATCAGCCCAAATCAGAGCCTGGTCTAGTGTCTTGGTTCATGTTAAAGACAATCAAAGAAAGCGCGAAATTATGAGTAAGATTGATGGCCTTAAGGCTGAAATTTTGGTCTTAAGAAAGACGGCAGCAAGCAACCCTACTCGGTAATTATAGCCAGCGAGCTATAGCGATCGCCTCCACTTGAATCAGTTAACAGTCGCAATCTCTGCACACACGGGAATATTAGTCGCCTTTAAACCAGGTGTGGTGTTGTATTTGTGGAAGTGAAATTCAAGATTTACATTTGGTCTGAATACAAGACAATGGGTGGAACCACCAAAGTGGAACATGCCCAATTCTTGACCTTTTTCGAGCCGTTGTCCCTCGGCAACTGTAATCTCACAAGATGAAACTTCAGCCATACCTACTGCAATGAAACACATCAACCCAATCCTGGGGTTATCTGCTTCGATAAAGATCACCGCACGGGTAGCTATGGACGTTAAGAATGGTTGCGAATCGTTTGGTGCCGATGGATCCGAACCATCTGGGTTGATGAATCCCTGGTAACGGTTTTCCAGATAGTAGGAGCCGTTCACTACAAAAGCTTTCTTGACCTTGCCTGCCACAGGACTATTCCAGCGATGGTAGCTCAACGCGCTAAGAAAAGCCTGATAAACTGTGCCTCCGACGAATTGTTCAGCCAGCGGGTCGAAGTTCATCATGTTTTGCAGCGAATAAGGCTGCCCCTTGAGCCAAAACTCTGCTGTCTGGGAGACGTTGCATACCACTTGCAATGGAGCAGATTCGCAGGCATTGGCGATCGCATTTTCGCCTTCTGCGACTGGTCGAATCCCTTCCGCAAACTTCCTGGTAAAGAAATCATCCCATGACTTGAAACCATAGTACTGGTCACTCGGATCACAATTGAAGAAGTGCTCGAACGGCTGTTGTGGGCAAGTAGGATCGTCGGATGCTTGGCAGGCAACTTCAACCATTTCTTTCCTGGCGGTGGGACTTAGCCACGCTAGCACCTTGGGGGTCTGCTCAGGAAAGCTTTCGACTAACACATAGCGCGATTCTGCGGTAACCAGGAATTTGCTCCAGTAATTGAGAATCTTCTTAAATTGCTGGTTAACCAGTTGATTGGAGAAGACTTCGTATCCAAAGTGGGTCGCCATCGGCCAGTCCAGTAGAGCATTAATCGGAAACCCGATCAGGCCGCAAGGTTCCTCAACACCATAGGAATCAGGACATTCGGTGTATTGCGGAGCCGTGGTCATAATACCGTTGAGCAACATCAGAAACTCATCCAAGTCCTTGACTTCGGGAGTACCTAGGGGTGTCTGTTGCTTCAAGATCGCAGCTTCTTTGAACATCGCCTCGATGCTAAAATTTAAGACTGAATCCTGGGCAACCATATCCTTGAATTCTTGAATGGGTGGCACCAAAGGCTGCGGACTTTCTATCAAGCGTAGCTTCAGATGGCGAATCCAGCTGTCGATATCGCTCCGATCATGTGGCAGCCAACCACCTGCACGAAATCTTCTGATTTGAGTCATCGTTATATCTTTTTTCTAGGCTAATAGGGGAATTATATAACCGCCCTATAACATTTTCACTTGCTTCTGCTTGAGCATTTTTTTGCTCCAACCCGCTTTTATCACAACTTGAGTTGAGAGGTGATTCTTCCTCCAGTAAAATTAGCCATTATTTTTCTTCCTTTTCTACCAGGTTAAAGTCAACTTCTATCTGGTTGTCGGTGGGTTTGGGGTCGTTCTGTTTATGTGGCTGGATTAGGCTTAGACGATGGTGAATTATTGATTGTTGTTTCTTCGGATTCTCCCACAACCATATAATCTTAAATTGCTACAGTTAAAAGAATTCAAGAAAGTATAAAGTTTATTTGAAATGTTGATGATTTGTTTGTAACTACATGATCATAACAGAAAAAGATGTGACAGATATCAACATCTACTTATTTTAAACAAGTTATCAAATAAATATGGTTATTTAAATTACATTTGTCGCTGCGAATGTTGATTTAAAAAGCTATTCAAGTAAATAAACTTTTTAAGTAAGAATTGGAATCATGTCCCAAAATCAAATAACAGGTACAAATGATAATGATATTTTAGCGGACACCCTTTTGGATGATGAAATACTGGCATTAGATGGAGATGATGAAATTGAAATTAGCGCAGGGAATGACCTCGTTGATGGTGGTACCGGGTTTGATTTACTACGTCTCAATTTTTATCAAAGTCTAAGTGGTGTAACTTCCTTCTTATCCGATGGTAATGGTCAATATAGTGATGGCATCAATACCATTAACTTCAGCAATATCGAAGCTGTCGATGTTATTGGCTCGAATTATGATGATGTCCTAGTTGCTGTTTCTGGTGAAAGTGTTGATGGAACTACCGCTTATCTGATGAATTCTATCATTGATGGCGGAGAAGGCTTTGACCAGTTAGTTGCGGACTACTCCCAGCGCACTGAAGATTTAATGTTCAACTTGGATAACTACGATGGTAGTGGTTCTGTTGATGTCAACTCTTATATGACTGGTTATAACAGCCGTATTAATTTTTACAGTATTGAAAGCTTCGTCTTGAACAGTGGTAGTGGTAACGACAACATCGACTTAGGTTATGACAACGTCTTCGATGATCAAGTTAATGCAGGTGCAGGAGATGACTGGATTAATGCGGGCTTAGGTAACGATACTATTGATGGTGGTGCAGGAAATGACTTAATTTTATTACGTTTAAGTAATAGTACTGTTGATGGTGGCACAGGCTTTGATGTGCTGGGTCTCGATTTTTATCAGAGTCAAACAGGTATAGTTTCTGTCCTCACTGAAAATGGTAGTGGTCAATATAGCGATGGGGTGAATACCATCAGCTTCAGCAATATCGAAGCAGTAGAGATCTTTGGTTCCAATTACGATGATGTCTTAGTTGCTGTTACGAGTAATA
>JAAUYH010245448.1_pt1 | contig 15670 bp, 9 predicted proteins | sample 7278061 | NCBI WGS metagenome assembly JAAUYH01 (sample SAMN14350203, study PRJNA611818) | marine sediment metagenome | isolation source: surface marine sediment (0.6m) | place: French Polynesia: Moorea | collected 2018-08
CCCCTCACCCACTAACCATTATAGTTATAAAGATACTACCCTATTCGCTAAAACGATATCAAAACAATTAACGCGTAGTCATCTCGAATTTTTTGTTCTTTGAACTTGTACTTAATTTTTCTGGTGACTTATGTCCATCCTAAATGTGTCCACTTGTTTATCGATACAGTAAAAACTGAATATTTTTTATTACTTCAAAGCATAGTTAGCCTAAAAATATTATCTACTTAAAATCAAAAAAATGAAAACAAACTGCAAAACGCATGTATCTTGAATTTTTTTTGAATCCCTCTTAGAATTCAGTTGGCGGAGGGACGGGATCAGCAGTAGGATTATTTGCGTCAAAGACCACTGCATCGTCCGGGTATGCGGTAGCTGACTCTGTGTCGTATTCTGCTTCACTTTCGGTTTCTCTTAGTAGTCCGTGTACTGCAAATAGTAGGAAGGCGACTACAAAAGAGTGGAAAACATACGGGATTACACCTCCAAACACCAATGTAATTAAAAATGAAATTGCAATTATTGATGCTTTAACTCTAGGTCCGATGATGAGACGACCTCCAAATAATTCTATATCTTCTTCGAAAGCAACATACAACAAACCAATCAAACAAAGTGTAATAACTGCATCGACACGATGAAATACACCAGAAATTGCAATATCAGCTAGCGCAAATGCTAGGTAGTTGTAAAAGAATCGAGTTACATTTTGTACGTATCTCGGTTTGATTTGATTCGGCGATGAAGGAAAAGAAATAAACTTGCCAGATGCAAAAACAGGCCATGGTTTTATGTTTTCACGAATAACAATTGCACGTTCAGTCAAAGAAAGCTTAGAACGAGGCAACAGCGGTGACCAGTCAACTCGAATCGGTGGCGCTTTAGAAGTTATAAGTTCGCGTAGTGCCGAACGAGCACCATCTGCAGCTGCCTGCGCGGATGCTCCGACAGAAGAAGCGGCACTTGATACGGCAGAGCGAGCACGCGACACAGTGCTGTCATCACTCATACTGTCTATACTTACATACTCGGTATTCATTTCGCTTCACTCTGTCGTCGAGTGACTAGCTAGAGTTGATAATTCAATTTTGCTCCATACTTCATTCGTATTCATAGAAATTTGGGCCCTGTCCGTTATTTCATGATTGGTAGTCTTGGGGCCAAGGTGTTGTTTTGAATTTATGTACGCAACCGCAATCACTTACTATAGTTACAAACCTGCCGAAACATTGCGTACTTCAATCCGGTAAACATACAGCGCACTATTCAGAATCTTTGCAGCATGTCGAAAGAATTTTTTGTATAGTATTCTAGTGCAGTATAAAACTCTAGTATTGGTACTTTCAAGTATTCCTATGACGCATAAATTTGATATTCACGTGTTTCTCTACATCTCAGAAATTCATGAACTTTTTCAATGTAGGTAGAAAGTATCGAATTAGAACGAATCGGAAATGATTCGAATAGCCAGAGTTTGTTTGTGTCGAAATTTTTATCGTCATGTTTTGGCTCGAGATTTTATTCTTTTGTCAGTTCCAACATTTAGAAACCTGCGATCATGTATGTTGTGTACATAATTGTACTGGATACGAATCAGTTGAATAACAGCTCGGATTTTAGGAATTCTTGATTTGTGCAATGTGCAAGACAATTACTGGGTTGAAGTTGATAATTGAAGAAACTGCAAGTGAAAATCGAATGGACAATATTCATTCCCGATGAATAGGAAATGAAAAAATAGAATTCAAAATAGGGACGAAATTGGAGTATGAGTGGTTTACTGTCAGGGAGAAGAAGGAAAGGAATCGTGACAAGATGTCATGCAGATGCAGAGAAAAGTAATACTGTACTCAGAATACAGTAACAGTACAGTAACAGTAATTTACTGTAGTAGGTAGGGGTGGAATAGCGAAAAGTACGCGGCGCATATTGTGTGCGTGTGTTGCTTTTTGACCATGAAATTGGACGTCAAGTGAACAGAAGAGAGTGAATCGAGTGTTCCTACCGTAGGTAATGAGCAATGGTTCATAGGCGAAAATTGGGTTTGCTTACCTCTTGCCTGTACAGAAGTTACAGAGATGACTTGTTTGACTGAACGTTCGATTTGTATCGTTCATAATATCTATCTGGTGTTCATCTATGGCCAGAACAGGAAGCAAGAGTAATGATCCTGCCTCCCACTCACACTCGTGGTCGCAACAACGGATAAATGGGTGAAGCCACAAGGAAAGCCGAATGCTGTTGTTGTTGTTGTTGTTATTGTTGTTGGAAGCGATGTGAAGGGAAAGGTAATGTGAGAGAATGCAGCAAAAGGAGTAAGCCGAGTGGATGTGCGAGTAGAGAGAGAGACAGATAGATGGGTTGACTGCTTTGACAGGTAGCTTGTTCAGATGTTTAGGTCGGGCGCACTAAATTATTGTCGACGATTTATCGACGATATTATGCCAATGGCACAGATGAAGGGAGGCGACAGGAACTTGCTGAGCTTCAGAAGCGTTTCGCAACGAGAATGAATACGAGTAAGAAGGGCGGGACTAGATCGATGCATTTAGTTTTAGTGTTTCATATAGAGCTCGCTAGTTAGCACTTGTGGATTGCCTGGCATTCAACGTGCAATTTTCCACACAAAATTTGACCGTTACAACTTTTACTTTTACCCGCATTTCTATGAAACGTTATAATGTGCGTCGCTCTATTTTCAAATCCAACTCAACCCAATCCATTGCATTCCTGCACTTAATTGTACCCATCTCATTATTCAAATGTTCAAAATCACGCACTCTGTATCATCCTTGCAACCACTTCACCGTCCCCTTTATCCCATTTCCCTCCCTCCCTCTTTCCCCTGACTACGTTCCCCTCCCGATCACCCGCTCGCGCTCTCGCTCCGTTTCTGGCTCTATTTCCCTCACCCTCTCGGTTGTACTGTGTGCGCCGATCTGGACACTTCGCAAACATGACGGATTCCACGTCCTCTTTAGCTGAGCATCGCTCCGCCTCAAAGCCTCCCATTCGCCCTCAAGCACGCCTACCAGATGAGTGGGCTGCTGAACTTGAGCGTGCCGGTCGCACTTTTGACTCTCGCCTCGACCGTTTCCTTGAGCGTTTCCATGGTGAAATAACTGCTGCGAGACGTCTCAAAGAGCAAATTGACCGAGGGTGCGCTCCCCAAACCGCTCGTGACCAATTACGCTCTCACATCACCGAAATTCATTCATTGCTCGCCGGTGAAGGTCGGGACTTTGCTGATGGGTTGCAACGTCGTGAGCCCGCCCTTGCCTTGGCGAAAAATGGTGCTGGTGCCAATACTTTGGAGCTTGCGCATGGAATCGAGCGACTGGAGAGTGCAGTTCGAGCTGAAGAAGCTGAACGACGTCGAAGACGACCACCAGTTGGACTCGATCCCCGCGAGAATTCGTTTGAAGCGGGTAGTCCGTTACCTCTCGCCGCTGATGGCTCTACTCTCCCCCTGCAAACTGGCTCAACCGCACTTGCCCTTCCAAACCTCCATTCAGATGAAACATTACAACTTATGCAATCGGATATTCACGCCCTGAAGCTTGAATTGATGCGACTCCAACGTGCCAAAACGGGTACCGCTCCTTTACCGAGTCAAAAGAACAGCAACCCTTCTATCACTATTTCAACTGTCTCACCAGAGTCAAATGGGCCGTCTGCGCTTCCCCTTCGGTCTGCCGCTCCTGCAATTCGAAAGATGTCTGGATTGAACGTTACTCGTGTTGGTGGCAAACCTGCATCTTTGGCGCCTTCGTATGTCTCTCATTTGGAAGAAATGAAGAGCCGCCTCGATGCACTGGAGAAGAAACCACTATCACGGACTGCGCGTCGCAAAAGTCATGCTCGGTTAGGACGAACACGGACTATGGGTTCTCTTTACGACACACCAGCCTTATCGGTTGCACTAGACGAAAATACAAATCCAAACGTTACGGCAATGGAGACGCCGCCACGTAGCGGGCACCATTCTGCTCACGGTACTCCGGGCTCGAACGAACGGTCTTCTGGTACAGGGCCTCGAGGATCTCTGAATTCTACACCATCCCCACCTGGATTCCGGAAAGCAGGTGGACCTGGATCTCGGTTGTTCATCGACGGTCCGGAAGAATTGTTGAAACGCCCTCAGTCCTACGCCGCTACTCGCGACATGCAGCGATACTCCTTGAAAGTCGCTCGTAGATTTGGAATGGAAACTGTGCCAATTGCACCACCCGCGCATGTAGTGGAACCAAGGTCGAAGTCGGCGGTTGCGCATTCACCCAGGAAACGAGTTTCAGGATTGGGATTGCCACCGCCGGACCATCCCGCAACGCTGAGTTCATTGGCATCGGCGCCGGGGCCGACTAGTTCAACGGAAACGTCAGTATCAGGAGGGCGAATTGTTGAAGAAATGGAGGGTGACCTTCTTGTACGGAAGGGAGTGCTGTGGAAGAGGTGGAGACGTCGATACGCATCAATAGTGAGCCACCAATTTTTCGGACGTGTGCTCTGCTTGTTCTCGTATGACGCATCAGGAGGAGTGAATTCATCAAGATCTCAAATCATCGTGTTGAGAGATGGGCTGTGCCGAGGAATCCGAATGCCAGTTGAAGTTGCAGGTCAAGAACGATTTTCATTCGTGTTACGCACAGCGGCGAAAGAGTACTATTTCGCCGCAGACAGTGACGAAGTGCGTCGAAAATGGGTGTCCGAGCTCCGGGATGCAGCGCGGGCGGAATCAACCCGAACAGGAAGTAGCCGGTTACCCACGGCACCACGAACAGTATTTTCTTGAGCGAGCACTGTTGTAATTTCGCAAACCTAATAAGTGAGAATCTGTCTAGTTCCTTGCTCGCGGCTTAACTTGTGAATCAAACTACTTTTATTCTCGCTACTGCTTTCCCAACCTAGATATCGTTGTATCGTTGAAGCACTTTCGACGTAGAGTGGGGGCCCCTTCCCTTTACCGTCATGAATTGTATCAGCAGCTTCGGTGCGGTAATTACATGTACTAAATGAGATGTTGAAGCATTCATGGACCGTCTTCTCAATAGGGAGAATTCACTAAATACTAAAGTAGCCTTACGACGACGACGACCACCACGACCACGACCACGACCACGACCACCACACCACTCTAATCTCCACGACCACTACTCGAACTTCCATTAATAACGGCGTTTTGTATTCGAGTAAGAGATGCTGCCGTTGCAGCTGCCACTGTTACTGTTGCTCTTCATACAATTACAGTTACCGTTACTCCATCGGTAGATCTTCAATTGATTCTTCCTCGCTATCCCTATTCCATTCCCTAATCCTTGTTGCAGGGACGTGGATATCCTACCAATTAAGGAAGGTTTTACAGTACATGGAGCGTACCACAAACAGAGACGATGGGTCTATTGCTGTTTGCTCGCTTGTTGCCCATCCGATTGATTGACTCTCAAGTTTAAAAGATGAATGAATGATATACAAATAAGGTTGATCAAGCCAATTTAGTTGTGGCAGCAGGAGCAAAGCGACGTTTCAAGCACTTGCCAATAGTGACAGGTAGACAGGAAATGAGAGTTACTAGTAGAACACGAAATAGAAAGCCCCACTTGAAGATTAGACTGGCATCGAAAGTGTCTTTCAAAATGAGAATAGATGCAAGATAAAAGACAAGAGAACAAGCTTGAGCGATGACCATCACGTAATGCCAATTGTGAACTTCGAAGGAAACCATGAGTAATTCGGTGAAGATGAGAGAAGTGAAAGAGATGGCACTCAGATGTAAAGTGGTGAAGAATTCATCATCCCATAACACATAAACAGAAAATACCATTATCATTGTTCCTTGATAAATGGATTTGAATACCCAAATTAAAAAGGTTTTCAAATTGAGAGATCGTCCTTTCTGCAAATCTTTGTACAATTCAGGATAAGTATCAGCTGCATGTTCATTCACGTCTTCATCCAATACCAACGAAAAAACTGGAAACATTGTGAACAATGTTGCATAACCAACAAGAATCCAACCTGAATAAACACTTATTGCCGCATAAAAGAATAATGCGCAATAAACTGTTTGAATAATTGAAATGATTAATCCTCGATGAATCACAAATTGTGCAAGTCGTGCTGATCGTTTGTACGAATTTCGTCCATGCCACAATAGTAATCTTGTAAGATGTGAAAATGATGTCACACTGAAGTCTGCTGCTAGTGATGCTTGCATTCCTTCCTTCCCTGGAATTCCTATTCCAGCTTGTGCTTGTTGAATCATGCTAACATCATTTCCTCCATCTCCAATCGCTGCAACTCGCTTTCCGTTAAACTCTTGTAACAATCTCACCATTTCCGCTTTTTGTGTTGGTGAACATCGACATGCCACCGCTGCTGGTGCTGACGCCACAACTTCCATAAACTCCTCTGCAAACATATCCAAAAATGTTTGTAATGAAGTTCCATCCACAATCAATACATCTGAGCTTGATTGTGTTTTGAATCGTGATAATGCTCGCATCGCTTCGTTTCGACTTGTTATTCCTGTAATTGTGAACATTCCTTGACTTCGTTCCGCAAGTCGTGATGAAACTGCAATACATGTTGCAGTTTCGACTTTATCTCCAGTGAGCATCCATATTTTGATACCTGCATGACGAAGTTTTTCAAGTGTTTCTCGAACATTCGGTTGTAGACGATCTTCTACTCCAGTCAGTGCAAGAAGTTGCATATTTGTTTCGATTCCACTTTGTACATTTGCCATTGCCTCTTTTCGATTCAACGGTGACGTTCGAGCAGCTAGCCAGTCTGCTGAAAATCGCTCGTAGTCCGCCGGTGAAAGTGTTCGTTTCGCAAATACCAGTGTTCGTAGACCTTCACGTGCTAAATTCCCACACTCCTCATCAAGCCAGTCATTGTATTGCACACATTGTGAAATCACTGAGTCGGCTCCTTTCACATATAGCGTAATTTCCGCGGTTTCTCGCGATTGAACAATGATTCCCATTCGTTTCGCTTCGGATGTGAATGGGAATTCTGCCAATATATCGTACGAAAGAATTGTTCCACCTGACGCTCGTAATACAATTCGACTCATACTACGCTCTTGCAACACTAATCCAACACTTTCTGCGAATCGAACTAATGCCACTTCGTCGGGACTCGCAGCTTCGTACGTTCGATTGCCATTCTCTTCTACAGGCGCTACGTTGTGAGCGAGTGCAATTGCCAGAAGCGCATCCAAGACTTGTGTTTGAATACGAGCTCTACGACTCACTTGTGTTGGTGAACGTCGCGGTGATAGAACAACATCGAAATTATTGCGCCCTAGCATACTGCCACTACCAGCCCCGTCGGCATCTTCTTCAATCAAGTCAAGAATTTCCGCATTTCGTTCCTGTTCAAGTGCATGAGTTTTGAATGCTTCACGCAAGTAAGAACACACATCTTCCAGCGAGTCACGAGCAAACAGAACAGTTCCAACGTGAAGTTTTTTGAAAGTCATTTCGTTTTGAGTCAGCGTACCAGTCTTGTCGGTAAGTAAATATTCAACCCGACCCAGCTCTTCAGGTAAATTTGAATTGCGTACTGTGCAACCTGGCATTTTCACCGGATCATTTTCGATAAAGTAAGTGTACGCAACTTTCGCCATATCCAAGTTGACACGCATCGATATCGGAATAATGGCGGACAAAAGCAGAAAGTATCGGAAAAAGAGAAGGAACCAGGAGCCAGAGAATCCACGCAATGCAGTTAAAATCGCGGAAAGCAGAAACAGCAAACCGAACAGCAGTTTCGACATAAAGTTAACTTCGTTGTCTAGTGTACCCACTTTGCTCCGAGGTGTAGACTGATTGAGTTTGCTTCGCGTTTCTTCGCCATTGTACACTACTAGACAAACCGCACGACCAGAAGCTACTACAGTGTTTGCCCAAAGTGTGTTTTCGACAGTGAGTGGCTCTCGAATCGAGTCGCGCGATACAAAGTTGCCGACAAAGTCATAGATTTCGCGCTTCGGCGGTTCCGCCTCAATAATTCCACCACAATGCAAAATATCAGCATTAGTGCGAAGCGCTTGCGTACTAGCTATCGGACGACGAAGTTTCCAATCTGTCTCGCCGTCAAGCTGGTCTGTTCGAATGAACAATGAATCGGGAGCATCTTGTGATTGCGCTGGATTACTTGCACTACCATCCGGTGTGCTGGGACGCAGAGCTCCTTCGTTCGGTATCGCACGCAGCAGTACACAATCAGCAGGTACACGATCATCGGATTCGAGCATCAATACGTCACCAACGCGAATATCTCGTGAGGCGACAGTTTCGGTACGCATTTCGCCAGTCGAACTCGAAGTTCGCAGCCTCGTATACGGAACAAGATTTATGCGCCTGTCACGACGAAAACGGGCAAGGTCATCCAAGGCTTCTTTTGAAATCGAAATAAGAAGCACGAATAACAGGGGACCGAAGTATGTCCAGAAGAAACCCACTCGTAATGGAGGAATAAATTGTGAAAGAGCAACAAGTAGAAAGAATAGGTTATAAAACATTGAGAACTGTTCATACAGGACGAGCGGCAAGAAGGTGAATATCGAGTATTTCTGATTGCATACCGCATTCCCAGCCAGATAGCGACGCGCAGATGATGGGGAAGATGCCAATGAAACCACGCGCTGTTGAACCTCATCCTGAAATGGGTCTGATGAGGCAGGATAGAGCGGAGCGCCCTCGGGTGAAGGGGGTCGCAGCAGAGGCAGTACGCCTTCCGAAGCCATGTTGCGAACCAGTGCTCGCGCACGACGTAAAAGGCGAGATGAAGCCACGCCGAGAGAAAGTGTATGTCTTCGAATGGGTTTTCGAAATCGCGCGCCTGAGCGCAGTGCTGGCATGAAACAGGTGCCGAGGCTTTGACTGAGGGTGATGGAGCTTGTCCCACGAATGGAAATTCTATTTTCAATCACTTTCTATTTCCATAACGCCTCATTTTTGCGGATTCCACACACTCAATATTATGTGCCGCACTTATGAGATAGGATTCCCTATTCTTAAAATTATTTTCTTCGTTGTCTAAACAAATTGTTAAAAAGTATAAACCTATTCCATAATAATTCTTATTATTTTGTCGGATAAAACCGTTCAACAACAAACTTCACCTTGAATATTTTTCCATCAAAGAGCCGTTTTGAGCTTGTATGAAAATGTATAGCAACTATAATTAAGAGGGTTTATTGAAAAACATAAATGTGCTGGAAGTGCAAGTGAACTAGTCAAGCTCAAAAATTTCTCTTCTTTTTTGCGCAATTTCCTATGTCAAAAACTCACTCGTGAAAAAAATATTGTGAATATCATCGGCTTTTAAAAGAATTGAAATTTAAATTTGTTGCGACAAAAGAAAAGGTAAGATTGAACAGGCAATTACTACAATATGAAAAGGTTTCACTGTCGCAAACTCTACTTTATTCAATTTCATTTAAAGCGCCAAAAATAACAGAATTAGAAGCTTCGAAAATAGATTACCCTTCTGTTTCACGCTATCCCTCCCACTATTCACTAGAAAGCGAGCATTATGGTTGTCCAGGATATTTCGGAGGAGATAGCTGCTAAGCTTTTCATTGTACTATCTAAGTTGCCATCCGTATCAGCATTAGATGGACTGAGAGATGCAATCTCAGTCGATTTGCCACAAGATCTTGAAAAAAGAAAGGTACCTGAATCCGTGAAGATTCCAGAAGGAGTAGATCGCGAAAAGTGCAGTTACTATAATTACGATGAAGCTCATTCGGGACGATTTTCTACTTTTGGAACTAAGGGTGCGACTGTTGATCCAGATCATGTGATTCTACGAGATAATCCTCTTACTTTTATTCGTGACAATGTATCCTTCGGTTCTTTAGAAAATCAAAAAGAATGCGTTGTTTTTGTGCAGGGTTTAAGAACAACTAGCGAGCCAGAAGAGCTAGCCCCAGGAATGATAGCATCCCAACGTATCGAATGTTATTCGGATACGCTGAATGGTATGAAAATATCGCAGTTACATACTGGGACAAATTTGGATCAACCAAATGCCGAAGTCAATGTCAATGATACTTACGCACTGAAAGCATTGACAACGTTATTGAAATAAGCGGGAATGGAAATGGCCAGTCCAGACGAAGACGGTAACATAGAAGTACCTCCAACAGCATTTGACATAGGATAAGCAGTTCTTTCTGGTCGAAGTGTAGTTGATACTCCAATCAAAATGACTATTCGGAAGTTATTACCTCATGCTAGTCTAGAAAATCCTTTGGCATTTATGGTTTACAGCGGAGGTTCTATAGAATGCAATGCAGCGTTGAAAGAGTATATTGATGCTCATCCAAATAAAGAGCAAGCGTTCAACCAACTTCGATGTGAAGTTACAATTGTTACAATCGGCGCAGCTACTGGAGGATGACCGAATGGTCCTGCTTACATTCAGCTATCTTCTTGGGAGGATACTTTACCACGTATGTTTTGTAATGCTAATCGCAATTGAACAGCTGGAGCGGATCCGATATTTTTACATAACAATAGTCCATACCCCGGTAAATTTGATGCACACAATTTTCAAGCAGGGACATCTCAATTTCTATCAATCGTATTGATGGCGAAAAATGTTAATAGCTTTCGAGAACTCTGGGAAATTGGTCAGGAAGAGGTTGGAGAAATAGACTCTGATATTGGAACTGAAGAATATAAAACTGAAATGCAACAAATTGTTGTGAAAATTTTCTTGATATTGTAAAATCATGTTTTGGGAAAACACCATCGCCCGTCGGAGGGGGAAAAATAAAAATACCAAATAACATAGATGATCTGACGGACGCGATGATCGCTATTACTGATGGTCATGAATACTTGTGGGATGAAGAAGGGTCAGTTAAAGTTTCAGAAAGTTTCAGGTCTTTACCTGATAAGGACTCAGCGATCTCAAAATTGAAGCTATTCTTGCCAAACTACGCCGATGAAATAGACGAAATAGCAGAAAAGTTCCAACGTCGATCTGAGATTTAAAATAGAAGACAGGGCTTTGAACAGGAAATCTTCCGGGAAATCGACTCTGCTTGAATTAAAATTTTTACATTGCGTACCAATAAATATTACTTTGAGTAATAATTTACAGCTCCAATTCACACTAGAGTATTCTTGGGATGCCTGGAAAAATGATGATACAGTACGAAAGTTTCTGTAAAATAAATAGGAAAATAATACATTATAAACTGGCAGTCGCCTAGTTCCAAACGACATTAAATATCACACCTTCGTTTCATGCAGATTCAACAAGTTCCTTGTTTTAACTGCGCTGTACCTGATTTTTGCTTGAAAATACAAGATGACGAAGTAATCAAAATTGTATAGCGTATGATTTTATGTCCTATATATTTCAATTCCCAGGTTTCAACTTCCTTTTCTAGAATTTTACGATAGGTAAAATTTTTGCAGTGTTATATATTTCAAAATACAACCAATTTCTTTTGCCGGATACTAGATCAATAAATTTCTTATTCGTTCCTCATTCTGAATTCCTTAAAATGGATTTCTGTCCCTTAATGCTGAATCAAATAGTGTATTCTGTTCGAAATCTTTCAGTTGTTGGGTGTCAAGAATTTCATTTGTAGAATCTCAAAATCTTCAACGGAAACTACTACTGAGTGTCTTTCATTTTTGTAATAGATAGAGCGAAGGACGAGAAAAAAAATTAAACGTTCTCGATCCGTAATCTGTACCAGAATACAACATAGGCACTTAAAAGATATTTACATAATAAAAAGAATATTTCGTTTTATTAAACGCCTACAATATCATTCTATAACTCTGCGGGTCCCAAAATGTATTAACTTCCAGTTTTCACTATATTAGTACATGAAAATGATTTGCATAATTCACAATCAACTCTTATTATTTTAGTCGCACACCAGGAGTATTTTAAGACTCTTACTCATGTAGTATAATTTGGACCCTAAGTCAATATCATTAAGAATTCATTTTCTAACAGCAGCAGCGCAGAATGCGAAACCAGGTTTCATTTTTCTGTTGCCATTTTTCAATATGCCGGACAAATAGTATCGTCTATTGAATACCAAAAACTTAGACCCAGCTCTCTCGAAATACATCTTTATCGTATCGAATTAGAATTTGAGAGGCTTTGGTGACTTTTTTGCTATGATATCCAAAGACAGAAGATAGATAATTACCTAACGAGGAAATCTCTGAACAAATTCGTATTTTGTTTTATTCAAGATATTTCGAAGTTGGTAGATCCATATGCCTTTTCTTAGTTGGAACTTCTTTGCCGTTATTGTTCCTTATAAGAAGGGTGCGTGACTCAAGGGGAAATTCAAATTAGATCCAACCAAGATAACAACGGTTTGTTTTCATAAGGCTACAATATTATTTCCTTTTTCGCTCATTTCTCCAACTTGTTTCATCACTACATGTATTTTCTAATCATTAGTCCCGTACAAGATAGCTTGGAGGAAAGTCTGTGCACAAGTAGGTACAGTATTCTTTTCAATGTGCAGTTTGTTTCCATCATGCGAAATAGTAATAATCAATTTCCATAAATAATAACACAGTTAAAACATGGTAATAATCTCTACCCAGTTTTGAGTGTAAAGCAAATAATGAATTGAATGAATCAATGAAGAGATGAAGCTGTAGCATTGAGAGTTTATGGAGCGCGTCCAACGTGCAGCGCAATCATCAGCGCGGCGAGCATTTGCGGCCTCTGTTTCAACGCTTCCAGGTCCGAAAACGGTATTTGTTGAGCGTGCTCTGTACGATACTCGGACGTCATCTGCACTGTGCATCCGTGCGTTCGCTGACAACGCTTTCCTCCTTGAGCACGGTGTACGTGACGTGGTACCGTTTCCATCACAGCGCGCAGAGAAATTATTGCGTATTGATGCACCACCTCGAGGAGCAGTTTTCTTATTACGAGGTCCTAGCGCTCGAGGTGCACTTGATCTCGTTCGTCTGCTCCGGTCTCGGCGAACTCAAGAACCAACGGGTCCGCTGCCACCTCTAAAATGCGTTGTTCTGGTCACACCACGTGCATCACCTACCGTACAACGAATTCTTGACCGTTCTGGAGGTCCACCACTTCGAACTGAGCCTCTTCCACTGGGTTTTCTTCCCTACGATTCTGATGTGCTTACGCTGGACTGGCCCTCGGCGTATCGAGAATTGGTACTTGGTGGTGATTCTTCTGCGATTCTTGCTGCTGCCCGTGGATTAGTATCACTAGCAGATTCACTGCGGCTGCGATTTGCACCTATTCGGTCTGCTGGACCCGCCGCCGCTGCTGTCGCTGAAGAAATTCTTGAAACACATGGTCGAAGATATGCCAAGCTTGGAAGTCGTAAACCACGACCTGCTGATGCTACTCTATCTTCTTTCGGTTCACCATCAGGCAGTAGCAGGATCATGCCAGCCCCCCGTAACTTGCCCCCACCTCTGTCTCTCCTGTCAACAACGAAAAGTTCGGTTTCAGAAATTGCTGATGACACTATGAGCATCGCCGAAAGCGAATTCTATGGGTCTGATAATTTTAGTGTTGCCACCACTAGAGAAAAGGGGCCGTCACCTACGTATGGTCAGCTGAAGAAAAAACGAGCCGAGGTTAACTTGGTATTGCTTGACCGCGGTGTGGATATAGTGAGCACACTTTTATCGCAGTGGACATATGAAGGTCTTCTTGACGAATCACTGGGTTTGGGAAATAATGTCCTTGCGGTATCTGTATCCGATTTGAAAACAGAGGATGCGGCCGCCGTATTTCGTGCCCCAGAAGGCACCAGTAACACCGCCGCCATAATGAAGCTGAAACTCAGAGCCGATTCAGATGCTCTGTTTGCGCAAGTCCGAGACATGAGTTATTGGGCGGCTTCAGCTCGAATAGGGAAACTTGCAAGCGGTGTGAAAGAATACTATAAAGCGCGACCTGAACGCGAGACTGCTGAAATAGCACGGGTGCGTGACTATGTTCTGGGACTGAAAGAAAAGAAAAGCGAACACCGTCGAGCGAGCGAACATCTTGCTTTGGCAGCAGAAATCTCGGCACGCACATTCGAACATATTCCATTCAAACGGCGTTTCGAGTTCGAGCGTGAGTTGCTTGAAGGTGGAAACGCAACTGTACGGGAAGTATATGTCACAGACTCGGTTGCTCGTGGCGAGTCGTTGGAACATGTTTTGCGACTCGCATGTTTGTGGAGCGTGACGAGTGGTGGAATTGACGGGCAGGTGTTGAACTTCGTGCGACGGGAAATTGTTGCAACGTTCGGACTCAGCGCATTACGACATCTTGCGAACCTTGAGCGTGCAGGTTTATTGACTCGTTCAACTCGTACAGAATCGAATTCATGGCTTTCATTGGCAGGGTTTGGAGGAAACGGGAAAGAAAGTGAAGACAATACAGGACGAGGAGAAGAAGAAAGTGATGCGGCATCGGAGACACAATCGGTTTCAAGTTTCCGCAGTAAGTCCTCACCTGTAGCGCCCCCACGAGCTAGTGGTACCGCACCTACGGCGCGCACTCGTGCAGCGCCCACACATTCATGGCACTTTGCGCGCGCGGCTCTCAGACTTGTTTCTAACTTTGACCCCGAATCAGATGACCGTGGAGAAGGCACGACTTGGGCTCCATATCTCGGTTATACGCCAATGTCGGTTCGCTTAATCGAAGTTGGATTGGGGCGAGAAGGTTGGTCGCGATTACCACCGGTAGCAGCTCGCACGCCACTTCTACCAGTTGGACATGCGGCAGTAGAACATCGTGCAGCGAGTGAAGAGATAAGCAAAGAAAAAGCAGCAGCAGGAGGAAACGGACTGCCGTTCGATGCAATAGTAATGTTTGTGGGAGGAGTAATGAGAGCGGAAATGAGTGCAATACAACTTGCAGCTCGAGCAGCAGGCAAACGCATTCTCATCCTCACCACACACGTTCTAGGTGCAGATGAGTTTGTTGCATCATTTGGTGAAGACTACTAACAAGAAAGAGAGTGAAATGTGATAGACGTTTATTGCAAATTATAAATTAACTAAAATAAGTTTAATCATTTTGAGTTTTAGTAAATCTAGTGTTAGTAGTTGCTGGTGGGTAGTTAGCTCTTTTGTTCAGGGAATAGTCTTCTGTTTCAGTTTCTGTGTCACATGCAAGTCCTACGTCTCATTTTCAGGCACATCCAGGTTTTCCATTCTCGACGTTGATTCATCTATCCAGGCAGCAAGGACATCAACTTTAGACTCAATGCGAAGCAAACGACATTCAAATGAGAGCGAGCATATTGAACATGTCAGTTTTCCAACGCCTCTCTTTCGATCTAAATTATATTTCAGGCACTGATTCCTTTCGCACGAAGGACAATTGTAGATGTCGCGTTCCTTTAGATCCTTCTTTTTCTTCCGTAATGACTTGAGTCTACTTCGACGATACTTCCTTTTGTAACGGTTAGATCTTCCAGCCATAATAGTTTGTGTTTGTGTTTGTGTTCAGATGTTGTTTGAAAGCTTTTTAAGTTAGATAGATGAAAAATACAGGGATGCCTGGTGATTTTCGAGTGCATTCATTTCCGAACATTGACGAATCTAATTTTCGTAGTTTTTACAACAAGCTTTCTCTAGAACAGGAATTATCAAGATTTTGGCCCAATTACCATATGAAAGAC
>JAAUYH010242108.1_pt1 | contig 15664 bp, 18 predicted proteins | sample 7278061 | NCBI WGS metagenome assembly JAAUYH01 (sample SAMN14350203, study PRJNA611818) | marine sediment metagenome | isolation source: surface marine sediment (0.6m) | place: French Polynesia: Moorea | collected 2018-08
GATGCCCTAGGGTTACGAAAACCTAGGCTTCCCGATCGTACACGAGGTTACATGCCCTGCCAAATCCATTACGCTCGGACGATGTGTTTCCTGGTTTGGGCATCGAACCGGAGATCGGATTATTCTTTGGGGGTACCCTAGGGGGTATTTCTGTAAATCGAAATCTAAAAATATACATTCTTTCAAAGAGATGCTTGATGAATATGACGACGCCCCCGGCACCAATTTTTCAATCAGCACATTCCCGCGGCGCCCAGAAACGTTTGCAATGCCCTGATTTTGCTACATCTGCCGTTCTGGGTCGTCCAGACGACTTCATCGGCAGCCATGAAAAAGTGGGAAGAAATTCCGGGTGTTTTGAAAATTACATTGAGCCGCCTTCAGTTCGACTCCCAAAACCCATGCCGCTGTCCGACACGGCCATTCGCAATGCCCACTAGTCGATTGCAGCAAACCCCGTGATCAACTGCCTGAGCCCGAGGGCGGCTCCGAGAAAGATTGCGGCGAAGGCTATCGGTGCGCTGAAGGCGAGAACCGAGAACGCCGACAATCCTTGGCCTATGCTGCAACCGACAGCCAGGATTGCGCCTGCGCCCATGAGAGCGGCACCCAGTATCTGGCGTCGAAGCTCGCGCGGGTCTTCGCAGGCCTCCCAGCGGAAGTGACCCTTGGAATACGACCCCAGCATGGCACCCACCACGACCCCAAGCACAGAGCCCACGCTGAAGGACACCGTGTTGCCCGAAGCTGTCATGGCATAGTAAATCGTGTCGCCAATCGGGGCTGCAAAGGAATGCGTTTCTATCGGTTCGTTGCCAAACCCGTTTATCGCGATCCAGTACGTGCCGACCCATCCGGACACCACGGTAAAACCCACAACGACACCCCAAAAGATATGGTTGTAGGATTGGCGCATTTCTTGCGTCGACAACGATACGGCAAGGATGGCGAGGCCAATCAATGTGCCGGTGAGGACGGGTGAAATCCCCCAAACGCTGGCAAGTTGACTGAAGCCCTGGGGCGTGGACGCCTGCAACTCGACCGGGAACAACCAGACGCGGGCCTGGGCCAGGGGGCCGGACATGACCACATAGGCCGACAGCCCCATGACCAGAACGATCACGAAGGAACGCAGGTCGCCGCCTCCGAAGCGCGCCAGAGCGCCGTAGCCGCAGTTGCCGGACAGCGCCATGCCGTAGCCGAACACCAGGCCGCCGATCACCGTCGCCAAAGGGTTCCAAACCCGGTCAAGGTATGCGGTCTGAGAGATGTCCAGGTAGTCGAACGAAAGCGCAAAGTGCGACCCCAGGATGGCCGTGCCGATTGCGACTCCCCACATCCGCATGCGGCGGTCATCAGATGAATATAGCAGGTCCTCGATGGCACCCAGCGTACAGAACCGCCCGATGCGGGCCGCGAGCCCCAAGGCAATTCCGCCGATCAAACCGATCAGCGCGGCGGTATTGGCCTCTCCAAGGGTGTCCAGCATGGTGTTACTCCCATTGACCGGGAGGCGGGCAGCCCCCGATCAGTCGTCCGATCGGCAAAAGAGATCGTAGACAACTTCCATGATTTGCCGCGGCCGGTCGTCTGTCAAGCTGTAGTAGATGGCCTTGCCTTCGCGGCGGGGCGTCACCAATCCTTCCAGCCGAAGCCGCGTCAGCTGCTGCGAAACGGCGGCCTGTCGCGCCGACAACAGGTCTTCCAGTTCGGTCACCGATTTCTCGCCGCTTGCCAGATGACAAAGGATCATCAGGCGGCCTTCATGGCTGATGGCTTTCAGGAAGTTAGAGGCGGCTTGCGCATTCTTCACCATCTTCTCCATGTCTTCGGGACACATATTCTTGTCGAAGACAGGCAAACGCGAAGGCGCCGCCTCGGTCGTATCGGGTGTCATGTCGTTCATCCTGTCGTGTCCCGTTCTATTCCCGCATCGTCCATCATCATCGACAGGAGACCCCAAAAAAAGTCCTCGCCCGGATAGCCTTCGATCCGGCCAACTTCCACGCCATCCGCGACAAGAATGAATGTCGGGGTGAAATGCACACGGTTCTTGAAGGAAACGCCATCCGGCTCTTCGCCGTGCAGGTCATAGCGGACAAGCGGTGCCGCTTTGCCTTCCGCGGTCTTGGGATAAATCTCGGCGATTTCCCTGTTCCAACGTTCGCACCATACACAGCCCTGTTCTTCGGCCATGATAAGCCGCGTTTCGGCGAGCGCCGAGACGGGCAGCCAAAGCAGGCCGAGGGTCAGTGATGTCAAAAGAAGCTTCAAACAGACAGGCTTTCGTTGACGTATGGTGCGAGCAAACATAATCTAATTTGTGAATATTTCAACTTAGAAGGCCGCCTCCCGTGTTCGATGTCACATTTTTTGGTGCATTCGTGGCGGGTCTGCTGTCCTTTTTGTCACCCTGTATCCTGCCGATCGTGCCGTTCTATCTGAGCTATCTGGCAGGTGTCGGCATGAACCAGATCGCGGCCGAGGCCGAAATCACGCGCAAAGTGCGGCTTCGCGCTTTCCTGGCGGCCTGCATGTTCGCGCTTGGTGTGATTGTGGTTTTCATGGGGCTTGGCGCAACGGCCTCGGTCTTCGGACAAATGGTCCGCGACTATTTCGATGTGCTCCGCTGGATCGCGGCGGGGATCATCATCGCAATGGGGCTGCATTTCCTTGGGGTCATTCGCATCGGTATCCTCTACAGGCAATTCCGGGCCGAGGCGGGCGAAACTTCGAACGTGTCGCTTCTGGGCGCCTTTGTGATCGGGCTGGCCTTTGCCTTTGGATGGACGCCCTGCGTCGGCCCGGTGCTTGCGGCCATTCTGTTCATGGCGGGTGGGCAGGACACCGCAGGGCAGGGGGCGGCGCTTCTCTTTACTTACGGTGCGGGCATGACGCTGCCCTTTGTAATTGCTGCACTGTTCATCGCGCCGTTCATGCGTTTCATGGCGCGGTTTCGTCGGCACCTTGGCACGGTTGAAAAGGTCATGGGGCTTTTGCTGATCCTGTTCGGGGTGCTGATCGCGACGAACTCGATCAATTACATTGCACAATGGATGCTGGAGACGTTCCCCGTCTTCACGACCATCGGATAAATGAGGAGGAGACGATGACACGACTACTCGCAACACTGGCCGCGCTGATCTTTGCATTCGCTGCTCATGCTGTGGAAATGGGCGACGACGGGCTCCACAAGACAGACTGGATGCGGGACACGTTCAAGGACCTCTCCGAAGACCTTGCCGAGGCCAATGATGAAGGCAAGCGATTGCTGATCATGTTCGAGCAGAGGGGCTGCATCTATTGCACCAAGATGCATGAAGATGTGTTTCCGACCGAGACGATCGCGTCCTTCATCACCGAAAACTATTTCGTCGTTCAACTGAACCTGCATGGCGATGTCGAGGTGACTGATTTCGATGGGGAAACGCTTCCCGAAAAGGACATGGCGCGAAAGTGGGGGATTCTCTTCACGCCGACGATGATGTTCATCGACGAACAGGTCGGAGAGGGGATGAGCGCGCCGCAAGCTGCCGTCGCTACAATGCCGGGCGCCTTCGGCAAAGGCACGACATTGGACATGCTGACCTGGGTCGCCGAAAAACGCTACGAGCTTGATAACGGGGAGGATTTCCAACGCTATCATGCGCGCCGGATTCAGGAACGGAACAACGGGTCGTTCGACTGATAAACGAAGAAATTCACTTCTTTGAATTTGTTGTTGCGTTTGGCGGTTTGTGTGCCGTAGTGTGCAACAACAGTAAGACGCTTAGGGAGGGCGCATGAAACTTTTGGTAGCAATCGCCGCAGCGACAGCCACCGTTCTGGCCGCAGGAGGATCCGTTGCGGCCGAGGTCAAGCCGATGGATGTCGTCTATGAAGACGGCGCTATCGCGGGGTCGTTGAGCGGAGCCGCGGGAGACGTCGAATCCGGTGCTCAGATCATGAACAAAGGCGCGGGCAATTGCATCGCCTGCCATCAGGTCACGGCGCTCAATCATCTGCCGTTCCACGGAGAGATCGGACCGACTTTGGACGGTGCAGCGGATCGTTGGACGGAAGCGGAACTGCGTGGGATTATCGCCAACGCCAAGAACTGGTTTCCGGATACGATGATGCCGGCCTTTTACAAAACCGACGGGTTCATTCGTTTGGGCAATGCCTACACCGGCAAGGCTCACGAAGGAGACGTGGCGCCACTTCTCACTGCGCAGCAGATCGAGGACGTTGTGGCGTTTCTGATGACACTCAAGGAAGAGTGAGGAGAGATAAATGGAACTGACACGGCGACAGATGCTTGTCACCAGCAGCGCGGCCATCGCCTCGCTGGCGGGACTGCCGGCCTTCGCTTCGGCGACGGACGACCTGATTGCAGAGCTGACCGGCGGTGCGTCGCTCGGCGAAGGCGCGATCACGCTCGGCACACCTGAAATTGCAGAAAACGGCAACACGGTGCCAGTCGAGGTCGCATGCCCGGGCGCGAAGTCGATCACGCTTTATGCGGACGGAAACCCGGTTCCGAATGTGGCGACCATCAACTTCGGGCCGCTGAACCCGACGAAGAGCGCTTCGACCCGAATTCGCCTGGCGCGGACCCAGAACGTGGTCGCCGTGGCGCAGATGGAAGACGGCTCGTGGCAAATGGCAAAGTCCGAGGTCAAGGTGACCATCGGCGGCTGCGGCGGATAAGAGGAGAAACAAGTCATGGCAAAAGGTGTAAAGCCCCGCGTCAAGGTCCCGAAGTCCGCGAGTGCGGGTGAGACCATTACCATCAAGTCGCTGATCAGCCACAAGATGGAAAGCGGCCAGCGCAAGGACAAGGAAGGAAATGTCATTCCGCGTTCGATCATCAATCGCTTCGTGGTCGACTTCAATGGCCAGAACGTGATCGACGTGACGCTGGAACCTGCGATTTCGACGAACCCCTACTTCCAGTTCGACGCTGTTGTGCCGGAAGCAGGTGAGTTCAAGTTCACTTGGTACGATGACGACGGCTCGGTCTACGAGACCTCGAAATCGATCGAAGTGAACTAAAGGCGACAAAAGGGAGGATCGCCTCGTGAAAAGGGTAGCCATAGCAGCCACCGCAATTGCGCTTATAGCCGGGCCGTCAACTGCCGGTCCGGACGACGACAACCTCGTCATCAATGACGAAACGACCATGGTCACCGAAACGGCGGCCCCGGCACATATGGAAAACGTCGACACGATTTATTCGGGTTGGCGGTTCCGGACGGACGAAACACAAGCACTGCAGCTTGATGATTTCGACAATCCGGCCATGATCTTTGTCGATCAGGCGATGGACCTGTTCAACACGGTGGATGGGACCGAAGGCAAGTCGTGCTCGTCGTGCCATGAAAGTGTCGAGGACTTCGCCGGTCTGCACGCATCGATGCCCAAAGTCATTGATGGCAAGCTGACGGTCATGGAAGACCTGATCAACAACCACCGCGCCAAGGTCATGGGCGCCGAGCCGTGGAAATGGTCGGGTCCGGAGATGCAGTCGATGGTCGCTCTGATCGGGCTTCAGTCGCGTGGCATGCCGATGAACGTGACGATTGACGGCGAGGCCGCTCCCTACTGGGAGCAGGGCAAAGAGATGTACTATACGCGGTATGGTCAGCTTGAGTTGTCTTGTGCGAATTGCCACGAAGAGAACTACGGCAATATGATTCGCGCGGACCATCTGAGCCAGGGCCAGATCAACGGCTTCCCGACCTATCGTCTCAAGCAGGCCCGGCTGATCTCGCGTCACAACCGTTTCCGTGGCTGTATTCGCGACACGCGGGCCGAGACGTTCTCAGAAGGATCGGATGAGTTCCGCGCTCTGGAACTTTACGTCGCCTCGCGTTCGAACGGTCTGTCGATCGAGACACCGGCGGTTCGCCAGTAAAAACGGCCCGCGGCTTGAAAATGCCGCGGGCTTTTTCTTTTACATCGCATTCACAAATGCGAATATAATAGGGTTAAGTGCCATGATTTCGCGCCGCGATTTTCTTCAGGTGGGAATGGCTGCCTCGGCCATTGTCGGAGGTTCTGGCTTCGGCAATTGGGCGCGGCTCGCGGCGCAGCAGAGCCTGACGCAGGATCAACTTCTGCAGTTCGACACCTTCGGGAATGTGTCGTTGATCCACGTTACCGACATCCATGCTCAGATGAAGCCGATCTATTTCCGCGAACCATCGGTAAACCTGGGCGTAGGCGAGAACCTCGGCGCAGTGCCTCACATCACGGGTGCCGATTTCCGAAAGCTTTACGGGATCGCGGACGGCTCGCCTTCGCACTACGCACTGTCTTCTGGCGATTTCGCGGCGCTCGCCGACATGTATGGGCGCGTTGGTGGCCTTGACCGTGTTTCGACCGTGATCAACGCCATCCGCGCCGACCGCCCCGATGCGCTTCTCCTTGACGGCGGTGACACATGGCACGGCTCCTACACCTGTTATCACACCGAAGGGCAGGACATGGTCAACGTGATGAATGCGTTGAAGCCGGATGCGATGACCTTCCACTGGGAATTCACGCTGGGCTCCGAGCGGGTGACTGAATTGGTCGAAGGCCTTCCCTTCGCCGCGCTGGGTCAGAACATCTTCGACTTGGAATGGGACGAACCGCTTCCCGATCTCTTCCCGCCCTACACGTTCTTCGAGCGCGGCGGGGCCAAGGTCGCCGTGATCGGCCAGGCGTTTCCTTACATGCCCATCGCCAACCCGCGCTGGATGTTCCCCGAATTCAGCTTCGGCATCCGGGACGAAAACATGGCCGCGATGGTGCAGGAAGTGCGCGATCAGGGTGCCGATTGCGTGGTCGTCCTCAGCCACAACGGGTTCGACGTCGACAAGAAGATGGCGGGCATCGTGCCGGGCATCGACGTGATCCTGTCGGGCCACACCCATGATGCGCTGCCCGAACCGGTTCAGGTGGGACAGACCATCATCGTCCCCTCGGGATCGAACGGCAAATTCGTCAGCCGCATCGATCTTGATGTGCGGGATGGCAAGATGATGGGCTACAAGCACAAGCTGATCCCGATCTTCTCCGACGTCATCGCGCCGGACCCGGCGATCACGAAGGTCATCGATGCCGAGCGCGCGCCCTATATCGACGCGATGTCGGAAGTTATCGGCACCAGCGACACGACGCTCTATCGCCGTGGCAACTTCAATGGCACATGGGACGATCTGATCTGCGACGCGCTTCTCTCTGAACGCGATGCCGAAATTGCGCTCAGCCCGGGCGTGCGCTGGGGCCCGTCGATAATTCCAGGCCAGGATATCACGCGTGAGGACATCTGGAACGTCACCTCCATGACCTATGGCGAGGCTTATCGCACCGAGATGACAGGTGAGTTCCTCAAGGTCGTCCTCGAAGACGTGGCCGACAATATCTTCAATCCGGATCCCTTCTTCCAGCAGGGCGGAGACATGGTGCGCACCGGCGGGCTTGGTTACCGTATCGAAGTGAACAAGCCCCAGGGTGAGCGGATTTCCAACATGACGTTGTTGTCGACTGGCGAGCCCATCGACCCCGCGCGATCTTACATTGTTGCGGGCTGGGCAAGCGTGAACGAAGGCACCGAAGGCCCGCAAATCTGGGATGTGGTCGAAAGCCATATAAGCAAGCTTGGAACTGTAACGCTGGAGCCAAACAACAGCGTGGAGGTCGTGGTCTAACCACGATTCCTGCGCAGAAATCGTGGCACAAAGAGCGCATTTTGTGCCATCTGAATGGAGAATGACATGAGCAAAACGACACGCCGTGGACTTCTGAAAGGCGGGGCCGCCATGGCGGCAGGGCTAACAGCCGGCAAGGCCAGCGCCAGCAGCCCCGATCCCCTGATCACCGAGTTGCAGGACTGGGCCAGCTACACCGGTGCGGGCGTCGATGAAACGCCCTATGGCATGCCGATCAGCTTCGAAAGCCACGTGGTGCGCCGCAATGTTGAATGGCTGACCGCCTCGCCCATCTCGTCGATCAACTTCACGCCGATCCACGCCCTCGATGGGACGATCACGCCGCAGGGCTGCGCTTTCGAGCGGCACCATTCGGGCGCGATTGAGCTTCGCAAGGAAGACTACCGGCTGATGATCAACGGCTTGGTCGATACGCCACTCGTCTTCACCTACGACGATCTCGAACGCTTCCCGCGCGAGAACCACGTTTATTTCTGCGAATGCGCGGCGAATACCGGCATGGAATGGGCGGGCGCGCAGCTCAACGGCGTGCAGTTCACCCACGGCATGATCCACAACATGGAGTATACCGGCGTGCCGCTTCGCACGCTGCTGCAAGAAGCAGGTGCCGATATCTCGCCTGACAAATGGGTTTATGTCGAGGGGGCCGATGCCTCGTCGAACGGCCGCTCCATCCCGATGGAAAAGGCGCTGGACGATGTGCTCGTCGCATTCAAGGCAAATGGCGAGGCGCTGCGAATGGAGCATGGCTATCCGGTCCGCCTGGTGGTGCCGGGTTGGGAAGGCAACATGTGGGTCAAGTGGCTGCGCCGGGTCGAGATTGTCGACCGCGCCGTCGAAAGCCGCGAGGAAACTTCGAAATACACAGACGTCTACGCCGACGGCACCGCGCGCAAGTGGACCTGGGTCATGGATGCGAAAAGCGTCATCACCTCGCCCAGCCCGCAGATGCCGATCAAGCACGGGCCGGGACCCATGGTCATCTCGGGCCTTGCCTGGTCCGGCCACGGCAAGATCACGCGCGTCGATGTCTCGAAGAACGGCGGGATCACGTGGGAAACCGCGCGCCTTGGCAAGCAGGGCGACACCAAGGCCCTGACCCGGTTCTATCTGGACACCGTATGGGACGGAAAGCCGATGCTCCTCCAGGCCCGCGCCATGGACGAGACCGGCTATGTGCAGCCGACCAAGGATCAACTCCGCGAAGAGCGCGGCGAAAACGCCGTCTATCACAACAACTGTATCCAAACCTGGTACGTCAACGCCGAAGGGGTCGCCGAGAATGTCGAAGTCTCTTAATCTCTTTCTTCCGGCCGCCGGTGGGGCCGCTTTGATGCTGGGCGTGGCCTATGGCATCGCCACCAACATGTACGCAGGCGACAAGGTCGACGTCATGGAGCGCCAGGTCGAGCGGGCGCAAGCTGCTGCGTCCGAAGCTGCCGCTGCAGCAGAAGCCGAAGCCGCCCGCGTGGCCGACATCGAAGCCAAGGCGGCCGAGATCCAGAACGAAGCGCGTCTTGCATTGGCATCGGCCGGTGCCGGGTCGGTGTCGCAACCGGCCCCGATGGCTGACGGGCGTTACGGCATCGGTCGCGCCGCACTGCCGGAAGAAATCGCCGCCTGGGACGTGGATGTTCTGCCCGATGGCCGTGGTCTGCCGGAAGGCTCCGGCAACGCCTTCGACGGCGAAGAGGTCTTCATCGAAAAATGTGGCTCGTGCCACGGTGACTTCGCCGAGGGTGTCGACAACTGGCCTGTGCTGGCAGGTGGTTTTGACACGCTGGCCGATGAAGACCCGGTCAAGACGGTCGGGTCCTATTGGCCCTATCTCTCCACCGTTTGGGACTATGTCCACCGCTCGATGCCGTTCGGCGAGGCGGGGACACTCACGGCGGACGAGACCTATGCCATCGTGGCCTACATTCTCTTCTCGAACGACGTGATCGACGACGAGTTCGAGCTCAGCCGCGAGACGTTCCTTGACGTTGAAATGCACAATGCCGAGGGCTTCGTCCTCGATGATCGCGAGGCGCTGGAGTATAGCCAGTGGCGCGGCGAGCCTTGCATGGAAAACTGCAAGGACGAGGTTCAGATCACCATGCGATCGGTCTTCCTTGTCGAGACACCGCCCGAAGGCGGCTCGGACTCGGTGATGAACCCTGCGACGCTGGACGGTCTGCCGCCCTTCACCGCCGATGGTCCGGCCTTTGTCCCCGAGCCGACGGAAAAGCCGGTCGAGGCAGCTGCTGCCACGCAGGACGTGGAAGAACCGGCGGCCGAGGACGGCGATGCCGCGCTTCTCAAGGCGGGTGCAAAGGCCTTCAAGAAGTGCCAGGCCTGCCACAAGATCGGCGACGGCGCCAAACACGGCACGGGTCCGCATCTGAATGCCGTCTTTGGCCGCACGATCGGCGGGATCGACGGGTTCAAGTACTCGACTGCGTTCAAGGCTGCAGGCGAAGAGGGCCGAGTCTGGGACGAAGAGAGCCTTGCCGAATTTCTTGCCAAGCCGAAGGAATACATCAAAGGTACGAAGATGTCCTTTGCCGGCTTCAAGAAGGAAGACGACATCGCCGCCGTGCTCGCCTATCTGAAGGCCAACGGCGAATGAGCAGTTTCGGTTCCTCCCTGTCGGTCGCCGTGCTTGGGCTCAGCCCCGGTGCGGCGGCTGCTTTTTTCAGGCAGACGGAGGGGGGCTGATGTCCGCCGGGAACCTCTTTTTGCCTGCATTGGGTGCCACGGGACTGGTGCTGAGTTGTGCGATCCTTTTGGCGACGGCTAACCGGGATCGTCAGGAACTCGCAACAGCGGAAGCCGCAATCGTGACGTCCGAAACGCGGATCGAGGACTTCAAGTCGCGCGTCGAAAGGTTGGAGGGCGAGCTTGAGGCAGCACGGGCCGAAGTCGCAGACTTGAGGGCGGCGGCGGAGGCTGGCGATGAGGCTCCTGCCGAAGGCGAAGAGGTCGCCGCGTTGCCAGAGACCGTCACACCAGTGACGCCAAGCACCCCGGGGCAGGGCAATGTCGAAAATGGAAAGAAGCTCTTTGCAGAGTGCAGCGGTTGCCACAAGATCGGCGCCGGCGCCGAGAATGGTATCGGCCCGCACTTGAATTTGCTTTTCGGGCGGAAGGCCGCGAGCGTGACGGATTTTCGGTATTCCGACAGTCTCATCCGGGCCGCATCGAACGGTCTGGAATGGCACGCCGATACCCTGTCGGACTACATCGAGGACCCGCGCACCTTCGCCAGCGGCACGCGGATGAGCTACGATGGCATGAAGGACGCCGCGGATCGCCGGGACCTTCTTGCTTTCCTGCGCACCTATTCGGACAATCCCGCAGATATCCCGGAGGCCGACCCAACAGCGGTCGGCACAGACCACACGGTCGATCCAGAGATTTTGACGCTGGTGGGTGATGCCGAGTACGGCGAATATCTTTCGTCGGAATGTACCACCTGCCACCAGGCGAGCGGGGGGGACGATGGCATTCCTTCTATCGTGCTCTGGCCAGAAGAAGACTTCGTCACGGCGATGCATGCGTATCGCGACAAGGTGCGTCCCAACCAGGTCATGCAATTGATCGCCGGGCGCTTGTCGAATGAAGAGATCGCGGCCCTTGCGGCCTATTTCAAAGACCTCGAGGAATAATCATTATCGGGACCCATCAGGGAGGATCACATGGGACTGAACAGAAGAACTTTTATCGGAAGCGCGGTGGCCGCCACAACACTTTCCGCGCCGATGGTGCGGGCCGCCGGTCACGGCAAGCCGCGCGTCGTCGTCGTTGGTGGTGGCGCAGGCGGTGCAACCGCTGCGCGCTATATCGCAAAGGACAGCGAGGGGGCCATCGACGTCACGCTCATCGAGCCGACGCGCACCTATTACACATGCTTCTTCTCGAACCTCTATATCGGCGGTTTCAAGACCATCGACGACATCGGCCACAGCTACGGCACGCTTGCCAGCGAATACGGCATCAACGTGGTGCATGACTGGGCCATCGGTGTGGATCGCGACGCCAAGACGGTGACACTCGCCGGCGGCGCGACGGTTGGCTACGACAAGCTGATCCTGTCGCCCGGCATCGACTTCGTCGATGGGGCGGTGCCTGGTTGGGACTTGAACGCTCAGAACGCGATGCCGCATGCCTATAAGGCCGGGTCGCAGTCTGAGCTCTTGAAGGCGCAACTCATGGCAATGCCCGAGGGCGGCACCTATTGCATGGTCGCTCCGCCGAACCCGTTCCGCTGCCCGCCAGGGCCGTACGAGCGGGTCTCGATGGTGGCGCACTACCTCAAGGCCAACAATCCGACCGCCAAGATCCTGATCGCCGACCCGAAAGAGAAATTCTCGAAACAGGGTCTCTTCGAGGAAGGCTGGGCCAACCACTACGACGGTATGATCGAGCGCGTCGGTCCCGACTTCGGCGGCGCCAATGTCGAGGTTGATCCGGGTGCAATGACCGTCAGCATCGATGGCGAAGTGACAAACGTCGATGTCTGTAACGTTATTCCGGCCATGCAGGCGGGGCGGATCGCAGAGATCGCGGGCGTCACGGATGGAAACTGGGCCCCGGTCAACGCGGCCGACATGTCAACCAAGGCCGATCCAGATATCTATGTCCTGGGCGATGCGTCGCAGCAGGGCGACATGCCGAAATCGGGTTTCTCGGCCAACAGCCAGGCCAAGGTCTGCGCAAACGCGGTGCGCGGTGCGCTGACCGGCAGTCGCGTCTTCCCGGCCAAGTTCTCGAACACATGCTGGTCGCTGATCGAGACCAATGACGGCGTGAAGGTCGGCGCGACGTACGAAGCGACGGAAGAAAAGATCGCCAAGGTCGATGGCTTTATCAGCGCGACGGGCGAGACGGCCGAGGTCCGCAAGAAGACCTATGAAGAGTCGGAAGGCTGGTACACCGGCATCACGTCGGACATGTTCGGCTAGGTACAACGCCGGAAGAATTGAAGCGCGCGCCTGATCTGCATCAAGGCGCGCGCTTTTCGTTTTGTGCAAGCTGAAAACGGAAGGAGACTCAATATGATACGCTTTGCTGTTTTCACGTTTCTGCTGGCATTTCCATTGTCGGCATCCGCAGGTGATACGCGCACGGTTGCATTCGATGGCAGCTTCGAAGATGCGACTTTCGCCGTCGAGACCGCCATCGTCGGCGAAGGGTTGGTGATCGACTACGTCAGCCATGTCGGTGATATGCTGAACCGAACCGGTACCGATGTCGGCAGCGATACGATGTTGTTCAAGGCCGCAGATATCTTCGTGTTCTGTTCGGCTGTCGTCAGTCGCGAAGTGATGGAGGACGATCCCATGAACATCGCCCATTGTCCGTATGGGATCTTTGTGGCCGAGACCTCGGACGGCGTGATGATTGGGCGGCGCGACTATCCGGATGGTCCGATGGAGAAAGTCGAAGCCCTGTTGGACGGGATCATCGACGAGGCCACAACCGAATAATTTCGCCGCCTTTCGGCGGCGATCCAGTGGGGGCTTTGCCCCCACACCCCAGGATATTTTCACCAGAAAGAAAGAGAGTTGCGCCAGATCAAAGTTCTGGGCCTTTGCAACGCGTAGCTCGTAGCCGTGATGATTGAATTCTGGCTTGAATATCTGGGCGATGGCGGCGCGCTGATGCTGGCAGGTGGCCTCGTCGGTTTGATTTTCGGTGCCGCCGCCCAGCACTCCCGGTTCTGTCTGCGCGCTGCGACGGTGGAAGTGGCCGGTGGCTATTTTGGGCCGCGGCTTGCCGTCTGGCTACTTGCCTTTTGTTCCGCAGTCGTTTCCGTTCAGGGCGCCATTCTTCTGGGGTGGCTCGATGTAAGCGAGGCGCGGCAACTCGCGGCGACGGGCAGCCTGTCGGGCGCGCTGATCGGTGGCGCTCTCTTCGGGGTGGGCATGGTGCTGGCGCGAGGATGCGCAAGCCGCCTTTTGGTTCTATCAGCCACCGGCAACCTCCGCGCGTTGGTCACGGGGCTGGTGCTGACCCTTGTGGCACAGGCGTCGCTTCGAGGGGTGTTGGCGCCAGCACGCGAGGCGCTTGCAGCCCTTTGGACCGTGCCGGGAGGGGACGCGCGCGACTTCCTTGCCGTTCTCGGCCTCGGTCAAGTCACCGCCGCCTGGCTGGCCTTGGCAGGGGTGGTCTTGGCCGTGGTCTTCGCCGTGCTTCGCCACGTCCCGATGACGCGCTTGATTGCGGCGCTTTCAGTCGGTGTGGCGGTCGCCCTTGGGTGGTTCCTGACATACGTTATCGCACAATCGTCTTTCGATGCCGTGCCCATCGCATCCGTGACCTTCACCGGGCCCTCGACCGACACCTTGATGGGCCTGGTCAATGCGCCCGGATTGCCAGCGAGTTTCGGCGTCGGGCTTGTGCCGGGCGTTGTCCTTGGGGCGGCGCTTATGGCGGTGCTGACGGGAGAATTCGCAATCGAACGGTTTGGCCCTGAACTGCCGATGGAGCGCTATCTCATCGGGGCCTGCCTGATGGGGTTCGGTGCCATGTTGGCGGGCGGCTGCGCAGTCGGCGCGGGTCTGTCAGGCGGATCGGTCATGTCGCTCACCGCATTACTTGCAGTATTCGCGATGTGGCTTGGCGCAACCGTCACCCAGTGGAGCCTTTCACTCGGCCCGGATCAGGCAGTGGCAGGCACACCCTGACCTTCGCGAGACAGTGCCGATGCCAGCTTGGCGCCAGAGATGATCGCGGCCAGTGCCAGAAGGGCGGCAATGCTGCCGGTTGCGCTCCCCGACAGCCCGGCACCAACGGTGCAGCCACCGGCCAGAACGCCGCCAACGCCCATCAAGATAGCGCCGCTTACATAACGGAGCGTCTCAAGCGGCGATGTGAAACTCTGAAGCTGCAACTCTCGGCGCGCGGTGGCGCTCAGAAAGCTGCCGCCAAGGACACCAACGACGAAACCAACGCCGAATCCGGCTGGGATTGCAGAGGACGCAATGACCCAAAAGAGGCTGTCGCTCCACGGCAGGGTAAAGGCGATCGATTGGATCGGAAGCGGATCGAAATCGTCGAATAGAAGTGTGCTGGTCGCCATCCAGCCGCCAACGGCTGTCAGGCCGACGATCGCTCCAAGAATGACATTTGTTGCGCCGGGGCGCGCGCGCAGGATGAAGACCGCTGCCAGCACAATCGCCGCGGCGGCGAGTGCCGGGGCGCCGAACGGCAGATCCGACAGAGAACCGTATGGCACATCGGCTGTGATGCTGCCGATCCCGGTGCGAATGGGCGCAAACACACCCTTCAAGGTCGCGTGGGCCGCAACGGCAAAGACCAGAAGGACGGTCAGTGCGCGCAGGTTGCCCGATCCGGTCAGAACGGTCAGGCGCGAAACACAGCCGCGTGTCAGCACCATGCCGGCCCCGAAGGCAAGCCCGCCGATCAGGATGCCTGCGATGGGGAGTGTGGAGGAAAGGAAGCGGTGATCTTCCACGGCGACAAACCCAGAAGCTTGTGCGATGGCAAGTCCAACCACAGCCGCGGCGAAGCCGGTCACCCAGACGGCGGCGGCACTGTTGCGCTCGGCCATATCCCCGGCCACGGCCCGACGCAGGCAGAACCGCGATATCTGTGCCGCGACACCGAATACAAGACCCAATAGCAATCCGGCAAAGATATGCAATGTGCTGGCCTCGAAGCCCAAATCCAGTATTTCCAGCAGCATGACAGCCGTCCCATTCACATATTCAGATCGGGACATGCGTTTCGTATGTGGCAGAGTCAAGCGAGTGGATCGGGTCGTTTGTTCTGCAAATACGCCCTTGCCAGAAGGAAATTCTGGTCATGGTATTCTGTCGGGAGGATGTTCGCGCCGCACCCATCGCACAGGGTCGGCGTCCCTTTCTGCGGTTCAGCCGTTCTTGCATGTATTCATGCCCAAGACCCGGTAGATCGGGCAGAAATTCAGCAAGGCCGTGCCAACAAGGATAAGGCCGAGC
>JAAUYH010093620.1_pt1 | contig 15663 bp, 8 predicted proteins | sample 7278061 | NCBI WGS metagenome assembly JAAUYH01 (sample SAMN14350203, study PRJNA611818) | marine sediment metagenome | isolation source: surface marine sediment (0.6m) | place: French Polynesia: Moorea | collected 2018-08
AGTAAATTACGTTTGCGTGATTCAAATAGGATTGCTCGAATTTCTATCAAGCATGAACCGGCAACACATGATCTATACTGACCGATACATATCCAATATCTAGAATAGTCCTTCTCGATCGTTACGATTATCTTCCTTAATTTTTTCTAGGACTTTGATTACAACTCTACCTCTTTAGCAATTCTTATCATATAAATAAGTGCCCGTGCTACATTGAAGTCTACCTCAGAAGATTTATTCCTCGATCCTAACTAGTTTGTTGGCTTTTCTTATCCATTTCGGCGCAGATTCAATTCGATGAAGGCATATTTCTAGGCACGAATCACTCGAGTGGATAATTATAGCCGAGCTCCATGTAACAAAACTGCGTAAACACCGGAAATATTTGACTTTCACTGGTATATTATCATTATAAAATGTGAAAAGCTCCATTTAATGCTCCAAGTTACGCTCAGATTCGATTTTCCAGGGTCAAATTTAGTCAGTGCAATCAGGGATTGAACTGTCTTTAATGTGTTGTGCAGAAACGTTTGCATTGTCTTTCATATATAACGTAAATTTGAAGGTATTTACAGAAAAGGAACAAGAATTTATCAAATTTCTTGAGACGAGAGGTACATTCTGAAACAGTACGCAGTAAATATTTTCCACAGGAAATTATTTCTACCTGTCACTCTTGTTTTCGTTATTGCTACAATTTTATAATCAAAAAATCGCAAAAGCTTTTAGATTACAAAGACTTCGACAATATAATTCTACTCCATATGCATTTATTTCTGTGATTGTTTGATCAAAAAGATTCTCCCCGGCTGCCATGGTATGAAATATGTTCTCTTAGATGAAAATCTACTTAAATTACACAAAAATCCAGCTCATGCAGTACATAAAGGAGCGAAGTGTATCCTGCAGACAAGATACAATTTTAAGTAGGAGGGAAAAAATGAACGTTGGAAGTTATATCTAAATGAAGGGCGAAAAAAGGAAATGATAAAAAGAACACTACGCTTTTTTGCGCTACCAATTTTATCAGAGAACCGTCATTCTTTTACGAAAAAAGCGGGCCAATTGTCAGAAGATGGTATGGCCTGCAAGAAAATTGACAGTTTTTATATACTTAAAATGGTAAAATGCTGAAAAATAGGATTGTGATTTGAAGTGGTTAACATATTAGATCAGAGGAACTACATATGACTTGGTCGTTATCTCATTCTCATTTCTGCTTTCAATAGTTGCACTATATCTCTGATGTTCGAGGTTCGTCGTTGAAAAATCCGCTCTTGTCTGTTTTTCGGAAAAATCTGCTTCTCGGCCGTAGCACATTGACAGGACTAAAGCAGCGTTATATTGTTTTGCCGAAGCGGAACTAAATAAAGCGAAAATTTTTAGACTATTAGTTTTGAAAGGGGAAAAGTAGATTTAAATTAGTGTATTGAACAATAAGACAGGGGGAATTTCAATTAAATTTAGTTCGATTGGAGTTGAACAACAAGCTAAATTCCTAGTAACACGGCGGAGCCCATAAGCTTGAAGGTATAATTAAATTCAAACTTCTCTGTAATTCTAGCGGTTGTAAAAATGAGGTAAGATTATTTCTCAATCAATTATGAAAGGCAGGAAAAAAAACTCGGGTCGAGCGTAGCACACAAATTCTGAATTCAGGTAACGCATATCACTGCAGCAGTTTTTCGTAAATGAATTTATAAACAAATTTGAAAAATGTGAGGCATGAAAAAAGTCCCGAAGGAGTGAAGTATTCCAGAAATTTTGGCACAATGCACCATGTTTTACGAGTTATAGAATAATGGTAATTCAATCCCAGGACGACTAAATTTGGTAAAAGTAGATGAATTTAAATCAGCCTATGCACTAAGTGCAATAAGGCGCATGGTAAGCTAACAAGAGTTGGAATAAAAATAATTTACTATGGAAAGTGTCACTTCCGGGCTAGAGTGACAAGTGGAAAGGCATAGCTGTGTTCGCTTGTTTTGTAGAGCGTCGCTTCTGTCCGACTAAGCAAAATAAAATATCATCTCAGAAGCGAGGTAGGGCTTGATGATCAAGCCCTACTCCGTAAGCCCTACTGTAATTATTCTGATTTCCGAGGCTCGTGATATGCGCACGCGCATTCGATTTATTTGATTAAATTCTACTGGGTGTTCCTCTGTCAGCTGGATTAATTTATTGGTAAATCATGGTACTGTATTACTGCGGTGGTATATTCCCAGACATGTGCAGTGGCGCGTGGCAGGTGAGCGTAGATGCAGAACGGAGGCACACAACAAATCAAAACCACAGCAGCAATGCGAAACGAGAATGAGCGCGGGGAGATACACCGGTTGGTGCCTACAGCGGAGGGGAGCTGCACTCGTCATCAGGGTACAGATACTGGGATAGAGCTAACGAGAGGAGGGCGGAGTCCAATCAAAGTGGGGATCGAGGCAACGCTGCATAGGTGGGAGCAGCAATGCGGAGTGCAGGAAGTGGGCGAGATAGAGATGCGGCACGGGCGTCCTACAAGAGTCACACCCCCATCCCAGGAAAAATGATTAAAGCAAGAAGAGGAGCACAGCAGGGGGATCAATAAAATCCAGCGCAAAGTGGCAGCGAGCATAAAATAAACGGCAATTAGTACAGGTGTATCGAGCAAGCGTTGGTAGTCGGCGAATCAGGGGCGATGAGTGGCAAGTGGCACGACGCTGGTTAACGGATGATATCGACGGTTGCACGCGGCGGTGCAACCGTTAGCGGGGGTAGCGCGTGGGATGCGCGCGTTGCGGCGGGGGCCAACAGCAGGCACGGGGGCTGTAAGAGGCGAGCGCGTTGCAGGGAGGTACAGTGAGTGTTGTCCGTACTGTACGCCGTAGTGCGACGCGCGGCCCCGGAGAAACGCGGCCCGCTGCGGCGGCGCTATTCAAGGCGGTGCGCGTGCCACCGTGCCCACTATGGCGCCGCTCGTGCTGCTGCTCCTGCTACTCGGCGCCGCGCGCGCCGTCGTCACCACCAACGTGCCCACGACCTGCGTTCCGGGCGACGGCGACGCGCACTTCCTCTACGCCAGCCGGCCCGCGCGCTGCCCCTGCCTCATGCGCCACCAGCTGCGCCGCGACGTCTACGACCCGCACGGCGCGCGCGTCGACTTCCTGCTGGTCCCGGCCGCCGCGTTCGACCAGTGGAAATCCCAGTACTTCCTGCCGACACCCGAGTACCTACACAACTACTCCACGCTCGGTGTGGCTGCGGGCGCCTCCGACGGCCGCTACGACGGCGGGCACGTGGAGGTGAACGTCGATGGCGACTTTGTGCTGGCGGTACGCGCGCGCTCGCAAATCATACCCGACTGCGACACCCAAATCTCGCTCGTGTTCGAACAGCGCCCCCCGCCCTGCCCGACGCAAATGGAGATGGAGCGCGCCGAGCATCGCGTGGTGGGCGGGCGTGCGGCCAGTGACGAGCTGGTGAAGGTGGCGGCGATCGTATCGTCTCGCCGCGGCGACTGCTCGGCCGCGGTCATCGCGCCGCAGTGGCTCATCACCGCTGCACACTGCAAGATCGTGCCGGGAGCCAAGGCGCAGGTGGGCGGGCACGACTCGGACGTGGGCGCCACGCACACCGTGGTCGAAGTGCGCACGCACCCACACTTCCACACGAACAAAACCAGCGGGCTGGCGTCGTCCGACATCGCTGTATTACGCATCACCCCGCCGCTCCCGCGCGACAGCGGGGTCTATCTGAACGGCGACGACAGGGTGGGGCGCTCGGGGTGGGCGCGCGCGGCGGGGTACGGGCGCATCGCGGAAGGTTGGGCGGGTCGGTCGGGGCAGCCGCGGCTGCTGCACAGCGTGGACCTACCGGTGACGACGACAGCGGAGTGCGTGACGGCGTTCGAAAAGGGGAAGGCGCCGATGGTGGCGGGGGACGTGGATGAGAAGCGGCACATCTGCGCGGGGTACGTGGACGCGCGGTGCCGGGGGGACACGTGCGGCGGGGACAGCGGGGGGCCGCTGGTGACGCGCACGGACGGCGGGCGACTGCTGCTGATCGGGGTGACGAGCGGGGGGCTGGGCTGCGCGCGCCCGGGGATCCCGGGCGTGTACGTGCGCGTGAGCACGTACGCGCGGTGGATCGTGAACGCGACCGACGGGAACGCGACGATATGGCCGGGCGAGCCGCGCGGCGGCGGCGGGCCGCCCACCGTGCCGCGCTGGGTCGTCATCGCCGTGAGCGTGACGCTGGGCGCGCTGCTGCTCGGCACCCTGCTCAGCTGGGTGTGGTGCTGCACCGCGCGCCACGGCGGCAGCGAGCAGACCGAGTTCGACGGCGTGGCCAAGGACGTCCCCGACGCCGCGCCCGCCCCCGAGATCACCGCCAGCGGACTGCTCAGACGCTGGCTACGCCGCCCTTCCTCCGCGACTACCAGTACCTCGTCGGCGACCGCGGCAGATGCCGACGGCCCCGGCGTGGAGGCATGACCCCGCGTGCGCTCCACAATGTGTGTGCACGACGCAAGATCCCCACACCACCGCCCTGGCACGACCCGGCACCACGCGCGCGAGTTACGGAACGAGCATGCGTGCATGACGAGACCACGTGGCTTACTGCAACCTAACTATTTTTGGCGATTCTGCCGTTTCTTTTCGGTTCCGCGGCCCACTCCATCCGCCTCACTAACTTGCCCCTGTACAGTACGTACGACTACTGTCTGTCTCGTCCCACGCAGGCGCTGGGCCTCGCGCCTCTTGTTCAACTTAATCAAGAGACTTGGCGCTGAATTTGTTGCTTACTCTCTACATTTCCAACATGCCCAATCCCGTTGATTCCACATCTGCCAGGAACCAACATTCTGTCCCAACAAGCTGCTGTATGGCAACATCATTAAACTGTATTCGGTCACTCCGTTTTACTTCACTTCACCTCGTTCCTGAGCTCGAACGATTCCTCAAAATATCCACTGTGTACGTACAGTACCAGAATCTCGGCTTTTCCGACTATTCTGCGCCGCTTGTCGCTTGTGCCACTCTACAGTGCTACGACCATATCCTCATCCTTTCGTTTGAATGCCAACTGTTTATGTAACCTTTCGTCTCGCTTCTGCCCTCGCCCATCAAACCGCCTCGGCCTCTTTCATCCCCTCCAACCATGGTGCCCACCAGCCCCTGCCCCCGCCCAACCCCTCCACCACTCGTGCACAGTCCCGTAACCTATGCATGTCCTTCTCCCCAACCCGTCCCAACTTCCGTACCGCCCTGACCACTGCGCCAAAACTGCCAGCCACACACTGCGCGTGACAGCTGAGGTCATAATCCCTGGGCAGTCTTCTCGCCACTTCCTTCAGCGCATCCACTCGGTTCATTAGGTGCGGCATCCTCATCTCCACCTCATCTGTAATCTGCGGCACCATACACGACGCAAACGAATGCATGCGACACAACTGAATCGCCACCTGCCCCGCCGGGAACCTTCCCACTATTTCCGCTATCAATCTCACCGCCTTATCCCTCACTGTCGCGTCGATGCCAATCGAACTCCCACCCAGAATTAGTAAATAATCGTACAGTCGGCGCTTCCTCGCCACCACGTGGTCTTCTCGACCCCACAAACCTTGCTCTATCACATCGAGTGCAAGATGACGTAGGGCCACCGGGTCAACGCCAACCTCCGTGCCTTTCATCAAGTACACCACACCCGCGCAATCGTTCACATCCCATATGGGGATGCGCAATATATACCGCATCACTCCGACATACGCCTTGTGTGACGGTCGCACCAATATCTTGAGCACATGCCACAACCAGCTCGAGAACAGTGGTAATACTTGTTTCAACGGCTCATTGATAGAGTCCTTCAGCACACCAAGTACCAATGCCAATGGCCGTCGGTTTACATACAACGCCGCAGCAGATTCCTTCGCGTTTCCATATTCCGGTCCAATCACTCTCGACAACGCGTCAAGTGCCGCATACGCCTGCACTCGTATCTGTTCGTCATCCGACGCAATCCCCGCAAACGCGACACGAAGGAGGCCACCATTCACCACCACGTTCAAGTCGAGCACAGTCGCTTCCTTCGTGTACGCCGCATATTCACACGCGAGTCGCAACGTCTTCAACACGAACACCGGTTCATACGGCATTGTTTCAACATCATCCAACGACGCCGGGAACACACTATCTGGTCGCGGCGCAGGTTGTTGCAACTGCCGCATGATGAAAGTAGCCGTAGCACGCAACCGCTCCGAGTTCAATATTGGCGCTACGTTCGCCGCAAGCGGCGAGAAAAGGCCTGCTCTCAGATTCGGCAATTGCCTTTGCCGCCGGAAATCATCTTTCTGCATGCATGACTTGATATGCTTCATCGATTGCAAAACCAATTGGTCGAACTTCGACCTCGATGCAAAGAACGTGAACGACGAAGTGCAGAACAATTGCTCCATATTGGTCAGTGCCGTTGCAGAACGCGCATCCATTCCAACCGCCTGCAATAACTTGGTGACCTTCGCAACAATCTCCACAAACACGCGCAACACATCTTCACATACCGCTCGAGTACTGCTCTCGATGCGGTTTTCGGCATTCCCAATCGATTTGAAACATGGAAGATTTTCACTGAATGTGTGAAGAACCAGTCTGCTCAGATTGAGTCCTATTTCCGGTACGCTTACCGCGGTACTAGCGCACTTCAACACAACACTGAGTTGTCGCAGTGCCATGATCTCCCGCTCAACAGGAATAGCGGTTCCAATTAGACTCATTTGCGGGGCAGCGGATTGCTTGAAGATAGCTGAAACAAACGCGCACAAGTTGTTCGCAAAGTTGTACTCCTCTGTCCCATGTTGCACATGAGTCGCCTGTAAATTCGCTGATTGCAATAACCACATGATGGTTTCAAGTGGACCTCGATGGATGCAATTCATAATGGTGGGATGCATCGAACCGATTTGCGACGCGATCAATTCGATAAGTTTGCGTGCTTTCTCTACCGAAGCATCAGACACAATCGTGCGTTTTGAGACCGTAGATAAGACACCACATGCGACCGACCACCAGGCAAGCGCGGACCCTACCTCGGAATCCGGCCCGTGCTCGAGCAAGATATCCAATGTGCTATCGAGGGATAAACGTGTTCCAATGCTTGCACCTAAGTCAAAACCTTTTTCCTGAACTTCTGTTCTCATCATTTCATCCTCCGTAACTTTCCAGGGATGTGCCAACGAAACTTTAGCCAACAATTCCTCGCTCAGCAGGCCTTCAGCTTCCTTCGCATTGGCAAGAAATGTCATGAGCTGCATGTATTCTGCAGGTTTCAACCAAACGGTTTCCTTTTCAATCAGGTCCTTCATAAAACGGGCGCAAGCCGGAATCATAGTCCGTACCTTGTCCAGGACTTGAGTAAATGGTTCGATACATGTCGACCCAAGCACTGACAATCGACTTCGCTGTTCATCATTCAACGCATCAATAGCAACTGAACAGGTTTCTCTTACTGCGGAATTCTCGTGGTTCAAAAACGCGACAAGAACTCGGAATACAAAACGAGTATATGAATCCTTCGCCTCCAAATCTACATCACTCTTTTCTGTACACAGTTTCAAAGCTTTGGTGACGAATCTCTTCACCACAGACCTCTCGATTTGCGGGGTCTTTCGAATCGCATCCAACATCGCATCTTCGAAAATCTCAACAATGTCGGCGCTATCGAGCCCTGAACGAAGCACAAACTTCAGCGTTTCGTTAAGGTACTTGCCATTTCTCAGGGAGATTCGCAAAAATACCGCACGTTCTTCGACACTCAACGAATCCGTCAACATTTCATTATCGGTACTATATTTTTGGCGCATGCGAAGAAGCCAGAGGTAAGACCGAAAGGCCTCGTCCGTTCCGTCCTCGCATGATGCTAATTTCGCTGCATGGTAATCAAAGAACGAGTTGTCCAGCTTCAGACCCAGTTCGAACTGGGCACAACATTCTGACCAAATCGAGTCAAGTTCAGAGGGGGAACACGCGCCCGAGTACAATTCCGCGAGAAAGCGACCAATCCCACATATTTCTCTCAGCGCCGGAAACGAGTTATTCGTCTGCAACTGTTCCAATACTTGTACGGCATTTATCAAGTCAGCCTCATACTTATTTGCCTTGACACTTTCTTGTGGCTGCTCGAGTTTTCTTTTCATAAATGATTCCATCGCGTCTCTTCCCAGTACTGTTTCCCACGCGACAAGCGCAGACAACACACGAGCCAGGTACTTATCGAATTGGGTTTCATCTTTCCTTTTGGCCAATCTTCGCACCGCCGCCGCAGCGAGGAGCGATACATCGCAACCCGCGTCATCGAAAAGCGAGAATGGCTGATGTCTGGCTTTCGAAATCATGCTTTCAAACTCCACCGCGCATTCCGCATCATCTATACAAACAAGCCACAGCTCGATTTCATTCTCACATTCGGCCGGGAAAAGCTCTGTTGCCATGAGGATATCTTTCGCCAACGGTCTGCAGGCGGGAATAGAGATGAGTTGCGCCAGGACCTTCTCTTTGAAAATCGTGTTAAGCGTTTCTTCCTTAGCGAATTCGAGGCTGCTTCGGATGGTAGGCTCAGCCATCGCGACGCTGTGGCCCGCCATCTGCACTGCGAAGTGCACGGGGTCGAGTTTCTCCGCGGCGATTTCCTTCGCCGCCACTTGCCGATAAATAGCGAACAAGGTATGGACCGATTGATCCCACTCATATTTGTTTCGAATGAACACCTTCTGAAACAACGCGAACGGGGGCAGGATGTCGACGGCGTCTTCGCTATCTTCCAAAATCGTGCCAAACCTCGCGAGAATCAGGGCGCCCACATATCTCACAAGTCGGTTGCTGTGGTTTAGGGTACGTTCAAAAAAGTTAGTAGTTCGGAACACATCCGACGGGCGTGTTAATTGTCTGGTGCAGGCCATGACCACCGCAGCGTTGGATAACCATGCCGTGGTCGCTTGCGGTTGACTGGGGAGAAATGGACCGTGTTGAAGTAGATGTCTGGCAAGATGAGGGCATTCGTGGACAGCTTCCGTCACGAGAGATAGCGCACCGCCAGAAGTCGCAACCCCCGTATCCGCCAATGCACGCGCCACCAAATAAGGTCTCGAAATACGGCGACTTCTCGCCACGGAGAATAGAACAGAGCGCGCAGTATCGCGAATTTCCTTGTGTCTCTTGTCATTCAACGATTTCAGTTTCGTCGGCACCTGGACCGCGGCGATGGCAGCAACTCGGTCGATAAAGGGCGGCTCGAATGCGGCACGAATCAGATACTCGTTCTTACAGGTCAGCACACGGCCACGCAGCAGCCGAACAAAGCCCAGCGCGCCCGTTAACGCGTCATTGCGTTCAAGAGCGACTCGACGCTCGGCCCGCTTTTGCGCGACATCTTTCTCCAGTTTCGGTCGTTTAGCCAGTCGCTCGTCGTCGTTCTTTTCTCTCGCTTCCTCACGCATGATTCCAATGACTACCCCACCCGCAGCGAGGAACATTGTCCTCGAGGAGGTCATCAGGATTCGCATCACATCACGGTCCCCGCACGAGAGCAGCGCATTGACCAGCCGCAGGAACGGTAATCTGCACACTCTGTTCTGCTTTTGCGTTAGCGCCTTCGCTTCCGCGGACAGGTCGAACCGTCGCGCCACTGCGGCGGCCAACACGGAACTCTTTCGCGACGTGACAACGAGGATGTTCAGCACGCGCTTCGCGAGGTACCGCGAGTTGTGCTTCAACACGTAAAGGAACGCACTGGCCTTGCCACGCACTATCATGCGGCGGACATCCGTTCGTAATGGCGAGGCGAGTGCGATGCACTCCAACGCGGCGGCGGTCATCGCGGGGGCCACGTCGGCGGCCCAGAGCGGGGAGAAGAGGTGGGGCATGCCGGGTGCGAGCTGCGCGTAGGCGTTGAGCACGCGGCCGGAGCTGGGCATTTTCAGCTGGTTCGCAAACTCGCGCAGCGCCTCGGTGGCGCGCTGCGCGGCGGCCTTGTTCTGCGCCAGGCGGGACGCACTGATTTGGCCATCGCCGGCGCCAGAGGATACGGCACGAATAAAATAGGCGATATCGAACTCGGTCGGCCTGAGGTCATCCATCGCGCAGGACCGAGACGAACAGTGAAGTTAGTGCGGTGATGCGTGTCGACGACGGACAATTCTCTCAGACATTGGGCGCGGTCCGCGGCTCAACTTATGATAACCCGATTTCCAATTTAGAGCTCACCGAAATCTCCACCACGTCTGACGATCACTCCCACGTCGGTGAAACATGCCCGCGTTCGTGCCACACGCGCCGGCGGCGCCGGCAGGAGCTCGCACCTGGCGCAATCGCTGCGCCATCAAGCGACGCCCCCGCATGTGCGCGAAGTCCGGCAGCGACGGCGCCGCGCAAATGCCCCCTGAAAGCGAATCACCACCCGAGCCCATCACGAAAGACTCGCCCGTGCTGCAGCCGCCCCCAGTTCGCGAGCTGGATTCCCCTGCCGACGAGGCGCAGGTCATGCAATCGAAAGCGCGGCTGCAGTCATCGGTGTTGACGGCGATGCGGGACTATTTCAGAGACGACGGGCGCGAGGCCGACGATTTTTGCAAGCGCCCCACCACGGACGACGGCACGCCGATGTTCCGCGTGTTGATTATCGGCAGCGGCGAACGCGAGCTCTCCCTCGCGAAAGCCTTGTATGAATGTGACGGCGTCATGGGGGTGTACTACACGCCCGAGGTGCCGAAAGTCTGCGACGTTCGATTCGCCGACTACGCCACGTCCACCGGCACCGCGGCCGACGACTCCGAGGGCTTCCTCCGGTTCGCGCGCTGGGCGCTTGTCGATGCCGTGTTCGTCGGCCCGGAGCGGGCCGGCGCGGTTCCGCCAGACGTCGAGGCGGAGCTTGCGAATGCGGCTATCACCGTATTTCCTCACGACGTCTCTGCCGCGGTGGCCGATGGCACGTTGGACCCCGCCGTTTGCCTGGCGCCGCTGGGCGAAGACCTACCCGGTGCGGATGGCATGATAGTAGGTTCGGATTACGACGATGACGTAGGGAGTGCTGCCGACGACTTGACTTCCCCAGAGGGCGTCGAAGACTCGAAAACAATTGAAGTGTCACATGAAAAATGAGTAGAATCGACGGACTTCTCTCTTGTCAGAATTTACTGCTGCTATTGCTACATCGCCGCAAAGAGTTAACAAGTTAGGATAGCCGGTGGTTCCCGTTAGGAGGCAACCACGCACTGTTACCGTCTGTAGCCGGGCTGAACAAACGGTCGCGATTTTTCCTGCTCTGGCTCCACCATATCGAAGCCCAATGACCTTGGTAGCATCATCGCCGAATTGCGCCCCTCGACTTCGTCCCTCTCCTCCGCCTCCTGCCTGCCAAAATTGGTCCTTACAGGTGCTTGCCGCACGGTCTGGCCTTCGGGCATCGACCTGTGTTTCGGTGCCATGACATGATGTCCGGCGAAGAGCTCGTCTTCAGTCACGGAGCGGCGTCTTGGCATCACTCCCCCTGTACCCACGGGCGAGCGATACTTGTCCGGCGCAGACGCTCTGTTCAGTGAGGGCCTGCCTTGCGGTGCGGAGCGGCGTTTCGGCGGGGCCGGAGTTGGCTCCTCAGAAAACCATCTTTCGTCCCCAGTAGGTTGCTCTTCCCGACCACCGGCAAGTTCAATAGATCGACGCATGTTCCGTATTTCGGGCGGCGCCGGTGGTAGTGGTGCGCCATCGCCAATTCGGGCTCGCCGCTCAGTTTCCGGGATTGACCGTCTTTTCTTTTTCTTCGAACTACCCGGCTTCTTGCTGTCTCCACTGCTTCCTCTCGATGGCAATACAGCTGATTCGAGAGGCGGCGGTGGCGGTATGAGTGTAGGAGGGCTCGGTGCAGGCTGTGTACTTCGGCCCAGAGGGTACGCTTGCCCAGATCGCAGGCTTCTTGGATTTTCGCCCAGAGGATATTCAGCAAGTTCCTCGTGTATCGTTCGACCCAAAATAGGGGGTCCATTCGTGCTGATTCCACCGTTACTCCGGCGTTGGGGCTGCTGATTCGTCGTGTAACCAGCGTCCGACTCGGGGGGCATGCCTGTGGGTTGGGTTTCAGTGGGCTGTTCCTGGCTTCGGCTTTTGCCATTACTGCTCAGTATGGTGTCATCCTGCAGCTCCCTGGGGATGACCACGGTTTCAGATTTTCGGCGTCTACCAAAGAACCCCCTTCTTTCCGGTAGTTTGATGGCCACCGGCGGGGGTTTCGTCGGCGTGCTGTCGGCCGAATCGCCCGGAGCTTCCTCTTGTCCGAGGGAGTAGCCCAGTTCCGTCCTCGGGCCGAGGATACTCAGGGTGAACTTGCCGGTGGCAATGTCGCTGACCGTGCGCTTCTCCCGCACTCTCAGCACGCACACGGAGCAGCTGCACGCCAAAATCGAGCACATGAGTGCCAGCGCAGCGAGTGAGCCAGGGATGACGAACTTGAGCCACTTAGCGACGAGTTCATCCTCCCCACTGAAGCCGTCATTGCTCTCGGGTTGAATGCCGTCGGTGCCGGTTCCGGCGGTGGGTGCATTGGCCGGGGTCCCGCTCTTCAAGTCGTCAGCCTCTACCTTGACGGCACGATCGGACACCCTGACGTCAGGCACCACGCGACGGATCCAGTCTAGATACGGGTGTACACGGGTATACACTGCAGGGTAGCCAAATCTCGCACAGCCTTTCCCAAAACTGACCAGGGCAACCTGCACGGGATTGCCCGCGGAGTCGTAGGCGAGCGCGGGCCCACCACTGTCGCCTTGGCATGAGTCGCAGTTCCCATCTTCGTAGCCAGCGCATAGTTGTATCCTGCCGTTCAGTGGGATGCCGGTGTTGATCATCCCGCTGCACAGATCCATGGGATACACAGGGAGGTCGACGGTCCGCAGCGGAGTTGGACGCGCACCCGAAAAGTTTTCGAATAACCGACCGTACCCCACCACGCGAATATATGTGAGATCATTGGGATATCCAGCGCGCGAGTTCAACGCCACGGGAATTACGTTCTTCATCGTAGGCCCAGCTAGTTGCACCACGGCGATATCGTTGGGGCCCGTGGATTGACCATTCGTATATGCTGGATGCGAAATCACGCGCACGATTCTTTGCGGCGAGCCCGTGAACCCGTCCACACCCGCCACATAGGCGACGTCGGTAGTGGTGACGCGGCAATGGGCGGCGGTGAGGACCCAAAGCGGGGCAATCAGGCTGCCACTACATACTAGCGAATCCCCACGCACGAAGGACACCGCCAACTGTTGTGTTCTGCGTTCCGCATCGGTGCCACCCACGATGCGATTGAGGACGGGCTGTTTGAGTCGGATGGGACACTGTCGCGGGACAGGCTCCATATACCACTTAACTGTATGGTCGCATTCCTTTTGACTCGCCTCATAGCGTAAGACGAGCGAGTACCGTTTCGCTTCGGCAATCTCGAAGCCTTGGCTTTCATACACAAAATTACCAGACTTTGCGCGACGAGTCGCCTGGACGCCCCTGATGGAGTAGCGCGGGATGAAGCGCAGCGGTTGGCCTCTGGGTCGGTTGGCCACTTGCTCGGCGGGGACGACGAGGAAGTCGAATTTTGGCAGCGGTTTCGAACTGGGGCGTGTCCGTATGACTTTGAAACGCACCAAACACGGACACTGCTCGCTCTCCGTCCTGCGAAACACGACGGGTTGATTGATTCGCGTCGTCGCGGGGAGGCATCGGCTCTCGGACTGCCCGGGGCTCTTGTCCTTCGCGTTGAACTCGCCGGCGAATCGGGGCGCGCCAACGGCGGCGTGCGCGGTTGCGAGGCCCCCTAGGACGAGCAAGGCGACAACGAGGGCGTGTGGCATGGCGGCGCGGGAAGCATTTCCTCGCACGTGTGCCGGGCGTGGGTGGCTAGTAGTAGGTGCGGCAGCGCGCGGCGGCAGATTGGCGGCGCCAGTCTCGTCGGTCGGAGGTGTAGGTTAATTAGCGCCCGAGCTGACTGTGAACAGTAACTTTGCGTCGGGGTGAGGGGTGCTCGTACTCACGAGTCGCAGGATTTGACCGTGTAGCGAGGATTTGGCCCACGTTGCAACCATATGAAACGGCATCATCGACATTGTCGACTGCTTGTAATACCCAACCGTCCTGTTCAATCTCACGCTGTAAGCCGCGCACCGCCCCTCCATTGGCTCGCTGGACGGATAAATCTCTATTTCCGGAAAACTACTGCCCATGCTTATTTGCGCAACGATCCCGTATTGTTTCCCTGTAATTCTCGCGCCGCTTGTTGTCTACTCGGCTCCCATTCATCGCCCGTAACCGCGTTAGCCGCCGCAATTGCATAATAACCTGCACCGCGATCGGTGCCCGAAAACCCTGCACCGCGGTTCTTGTCAAGGTCCATGTTGTTGACGCCGAATTTCGCGTTGACTTTCCTTCCGTGCCCATATTTTCTCCCGTCTATTTCTTCAACCTTTCTGCGCATGTGCGAACCGAATCCGTGGTGCGCTATGAGCAGCCACAGCCAAATGATCTTCGCCTACTGCGTAACCGATCAGGACGTCTCCTCGAATGTTGGTTAGGTTTCAACCGTATCCAAAACCTGAGCTAACACGCAATAACACTGTAGCCGTCATCTGCAGTCTCTGTATGAACATGCGTTCCGTCTTGATGAAACTGATTAGGTAGAAGTTTTTTGGACGAAAACCTCAGAACAAGCGAGCAGTATGAGTGATGATGTCAGGAAGTGAAGGACAGGAGTAGCGACTCGGTGGACAGAGTACGAATGGCAACTCAAACTTCTGTGCTGTGTTTCAGAGTCAGGCCCCAAGCACTGGCGAAATAGAAAACTGGAATGTGGTATGGAGCTAACTCTGCAAGTGACTGAATACAGTACTGTAGACGACGATGGCAGAGCTATTTCAATTGGTCATAACGATGTTTTTGTCCCCACTATCCCGGTACCATCTGAATTATGAGAATCATCGTTGACCTCAAAATCTTCTGAAAAATTGCAAGACTTGTGAAAATGTGGCTCGAGTTAAATCTCAGTGACGATTTAGCTGTAGGTACGGTGTAGGGATTAGGGAATGGGGAAAGAGCGATAGGCCACAGGGTATAGGATCAATGAAACGTGTTGCATTTGATGACATGTCCTGTAGTGAATTTACTCTGGCTTGCAATATCTTGTACTGTACTGCCTGTCACATATTACTGACTAAAAACAATCATAATCCTAACCAATAGTATTTTTCAATATTGTTCTGTACCGTAGATAGGCCTAACGACAAGTTTGAACGTTATTGGATAGAGGAAAATATCAAGCATCAAACATAATTAGTCAGCGCTGTACAAACACACCGTTCTTTTTGCCTGTTTGATTTGCATTTTAAATTTTCACTACAGTACTGTTTAAACTTCAAAGATGTCAGTCCAAAGTACTGCCAATGGTGCTGTAATTTGCTAGATCAAGATCATGTCCATCATGCACATTAATTTTCGCTGTGTAAATCAACCTGAGGAACATAGAATTAGAACAGCGAGTAAATGCAATTTACTCTTGTTCCAACGAATAAATCAATTAACTCAGTCGTTTTCCTAGCAATCTACCCATTGCTCTAGAAAAGTTTACAAGCGGCGAGAGTCTGAGAAGACAGTAGAAAAC
>JAAUYH010129091.1_pt1 | contig 15659 bp, 13 predicted proteins | sample 7278061 | NCBI WGS metagenome assembly JAAUYH01 (sample SAMN14350203, study PRJNA611818) | marine sediment metagenome | isolation source: surface marine sediment (0.6m) | place: French Polynesia: Moorea | collected 2018-08
AAAATCAATCTAGATAGTCGTTGTTTGACTTTAGAAATTACTGAAAGTGCGATCGTCGATAATGCCGAAACAGCCACCAAAATACTTGAAGCGTTAAAATCGCGTCAAATTAAATTGAGTATGGATGATTTTGGTACGGGATATTCTTCTTTGAGCTATCTGCACAATTTTCCTATCGATACTTTAAAAATAGATCGTTCTTTTATTGGTAGAGTCGACAATAAAGGTCAAAATATGGAAATCGTTCGTGCGATCGCTACTTTAGCCAATCATTTAGGAATGCGTACTGTTGCTGAGGGAGTAGAAACTGGCAAACAATTAGAACGAGTCAAAGCAATGGGATGTAATTTTGCTCAGGGTTATCTATTTTCTAAACCTTTAGAATCAAAATCTGCTGGAGTCTTTTTGGAAAAATTTACTAAGAAATCTCTATTTCTACCTCAGAAAAAGATTATCAGATCTCCTTTGCTCTACAGTTGAGAGCTAAAAAAATCCTCCCTAACGGTAAAGAGGATTTTTTGACAAAAATTTAATAATTATTTTTTAGTCAAAGATAAAGATTACTTGTTAATTTGACGAGCCATGTTGCGGAACATATCCATGCTACTATCATCGCGACGACGCTCTTCGGTAGTACGAGTGTCTGTTTTAGGGGCTTCAAAAGTTGCTTGTGGTTGAGGTGCAACGGGCTGAGTAGTTGCCTGTGGTTGAGGTGCAACGGGTTGAGTAGTTGCCTGTGGTTGAGGTGCAACGGGTTGAGCAGTTGCCTGTGGTTGAGGCGCAACGGGCTGAGTAGTTGCTTGTGGAGCGGAAGTTCCGTCAATTTTTATTGAAGCAACTTCGTTAATGTATTCTGTATTTTGATTGCTTTTAGTTTTTGGAAAAGTTCTTCTAATTTTTTTTGGCGTTCTCATGTAGTCGATGTTGCCAAAGCTTTTAGCATCGTCGGGACTGAGAAAAAAGCTTTCAGAAGACTCTTGCACTTCTTGAGTTGTACCTTCTTCATCTACGTATTTTGTTTTTGAACCAAATAAGCCAAAAAATCCTGCCATCTCAAGTTCCTCTGTTTAATCTTAATTTTTTATGTCTTAATGTTAAATGTTAGCAAAAAAACTTTTATTTATGAAAAAAAATCGAATTTTTTTGGTTGTTTTTCTCAGAAACGGCACAAAAATTAATAGTAATTTCAATTCTAATTTTCCCGACAAAATTAAACTCAAGACTAAAATAAGATTGTCTTAGTTTCGAGAGCAGCTAAATCTAATTGAGACAAACGAGAATAAGCTCGATCGATAAAACCTTTACCTCGCAAAAAACCCGTATTTGCACCAGGACAAATATATTCAAGATTCTCGCAGTCGAACCGCGACAGAAGAGCCGCAACACTTTGTAATTGTTTTGACCAGTGAAAAGTTTTTGCTACGCGCAGAGGGGCAATTGCTTCAGGAGACTCGGGCAATAAATGCCTTCCAGTAAACAAAACTCCCCCCAGTTCGCCCCAGTAAAGACAAGAAGATCCCGGAGAGTGGCCCGGACTCCAAAAACCGTAACTATTATTGTTTAAGGTAAAACTATCTGAAAATGGAGTCTTATTCACTTCAGGAATCAAGTAAGCTTCTTGTTCTTGAACGATAACTTCACAGCCTAAATCGGTTTGAATTTGACCAATTTGTTTACTAATACCACCGCGATGGGTCAGAAATAACCAGCGCGCACCTCCGACATCTTGAAGAAACTGCAATGCGATCGCATCCGTTGGCGGACAATCAACTAAAATATTTCCAGAGTTGCTCAGAATCAGATAAGATGTGCCCCCTAAAGTATCTCTATTTGGGGCAAAAGCAAAAACATTTTCTAGAATCGAACGAGGCTGTTTGGGTTTTTTTTGAGAATGAATCACCAAAGTTTCAGGCAAATTTCCTGTATATTTTAAGTCTAAATCGGGTCGCACTGTCAACTATTACTATACTATTTACCCAGGCTGAGTCGATCTCAATTGCTGTGTGTTGAAAGGGAACAGGCAATAGGCAATGGAGAGGGTGGGGGATTAAACTCAAAAGCGGGTTCGCCGAATCTCAAGCCTCTTCAGATAATATGTTAGGCGAACCAAGCAGCCTTTGGGCAACAGAAGAACTGTATTTATTTGTAAAAACTATATTCCTGTTGCCTTCAACTGGAGACTGAGAAAAGAATATCGAACTAAAAAGATTGAATCAATTGAAAATATTTAATTTGCAAGAGCGGCTTAAAATGAAATAATAACCAGGCTAAATTATCTTTTAAGTTGTTAAATTAATTGAAATTCTGGCAAGGTCATCGATAGATAAAGTTCTTAAAGTCAAGAATCGGTTTGATAAAAATGGAATTCTGGTTGCTTATAATATTACTGAGTTTAACAAGCTACTTGTTTTTTTTCTTACTCAAGCGCAATCTGAGTAAAATCACTCGCACGCCAATTTGGTTGCTATGGTCGATTTTAATGCTTCCGCCAGCAATCTGGGTAACTTGGGGATTGATTTATGGCAATGATAAACCAATGCCTCCAGCCTTAGCGATCGGGCCGTTTATTATTTGTCCGATCGTCTATTGGTGGCTGATCCAATCGCAAAAAATCGAACCAGAAGTAAAAGAAAAAGAAAAAGAAAAAGAGCGCGATCGCAGCCAGCTAGACTTAAGTAAAGCCAAGCAACCACCAGAAAATTCCCCCCCAAACATTGCCAAAGTAATTCCGATCGATACCGAAGAAGAGGCAACATTGCGAGATTGTTTCCCTTGGGGAACGTATTACTTACAGCGGATCGATTATCGACCTCAAGCGATTTTATGTTTGGGAAAACTAAGAACCGTTCCAGAAGAAGCCTATAACACGATTAAAAATAATGTCGAAAAAGCATTCGGCGATCGCTATTTAGTTCTCTTTCAAGAAAGTTTGCGCGGTCAGCCTTTCTTCGCTTTAGTCCCTAATGTTTGGGAGAAAAAGTCGCGCTCGGTTTCGGGTCGAGAAGAGCCTTTGACTCGGCCGATTTTAGCCCTTAGTTTGATGCTGGTCACTCTCTTGACTACGACCAATGCAGGTTGGGAATTTGCTGGCATTACACTCAAACAATTAGAGTCAAATCCGGCATTAATGTTACAAGGACTTTACTATAGTATTCCTTTAATGTTAATCTTCGCCTTTCATGAATTCAGCCATTATCTAACAGCGATTCGCTACAAAATTCGCGCCACTTTGCCCTATTTTATTCCCGTTCCTTTATTGTTAGGAACTTTCGGAGCTTTTACCCAAATGCGATCGCCCGTACCCAATCGCAAAGCCTTATTTGACGTGGCGATCGCCGGCCCTTATGGTGGTCTGATCGTGACTATTCCAATTTTTATCTGGGGTCTGGCTCAATCTACAGTGGTGGCGATCGACCCAGATAATACCAGCATCTTAAATTTTGATGCTTTAGATCCGAGATTTTCTTTGCTCTTATCTTTGCTGGCGAAAATAGCCTTGGGATCTCAATTAGAACCGGGAATGGCGATCGACCTTCATCCTGCTGCCCTCGCCGGTTATATTGGTTTAATTTTAGCCGCATTTAATTTAATGCCCGTCGGTCAACTCGATGGCGGCCATATAGTTCATGCTGTTTTCGGACAGCGCATGGCTTTAATTATCGGGCAAATAACTATTGTCTTAACCTTAATATTGGCAATAGTAAAACGAGATTTTGTTATTTGGGGTCTGTTCTTATTATTCATGCCGGCCGGACAACCAGCCTTAAACGACGTAACCGAACTGAACAATTGGCGGGATATGTTGGGTTTACTTTCTTTAGTAATTTTACTGATTATTTTGTTACCAATTCCCCCATCTCTAGCTGGGTTTCTCAATCTCTAAACTCTCAATGCGACTCGAAAACCGAAATTAACGTAACCTTCGTTAGCTAAAGCTCGAACTCGATTTGCACAACGACAAAATTTCGGTTGACTGCTCCAAGATCCGCCCCGCAAAACCCGATATTCTCCTCCTTCTAGTTCGAGGTCGCTCGACCATGCACTACCATCGTCAGGCGCGCCTTGATAGTTAGGATGCCACAAATCCTGACACCATTCATAGACTAGGCCGTGCATATCGTACAAACCAAAAGCGTTGGGGGGAAATTGACCGACAGGATTGGTTTTACCGCGATGTTTTCCTTCCGGTTCCGATGCGTAAGTAAATTTATCGTCGTAATTAGCTAAATTTCCCGTAATTGTCGGGCCGAAATAAAAAGGTGTTTGCGTTCCCGCACGAGCTGCATATTCCCACTCTGCTTCTGTGGCTAAAGTATAATTTCGTCCCGTTTCCCTTGACAATCGCTGACAAAATTCGATCGCATCTTGCCAAGAGATTCCTTCTACGGGTAAATCTTCTCCGACAAAGAAAGCCGGATTAATTTTTAAATCCCGATTGACTCGCCCTAATCGAGCAACTTCTCGCCATTGAGCTTGAGTTATGGGATATTTACTCAGATAAAAAGGCGATATTCTGACTCGGTGTGCGGGGGTTTCATCCCGATCGCTGCCTCGTTCTCGCAAAGAGCTGCCCATGGTGAAAACTCCCCCAGGAATGGCGATCGACTCGATAACGATTCCACCTCCTAAATGTTCGCTGAAGTAATAAGCTTGTTTTTGCTCGGCTTCAACTATTTTCCCTTGTTTGTTAATGGTAACTACTTCAAAATTAAAATTTGCTAAAGTATTTTTAGTTGGCGAAGCGGGCAGGCGATCGAAAAAAATCCCTTCACTCGTGCTTAAAATATTTTTTCCGACTACAGCTAATAGAGTTCCCGTTCCGGTTAAAGCTGCTAATTTAATTAGATTTCTGCGACTGAGGGCTGTGTTTGGTGCGAGCGATAAAAAATTGTTGAGTCCAGAAATAGTGAAATGTTTTTTATTGTATGAGTTATCTGTAAAGATATATTGGGAACTTGCTACTCGAGTAGCTTGGGGTAAAGCTCGCAGCGTCACAGCACTATCCCACCAAGTTCTTACATTATCGGGCCGTTTGTCTTTATCTAAATTTAGTGCTTCAGTGAGTAATTTTTCCCAAGGCTGATTTAATTTAATTGGTTGCCAAGAGTTGTCCGATATTCTTTCTAATGCGTTGGGTGGTTTTTTACCAGATAGCATTTCATAAATCATGACCCCTAGTTCGTATAAGTCGCTAGCGGGGCCGACTTCTTTAGCCGAAATAACTTCTAAAGGTGCGTAGTCGAGGGTAAATGCTTGAGTAGTTTTGGTACTTATACTGTGCTTTGAAGCACCAAAATCGATTAAGACAACTCTGCCATTTGGTGCAATTAAGACATTATCTGGTTTAATATCGAGGTGATAAATTGATGCTTCATGAGCTGTAGCTAAAGCACTGACGATTGGAGCGATAATTAATTCGATTTCTTCTGGTTGTAGCGATCGAGAAGGTTCTAAATCTAGTTTTTCTCTTAAAGAAGGGCCGTTAATTAATTCCATCACGAGATAGGCTGTTTTACCCTGCTCGAAATAATCATGCACCCTAACTATGTTGGGATGGCTTAATTTTGCTAAAGTTTTTGCCTCTCTTAAAAACCTTTGCTTTCCCCTAAGATAAGCATTTTTACCTGAGGCTAATACTGTTAAATTTCCGGTAGTAGCATCTCTGATCGCATATTCGTGAGGATAAAATTCCTTAATTGCAACTTGTTGTTCGATTTTTACGTGCATGGCTTGGTAAGTGATACCGAAACCACCCCGACCGAGCGGGTAATCGATATGATACTTATTATCAAGGATCGTACCGTTAGACAACACATCCCGCATTAGCGAAGGTAGGTGAACCTTACATCTGGGACAAGTAACGGTTGATAGGGGTAATTTGTCTAGATAGCAATTAAGACAGCGCACGGAGCAATTCCTAAATCTCGATTCTAAAGTCAATCTCAATATATACTAACGATCATTTTATAATTCGATTGATATTTCTGCATTTCTGGGGATCTCGATTCTTAGCGATCTGCAATTATTAATTTCAGGAGTAACTCGGTTGAGGTAATTATCCTTGTAGCGATCGCACCCGCAATCAGTCGAAATTTTTCGGTGTAGATCTTGCATTCTTCATTTAGTTTTGTTAAGATTTGCGTGTAATTACTTAAATAAGTAAAGCACCCAAGTAATATGAACGCTCAAACTCAAAATCATTTAGCTCAATCTCAACAAAATCCTCTAGCAGCAATCTTTTTTATCTGTGGTGCTTTGCACGTCTACACCGCAATTAAAACTAAGAAAAGAAATAACTTTGAGCTTCTAGAAATAGCTGCCAAAATGTTCGCTCCTCTATTGAAAAAAATCTTAGTCGGGATCTTATTTGGAACAGTTTTTGTAGAAGCGATCTTTCAGTAACATTAGTTTAACTGAGTCAGAGGTTTTCCAAATCAGACAAACAGTTGTGAAGAAAAAAAACAGAGAATAGATTGCAACTTGTTCGATAATCTCCTGAATTCGCCGTCGCTCCTCAATCTCGCTTTAGTAAGTCAAGTTAGTAAGTCAAGAAAGATTAAACGACGAAATTAAATCGATCGAACAAAATAAAGTTATTCTTGTATTGCTTGAAGTAAATTGAGGGAATGATTTCAAAAAATCTCTTTAATTAAAAGCGATCGAGATAATTTAGGAAAACAATAATGAAAATTTGTCATAATTGCGGAGCTTCAAACACCGATGCTGCTAAATTTTGCGTTGAATGTGGAGTTGCTTTAACAACCGATCGACCAACTTCACCAAATCGATCTAAATTCGATCGGACAGGAATACAACCAACCGTAATTCCCCCTAAAATCAAATCTCAACTCGATCGAGAGGAATTAACAGCAAATTCCAGCACTTCTGACAAGACTACAAAGGCGAGCGACCCCAACGCGATCGCAATAGTTCGCGGGAGATTGGAAAAACTTAAAGCAAAACGTCAAGCTGATATCATGTTTGTCTTAGACTGTACTGAAAGTATGGCCGGAGAAATTGAAGCGATTAAAGACAGTATCATTGATTTTACCGATAGTATCGAATCGCAAGGAGTCAGAGCTAGAGTTGGTTTAGTTGAGTTTCGCGATCGCCTCTGTGGAGAACAACAGCGCGTTTTAACCTTTAATGGTGAAGTATTTACAAACAATACCAAAGCTTTTCGTCGCGAAGTTGCAAAACTGAAAGCTGTTGGGGGTGGTGACTGGCCCGAGAGCAGTTTAGATGCAATTATGCTAGCTTTGCAACAACCATTTACGACCACAGGAAACAAAACAATTGTTTTAGTAACCGATGCACCCCCCCACATCCCCGATCGAGACACCCAAACCATTGAAGAAGTCATCAGAACGATTCGCGATCGCCAAATAGACCGAATTTATTTAGTGATGCGGACTCAAGATCCCGAATCTCAAGTATATTTAAAGCTCTTAGAAGCGACTAGAGGACTGGCTTTTGAATTAGGCAAAGGTAATGATTTCCGCGAGCGAGCTGAAGACTTTAAAAGAACTTTAATGGCTTTGGGTAAAACAATTTCTCAAGCAACTAGATAATTATTTTCGCCCACTATCATGCAAGTGGGTTTATTTAAAATAATAGTATCCTTTAATAAGATTAATCATAATATTCAGATTATACGCTTTCCAGGAACCGATATTAGTGTTAGCATACGAACGGAGAATGAGTGTCGGCAGGTTAGATTTGTCGTAAATATAGGCAGATTTTTCTGAGAAAGTATTAACGAAAATCTCTCCGAAACTTGGGATCTCTACACAATTACATTTGGAGAGAAATTAATGTCGATTTATATAGGTAATCTATCCTTTGATGTTACAGAGGAAGATTTAGAGGGCGTGTTTGCAGATTACGGAAGCGTGAAAAAAATCAGTCTCCCCCGCGATAGAGAAACAGGCAAAATGAGAGGTTTTGGCTTCGTAGAAATGGAAAACGAAGCAGACGAGGAAAAGGCGATCGCAGATCTAGATCGAGCCGAATGGATGGGACGAACTCTTAAAGTAAATAAAGCTAGACCCAGAGAAAAAAGAAGTTCTTTTAGTGGCGGCGGAAACAATCGCAAAAACGATTACTTTAAAAGTGATTTTTAATTAAATAGATGTCAAAAAGGGTCTGCAATCGGGATAAGTAATAATTTCGATCCCTTTTACTAGTTTTTTATTCTAATTTTAAGAACAATAATATCTTAAATCTATTATTTAAGAAAAAGATTATAAGTGAATCAATATTTCGCTACAGTAGCTCGAGGTTGGGAATCTCTCGCAGCGATAGAAATAGAGAATTTAGGCGGAAAATCGGTAAGTAACGGCTTTTGTGGGGTTAACTTCTGTGGCGATCGCCAATTACTTTATAAAACAAATTTACACGCGAGACTGCCATTTAGAATCTTATTAAAAATAGACGAATTTCCCTGTCAAGATGCCGACGATCTTTATCGGGGGATCGCAAAGATAGATTGGCAACTCTATTTGAGTCCCGATTACAGTTTAGCTGTTAATGCAACGGGTAAAAATAAATCTCTCAACCACACTCACTTTACCGCTTTACAAGTAAAAAATGCCATCGTAGATCGCCAGCGTGAAGAATTAGGAGATCGATCGCCGATCGATCCGAAAAACCCCGATGTATTAGTTAACGTACATATCGATCGCGATCGTTGTCTTGTCAGTCTCGATAGTTCTGGAAGTAGTTTGCATCGTCGCGGTTACCGTCGTGCCGTTGGTTCAGCACCTTTAAAAGAGTCTTTAGCCGCAGGTTTAATTAGTTTATCTGATTGGCAGCCAGATCTGCCCTTTTTCGACCCTCTTTGCGGTAGCGGAACTCTCCCGATTGAAGCTGGGTTGCAAGCTTTAAATATCGCTCCCGGGTTATTTCGGACTAACTTTGGTTTTGAAACTTGGCCGGACTTCGATCGCACTCTCTGGAACAATCTAGTCAAACAAGCAAGAAGCGATCGCCAAGATAGTTTGATGGCTGGTATTTCCGGGAGCGATCGCGATCGCGATGTTATCGAACAAGCTCGAGACAATGCTTTTATTTGCGGTTTAGAAAAACAGATTCAATTCCAGCAAAAGGATCTAGCTCGGATCGAAGCTCCGGCCGATGCGGGAGTTTTATTTTGTAACCCTCCTTATGGCGCGAGATTGGGGAGCGATCGCGACTTAGGTGAATTCTATCGGTTATTAGGAAAAGTCCTTAAAGAAAGATTTAAAGGTTGGACTGCTTTTGTTTTAAGCGGTAACAAACAACTTGCTAGTTCGATCGGTTTAAAATCTTCTCAAAGAATACCCTTTTACAACGGGAGTATTCCCTGTAAATTAATGAAGTACGAATTATATTAAACAAGCAACAATTACCATAGAAGGAGAAAGAAATATTAAGAAATATAAAATATGAAAAAAGCGATCGTCATCGGTGCGGGAATAGGAGGGTTAACAGCAGGAGCGTTACTCGCTCGCAGAGGATATGAAGTAAAAATATTTGACCAAGCGATCGTCCCGGGAGGATGCGCTTCTACTTTTAAAAGAAAAGGTTTCACTTTTGATGTTGGAGCGACTCAAGTCGCGGGTTTAGAAGAAGGTGGAATTCATAAAAGAATCTTCGATGAATTAGAAATAGAAGTACCTGCAGCTACCAACTGCGATCCTGCTTGTGCGGTGTTTTTGCCAGGAGAAAGCGAACCAATTAACGTCTGGCGAGATCCCCAAAAATGGGCCGCAGAGAGACAAAAACAATTTCCCGGTAGCGAACCATTTTGGCAACTATTAAATAAACTCTACGTTGCTTCCTGGAAATTTCAAGCCAAAGATCCCGTATTACCACCCCGCAACCTTTGGGACTTGTGGCAATTAGTATCTTCAATTAGATTAGATACTTTCATTACCTTTCCTTTTACCCTCATGACAGTTGGGGATGCGCTGCGCTTGTATGGTTTGTACGGCGATCGCCGACTGAAAACCTTTTTAGACATTCAATTAAAACTATATTCCCAAGTCAATGCAGACGAAACAGCATTATTATTTGCCGCAACAGCTCTAGCCGTATCCCAAGCACCGCGAGGACTGTATCATTTACAAGGCAGCATGCAAGTCTTGAGCGATCGCCTCGTAGCAGGTTTAGAAAAATATGGCGGTAAACTCTTGATGCGCCATACCGTAGAAAAAATTAATACCGAATCTGGTAAATTAAATTCGGTAACGATCCGCGATCGAAAAACTGACGCAGTTTGGCAAGAAACAGCCGACGAAATCATTGCTAACGTCACGGTACAGAATTTAATCGAATTACTCGATCGAGACGTTCTGCCTAATTATAGAAACAGAGTAGATAAACTGCCAGAAGCATCGGGAGCGTTTGTAATTTATTTAGGAGTCGATCGCGCCGCTATTCCAGATAAATGTCCGCCTCACATACAATTCCTCTAAAATTATGATTAAGAAATCGGTGAAAACAAATCCTTAAACGTATCCGTCAGCAAACCAGGAGATGGGAGAAGTCCAGAAGGAAAAGCAACTATAATTGCTTCTAGCTTTACCAATGTGGGGATGTGGTGGAAAGGAACTAAAGCCGAATACGAGCTACTCAAACAAAAATATACCGACGAAGCGATCGAACTATTGGCAAGATACTTTAAATTAACTCCAGAAACAATTATCCATCAAGAAACAGCAACCCCGCGAACTTTTGCCCGTTATACAGCTCGAGAAAAGGGTATAGTAGGGGGTATAGGTCAAAGAGTGGCTACATTTGGCCCTTTTGGTTTTGCTACTCGGACTCCGATTAAAAATCTTTGGTTAGTAGGAGATTCAGTTCATCCCGGGGAAGGGACTGCAGGAGTTAGCTATTGCGCTCTAACCGCAGTCCAACAAATTGAGGCTGACGCTTCAATTAATTAGTTCCTCGAGTTAACATAATCGGTAAACAAGCTAATTAATTTAGAGAGGAATAAACTTAATTTATGAATGCTGCTTCCTTAATCACTGAAAGTCTTGCTAATTTCTTACAAATTTACATGATTTTGCTATTTGTAAGAATTTTACTTTCATGGTTTCAAACTGCCGAATGGGCTAATCAAATTATGTCCTTCTTGAGTCCCATTACCGACCCTTATTTAAACATTTTCCGCTCTTTTATCCCCAGTCTTGGGGGAATAGATATTTCTCCTATTTTGGCAATCTTCCTTTTACAATTTGTTGCCAACTTATTAGCGGGTTTCTAATCGTCATAATAAAAAGGACGAACTCTACCCGCAAAGCCAGAGGCTTTAAATTGCTTCAATTTTAAGGGTGTCGGTTGATTAGCAGCAACGCTAATTCTAATTTCAAAATCACTGACACCTGGAGGCACTTCCTCAATCGTACCTACTCTACCGCGATTTTCATAAACTGAATTATTGTTAGCATCATAAATTCTGCCATATACATCGGCATCGACTACATTTTTACCGGAAGTATTATTGGCTTTACCTGTAATAATAAAACAATTAGCTGGAGTTAGTTCTCCGCTAGTCACGTTGCCTCTCGATAATTCTGCAGGACATTCGTGATAATCGAGATCTGTGAGTTTAATTTGAGTTAGTGCCAAAGCATCGGGACTTATCCACAACCCGATAACTGACAAAAGAAAACAAACAACAACAACAATTAAAGGGTTCGATCGCATAAAACTTGATAGCTAAAAACTTTATAATTTAGCTTAGCGCGAATTGTCCGCAGAATATAGTTATTCGCTCTATTAATTATAATGTTCGTTTGCAAGAGGCAAGAGGCAATAGGCAAGTAGGCAACAGGCAATAGGCAACAGGCAATAGGCAACAGGCAATAGGCAACAGGCAATAGGCAACAGGCAAAAAAAGCTTTGTAAATTACCTGGCAATTAACTACACTAAAACTTCTCGATACAGTTGCATGTCGCGATCGCAATAGTAACGATTATTATTATTTTCGCAAATACTTACCCCAATCCGGCGATCGATTCGACAATTTTCCTTACCCTCAGATTGCTGTTCTAATTATTAGTTTGAGTTTCACAATTCCCCCCTCATAACCAAGCAACTTTTTAAAGTTTCTGTTTGTTGTTTAACAAGATTTAGTTTGACAGGATTAACCTTTTAAATCGTTCCTGTTTTGTTTAAAAGCAAGTGCCTTTTTACGCATTTGAAATCATTAAATAAAAAAAATAATAATTTCTCAAGTAAAATACATAAAATTTAGCTATTGTGTTAATTTAAAATATCTTGCTAGCAGCCAAGCCAATCGCGTTACTTTTTACGATTCAATTGGGATTGATATTTTGTAAAAAAATAAATAATCAACTGCCATTTCTTGATATTTCAAAGGATTTAGCTATTTAAATCGCAAAAAACAGAAAATTATAAGTTAAAAAAAATTCTTAATAGATTCAGTTTTATAATTCTTAACTAAAACAAGAGAATATTCTCGAACGAGACAAAAGATTTAGTTGTCTGAGAGATTAAATAACCCTTAAAAACAAACAAAAAATAAATTCACTTCAATTCAAGATTTCCAGAAAAGTGGTACTGTATTTCTTACTACAAATAACAGCAAGTAAACCCGTTAAATACTCGCTTTAAATCGATGAATTGGAAAAGAATAAAAAGAAATTATTATGTCTTACTATTTGCGATCGTACTGGGTACGTCCGCGCTGCTTTTTCCTCAATCTACTCGAGCACAAATAGATCCAGAACCACCACCAGATCCCCAACCCTTACCCGATCGCAATTTACCACCTTTAGAATTGCCAAAAGATCCAGTTCCTCAGCCAGAAAAAAGACCTTTTGGCGATAATATAATTGTCAGAAAATTTAATATTGTTGGCAATACAGCATTCAGTACGACTAAATTACAAGAAATCGTTGCACCTTATCTCGATCGCCCGATTTCTTTTGCTGAGTTACTCGAGTCTGCATCTCAAATTACTCAATTATATATAGACGAGGGTTATATTACATCAGGTGCGTTTATTCCTCCCCAAGAAATTCGCAATGGTGCTGTTAAGATTCAAATCTTGGAAGGATCGGTTCAAGAAATTAATATTACAGGTTTAGATCGGCTCAATTCTGGTTATGTTCGCTCTCGAGTCAAAAAAGGAGCAAAAGTTCCCTTCAACCGCGATCGATTGTTACTAGCCTTGCAATTGTTGCAATTAGATCCTTTAATTGAAAATATTTCAGCCGAATTAGCAGCAGGATCTGCTCCTGGAATTAGCATTATTAATATTGACATCACAGAAGCAGATGCTTTTACATTGCAATTGACTTTAGACAATCAAAGATCGCCGTTTGTCGGCACTTTTCGGCGCAAATTCGATCTAGAACATCTCAACCTGATCGGTTTTGGCGATCGCTTTACGGTAGGTTATGTTAATACCGACGGTTCTAATTCTTTAGATAATCTCAGTTATACAATTCCCATTAATGCCAGCAACGGGATAATTTCCTTCGCTCACAGTCGCACCGCTAGCGATTTAATTAATTTAGACCCAGTTTTCGATATTTTAGATATTACAACAGATACCCTCGATTACGATTTGAGTTTGCGTCAACCGCTCTATCAGACTCCAAATCAAGAATTTAGCGTCGGTGGAACTGTTTCTTTATCTTTCGCTCAAAGTTTAGGCTTTATTAAAAACGAATCTTTTCCACCTTTTCCAATTACTGCAGAAGCAAACGAGCGAGGAGAAATTAGCATTTATACCTTACGTTTATTTCAAGAATATGTCAATCGCGATCGCAGACAAGTTTTTGCTGCTCTATCGGAATTTAATATCGGTTTGAATATTTTTGATGCGACTAGTAATGATGATAATTTAGCTGACAGTGAATTTTTATCTTGGCGAGGCCAAGGGCAATATTTACGCTTGCTCAATTCTAAACCTCCTTTTACTAAACTATTATTGCGAGGCAGTTTACAAGTTGCTAACGAGCTTTTATTACCTAGAGAACAGTTTAGTTTGGGTGGTGTCAATAGCGTGCGCGGTTATCGTCAAAATGCTTTATTTGGCGATAAAGGTTTGTTTCTTTCTGCTGAAGTTCGTCAGCCAATTTTATCTATTTCTAAGTGGGATTTAGATTTGGAAGTCGCACCTTTTATCGACTTTGGTAAAGTTTGGAACGATGCTGGCTCGAATCGGGAAATTCGTCGCGATAAATTATCTTCTGTCGGTGTCGGTTTGCTGTTAAATATCGGCGAAAAATTTGATGCTCGTCTCGATTGGGGCATTCCTTTGGACGATTTTGGTACTGAAAATAATTTACAAGAAAATGGCGTTTATTTTCAAATCCGATATCGACCGCTTTAAGTTATAGTTAATAACCAGGTAATTTACAAAAAAACCTCTCTTACCTTTGATTCTGGAGCTTTTTGCCTGTCTTGGTGAGCGTTCCGGGAGCGGTAGACAGCCTTGATAGTTAAGTTATCGTTTTCAACCAAGATTTATTGGTAAATGAAGGCTGTCTACCTTCCACCCCTTGCGCGTGAGCCTCGCGCGGGGTCTCACCGCTCTTGCCTTCTGCCTATTGCCTTTGATTCTGGAGCTTTTTGCCTCTTAAACTTATTTTCTTTCCAACTAGGCGATCGCAGGTTTGGTTCTTGTTTGCTGAATTACGAAACTGTTTTACAATTGGCTGGTACTTCTTTTTGACAGCAATGACCTCATACCAATTTTATTTAGAGTTGCTACATTTCGGAGACGAAGGGCAACAGGCAAAAGGCAATAGATTCGGAAAATCGATTTGTAGCATTATTTTAGGGAATTGACCTCAGAACAAAAACTAGAAGAACTCAAGAAACTCAACAATTATTTGCATACGAGCTAATTACCAAATTTTTGCAACCAAAATTAGAACGATTCTAGAAACTTAGATCTAATGACTAGGGGAAAATTAGAAGGAAAAATTGCTATAGTTACCGGTGGTGCTTCTGGGATTGGCAAAGCGATCGCCACTCGTTTTACTTTAGAAGGTGCAAAAGTTATTATTGCCGATATTCAAGAGGAAGCGGGAACAAGATTAGCTGAAAATCTCAAAGATAGTCTTTTTCTTAAAGTCGATGTCAGCGTACCCAGGGAAGTAGAAACAATGGTGAAAACCGTTGTCGACCGCTATTCCAAACTCGATATTATGGTCAATAATGCGGGAATAGGCGGAGAACAAGCACCTACCGTACTTTCAACTGTCGAAAACTGGCGCAAAGTTATTGCTGTTAATTTAGATGGGGTCTATTTTGGCATGAAATACGGTATTGCGGCAATGCTTTCTGGGGGAAATGGAGGAGTTGTTTTAAATATGGGTTCAATTGCCGGAATGGCAGCATTTGGAAATAATCCAGCCTACTCAGCATCAAAAGCAGGAGTAATCCAATTATCTAAAGCTGCGGCTATTGAATATGCTTCCGATCGCATTCGCGTTAATGCGATTTGTCCTACGGCGATCGATACTCCTATGTTGCAAAAATATATGACTAAAAGCAAGCAAGGCGATCTCTTTCGTAAAACAGTACAAAAAATAAATCCAATTCCGGGAATGCCTACTACAGAAGATGTGGCTAATGCGGCTCTTTTTTTGGCTAGCGATGAAGCTAAATTTATTACTGGTTTAGCTTTTCC
>JAAUYH010091362.1_pt1 | contig 15657 bp, 12 predicted proteins | sample 7278061 | NCBI WGS metagenome assembly JAAUYH01 (sample SAMN14350203, study PRJNA611818) | marine sediment metagenome | isolation source: surface marine sediment (0.6m) | place: French Polynesia: Moorea | collected 2018-08
GCGTTTCCTTTTCCAGGTGGTGGGTGAGATGTATGAAGTGGTAGACGTTGAAGTCAAGAACGAAAGTTATTTATGTGGATTTTATTGCAGCTGTTAAGTCAAAGCATTGTGGTGGTGTAGTGCTGCAACCCTTCTATAGTTGTGTGTGAGATTAGATTGATCTGATCTTTCTGGAACTAGAATATTCTTTGGTCTCAGTACAGCGCACTTACACTTGATACATGCATGAAAATCAATCACTGCTGATAACTTGGTACATTTAGTCGACGAGACTACAAGGAGTGGTTCATTATACAGCCACAATGAAACCTCAATAGTGTCCCGACCATTAGGTGCCAGTCTAACTGTGTTTCCCGGATGCACTTGTGACCGTTACGACACAGCGGACTGTAATACTTTTTATACAGTTGTTGACCAACTCCTTATTGTGTGGACCAAGTAATACTACCTCCGTTCCTAAAAGAATGTCCCACTCTTAATTACCGATAATTCGAAACTTTTTGTTTCCTATTTATTCAACAGTATTTGACAAGAACCTCGGCAGGTTCGAATTATTCCTAGTCAGCAATGCGGGTAGTACTCGCGATTCTAGCAACTCGTACTCCGTTAACAAACCTGTGATGACCAGTTAGACTGTCCAGCCCCTTCTCTGATGCGAACAACAGATGGTATATACGCAGCGTATCGAAAATCGAACAAAACTGCCTCCAATTATCTGCGTTACTTCGGAACTTTTGGTAAATGCACCACTTTGTACGAGTCGAAATGAAGTAAAACGCAACACTACGATGGTTCAGACTATCCACAGAAAAAGGAAGAAACGGCGTCGCTCTAAATCCATTTACCGACCTTACATATCTATCGCGCTTGTAATAAATTTATGTGCGCATGAATATCAGCGGTAATCAGGGATGTCGGCTTGGTTTGCACGACATTGGTGAGATTATATGGCAGTGGTGTTACTCCAAAATGACTTTGAGCGTAGCTGCTGTTGCGGTCTCTGTCTCTAAGCAGAAAACTTGTAATTGGTATGCGAACTTCCGTTGGGTTTGTGGTGCAACCGAAAGCACGTTGCCTATAACGTGCAGGACTAGCGCCAAGCTTATCTATATTGACGAATCGCAGTTTGCTGGATGGCGGAAATAGATACGGCAAGTTGCGTTATGGTGACTTTTTCGCCAAGGGCAAGCATCAAGCATGCCGAGTAATAGAAATAGAACTTCTTGAGGCCGTGCAAGTGAACTTGGACGATGAGGAAATTGATGACTTGAGGTCACTGACGCGGCCAAATAGCAATGGAAAAAATTCATTGGTCTTCGGGTCGTCGGCCTGTACAAAAGCAAAGGTTTCTGTACGCCGTAAGGTTCCTTACGAAGAGATAATTTGGGGTCGTGACGCTGTGCTACGCGATGATGAGCATGTGCACAACACCGTCAACCATTTACGACGGTTTATGAATCGAAATATCTGCGTACATTTTCAGGATATAGAGCGTCTCAGACTGTATGTTAAAGCGAAAATGAAGCGCTGAAGGTATGCACCACCTATACTTCAAGGCTACTTTGATGAACTTTCTTAGAGACGACTTAATTCAGACTCCGAACTATCTCTTAGTTCCTTTTTTGGCGAGACACGTGAGTTCAGTTTAATTTCATTTGGGATACACAGTTAGATCGGCACCGAGAATCTTATTCATCTGTTTTGATCATTGCTCTTCTTATATTGATTTCGTACCCTATTTTAGTGCCTGTATAGTAAGATATCGAAAAATTGTACTAGTCAACGTTGCTATAAATGTTCCAAATCATGAACTGAGTGTAACGGCTATCTCCCAAGGCCTGATTCTAACTGTCTTAGCATTCGGATGCACACCGAAGATTCCCCTTGGAAACAACCAGCACTTGCCCTTCAACCAAAAAGAATGATTCAAAGCAATGGATTCAGCAAGACAAGAAATGAAACGAATCGTCGCAGATGGACGCATCAGAATAGCTAAGACAACAGGTGTCGAGTCAGATGACTCTTTCAGTGTATCATGTGTAGATGAATTAATGATCTCCTGAGAAAAGTAAAAAAATAGAAAGCCCCGTATATGTCGTACAAGTATGACAACTATCAGACTGCCTACATAAGAATGGGTAACGTTGTTGAGCCATTCTCGATTACTGCTGTAAAACTGTACATTAGCGAAGATACTGAGTAGGAGGGCATCATATACAATGCACCTGAACGTTACCTACTAGAAGTCAACGCAAAAATTCGAAGTTTTCTGCCAATGATGGAACACATTACTCTGGTAGTATCGTATCAATCGATGATGATTCAAATAAGCTTCACATTCTTTATGGCGACGGGTATAAATAATTCATTGATTTCGGAAAAGATAATGGAGACTGATTGCTGAACAACCAAATTCTGATCAACCATTTTAGTTTTCGTTGCATGAACTCTGAAAATGTTATTGATCTACACCGTGCCAACCTCCGAATGCCTACATGGTCATCATAGTGGACGATCCAATGGAACTTCGATTTGTTGAATCTTCCCGAGCCGAAATACAAGGACCATTGATCACGGGTATGTTGTTGTTAACGAAAGTGATGTGCCCCCGGTGCGACAATTTTGAGATCTCGAGTTACTAATCCTATCAGGAATGACTCAGAAGGAATTGAAAAATTCAAGACTCGACGTGTCATACAAGGTCACTTGGATCCGGAAAAATGTTGGGTTGTGAACGATGCACCGAGTATACTTCGTTCTTCCACTAGGACTATTCTCTCACTGACAGTTACTTTAGGATTTAAAGTCTGATCTCGCGACGTGAAACATGATTTTATCCAATCGGAAGATACTCTAAATCGAGAGCTGTATGTTAAGCCATCTAAACGCCCTTATTTCATGGCTATGATCAATCAACCTATCGGCTTCTTATTAGCTCTCAAGCCACTTTATGGCCTATCGGAAAGTCCAGAATACTGGTAGAAAACATTCAAACATTACCATGTATCCGACTCGGGTAGGACTCAGGCGATTTTTGATCCTAGTCTCTTCAAGAAGAAAGCGTGTGAATTAGTCGGTCTGATCGGAATGCAACTGAATGAGAACTTAGGTACAAGATCTGAAGAGTTGGCCCATGAAGGAGAAATCAGATCTTCGAAATTCGATGTGCAGCCACGCGATCGGCTTTGCACATGTTGTTTGGCGGATCTCAAATTTCAGAAACTGAATCTGGTTTTTCGGTCTCCGAAAAATCGTATAGCATAACTCCAACCAGGATTTCTCCATTACATTTTCTCCTGATCCTTTTGCTCACCTTCGAGGCCAAATAGCATATGTGTCAATGTCTACTCGTTCCGATACATCAAATATCAAAGCAAAATTGGCACAAGTACCAGCTTCGAAAGCCACAGCTGATGAACTTTGCCTTCAAAACAGTGCTGTCAAAGTTATTCAGGATAATCCAAGAGTACCGTTTACGCAGATGGAACTTTGCAAATAATTCATATCAATTTTCCCTGTCTGAAATTGTTTTTGTTCTTTGTGGGAATCATGGTAACGCAGGCATAGCACATTATTCTTCTTGGAAATGCAAACACGTTACCAGGTCAATACTAGCTGCTGAAGTATACGCTCTGATTGAACGCTTTGACTTTTCATTCACCATTTCAAGCGATACGTGGAGACGAATTTTCGACGTTCCGAAAGCGGAGGGAATGTCAGGATCGTAATTTGAATACCTTAGAATTTAAATTATTTGCTTTGATCATTGCTATTCTTTAATGATCTCCTGAGCTATTTTAGTGCTTCTATTGCAAGGTATCGAAATATTACACTAGTCTGCTGCACAAGGGTTCTCCGATATAAGCCTGCTTCACTAATTGGATTCCTCCGCACCTCATCTCTGCACCACGTATGATAGACAAACTTGCTTGCTCGGGTATCACAGTTGCAATAGTTCACTGTGCACTCAGTACTGTGGCAAATAGTGAAATTTTGCATTCACGCACTGTTGCTTTTATTATGTATTGCTGTGTTATGATTGTAATATGCATAAAACAATTAAGCAGCCTCCATTTACCCAAAATTCACATTGGATTTTAGTTCAATCATGCATCCCAAACGCGGACCATTCACATGTCTCGAAGATCAGTTCCTTGTTACTTGTACTATACCAAATAGAATAGTTGAATTTTCATTATAATTTTATCCAAGCCCTATATGGCTTAAGTGTATTGCGCTTTATAAAGGTATGTCTTCTGTATCAGTGCACACAACGCTTTTTGTCACGGTAATTTTATGAACTTATAACGGGGACCCCTGTACCGTTTTCATTGCGTCTAGTCTAGCTTTCATAATTCTGATAGCTTGGATTTCCGACGCTAGTGTAAGTGATTTGGATCATATGCATGACCATTTCTACACTGCTCGACTTGATTCTATAAAAGCTAGACGGGAGTTCAATTTCCGAAACAGATTTTGAACAACCCATAGTACGTGTTAGCGGATGAATATAATTCGCTACACTACGCTTCCACCTAACTCATCCAAGAGCTTGAGTACGCTGGTCTGGAAGAATCATTATTTCGGAACACTACGCTAAATCCTCTGTTCATGGACCATGGTGTTTGTCCACCACAAACAGAAGACAATTATTACTGTAGAGTCTCCAAAATCATTGTTTTGAACTTCATACTTAAATTCTTTCTAATATCTTTGATTTATGAATCATTGCTGTGTGATTCAGAAGTTTGAATCAGGACCTTTTCGCGTAGAACTCCATACAATCATTGATGACAAATAATATAGAATGCGATGATCGAAGAATCTTTCTTCTACTCTAATCTGTTTGAGAAAATATCTCTGGATTGATTTGTTCTTACTCCTCATGCTTATTCTTTAACGGAATACCATATATAATTTACCGTCTAGGTTGAGGGCGAGGTTTCAACATCGCACTTAGATTAAGGAAATAACGATGTCAGGCTTTGTAAGTTGGCCCATAAGCCAGACATCTTGGAACGCCATGTCTCCCGGAATTTGGTACACATAGTCTGACGCGTGGCCTTATGCACCTGCTCAGTTTGTCGTATCGAGCTGATGTGCTTTTCTCTGCCTAGGCTATGAACAGTCTTGTATAACTGGTTATGTTCCTTGGTCAATGTCGCTGCAAAAGGTGTTGAGAAATGGAGGAACAGAAAAACGAGCTTCAGAAAGAGCGTGAAGATCTTCACGATTCTTCTTCGTAGAATGTGAGGCCGGATAAATAGTTAGAAAAGAGATACATTACAGTGCGAAGATTATTTATGCGAATTCTATTGAATCTGTTGTTTCAAAGCGTGGTTAACTCTCGATGTGTAACAGTGAGGTGATCTGTTCTAAAAAATTCAGTGTAGACCCGCACAATTACACTACTTAAAAGGCATGAAAATAGATTATCGTCGACAGTCTCGTATATAAAATATCCGACGAGATTACAAGGAATAACTATTGAAGTTAAAAAACTTCCACAATTAGACCTCAATAGATAGCATTAAGCTTATTAATAAAAAAACACTAAAGAGCAAATAGAGTACAAATGTTCGTTTATTGTACTAGAAATTATTTGGAGTTCAACAAAGACTGTCCACTCACTGGTGATTCAGAAATCTGAATCATTACGAGCTCTCGTGCAAAAAATACAATTATAGATATACTCTCCGTAAGGAGATGATTTAAGAATATTTCTTGGACTCATGTTTGTTTGAAAATTTTATTCTTGCGTTATTTCTTTCTTTTACCCTAGATCCTCAGAATACCCTTCGAGCTATTCGTCCTTTACCATCTCTGAAAAAATTAATCTCTTGAGAAAAGGAATAGGATTAAATTAATGAAATTTACCAAATTAAACTCCCTCTACGACTATTCGTCAATTCGTTTCGCAAGCATCAATCTGCTTTCGTGGTAAGGGCCACAGATGCGTGAATCCGAAATCATCAAAAAGGCCTGTACATTTTGATGATCTACTACATCATTCAGCCAGTCGATGTAATCGAAAAAGTTTGTCAAGAAAGTACAGGCCGCATTCGAAAACCTTGTTTTCAATACAGTGCATCGGAATTAATCTGAATAGTCTATCAAGATTGGAAACCAGTGCATTATCTGACTTTAATATTCTAGGCAAAACTGAAAAGGGGTTCAAGATCATATTCCTAATTTAGCTGGGAGCCTTGATTACCAGGCCTGCCGCATAGTTTTTAGAGGTACAAGCCTGATTATCTGAACTCGTAGATGTGCTCAAACAAAGTCGTGATGAAGTTGGGGTGATGCGTAAGACGGACTGCATCACAATGCTGGCCGAGTGCGATGCGGCGAACACTTATGCTGGGCAGTCAAGCGGAGAGCGACGAAACGCGAATCAGGATGCGTACGGTGTGCATCCCGTCGTGGGGGCGAACCCACTTCCAATAGGAATTTTTCTCGAATTTTCGCGAACCGTGCGAGAATTGGAAATCGAACGTGAAGTGGAGACACTTGCCGCGTCGAATTCGCATCTCACGGAATCGAACGCCCGTAGAGTTCAATGTGTGGCTGAGCATAACGAAATGATTGGCTGATTATGCGAGTTTATTTTCCAGCGAACAGAAGAACACGCGGTTGATGCGGTTGTTGAACTGCCATGCCGCAGCGCAGATCCAGCGGCAATTCCAGCCGCGCTTTCATAGGGTATTTCTATTCGATCTGTAGCTACTAAAAGTGAGATCAAGAACGTTGACACTTTTGTGTCCCCGTACCGTTCATTTCATCTTTTTTCTCTCAAAAACAAGCAAACGAAATCCTTGAGCGGATAATAAACGTGTAAAAGTCGGCCACAATTCGATTTGAGAAACCACCAAACGTGTGCGTGGATTGAAAGCAACATGTTCTTTGAACGTAGTCGACCTGTATGCGACACGAGGAAGCGGCTGGATTTCTCCCAAAGACCAGGAGGCTTTGTGGGAAAACATTGCCACTATCAGTGTTATTACCGGTCCAACTCAATATGTCCTTCCTCGTTTACTAATTTTTGTGCACAAAGGGGAATCACTGTGTGCCAGTGGTGATGGTGCTGAGAAGTTTCCTTTATTTATTATTGGAAAGTCTCATAAGCCGCATCGCCTGATAGGAAAAACCGGCCAAGAGCTGGGTTTTGACTACTCAAGCAATTCAAAAGCTTGGATGACTTAAGAGCTTTTCAAAAGCTAGCTACTAAGATTTAATTCTTATATTGCACGAACACAGGGTCGAAAATTGCTCTCCTTCTTGACAATGCCACTTGTCCTACAATTGAAAATTTTCACTCATTTATCTAATGTGGAAATTATTCACTTACGCAAATTACACTTTTGCAGTTACATCCTCAAGTTCAGAAGTGTTTAGAATTTATAAATCAAAATAAATAGATTTCAATTATTTAGCATACTTAGTATTGTATTTGCTCATTTTCATCTAAGTGATTCACATTTTATCACAGCAGAGTACATTTTTTGTGGATGATAAAAACTGAAAGGGTTGAACAATCAAAATAAAAATTTCTATGTAGGTAACAGATAGTGTTATTCAGGAACTAGAAAGATCATTAGTAATTGTTGAGAACGAGGCCATTAGGCATTATTTTCTACTGCGAACCAATAACACTAGGCGGCTAATTTGCTGTATTAGTGCTTCTCAATGATTTAAACACTTATACAAAATGCTTATTAAAGTACCTAGAACACTGATATTTACTAATACTGCAATGTAAAAGAGCAACCCATCATTGCCCAGGATTTTCACTTCGATTTACGATATTGCTGTGACTTTTGATGATTTAGTCGTCTGAAAATGGTTTCGCGGAACGCGGCTGAGCATGTTGAAATCCAACCAGTTTTGTAGTATGGTTCAGTCTGATGGAGGTCGATGCAGAAAAAAGGAGATCCTGAATTCGTCGTTGTAGATCTACAGTAGGTTCGATCAATACACAGGCTTCTAAAGAACGTGATAGCTCATCGAATTTCCCAAATGTACCGTGCTGGTATCACCCGTAAATGCGCGAACAAACAATTTTCGGGGAAAGACTTTTACGCAGCAACAGAACGGTGTCATTGAGTTTATAGACTGATGCTGAAGAGCAGGAAATCTATTCTAATCTGTATTGTTGCGTAGAAACTGTAGTTTTCTGCGTGCAATGAAGTAACAGGGTACAACAAACTAGGGTTTTGAACCTTTGCATTTCGAAAAGGGGTGTCGGTAGATAAACGAAAGTTGACTCTTTCGAAGAGGCAGTGGGTGCTGCTAAATGTCTTGTGATTAATATGGAAAACAGATTTAGTGAACATCACACACAAGCGATGCTTGATGTATCTGCTATTTGTGGAAATCATGGAAAATTTCAAGGTATTGTTATTACTAATAGAAATGCCTCAACAAAAGTAACAACTTTTCTTGGGGATTTGAAAAGAGAGTGTACGGTACACTAACTTGCAAAGCTGATGGTATAGTACATTACTGTTTGCGTGTTCACTACGTTTCGCCGGAAGGTTTGGGGATGCCCGCCGATGTTTTGGCGAATTTGGTAGATATGGGAATTTTTCAGATGGAATGTCGCGAGTTGACCGACAAGGTGCTGCGCGAAACCGATGTGTTCTACCGCCAAGAATGCAAATAGAATTGATTGGCGTAGGTGGAGGCGCACAATCGAAGGATATTCACGTACCTGGTGACGCCCAAAACACTCATCACAGCGGAAGGCAAAATGATTTTTATGGTTTGTTCTTTCACTTGTAAACTGAAATTCCCATGTTAAAAAATTGATTCTGATTTCATATTTTAATCACCCTGCACTACGCTCGAATATCATTCGGAACCTTCATTTAGCCTTTTCTGCTTCACGCTCTATGTTTCTGTTCATTAGTTAGCGTAAAGTAACACTAGTTGAAAATTTCGAAATCATAGTACCGTGGCTAAACCCTCGAGCCATCACACGGTAAGCGAATAATGCACAGAATGCTAAACAGAAAATTATAAATTATAAGTTAGCTCACTAGAGTTTATTCAACAACTTAACATGCTACTATAGACGTTAGCTTTACATGACTAGGATGGAAAAAATGATATGAAGCTGCCTTGGGTACGTGGGATTTCCATGAAAAATATTTATTCGAGGAATAAATTCGTAAGATTACAGCCCGAAATATGGATTGTTCATAAGGGCAAATTCAAGGGTCCTACTGTTTCAGTTTTATTGATTTCAAATTTTATGCCTCGATGTTTTGATAAAGTACTGTATTACCTCTCAAAAGCAGGGTAATCACCTTCCTTAAAGTGAGTATCTTGTCAATACAATGGGAAACTTGCAGAGTTGCTTTAAGAATGATGACTCAAAACAAGGTTCCTATCGTAGAATCAGCATCGATTCTATACGTGTTCTCCCTGCAAAAGAAAAAAAAGCGAGATTAGAGGATGACAAAATGCAATTCTTCACGAATATAAACTGTGGAGGAGAAAATGACGATCATGATTCCTTGAGTAATGTGACTGTGTATGGCCCTCTTAGCATGGCGAAAGATTCACCGAGTACAATCATCAATGGCAACAATCAACAGTTCAAAGAGCATGCGAAAAGTTTTAGATGGGCTGCGAAAACCTTTGGTTACAACGTACAAGTTCCCAGACCAGGAACATTCAAAGTGACTTTGATATTTTGCGAAATAGATAAATCTTCATTTGCGACTGGAAAACGTGTCTTTTCTGCCTCGGTCTTCGGAAATGAGCGTGTCGATATTAATGACATTGATGTTTTCTCAAAATCAGGGAAGAATAGTCCGTACATTTTGAAATTGGATAATGTAATTGCGGACTCTAGAATTTCTGTGATTTTAAGGAAAGGGAAAGCAGGTTATCCTTTTATTAGCGGGATTTCGGTTCAAGCAGTGAAGTGGACAGCAGCCATTCCGAATCGACCAGCTATTAGTGAACCGAATAATTCGATAAGAAGAAATGTATACGTGGAATTTGATCGAATTATTTCGCAGTATATTGATAGAATCCAGAAATTAAATAATCAGAAATTAAGAACTGTACCAAGCTTTATGTTTCATCAATCTGAAACCAAAGTAAGAGGACTGATAGTCACATTTCATAGTTTCAGCAGTTCACAGTATGAGTTCCGAATTTTCAATAGGTATGTTCATAAGCGCTCGGACCACTCAATAAATTTTATTGGACTGACAATTAGAAATGTACAAATAGGTACATGTATGATCAAGGATATGACATATTTAATGTGAGTTTCTCCAATTCATTCACAAAAATGCGGTTCTGACAATTTTTCTAGTCTGTTTTAGCAGGTCATTCATTTGATTCCAAAAACTGGCCGAAAACTACAGTGAAAAATTTAGGAAAGATTCAGAAATCTATAACTGAACATGTCCGCCTAAGTAAATTATTAGATGCATGTGAAAAATCAGCGGCTTCATTCGAACCATTTTTTGAGAAGCTAGCTGTTGTAAGCCCAGATTTTGAAGAACTTGTTGGGAAACATGAAAACTACTTCAAAGCTGCTAATGATTTGCGGTCCTCAAACTTCGAAAATGTATTCGACAGTTCTCATATGAAGTACATTGATGTCGCACTGGAACAGTTCGATCTTGTGGCAAACTACCCTGGGCCTATTTATGTGTGTGGTATGGGTTTGGGCGCGACGATTGCATTGGCTGTGTCTGCCTTAAGATCGGATCTTGTTAAAAGATGTATTGCAATGTCTCCTCTGCTTGAATTACATGAATTTTTACCGGACGCTAAGATTCCGTTCATCAATAGTATCGGACCATTGGATCTTAGTTCTCCAATGTCTTGGTACCCTAATTCTTCATTTCCAGTTGCATCTTTGAGTGCTGCCGCTAGATTTAGTAGAATAGTCTGTAACAGCTCAAAGTTCAAACGAATTTTCAGAAGTGGAAGAGTGACTGCCTTGTTTGTATTAACTGAAGATGATGATTCTGCCGATATCATTTCCAGCAACGATTATTACTATGAATGTGGCGGAGATAAATCAGGGCATAATTGCTTTGTGTATCCACGGACCCTTAAAGTACCGCACTCGATTTTGGATCCTACAATTCCAATGAAAGGAATGATGAACAGATATTATTATTCGCTTTACCAGAACTGTTTTACATACCTCGAGACTGGCTACATTGACCCAGAAAGCATGCTATTTAGTTCATCAGACACATCTCTTCCAGTTCCTCCTACTGCTAAACAAGGACGATCTGATTACTACACTAAAGCTTATCGCAGCTCTTCAAATTCAAAATTCAGGGCCTAGAACCTAGTCTCAAAAATTAATTTTCGAGAGAAAAAGAAATGAAAAAGGTTCTTGAAATAAAACATTTTATATGTATATTTGCAGATATGAAAACCTCATCTATAATCATGTAAACTAAAGTATTTCAATATTACAAATTCGAAACTAGGTTTGTATAGCTCTTTCGCATAAATTTTAATCGTCCTAAACTTATTCTCCTAAAAGAAAAGCCTTCAGAACATGCAATTTATTTTAAAAGAAAATATTAAAAATTCTTCGTTTTCTACATGACAAAAACTTAAAATAAAGATATTGATTGTGATGATTATTATCAATCGTACTTCCACATCACAATTTTTACAGAACGATTCCGAGAACCTGTACAAATTCTATTCATTTTGAAGAAATTACTGATACATACTAATGAGCATCACGTAAAAATCTTAGTGATCAAATTTCAAGTAGTATCATCATCAATCTCATAGGGTAAATATTAATTTCGTCAATTTTAGTTCGCGATTAGGTTTATATTGCTCAGTACGATACATCAATTTTTAAGAAGCTTGTTCTTCATAAAACGCGAGTGATTAAGGTATTGAATTAATCAATTTTCATTAGTATTATTCTCATGAAAATTTAGCGAAACAATTTTCAATGAATTTACAATGTTATTGGCAGGAATTTCAGGCCTCTAAAACAAATACCTCTTTCCGTTATACAACTATGAAAACGAGATACTGTCAAGCATCGTAACCTATTAAAAAACTGTCAAACATAATCGTAATACGTGTTTATAATTTTATCCCAGTAGAATTTTCAATACAGATGATACATGCTCACCTTCATTAGGACTAATCTTGGGTATCCTATTATACCTTGATTTTTGGAAATATTATTCTACTTATGTGCTATAGATCGATGCAAAAGTATGTAAAAGATGGACGAAGGTTTGATTTCTTCATATTTCTTTCGTCGAACAGACCGCTAAATATAGAGTCAAACCTCTCTTCGTTCATTCTAGTTGATAAGTTTGTACATCATTAAGTACTAATGTAAACTTATTTGTTTAAACACTACATTGTCGATTGGAATAGAGGAGCAAGCCTGCGAAAATTCACAAACAATTCGAACAGAACGAAAGCCTAGGGTTCGTATTTACCATAGTTTCGTGTACATGATGGGAAATTTTTCAATGAGTGCCCCTAACGGACCCAAAACCGAACGAACGTCAAATCAGATCTGAGCCCTGATGTGTAAGAATTGAGGACAGTGAACGTGCTCTTGCCGTTCTTCTTCCACGGCTTTTGTGCTCAAGGTGCTACCGTTCGAATTCCCGCTTTCCTTTCACACCCGAGCACAATGCAGTGGAATTCGAGCATGCTAGCGTTTTGTGCTAGCAGTGCACGAGTCGCTTTGGCACGTCGCACAGACGCCGCATTGCGAAGGTGCAGCACTGTGCGACGAGGCCAACGGCACCTGCACGCCACACCCAAAACGACAATGATTCGTGGGTTTCCAAACAACTTCAGCGGGGCTGGCGGGCGGACGGGCGGGAATACGGCGTTCGACGTGTTGGACTTTCCTTGCGTGTTCACATTTAAGGTCATTGGCGAGCGGTAAGTGGATTATTAAGGGCGATACTATCAACAAAACTAACACAAGCGTAGGCAAGGTGATTTTATGAACGATATCGTGGATAGTGTGGCGGGCGCGCTATCGACGGACAAGTCGAATTTGAAGACGTCGTTTCGGGATCGCGGCAAGTGGCGCAGCATCTCGCTGCGCGCTGCCGTGGCTAGCAAGGACGACATATACACGGTGTACGCGGCGATATCGCGAGATCCACGCGTAAAGTTCAAGTTCTAGTCGCTTCGTCGCGCAGCCGCTACCGCGATGTCGTTCAGCGCCACCTCGTACGCGTTCACGGGTTGCCCCGCAGCCTCAGCGTGTCGCCCCTTGCTCACCGCCATCGCTTCGGCCGAGTTCCAGTACCCCGGGCCTCGGATTGGTCGTTCCCAACGCTTTAGCACCTTGTCCGATTGCTCCAGCACCTGCGCGATGTCAGTTCCTCGCTAAGGTGGTCGGTGTTCTTCACGTACTTTCGAGAAATAGGCTCGGGCCGCCGCTTCGCGCTCCGCGTCGCTCTCCATCCCGCGCTGGATCCAGTACGTCAACCAGTTCGCCATCTGAGTGATTCGGTTCGATGTGCCTGAACAAGGGGCGGGGGTGGGAACTTGTGGAGGTCCCGTGGCTTTACAGTAGTGGTTGGTAGCCTTCCAATAATGCTACATCTCGATTAGTGCACGGCGATAATTAAAAACCCTTTAATATCACCGTTTCGCATCGGAACTCACCACCACACCGTTACTACTCTTAAGTCGGACCATTTCCTCAAAACTGCCATCAAGCTGTTTCTTCCGTTCGTATGCGACTGTTCTATCTGCGAGCAGTCGACAACCGAAACACAATTCCGCATTGTCATCAAAGAAAGCCCCGCAGATAACGCAAGCAACACCAACATCATGGAGGAGGCGGCGACAGGTCCGAACAACGTTGTGAATCTGATTTGAGTTGAGAACTTCTTGTACACCTACGAATCTGTCGATAATTTCCGCGATGGGACCGGCTGCTCGCGCATCGCCGGTGAACTGCACCGATTCGCCGAACACGTTCTGTGCGTAGCGAATGAGCAATCGCGTAGGGATATCGCTCAATGGCGATAAACCTAGCAGTGGCGGTGGTACGGGACGACCGCACATGGTCGCGTAGATTGTTCTTGCAGCCGCGCGTGTCGCGGTTACACCCCACAGCAACGTGCGTTTCTGGTTCTTCGCTGCTTTTACGAGCGCGTCATTTTTCGCTGCTGCACGTAGAAAACTTAAATCGTCGCGGTCTTTTATGTGAATTGAAGGCGCATCCACGGCGACTAGCGCGAGGTCGGTTCCTGGCAATTCATCGGCCAATGTCTGCACAGCGTTCAGTGCTTCATCGCCTGCGGGCGCATGCAACAGCAATAAACGTGGTGGTAACACGCCGGGTGGCCGTTGTAACGAGTGTAGATAGCGACTGGCTAGCGCAGCCAATGCACCACTATTCCATCCACCGCTTACCGCCACCGCGAGTTGTGCATCAGCACCAGATGCCCCAGCACGACCTAGCGCCTTGCGGAAATCGCCCGCTAGCTTCGTTCGTATACACGCAAGACAGCGTAGTCCGTTCGGTGTGTATACGCACGCAGCATCCTCGCAAAGAGCACAAGTTCTGCTCATCTCTGTTTGTGCGGATTCAGAAGCATACGAGGGCAGGAATTTGTCAATTCAGTCTAGTACAGGAGACTGTGAATAATGCCGATATTATTGGTTTTCGCGGCATTAATCAGAGTCCGAGCAATAATTCAACCTGCATGGTGTGCCCAGCTGACACGGCGAACTTAGACGTCGCCGACAATGACTACACTTTCGTCGATTAATACTGCAGTTGTGAACGCGTCGAATGCGTTTGTGGAGCTGGAAGAGGAATTCGAGTTTCTGGAGCGCCAACTAATCAGGGGCGAGATAGCGAAATCCACATATGAAGCGAAAGTTGGGGAGAAGCTTGCCGAGCGCGAGAGGGTGGTCGCCACGACCCCGCACTTCTGGCTGCGCGTGCTGATATCGCACCCAACGACGGGCGCGCACATCACCGTCGCGGACTGTCCGAGACTCATGGCGCTGAAGGCGGTGAAGTGTGTGCCGCACGACGGCGCGGACTTTGACATCGTGTTCAGGTTCGGCGAGAACGAGCACTTCGAGAATGCGGAGCTTGTCAAGACTTATCGCAATCGCGAGGCATCCGGACTGGTCGTCGGAAGCGTGGACGTGCAATGGAAGGATGGCATGCGCCCCGCGGTGGGCGAGTCGAACTCGTTCTTCGATTGGTTCGAGTCCTCTACGGACGAGCGCTTGTTCGGCGAGCTGTTTCGCGACGAGGTGTTACCCAATGCTGTGCGCTTGTTTCATGGAAGTTGGCATCCGAATGATGACTTCTTTGATGATTCTGATTCTGACACCACTACCGCGTCAACCATCTCGGCTTGTTAGCCCCGTTTACGGGCCGGGCTCTTTGACCTAATCAAGCAATTCCATTTCATTGTTAGTGTTTACGCCTAACTACCTCTTGACCTTCCCTTTGGGGAACCACCAACTTTCTTGTTAATCCAGCTCTCATGGCTTCTATACCGCAATATTTCGATTTGTACATTATTTGACTTTTCGACTCCCAACTTGTATCCGATGTGCTACGGAAAATACATTTCACTTCACTTAACTTGGAAGATTTGTTGGGTTGTCATTCTCATCTTCAACTTGGGCGCGAAC
>JAAUYH010026275.1_pt1 | contig 15655 bp, 19 predicted proteins | sample 7278061 | NCBI WGS metagenome assembly JAAUYH01 (sample SAMN14350203, study PRJNA611818) | marine sediment metagenome | isolation source: surface marine sediment (0.6m) | place: French Polynesia: Moorea | collected 2018-08
CTATGCTCCTGCGCGGCAGCCTCAATGGAAGTTGGACCTATGACGGTGAAACGCTTGGTCACCGCCTGGGTGAAACTTTTGAAGAGATGAGCGTTAACGGCGAGGCTCTGCCGCGTGAACAGGTTCCACCTGAGAGTATCGCCAATTTCCGTCCGGAAGACGACTACGAAGATCCCGTGGATCTCGTTGAAGATGAGCTGATTTGGTACGACAACCCGGAACGTACCGAAGTTGGCCTGCGCTGTTCGAAGCGCGGCGCGACTGCCGAAGCTGAAACGGAAACCGAAGCAGCGGAATCGTAATTCGGTTCAAATCTAAACAAGAAGGGGCGCGTCCGATTGGGCGCGCCCCTTTTTTGTTTGACTTCAGCCTATCAAGTTAGGCCAAACTACACCGTCTCGACGGTCAGATTCCCGTTGGTGAAAACACAAATCTCGGCGGCGACCGCCATTGCCTTGCGCGCAATAGTCTCCGCGTCATCTTCGTAGTCCGCCAGTGCCCGCGCCGCTGACAGGGCATAATTGCCGCCGGAACCAATGGCAGCGATCCCGCCTTCGGGCTCGAGCACGTCGCCATTGCCGGTTAGGACGAGTAGGGCCTCTTTGTCGGCAACGATCATGAGCGCTTCGAGGTTGCGCAAATATTTGTCGGTGCGCCAGTCCTTGGCGAGTTCCACCGCTGCGCGCATCAGCTGCCCGGAATACTGCTCGAGCTTTTTCTCAAGCCTTTCAAACAGAGTGAAGGCGTCGGCAGTTGCACCGGCAAATCCGGCCACAACCTTGCCGCCTTCGCCAATGCGCCGAACCTTGCGTGCATTGGGCTTCATCACTGTGTTGCCCATAGAAACCTGGCCATCGCCCGCGATTACGATCTGATCGCCGCGCTTGACGCCGATGATGGTGGTGCCGTGCCACTGGACGAGGCCATGGCTGTCAGAATGGTCTGTCATAGAGCGCGATATGGGCGCTCTGCCAGAGGCGTCAAGCAAAGAGCGGCTTACGGGCCGCCCGGTCCTCCACCACCCGGAGCGCCTGCACCGACCTGGCCAATATTGCCAAAGAGGTCTTCGAGGAAAGTCCGCTCCCGTCCCAAAGACGGCGTCTCATCGCCGTCGGGCTGCAGATAAACGACCTGCTCGATGCCGCTGCGTTCAACCGAAGCGACATTGCCTGCCGCATCGAAACGAACGGCAAGAACCGCGTGATCGCGAATGCGTGGACGCACGAATGGGCGTCGGCCCGTGATGCTCGCGATGTAATACCAGGTCGGCTCGCCGTACTGACTCGCAAAGGTCGGACGCCCCAGAGTGCCCTCAACCGAACGCTGGTTGTCGATACCCGGTTGGATCGATCGCGTAAGCAGCGGATCATTAACAAAGCCGCGCGATTCGCGAATTGAGGAGCACGCGCCGAGTGCAAGCACCGCGCAACCCAGCAACGCAATCTTCAGAGCCATTTTGTTGCCAGAGCGACGATCTGCCGAACCATTCTCACGCATTGTTACAGTCAAATCCCGTTATAACCGTCTCTTGCTGCCCGATCGGGTCAGCCTATATCTGTAGGCGCCTTAAGGCGTCGCGGTGTGCCTTGCAACGCTACTGCTGTAAAGCGCTGGGGGCAGTGCCGTGAATTGCGGCTGAATGCGGCACAGTGTTGCGCTGACAGGAACACATGTGCGCGCCCGGTCATTAGAGAAACAGATTTCCCAACAAGAGTTAGCAATGTCGTTTATTTTCCGCCTTCTTGGCACCGCCCCCGACCCGCGTGAACAGGTTCGCCCGCTGTGGCACCGCGTGGTCGAATTGGCGCGCGAACCGTCCTATTATGCCGATTGCAACGTCGCCGACACGGTCGGCGGGCGGTTTGATCTGATCACCGCAGTGCTGTGCGTCGTCATGGTCCGTGTCGAGGCGAGCGACATGCGCGCCGAAAGCGCGCTTCTGGCCGAATTGTTTGTTGAAGACATGGATAGCCAGGTCCGCGAACTGGGTGTCAACGATGTGGTCGTTGGCAAGCATATGGGCAAGCTCATGAGCGTACTTGGCGGTCGACTGGGTGCCTATCGCAGTGCGCTGGTCGAAAAGGACCTTGAGAAGCTGACCAGTGCGGTCAATCGCAATGTCACTTTCGCAGAAGACGCGAACGAAGAGGCAAGCGCCAAGGCAGTTGCGCAAAAGCTGCTGGCTCTGTCTGAGCGGCTTGCAGGCTTCGATGATGAGACAGTTTTGAAAGCGAGCGGCATCTGGTGAAAAAGCCGCACACCCCCGAGCTTTCCCGCCTGATCAAGGTCAAGGGCCTGCCTGCCGAACCGGTAATAGTCGAAGCGGATGCAGGCGAGCGTGCCGCTTTGGCAAAGAGGTTCGGACTGCCCGGCGTCGACGCATTGCGTACTGAGGTCGACCTAGAGCAACGCGGCAAGGCGATCAGGGCAACGGGAACGTTGCGTGCAGCGATCCGTCAGACCTGCGCGATTTCCGGCGAGGATTTCCCGGCGAAGATCGAAGAGGAGCTGGACCTTCGCTTTGTCGAGGAAGGCTCTCTGGCCGTGATCGAGAGCGAAGATGCGGAAATCGAGATTGAGCTCGAAGCCGACGATTGCGACGAGATCGATTATTCGGGCGATACGTTTGATCTGGGTGAAGCGGTCGCACAAACGCTGGGCCTCGCGATTGATCCCTATGCCGAGGGCCCCGGTGCCGATGAAGCGCGCAAGAAGGCCGGAATTGTTGCTGAGGGCGAACAGGAAGGGCCGCTGGCCGCGGCACTTGCGGCGCTGAAGAAGGGCTAGGCCTCGCTCGATTGATCTTTCCAGGGATTGAAGAACAGGTCTTCTACCGGAACTTCAAAATAGGCAGCCATTCGGTATGCCATCGGCAACGAGGGATCGTACTTTGCCGCCTCCATCGCGATGATGGTCTGCCGCGAGATTTCCAGAGCATTGGCCAGATCGGCTTGATTGAGACCTCGTCCCTTGCGCAGTTCGCGAAGTCGGTTCTTCACTCCGCCTTCCCCATCCCGCGCACTTTCCAGGCGCCCCAGACCACCGCGAAGCCAATGACCTGAGCCACAAACATGGCGAAGGCCCCTTGGGCGTATTCGCTATGCTGCGCGCGATCCGCGATCAGCCACAAGAAGAACACAAGTGCTCCTGCGCTCCCGCCCCAATACCAGCTGTTGGTCTGGCCGGATTTCTGGACATCGTCGAGAGCGCGCCACCAGATGCCCAACAACGAGAATACCAGCGCCGCAAGCAGAATGAGAGCTGGGAAGATGACCCAGAAATACTCGCCGGCCTCACCGATTCTAGCCACTTCCCCGGCCACCAGACCAAAAACGATCGTGACCACCACTCCGGCAACCAGCCAGAGACGCATGCGATTTTCATAGGTCAGTTTGGGCAAGGATACCTCCTCGGGATTCGCCACTAATGTAAAAAGGTTTGAACATTTAGCGGGAAAAGTCAAAACCTTTTTACATTACCGCCGCAGACCGCAAAAAAAGGCCTCGCAGCGTATGCGAGGCCTTTTGAAATTTCATTGTTCGGCTGGGTTCAAAACGGGATGTCATCGTCCAGATCGTCGTAGCCGCCGCCTCCATTTCCGCCGCCGGAGCCGCCGTTTCCGCCACCGCCCTGGTTCCAGCCACCGCCGCCTTGGCCACCACCCTGGCCGCCTCCACCGGCATAGCCGCCACCCGAACGGCCTCCGCCGCCCATGCCGCCGCCTTCACCCCGGCCATCGAGCATAGTGAGAGTGCCGTTATAGCCGCGCAGCACGACTTCGGTGGAGTAGCGATCCTGACCATTCTGGTCCTGCCACTTGCGGGTCTGGAGCTGGCCTTCGACATAGACCTTCGAGCCCTTCTTCAGGTAATTCTCACAGACATTGACGAGGCCTTCAGAGAAAATCGCGACCGTGTGCCACTCGGTGCGTTCTTGGCGCTCTCCCGTGTTGCGGTCCTTCCAGGTTTCGCTGGTGGCAATGCGCAGGTTGGCCACGCGGCCGCCGTTCTGGAAGCTGCGAATTTCGGGGTCTGCCCCGAGATTTCCAATCAGCATGACCTTGTTGAGCGAACCCGCCATTTAAATATCCTTCCCATAATCCATTGCAGCGGCACAAAGGCCGCGATTCTCTCGTTGGTAATAGGACACGCAGCCGAACGAGGCGACTCGCCCCAGCCGTTTTCCACTTCCGATATGGAGGTTTTTACCTACTCGGGTATCTCAAACGACCCAGGAAGCGGGTGAGGCTCGGCAATTCGACTTCGCGACTGGTGAGCTGGTGCTTGAACTTCTCAAACCGCATCACACCGTCGATCCGGCGGTCGAGGAATTCATAGGTCTTCGCCTTGCCCTCGCTATCGTCATTCACGAAAAAGGCGAGTGTCGCCGAGTAAATACCGGCGAGGATCGCGCGCTTGGTGTAGTGGTTGTAATCCGTCGCTGTATCACCTGCGAGCCTCCACATGATATCAGCCGAACGCCAACCCAGCTGCAACGCGCGAGGCGCATTCTGGGGCATTGCCATGATTGCCATGGCTCGGCGAACCGCCTCATCGATATGCTCGACCGCTTCGAGGCGGAAGGCGACCAGCGTTCGAATACGCTCGCGGATCTTGAGCTCAGCAAGGCGTTCTTGCGGCCACTCCTTTTCCATCGCCTGATCCACGGACGTGATCCACGCCTCAATCATGTCCATCGCCTGACCGCTACCCGGCTTTTTCGGGAAAGCTAGTTTGGCAACGTCCACGTCTGCGCCCGCCATTTCAGCGGCAGCGACCAGTGCAGTCTCGTTCCAGCCATCAAAGATGGCAGAAGCGGCAATGTCTGGCGCGAGCGCAATGCGCAGCTCGTCGAGGGTCATATCGGCGAAATCGGGGTTCTCTTCGGTCATATCAGAAAGAAGGCCCGTATTGCTCTTGGGTTCCCTGCCCTTCGCGTTTTGCATCGGCTTCCGCGAACTCGCGGGCGAGCAAGGTGTTGCCCGTCATCAGTTCCATGTAGTCTCGGGCTGAGCGGCCCGAATTGTCATTACGATCGGGATTGGCTCCTTCGTCGAGAAGCTTTCGGATGATCGCGACATTGCGCTGATGCACCGCTGCAATGAGTGGGGTTTCGCCCTGACTATCGGCCACATTTACCTGTGCGCCGCCTTCGATCAGGGCTTCCACGCCCTCGACATAGCCGAGGCGAGTGGCGAGCTGCAGCGGGGTTAGCCCGTTGCGGTCACGGATGTTGGGATTGGCGCCGCGCTGGAGCAGGAACCGTATCCATACGGTATCGCGCCGTGCGGTCACGACATGCAGCCCTGTCTCTCCGGTCGTAATGTCACGCGTATTGACGATCGTCGTGCCGGGCTGGTTCAGCATCTCGGTCGCTTCCTCGCCATTGCGCTCCTTGACCGCTTCAAGAAACTTGTAGCCCTCGGAATAGAGCTGCGCAGAGAGAGGTTCTGGCGCACTGAAAGCAAGAACCCCTGCAATTGCCGCACTGGCAATCGCCGCGTTCAGACCTAACTTGCGCAAAACAGTGGAACCCACGCTTTGAACCTTTCGTATTTCCTGTCAGACAATTTGTTGGAGCGCCCTTACAGGCTGCTCTGGCTGTGAGGCAATTAGCAGACCATGAACATTCGCGCCAATCCCTCCCGCTTTCTTGCGATTTTGTCGCTTCCAGCATTGCTGGCGCTATATGCGTGCGGCGAAACGCCCGCTAGTGAGCAACCGATTGGTCCATCAACAGATGGCGTGGACTTGCGCGGTTCCTCCATCGGCGGCGAATTCGAATTGACATCAAACACAGGCGAAACGGTTCGCTGGTCTGATTTCGATGGGCAGTACCGGCTCGTCTACTTCGGATTCACCTCGTGTCCGGACATTTGCCCCACCGACGTGCAGCGCTTTTCGCAAGGGCTTTCGCAATTTGAGGAAGCCAATCCTGACCTTGCAGGCAAGGTCCAGCCGATCTTCATTTCGATCGACCCCGAACGCGATACGGTGGAAGTCGTCGACCAGTTTGTCAGCGCATTTCATCCACGCCTGATTGGCCTGACCGGGACGCCAGATGAAATCGAGGAAGTGGTAAAGGCTTTTGGCGGAGCGGCAGGCAAGCTGCCGCCCGAGGAAGACGGTTGGTACAATATGTCACACACGACCTTCACACAGCTTTTCGCACCGGACGGCTCACCGCTCGGGATCATCCCGACAGACAAGATGGCCGACGGCGTATCGCGCGAACTGGAACGATGGGTTCGCTGAGGGACAAATTCTGGGAACTGCCGCTGGAGCAGCTCACCCGCGCCGAGTGGGAAGCGCTGTGCGATGGTTGCGGGCGTTGTTGTCTGCACAAGATAGAAGACGAAGAAACGGGCGAAATCGAAGACACCAATGTCGCCTGCAAGCTGCTTGATACCAAGACCGCGCAGTGCTGCGACTACCGCAATCGGAAAGCCTTTGTGCCAGACTGCCTGCGGCTGACGTTGGCTATTGTCGAAGATGTCCCATGGCTCCCCACAACTTGCGCCTATCGCCGCCGCGCGGCAGGGCGGTCGCTTCCTGACTGGCACTATCTCATCAGCGGTGATCGCGAAGCGGTCAAGCGCGCCGGAGTGTCAGTTGCTGGCCGGGTCGTGAGTGAGAACGATGCCGGACCGCTGGAGCACCACATCGTCGACTGGGGGACGCCGAAAGCATCGCGACCGATAGGCTTCGTCATCGAAGAAAGCGCGGACGAGTGATCGACTGGCTCAAGAGTGCGGCTATCGAGCCAAAGCTGGACCTCAACGGGGTCACCGTCCCGATCAACCTTCGCCGCCATCACACTGCAAAAAGGCTGACCTTGCGCCTCGCGCCGGATGGAAGCGAAGTGCGGATCACCCTACCCAGATGGGCCCGCTCTCAGGAAGCGATCGCCTTCGCTCATGCGCGCCGGGACTGGCTAGCTGAGCAACACGCAAAGATACCGCAGCGTTCGACGCCAGGTCCGGGAAGCGCGATCATGTATCGCGGCGAAGCGCTTACCGTCGAATGGGAAGAACGCACTCGTCGGCGTCCGGAGCTTCACAAAGGGACGATTCGTCTGGGCGGGCCACAGTCAGGCCTTGAAGGTCGCCTGAGACGTTGGCTCGAACGCGAAGCGCTGTCTTTGTTTGAAGCGGACATGGCTCATTACACCTCGGCTGCCGCGCTTGATCCCGTCCCCGTGGCGATTTCCCGAGCGCAGCGCCGCTGGGGCAGTTGCTCGGACAAATCGCGCATCCGTATCAACTGGCGACTTGTTCAGGCCCCCGATTTCGTTCGGCGGTCGGTTGTCGCTCACGAAGTCGCTCATTTAGTTCATTTCGATCATAGTCCGGCCTTCCATGCCCTGCTGGACGACATATACGAAAGCGACATCAAACGCGCTGATCGATGGCTGAAGGAAAAGGGGCGCACGCTCTATTCAAGCTTCGGATAGACTGCCTTGGTCATACCCTCTGGCATAGCGCGCCCTCGCACTCTATATTGCACTCACCATGCGCAGGCTTTCTCAATCGCGTTTCAACCCGGCACCCGGGATCAAGGATTTCTGGCATGAGTTCAGAAAACCCAATCCCTATCGCTGGCCGATCCTGTTTGTCTCGACAGTCCCGTTCATGGTCATCTTCTGGTGGCTGTCTTCAGAAACGGTCTACGCCAATCCCGAGCGTCCGCAGATTACCTATATCGAGACGCTGAGTCCTGATCGCAGCGACGAAGAGATCATGGCGTCCAATCTCGCCAATCAGGAGCTGAAGGATCTTCGAGAGGCGCGGCAAGCGGAGCTCGAGCAGCGCAAACGCGACGCTTACAAGGCACTTGGCGCAGCAACCGGGATCGACGTGGAAGCAGCGGAAAGGCGTGGCGAACGTGCGCGCGCTGAGCGCGAGGCTGCTGAGCAGGCACGGCTGGATGAAATGTTTGGTCGCACCGGTGAAGAAAGCGAAGAATCTTCCCAAGACGCTGCCAGCGAAAGCTCGGCACCATAGCTGCCAGCCCGATCACTGATACAGAATGGATGGCCGCGACCGCGCGGCTGGCGCAAAGATCGCGCCCTCTATCCCGGCCCAATCCCGGTGTAGCCGCGATGCTGATCAAGGACGGGCAGGTCGTCGCGCGTGGCTGGACCCATGCTGGCGGCCGTCCCCATGCTGAGGCTATCGCGCTCGCAGATTGCGCACCCGGCGACATCAAAGGTGCAACGCTTTACGTAACACTTGAACCTTGCGCGCATGAATCAGAACGGGGACCGTCTTGCACCGATCTTGTGATTGAGAAGCGGCCATCGCGCGTAGTGATAGGCCTGCGCGACCCTGATCCAAGAACCGCTGGCCTGGGGGTCAAGCGGATTGAGCGGGCCGGGATCGAAGTGGAAGTTCTCGACCATGCCGATGCACGGGCAAGCCTCTATGGATATCTAGCGCGCACTGAGCAGAGGCGCCCCCACGTAACGCTCAAGCTTGCGATGAGCCTCGATGGCTGCATCGCACTGGCTGATGGATCGAGCCGCTGGATTACTGGTGAGCACGCCCGCGCGCATGTCCATGCCCAGCGAGCGCAGCACGATGCCATCCTTGTTGGCGGCGGCACCTGGCGTGCAGACAAACCAAGGCTGGACGTTCGCCTGCCTGGCCTGGAACATCGCAGTCCTCAGCGCATTCTCCTGACCCGTGGCATTGCGCCGGACGGTGTGCGGGTGATCAATCGACCCGAGCAGATCGGCGAACTCGAGGCTACGCTTTCAGTTTACGTTGAGGGTGGAGGCGCAACGGCGGCAAGTTTTCTTGAACGCGATATGGTCGACGAGATCCACCTCTACCGCGCACCGATCCTGATCGGGAACGGGCAGAGGAGCGTCGCCGATATTGGGCTCGCTGACCTCGCATCAGCCCATGATCGCTGGCAAATTCGTGAGCGTCGCCAGCTTGGCAGCGACGAATTCACCGCCTATTTGCGGACGCGCTAGAAGGCCCCTCAGAAGGAACACGCATGTTCACCGGAATCGTTACCGCCATCGGTACTATCACAAAGGCAGAGCAGCGCGGCGATTTGCGCTTGCGCATTGCAGCCCCGCTTGATCCCGCCCGGATCGACATTGGCGCTTCCATCGCATGCTCTGGCGTGTGCCTGACCGTGGTGGATCGTGGCGGTTCAGCAGGCGAAGCGTGGTTCGATGTCGATGTGTCCGGCGAGACAGTCAGCCGCACCCGGCCGGACATGTGGTCCGAGGGCCAACGCCTCAATATCGAACCGAGCCTTCGCGTCGGTGATGAATTGGGTGGTCATATTGTCACCGGCCACGTCGACTCCATTGGTGAAGTCGTGCTTGCCGAAGAGACAGGCGATAGCTGGCGCATCGCCATTCGTGCTCGCGCCGAAATGGCGCCTTTCATCGCGGAAAAAGGCTCGATCACCGTTGATGGTGTCTCGCTCACCGTAAACGATGTCCGCGATCGCTCTGACAAGGCATGCGATTTCATGCTCAACATCATCCCGCATACGGGTGAAGTGACGACACTGGGCGATCTGAACGTCGGCGACCGGGTAAACCTCGAGATCGACGTGCTAGCGCGCTACCTCAAGCGCATGCAAAGCCTTGCATCTGCCTGATTGACCGATCCCAAATGAAAAGGGGCGAGCCGAAGCCCGCCCCTTTCCTGCATTCCTTGAACGCCTAGCCTTAGAGACCGTCGACGCTCTTCGAAACGAGGACGTTGACCGCGACACGGCGATTCTGTGCCTTGCCGAATTCGGTTGAATTGTCGGCTGCCGGGTCAGATTCGGCCATGCCGGTTGGCGTCAGCATCCGGTAAGGTGCCCAGCCGCACTGCTGTTGCAGATAGTTTACAACCCGCGCCGCGCGCTGCTCGCTCAGGCGCTGGTTGATTTCATAGCTACCCGTGGAATCGGTATAGCCAACGACCAGCAACAAAGCGTTGTCCATCTGCTCTGCCTGCGCCGCAGCGCTGCACAGCTCGGTGCGCGCCTGATCGGACAGGTTATAGCGACCGGTGTCGAAGTAGACGTTTGTGGTCGCCTTGATGTTGTACTGGTCGATATCGCCAAAACGACTGCGCAGTGCTTCAGTAGCCTGAGCGTTCTCTTCGATCGCCATTTCATTCGCGGCAAAACGCTGCGAGGTGCCGCTGCGGATCATTTCCGCAGTTTCGAGATCGCTGTCAGAGAAGCGGACGCGCGAGGCAACAAGGCCGCCATCCCACTGACGGGTCTCAACTTCGACTGGCAGGCCGTTGAGCAGAGCGTCAGCGCCCAGCGTTTCGCGGCCAAGGCCAAGAAAGCCACCCTTCGCACGGATGTTGGTTTCGTCAGTTACCGTTACGATGGTCGAAGTGCCATCTGCAGCAGTGACCTGAACGCGGTTGCCTTGGCGTGCCGAGATAAAGCCCTCGATATCGGGACCTTCAGCCAGCCCCTCAAGCGCGGGAGGCTCAGGTGCGTAGACCGTGGTCAGCACTTCGCCGTTATCCGTTGTCTGCTGTGCCGTTGCGCCGACCATGGGTGCGGCGAGCATTGCTGCAATAGCCAGCGACTTTGAGGTGGTGGATAGAAAATTCATTTGGGTACTCCTTCAAACGTCTTCAGCGTTTCGCGCATCATCTCGCGGGTTTCTTTTGACCCGCCCCTTACCGATTGAGCGAACGAAAGGCTGTCAGAACCCCCTTTGAAGCTATTTCACTTATATCAAACATGTCGGGAAAAGCGTCCGTCGCGATGCGGACGCCTTCCACTGGTCGGCTCTTCCTTGCGCGCAGATGAACAATCAAGATAGAGAATCGCGGCGCAAGGTCGATTAGAGCCGGTCTTGCGGTGAGCCGTTAGAATGTGCGCAATTGGAGCTGCGCGAATTCAGGACAAATGGACCTCATCGGCCGGATTCTCCCTTCGCCAGGCATCACACTCAACCCGTCACATCCGCAATCGCGGCGATGAACTTGTCGATATTGTCCATCGTTAGTCCAGCGACATTGATGCGCCCTGACCCAGCCATGTAGATTCCGTGGTCCTTGCGAAGCTGTGCCACCTGCTCTTTTGTCACAGGAAGGACCGAAAACAGTCCGTTCTGGTTGCCGAGCGGCGTAAGGTCGACGCTGCCCGCTACACCCGCTTCCGCGAGGCGCGCGCGGACTTGCCTCATGCGTTCGCGCATCTGGTCAAGTTCATCGAGCCATTGCTCGGTCATTTGAGGATCGCGCAGAATGACCCGGACCGCTGCGGCACCATGATCCGGTGGCATTGACCAGCTTGCACGGGCGAGCGCGTTCGCATTCGAAAACGCCTTATCCAGTGTGTCTCCGCCGTCTGCCAGGATGTAGAACGCACCAACACGGTCGCGGTACATTCCAAAATTCTTGTCGCAGCTATAGGCCACGAATGCCTCAGGGACCTTGGCAAGTACGCTGCGCAGACCCGCAGCGTCTTCTTCCATTCCCTGGCCCAGCCCCTGATAGGCCGTGTCAATGATTGGGAAGACGCCGGTCTTGGCAATCGCGTCGCCGATCGCGTCCCATTGGTCCGGCGTGTAATCAATGCCCGTCGGGTTGTGGCAGCAGCCGTGAAGCAGAACGCCTTCATTGGGCCCCGCCCCGTTGATCGCAGCGAGGACCGCATCGAGGTTTGCCGTACCGTCGGGATTAGCGTGATCAAATGCCTGCCACTCCAGATCAAGATCATTGATGATCTGCGCATGATTGGGCCAGCTTGGCGTTCCCATGTGCAGCTTGGTCATTCCGGCCTTTTGCGCGAGCGCGAGCGAGAGACGAACCGCTCCCGTTCCGCCTGGCGTTTGCATACCCGAAATGCGCCCACCCATCGTCGCATCTTCACCGAAAATGTACGGCATCAGGGCATTGACGAAGCCCATGTCACCTTCGGGGCCGAGATAGGACTTGCTCTCTTGTTCTTCGACCAGCCTTTGCTCCGCAGCCTTGATCGCTCCGAATACGGGCGTTGCTCCTTGGCCTGTGCGATAAACGCCGACGCCAAGGTCAACCTTGTCAGGGCGCTCATCTTCGGCGTGGAGCTTGATCAGCGCGAGCAGCGCATCGGGCGATTGGGGTTCGAGTCGGTCGAGCATGGCGCATCCTCTGCCGCGCGAAAGCCCGCGCTGCAACCGCCTTTCGGCTCTCGGTGCCCTTTGCCGCATCTATTGCCGGTCAAAGAGCGAATGTACGCAACCTCAGAAGGGCAACCAGCGCTGCTTCTCTGAAAATCTCATGTAGCCCGCATTCACGCCAAGCCGAACGCCTGCGCCCATGCGGATGGGGATCAGCACAACATCACCGCGGCGCATATAGCTCGCATGAAGCCCGCCTACGAAATAAGCTTGACCCTCCCCGGCCGGATAGCGGCGGAACAGGTCCTCAGTGTCGTAAAGATTGTAAACCAGGACGAAGGTGTTGGCGGCATTGGCGCCGGCATCAAGACCTAGCGAAGGACCAGTCCAATAGACTTTGCGCTCGCCTTCCACTTTGTGATGCAGTGTGCCTGATCCGTAGCGAACACCGAATACAAACGCGCCGCCGCCTTCGCGCCCGACAATATAGCCGTTGGGTTCACCCTGATCGCGCAGCAAGTCTTCGATGAGGCCCGCAAGGCCCTCTGCTCCTTTACCAAAGACCCCCTCCGCAGCGCCGATCAAATCGTCTTCGCCATATGTACCCGAAGATGCCTGCGGGGCCGCGCCTTCTTCAACAGGAACGGGGTCGGTCCATTCAGGCACCGGTTCGCCAACCTGCGTGTCAGCGTATTCGGAGAACTCCCCATCGAAGCCTGGATTTGGCGAAGTGGTTGTCGATTCTTCAGGCACGGGCTGAGCAGCAGGGGGCGACGTCCGGAGATCGGGGTTGGCAAGATCGGCGTCGATCCCTCCGCTTGTCTGACTTTGCTCGGAGTACACCTCGTCGGGGTCGAAACTCTCGACGCTCTGCGCGCCAGCCGGTGCGATCACCAGCATGGCTGCAGCAAGCAGACCGGCGCCCGCCCGCGACCAGCCAAAGCGCACCCGTGCATTTAGGCTGCCCAATTGAAAACCAGAGCTTTGCATCTCAAACACCTCTTGCCTGTTCAAAGCCGCACCCCTGCTGATCAAAGCAGAGTCCTTCGCATCGCTTTGGGCAATCTTTGCTCGGCCAAGCGAATCGAAAACGCGGTGAAGCGAGTCGATATGGCTGTCTGCATTAAGCGTAGCTGGCTGGAACTCGGGGAAATGCCTTAGGGCAAGGGTATGCACTTGCTTCCAAATCGACCCTTGCCGCTAACCGGAAGCCCCATTATAGCGCGCCCCTCGCAGCCAAAAAGCATGCGTCGCGGAGACGTGGGTGAGTGGCTGAAACCAGTTCCCTGCTAAGGAACCATACCCATACCGGGTATCGAGGGTTCGAATCCCTCCGTCTCCGCCACTTTCTGCTCATTTGACTAGATCATTCACCCATATTGGGTTCGTCCCAATCTTAGCCCGATTTGGACGTCAGTGGCACCAGTGTCCTTCTGGTCGCCGGCGTCCAGACACTTGCGCGCTGCCAAGCAGCGCAACCGGGGGTTCACAAACGGTGGCACCACCCTTATTCGCCTGCTGCTGGTGCCGTCTTCTGTCGAGTTGAGGGACGGCAACATTTCAAATCTTGTCCAACCGGTGCAGACCTCCTGAACCCGGACCAAATTCCGACATCGAACTTGCCCGTAAGCCGGGGAATTTGACTCCTCGCACTTTCTGCAGCTAGGCATAAACCGAATATGAATTCGGATTCGGTTTTATGAAGAAGCTTAACGCCAATCAAGCTCTACAACGTCGTAGCAAAGCGACAGAGAGCCGATTGCTGGATGCTGCGGAAAGCTTGCTAGAGCAGGCTGAGTGGGACGATATCTCGATAGCCGAGATTGCGTTAGCCGCTGGCTCTTCGGTCGGAGGAGTCTATGCAAGGTTCCCCTCCAAAGACGCGCTCTTGCTGGCCCTCCATCAGCGGTACGAAATGGATCGCAACACCCATTTCGAAGCCTTCCTCGCGAAGAACTGGGGGGATGTATCTCTAAGCGATCGCGTAAGGGGAATTATCGATTGCGTAGGCGACCTCATGCAAGCACGCCGTGCGATTCTGCGGACATTTCTGTTGCGGTATTGGCGTCGGCCTGAGGAATTTGGCGGCGCTTTCGATGACCGACTTTCAGGTCTCTATGCAGAAGCCCGCACTTTGCTTGCGCTTCCCGATGGCGCGGTCTCCCAGCGTGATCAGCAAAGGGCTAGCGCTATGGCGATAGGAATGATCGCTGCATTTCTCCGCGACGCCTTGGTGTTGAAGCCCGCGCCGGGTCCAGGTGCCGTAAAGGAAGATTTCTCGGTCTTGAAAGAGGAATTGTCGACGATGGTGCTCGCATATCTTCAAGCTTACGAGCGGGACGAAAATAATGCTTGAAACAGTGATAAGGGCAACATTCCTGATGCTGTTAACGGCCATAAGCGGGCCATGTCTCGCAAATGAGAGTCCGAGAGAACTCCTTTCATCGATAGCGGCCTACGTTGACCGATATCACGAGAACGGCGATTTTTCTGGAATTGTGGCCGTCAGCGTATCTGGTGAAGTTGAGGTGGTGCACTCGACCGGCTTCCTCAGACTTGGCGAGCCGAGAAAACCAACACTCGATGATAGCTTTCATGTCGCCTCGATCACAAAGACGTTCACGGCAGCGGCAATTCGCGGACTTTACGAAGACGGTTTGCTGGACCTCGAAGATCCGCTCAGCAGGTTTGTTCCTGAATTTCCAGGCGCGCAGGAGATTACCATACGGCATCTCCTGAACCATGAGTCTGGAGTGCCTGATTTCTGGGCGCAATCTGATGTGTTCGATTTTGCTTCGCGGCCAGTCTCGTTAAGCGAACTTGTCGCTTGGATCGGCAGCAAGCAAAGGGAGTTCCCGCCCGGAACGCGCACATCATACTCGAATTCAGGTTACGCTTTGTTGGCAGCGGTGATCGAATCGGTTTCTGGACAAGAATTTCACGAGTATCTCTCTGAAAGGATAAGTCGGCCTGCTGGATTGACTGAAACCGCGCGCTATTCGCTTGATGCAGACGCAGAAGGGTACCAGCCAGCGTTCGGCCCAACAGGCTTAGTCGCTCCCATTGCTTACGATCCGTCGATCCTCGCCGGATCGGGCTCTCTAAAATCCAGCGCGCGCGATCTGCTTGCATGGTGTGAAGCATTCAATTCCGATTTCAACGATCCAGATAAGGCGCCATTTCTGTATGGCTGGGGCGCTCGCCAGAACGACCTGGCGCGGTGGGCTGAGCAAACAGGTCGGAACCCTGGCTTCGCGGCTCATATCAGAGCCTATCCAGACTCACAGACCTGCGTCGTTTTACTGAGCAATATTGAATCTCAGGCCGTCGCGGCCATTGGCTCTGGGGTCGCGGACCTAGCCTTTGGCCAGAATCAGACTCCGCCCGAAAGGCGCCTTGTGATTGATGGATCACCAGCAGAACTTGCAGACTATGTAGGATCTTATCGGATCGGTCCGGCAACTGATCTCGAGATTCGATTGACCGATGCAGGACTCGAGCTTCGAAGCGGTTCGGGTCCCTACCTTCCAATGGAGCCTGTCGGGAAAGATCGCTTCTTCTATCGCCA
>JAAUYH010154286.1_pt1 | contig 15650 bp, 11 predicted proteins | sample 7278061 | NCBI WGS metagenome assembly JAAUYH01 (sample SAMN14350203, study PRJNA611818) | marine sediment metagenome | isolation source: surface marine sediment (0.6m) | place: French Polynesia: Moorea | collected 2018-08
TACTTTAATTGGTTGTTCGGTATGGATTTTAGCCTGGCGAGATATTCCCGATAGTCAACTGACTAGTTGGCTTAGTTACGGTAATCTTTGGGGTGGAGAATTTTTAGAACCGATAGGAAGGCATATCGCTTGGTTGGCAACTATGGTATTTCTGTTACCAGTAGAAGGTACTCCTTTGGTTGTCACGATTATATCTGGTATTTTTTTAGCTCTAGGAATAGTCTGGCTAACTGTTACTTTGGTTCAATATTGGCAAAAATCTCGATCGCGACCGGATAATCTTTTATTTAACAAAATTGTAGTTCGATATATCTTGGTAGCAACTTTATTAGTTTTCGGCTTTGCTTATGGGTTCGATCGAGATTTGACTTTAGCTGCTCGTTTTCAGTTTTTTTATTTTCCTATCTTTTTGCTATTAATCGCTATAGTTTTAGCAGAAAGATGGATTGAAGGTAATTTTCAGGAATGGAACAGAAAAAGTATTGTTATTGGTATTCTCTTAATGGGTTTTTTGGGAGGATTAACAGTTATTTATGACTATGGCTATCAAAAACCAGACCGTCCCGATATAGTTGTTTCGGTCATGATGGAAGCACAAAAGCTGTCGCCTCAAACTCCTATTCTGGTTGCTATTGTCCATAAAAATCACGAACAAACAGGAGAAATGATGGGTATTGCCTGGGAATGGCAGAAAGTAGGGGCGAAGGGCTCTTCGCCCCTACAGGGATATCCTCAGTTTCTTTTACTACACAAAAACGAAGATGCCAATATCGCTACCCAAAATCTCTACCAAAATTTAGCTTTGTTTCCTCGTCCTTTCAATATTTGGTTAGTGAATTTCTCTGCACCTGCTGATTTGGAACAACATAATTGTAATGTTAATGAAAACTTTAAACGAAAAGCCTCTGGATATGACTATCGGCTGTATCATTGTCTTTGATCGAGGAAGAGAGAATTATCGAGTGTGAAAAAGGATTCTTTTCATTGGGGTTTGTTTTTTGGCGTAATATTTCTTGGCGCAATTTTGCGTTTTACTAACTTAGCGTCTAAACCACCTTGGTCTGATGAATGGGCAACGTTAGTATTTAGTCTGGGACATAGTTTTCGTACTGTTCCTTTAGATAGTGTTATTTCTCTCGACACTCTTTTATCTCCTTTGCTTTGGGACAATACTACTCAACCCCAAGATGTAATTAACAATTTGCTTACAGAAAGTACTCATCCGCCCCTTTATTTTGTACTTAATCATTGGTGGCTAGAATTATTTCCTCAGAGTCAAGGTTTAGTGTCTATTTGGTGGGGAAGAGCTTTTAGTGCTTTATGGGGAATCGTTTCTATCCCTGCTATGTTTGGTTTAGGATGGCTATTTTCTGGATCTTTCATTGTTGCCCAAATGTCTGCTGCTTTGATGGCAGTTTCTCCCTACGGAGTCTATTTATCTCAGGAAGCGCGTCACTACACCCTAGCCATACTTTTTGTTATAGCTTCTTTAGCTTGCCTGCTGTTGGCTATTCGCTGTATTCATCGCCAAATTGCTTTTCCTCTGTGGATTGTTTTTTGCTGGATTGTTATTAATAGTTTGGGAGTAGCTACCCACTATTTTTTTAGTTTGGCTTTAGTGACAGAAACTATAGTTTTACTAGATTTTTGGATAGCAGAACTCAAACATAAAAAAAGCAATATTTGGGCTATCTATTGGTCGAGAATTTATTTAGCTATGGTAGGTACTTTTATCGGTTGTTCTGTTTGGATAATGAATTGGTATAGTATCCGCGATAACCAATTAACAGACTGGATATTTGATAATAATCCTGTAGAGAAATTTTTTGAACCTATTTCCAGAGTATTGGTATGGATAATTACGATGGTTTTCTTGTTACCAGTGGAAGGAACACCAGAGTGGATAAGTATTTTTTCTGGCGCAATAATCGTTCTGGTAATAGCTTGGTTAATGTTTAGTTGGATAAAAAGTTTTAAAGCCTGTAGTCAAATATATGCTACTAACTTAGGTATTTTAATTTTATCCAGATTTTTAGTGAGTGCGATCGCCATTATTTTAACTATTACTTATATTTTTGGTGCAGACTTAACTCTTTCTGCTCGTTTTCAATTTATTTATTTTCCTGTAGTTATTCTGCTGTTAGGAATTATTATGGCTTATCTGTGGCAAGAAGCAAAACTTTTTAGAAAGAAAAAAGTTACAAACATTATTCAGGAAATATCACAAGAATTCCCCCCAGAAGAGCGAGCTAATTTAACTCAACTCACTTATAATTCAGGTTATAAATACTGGTTATGGTTTAGACCTAAAGGAAAAAAAGTTATTTATCTCACTTTGTTAATCGGAATTTTAGGTGCTTTAACAGTAGTTACCAATTTCGCTTATCAAAAAGTAGAACGTCCCGATGTGGTTGTCCCTGTAATGGTAGAAGCGCATCACAAAGTTGCTTCTAAAACTCCTGTTCTCATAACTACTCTTCATAAAACTCATGGACAAACAGGAGAAATGATGAGTCTTGCTTGGCAGTTTCAAAAACTTCTGAATCAAGATAAGTTAAACTTTCAACCCCAATTTTTATTAGCACATAATGATAGAGAAGATCGATTAGTAGCCACACAAGTTTTATACAAACAATTAAGTAAAATGCCTCGTCCTTTTCAGTTATGGGTAGTTAATTTTTCTGCACCAATCCAATTAGAAACCCAAAACTGTACTACTCAAGAAGAGCATGAATATCGAGCAACAGGTTATCGTTACCGAATGTACAGTTGTTTCGATGTTTTACATTGATGCTCGATTAGATAAATTACAACAATCTCATTGATTTTTATTTCAGTGAGTATATTTTGCCTTGAAAAATGGGAACTCTATACCTAGATGCTATGTTTTCTGTTGACTTTTAGGTTCTTCAGAAATACTATGAATTTTAGCTAATTAAAAAGATGGTTAAGTTTCCTCAACAATTTGCTTTTGTTACTACTATAGCTCTATTTACTTTAGGCGCGATCGATCTTCCTAAAGCTCAAGCAGCTTCTCTCTATTTAGGTTTGAGTAAATATGTAGAAAATATTCAGATAGGTAGTAGTACAAGCGATATAGAAGAGAATGTTATTCCATCATTAGCAATAACCAGAAGAAATACTCTTGAGGAAAATAGCCCATTATCGATCGCAGAAGAAATTAATAAGCATATTGAAAAACGCTATGACGATTTAATTGAAGAAAATACTGATTCAATAGGGTTAATTGAGAGTCAAAAGCTATTAAAAGACCGAGGTTTATTAGAAGATATATATTCAGAGAATAGCGAACAAAGTATCCAGGAAATTACTAGTCTTCTTGCTGCAGATAGTCCCTGGATTGGGGATATGCTTGGAGAAGGACGGGCACATCAACAAATGCCTCGGTCGATCGTATATAGTTTAATTCTACTCTTTGGTATGTGGTCTATACCAACCTTAGGCTTTATAAGCAAAAAATTTATTTTTGGAGAAGAAGGAATTGTTGAAGATTTACAAAATAAATTTGGTAAGCCTCAAGTTCCAGAAGGAACAGTTTTTCTTCACGAACGTGCTTTCAAAGATTTAGAAAAACTAGCTCAACAAGTAGGAAGAATTAACAGTGAAAAATTTGGTAATAACGAATTTTTACTGTTTGTTAAAATTAAACAAGCTATCGAAAAAAAAATAGAAGAATATCAAATATTAAATGATAGAGCTGAATTACTTAAAGTGGCGATCGCTGCTCAAAGTAGTTTTTTACGGATCGAACAAACTGAATTGCGTTTTCGTAGTCGCCATCAGCAAGAATTTTATCAATTTGTAGTAGATTCTCTCAATCAAAATTTAGATAAAGCTAAATTTAGAGATCGAGTCAAAAGAAAATTAGCTGAGATCATACCTTTACTGAATACCGAAGAAGGCAGAGATGCTTTACAATCCTATTTAAAAGAAATTGATAAAATTTCTAAACATAAACTAGGATTAAAATTACTTTCTTTATTTAAACAATATCAGTTAGCAGATTTTACCATCTTAAAAAAAGTATCAGACATTGTTAATCAATTTAAAGGACATGATTTACTGGCTGCTAAAAAAATAGTTAGTTTGGTGATTAATGATTACGAAATATTTGAAAAACTGGGACCTATTATTGGGGTATCAGAATCAGAAAATTCTCCAGAGACTTATGCAAATATTTTGCAATATATAGGTTTAATTTCTAGGCATGAAAAATCTTATGAAAAGTTTCAACAGCTAATAGAAGCTCTAAATAAATGGCAAAAACCTTACAAAACTATCACTGTAATTCGTCAAGAATATCAAGCAAGTGAATATAGATTACCTAAAGAGTTTTCTCAAGAAATCCCAGGAAGAAATATCTATAAAAAATACGAGCAATTCTTAGAAAGTAATTAGATAATTGCTCGTCATAGTAACGATTTAAAAACAATTAATTTTTAACTCAGAACTCAGAATTCCGAACTAACTAGTTTATTCACCATAATTACCCCCAGTTACCTTACCACGAAAAACTATATACTGATAGATATTGTATGCCAACATAATGGGAATTAGGAAACCGATAAAGATAATCATAAATACCAAAGAACTGGGACTAGCAGCAGCCTGATAAATTGTAATTTTAGTAGGAATGATGTAGGGAAAAACAATTAAACCCAATCCCAAAAAAGAAAGCAAAAAAAGCAAAATTGTCCAAATAAATGGTATTCTTTCTTGTTCTAAATAAAGACTTCTAAGAAGTAAAAAAATTAGTAAAGTTCCCAACAAAGGAATCAGGGCAAAAATATAAACTAGGGGTTGAGTGAATAAACGATCCCTAGCACTCTCATAAAAAATAGGTGTAGTAATAGTCAGATAAACAGCACCGATGAAAGTAGTCACAGCAGAGATTTTGGCAGTCAAATAATGAGTATTTTGCAACTCCCCTTCAGTTTTCATAATTAGGTAGGTTGAACCACTCAAAACATAGCCCTGTATTAAAGTTAGAGCAACTAAAATAGAGCGCAAACCCAACCAATCCCAAGTACCACCGATAAAATGACCGGCATCATCTACTGCTATACCCTGCAAAATTGCCCCCAAAGCAAAACCTTGACCCAAAGCTGCTAAAAAACTTCCCGCACCAAAAGCAATATTCCAAAAAAACTTGCGGTTAGCGTGTTCGCGAAATTCAAAAGCTACTGCCCGAAAAATAAACCCAAAAATCATTAAAAAAATTGGGATATATAGAGCTTGTAAAATTGTGCCATAAGCTAAGGGAAATGCTCCAAATAAAGCTCCTCCCATGATGACAAGCCAAGTTTCGTTAGCATCCCAAACATTACTAAGGCTAGTCATCAGAATACCGCGACGTTCTTCACTGGAGCTAGTTAAAGACAAAATACCAACTCCCAGATCGAATCCATCCAGCATTACATACAGAAAAAGAAATAAAGCAAGAATGACAAACCAAACTTGCGGAAGAAAATATTCTAGAGATTCCATTGTTTGTTAGTAGTTAGTAGTTAGTAGTTAGTAGTTAGTTGTTATCTCGCTAATTTTCCCTATCTCCCTTGTCTCCTTGTCTTCCTTGTCCTCTTGTCCCCTTATCTCCCTCATCAACTAATCTCGATCGAGAAAATTACTGCTGCGCCTCTACGGGACGTCGATTGGGTTTATGTTCTGCTGGGGTGAGGTCTAATCCAGCTTCTTCATCTACACCAGGAACGGGTAATTCTAAATTAGGACCTTGACGGATAATGCGACTACCAAAATAAAGAGCCGAGCAGAAAAGTAAGATATAAATACTAGCAAAACTAAGTAAAGAGCTTAAAATTTCCCCTGGAGGAAGATTAGCAGCAGCATCGACGGTACGAATCTGTCCATAAACAGTCCAGGGTTGCCTTCCCACACAACGCACGATCCAGCCTGATTCTACAGCAATATAACCCAAGGGTGCAGCTAAAATCCAGCCCCGCATTAACCAACGCTGTTGCCAGATATTTTCTGAAGAGAGTTTGCCTCTTAGCCACTGTAAAACACTTAATGCCATCAATCCAGCAAAAAATACGCCGATCGCAATCATAACCCGAAAGGCATAATAAATTAAACCGAGTAAATGGGGTCTATCTTCTGGCTGCCATTCTTTTAGTCCCTGGACCGGTTCGGATAATTTGGGTTTAAATTCGATAATATAGCCTAAAAGATGAGGAATACTAATTTCCCAAGGGTTTTTCTCGGCTTTTTCGTTAGTAATGGCTAATAAACTCCAAGATGCTGACTGTCCTGCTGGTATAGTTTCCCATTGTGCTTCCATGGCTGCCAATTTAGTGGGTTGATAGTGATAAACTTGTTCACCGCTGGAATGTCCGATGTAAAGTTGCAGGGGTGCGACGGCAATAGTTACAGCCAAAACAATTTTGAAAGATCGAGCAAAAAAATCAGTATTGCGTTTATTGATAATGTACCAAGCACTAATTCCCCCAATGACAAATAAAGAAGTCTCTAGGGTAGCAAAGAACATATGCAGCACGCTATTAAGCATAAAGGGGTTGAAAATTGCCTGAAAATAGTCTTTGACAATAAAATTACCCTCGACAAAATTGCCACCTGCGGGAGTTTGCATCCAAGAGTTAGCAGTCAGAATCCAAAAGGTAGATAAGTTTGCGCCAAAAGCAACCATAATCGTTGCTAAATAGTGCATAACAGGATTGACTCGCTCCCAGCCAAATAACATAATCCCTAAAAAGCCAGCTTCTAACATAAATGCCATAGAAGCTTCAAACCCGAGAATACTACCAAAAAAGTCTCCTACCGATTGAGAAAAAGGTGCCCAGTTAGTACCAAATTGAAATTCCATTGGTATTCCTGTAGCTACACCAATACCAAAATTGAGTACGTAAAGTTTAGACCAAAAACGAGCATGGTAGTAATAGTTAGGATTTCTTGTTTTAAGCCACAATCCTTCTACTATCACTAAATAAATTGCCATGCCTGTCGTTAGTACGGGCCAGAGTATATGAAAAATTGCTGTCAGAGCAAATTGCATCCGTGATAAAACAACTGGATTGGAGAGAAAGTCCATGAGTGAAATAATGACTGAGTTCTGTAAAGATTGTAGAAAAACTAGTCAAAATCTGCCACGACTTAGTGTAAATCTCCCCGTCATAGAATGACAGAGAGATTCTTAGTTTTTAGTTTCTAGTACTTCGTCAAGTTAGAGATGATGGTTAAACATTTTAACTCCGAACTCGGATTACCCAATTGCTTGAGGATTAATTGTATCCATACCAAAATCAACTACATGCTCGTCAACATAAGCTACAGCTTGTCTGAGGGCTGTAGTGCGATCGCTTAAAATGTTTTGAGGAGGAACTTGTTCCATAACACCCAATTTTCTCAAGCGTTTTTCGGCTTGACCTCCTAGACCAACTAAAAATACCTGACGACCGTTTTCTACTGCTTCTTCAATCGCATTTTCTAAGGCTAAGGAAGAGGTAACGCCAAGTATAGGCACTTCAGTTAAGTCTAAAACTAACGCCTGATAATCATTAATCAGATTGTGTTCGCGAGAAATAGCTTTAGCTACCCCAAAAATCATAGGGCCACTCAGATAGAACAGAAGTACGCGACCATTAGCTCTTTCTAATAACTGTTTTTCTTCTTGATTAAGCTCAATTTCTTCATCATCATAGGTAACAGCTTTAACTGTGTCTGCCCGATGATTAGAAAGACGCTCGATCGTCAGCATATTAGCAACAAAAACTCCTACACCTACAGCTACAATCAAGTCAACAAAAACAGTAAGAGCAATTACCCCATACATAATAAAGGCTGCTTTGGGAGAAATTTTGTGAGCGCGTTTGATAAAACCCCAATCAACAATATCGATACCAACCTTGAGAGCAATACCAGCTAAAACTGCGCTAGGAATAACTGTTAAATACTGGCTTAATCCTAAAACTACTACCAGCAAAACTAAAGCACGACTTAAACCAGAAACAGCAGTTTTACCACCAGATTGGATATTAACTACTGTACCCATAGTTGCTCCGGCACCGGCAATACCGCCAAATAGACCAGAAACTAAATTACCGATACCTTGACCGATTAATTCTTTATTAGAGTTGTGTTCGGTACGAGTTAGACTATCTGCAACTAATGAAGTGAGCAAAGCATCGATACAGCCCAACATTGCTAAAACTAGAGCGTCAACCAGCATTGTCTGAAGTTGACTAACACTAAAAGTAGGTATTTGTAAGCTGGGTAAACCGACGGATATCTCACCAATACGACGAATATCAGCATTAGCAAATAGCAATGTGGCAATCAAAGTCCCGACAATTAACGCAAGTAACTGGGGTGGCAAAAATTTCTTTAACTTAGAAGGATAGAAAAAAAGAATCGCAACAGTTAAAACAGCTAAGACGGTTTCGAGGGGATTAATATTGGCTATCAGTTGCGGTAAATTCTGCACTGTACCGATTACTCCACCTTTAGGGCTAGCTTGTCCTAAAAATGGGGCAGTCTGTAGGATAATTAAAATTACCCCAATACCTGACATGAAACCGGATATTACTGTGTAGGGCATCAAGGTAATGTATTTACCAAGTTTTAGAAACCCAAAAAGAATTTGGAAAACCCCAGCCATCATAACTACGGTAAATGCCATTGCTAAGCCGTTTTCAGGATTAGCAGCCGTTAGACCGGCAATAACAGCGGTCATAACCACAGTCATTGGGCCCGTTGGTTCGGAAATTAAGGTAGGAGTACCTCCAAACAGGGCAGCAAAAAAGCCGATTAAAATCGCACCCCAAAGTCCCGCAGAGGCTCCAGCACCGGAAGCAACCCCGAAGGTAAGAGCCATTGGTAAGGCGATAACTGCAGCAGTAATACCACCGAAGATATCGCCCTGCAAATTTCTAAAGTGAATCTTATTAGTAATGCTCATTGTCTCAAATCCATTCCTCCAGTAAAAAGTAAAATTGTCTTATTGAGTAAAATCAATGTTACTCTGAGATCGATAAATAAAAATCTATATATAGGATTATACTTATTAACCCTGAAAAAACAAAGGGAGATCGATCGAAATTTTTAATTTTGGCAAAAAGTAAAACTTATTGTTAATTGTAAGGCATTTGTGGTGGTTAAACCTTTATCTAAAATTCCCAATCTACAATCTTGAGCTCTTCAAATAGAAAAGTTGCAATGTTTTAATCAAGACGACTTTCAACTCTTCGTAAAGCTTCAATAGCTGCATCCCAATTAGGTCTAATCGAAATAGCTCTTTCGTAAGACCTAAGTGCTTCTCGATATTGTTGCAAACTTTCTTGGACTAGCCCTTTGCCAAACCATGCTTCATAAGAATTGCGATTAACTTCAATTGCTTTTTCGTATGAATCGAGTGCTTCATAGTACAGCTTTTCAGATTTTTGAGTATTACCCAATCCAATTAAAGCGGGAAGATAGTCTTCTTTAATGTTAGTGGCTTGTTGATAAGCTTCAATAGCTTGCTGATATTCTCCTTGTTGAAAATGAAGTTTGCCTAAGTTATTCCAAGGCACATAACTTTTTTCTGGGTTTAATTGAATAGCTCTTTTAAAATTAGCTTTGGCTTTATTTGGTTGATTAGTATCGAGATAAGCTTCACCTCGATTGTTCCAAGCTTCAAAGAATTCTGGTTGTATTTGAATTGCTCGATCGTAGGCCTCTATGGCTTTATCATATTCTTTGAGTCCATCTAAAGCCAAACCCTGACAATTCCAAAAATAGAAACTTTGGTGAACTTGTAATCCTCGCTCGCAAGTTTCTAACATTTCCTCATAACGTTTAAGATGACTTAACGCTGTTGCTTTTCTCAGCCATGCTACCGGAAAATTTTGGCTGTTTCGACCAACTTTTTCAAAACCTTGATTGTAATATTGAATGGCTTTTTCGTATTGTCTGGATTCTAGTTGGGCATCAGCCTGGGCAAATAAAACTATGGCTTCGTACTGTAGCCATAGATATCTACCGAAAACTAAGCCGATCGAACCCAACATCGCTAGGATTATGTACTTGTACCAAGGTTTAAATTTTGATGGCTTGCGGATTCTTTTTAAGGCTTTGACAACTTGAGATGCAGATTGATAACGTTGCCGTAAATCCAATTTGACCATTCGATCGATGATAGCCTTTAACTCTGGACTAACTCTGGCTTTATTTTGCCAGATAACTTCACCCGTGCGATTATTTTGTTCTAAGTTTTTGGGTTCGATTCCAGTTAAGGCATAGATGGCAGTTATGCCCAAGGCATACAAATCGCTGGCTGGTACGGGTCTTTGAGCAATTTGTTCTGGCGGAAAATAACCGATATTATTGTCTGGAGCGATATTAACGGCTTCAGCGAGCGCGCCAAAATTCACTAAAGCTATTTTCTCATTGTCTTGATATCTAATTAAACTAGAAGGCCGAATATTTTGATGAATAATTTTTTGTTTATGGATAGAGATTAAAGTCTTAGCTGTATCTTGTAAAAAGGCAATTACTTCTTCTTCATTTAAGATTAGTTCTCGATTAATTATCTGTTGTAGGTCTTCTCCTTCAACATATTCCTGTATGAGATATAAATTTTCTCCCTCGACAAAGCATTCTAGTATTTGCGGTACACAATCGAGTTTATTCAGTTTAGCTAGATTGGCTACGATTTTTAATCTAGCTTCTGCTAGTTCTAAATTGGCAGCTCGATCGTTATCTGGGGTTAAAATTTTTAAAATGTATAAAGGCTGTTGCTCGTGTTTTAAGTTTTTGACGACATAAGTATAGATTCCTCCTACTCCGCCTAAATATCTAAGAATGAGATACTCTTCTTGAATGGTAGTACCGATTCTTAACAAAGGTTTGAGGTCATGCAAGACTTCTGTTGCAGAGCTATAACGCTCCAAGGATTGAGGACGAATCATCTTGTCGAGCACAGCAGTTAATTGCTGCGATACTGAAGCGATACTATGCCAAGTAGTGGGGAGATCTGTAGAGGTATATTCCCATTCTATGGGCGATCGACCTGTTAGAGCAAAAATGGCGGTTTTACCCAAAGCATAGATATCGCTACTATATACTGGTCTACCCTGGTTTTGCTCTGGAGACATATAGCCTGGAGTACCGATAACTTGTGTCCGAGCGCGAGAAGAGTCTAAAACAAATGTACCAATTTCTTTGACTGCACCAAAATCAATTAAAACTATTTTATTGTCTAGCTTGCGCCTAATTAAATTAGAGGGTTTAATATCGCGGTGAATGACTCCTTGACGATGAACAAATTCTAAGACCTCAAGTACATCGCACAGGAAATTAATTAATTGTTCCTCGCCTAAAACTTGCCGATTTACTTCTTGCTCAAATTCTTCTCCTTCAACAAATTCTTGAACCAAATAAAATTGCTTATTTTCTTCAAAATGAGCTAGTAGTTGAGGAATTTGATTGTGATTACCTAGCCATTGCAATACTGTTGCTTCGGTGGCAAATCGCTCTTTAGCATTTTCCCAGATAGATGGGCTATTGAATCTTGGTTGTAGTTGCTTAACTACGAATTTACGCTCTTCTTCTGAAGCTATATCTACAGCCAAGTAAGTAGTAGAAAAACCTCCACTACCTAACTCTTTAATTATACGATATTGTCCGCCAACTATTTCGCCAGAATTGAGTATTTTGTAACCATATTCAATTTTCTGGTTGGGAGTAGATTCTTGGGAACTAGAAATTGGTATGGTGTAATCTGGATCTGACATAACATATCTTGAGTCAAGATTTTCCAATTTTAGCGGAGATCGACTCCAAATAATTTACAAAATCTAAGTATGTTACCAAAAATCAATTGGAGCCTACTAACATCGATCTAGAGTGAATTATTATTCAAAGTGTTTGAAACAGAAAAACTCTAATAATTTTATTAGCGAAAAAGGGCAAATTTAAGATAACATTTTCAATATTCAACTATTGTATAATTCTAGCTTGTCAACTCTTCAAATCCACGGAAATTAAGATGCAGTTTTTTCGTCAATATATCAGCCCCCTTTTGATCTTCTTAATTTTTTTACTGGCTCTAGTAGCAGTCAGTGCGCGTATCTTTTTACCTTCAGACATGGTAGCCCCTGCTCCTGTTTCTGTTGAAAATCTAAGTTTGTATGTACCGTAGCCAGTTTTTTGGCTATAAATTCAATTAGTTACAGTCTAAGCTAACCTAAAAAATTGTGCAGATTAACAGTTTTTCCAATTTATTACTAGGCTTTTAGCGTAATCTTGATGTTCCCATCGGAAAAATTGTATGGTAAAAGTAAGCTTTGAACATCAGTCGGTAGAAAGACATAAGTAAAGGTACAGATCGAGCTTGAAAAATATTTGGGTATGAAAACTAGATGGAGGATAACTTACAAATAGGCTATCAGTTGAAAATGGGATCGCTTAGAGATAGCTCTTTATTGAATAAATTTATGTATTTGATGTATCAAGAGTTATTTCCCCATCAACAAGATTTTTCTCATTTGACAGAAACAGTCAACCAATATTTTTCGCCCCACACTCCTTTATGGTTTGTAAAAAGAGCAGAAAAACAAGCATCATCCGATTTAACGGTAGCTTGTCTATGGATGGGAAATGCGATCGATCAAGTGATAGGAGAACGTTATGCTCATATTTTTTTAATTTTTGTCTTACCAGAGTATAGGAAGCAAGGAATAGGCACATATCTGATTAAAGTAGCAGAGAATTGGGCAAAAGCTAGAGGCGATCGCCAAATCGGACTACAAGTATTTACCAACAATCAGCCAGCCCTAAGTTTATATAGCCATTTAGGCTTTCAAGCTCAGTCTCTTTCCATGATTAAACCTTTATTTAAAATTCCCAATCCTCAAGTACAAACATTTGAGAAATTTCCGAAGAGCACATAACTTATTCAATTATGCAAGATGATGACTTAATTTTATTGGATACGGATGAGGAACTAGGCAGTCCTTTAGATCGGCTAGAATCTGTAGAGTCAGAATCAGATATTCCTCCCCCCGATCCAGAACAAATGTTGATGCTTCTGTCTCATCCAGAAGCCTCTCAAAGAATGATGGCAGCAAGAGTTTTTTGTGAACTAGAAGAACCTCGTTCTATTCCTCTGTTAATCGAACTCCTCAAAGACAAATGCCCCTTAGTAAGAGTCAGTTCTGCCTATGCCTTAGGACGAAATACTAGCCACGAAGCGGTAGAACCTTTGATTGAATTGCTCAAATATGATTGGAATGGCTATGTAAGAAAAGGAGTCGTTTGGGCTTTAGGTAATAGTAGCGATCGTCGAGCCTTACAACCCTTAATTAATGCCTTAAAAACTGAGATCTCTGCTGTTCGTCTGTGGGCTGCTAGTGGTTTAGCCCAAATAGCTAAGTTAGATTATGAAGATGTCATTACTGCTATCCCTCCTTTAATTGAGGGTTTAAGAAGAGATTCTACTGCTGCTGTACGGAGTAACTGTGCCTGGTCGATCGGGCAATTGTGCCGAGAATTACCCTCTAATGTAGTCTATGCTACTGCCGTTGATGCTCTCATAGAAGCTTTGGTAGAAGATGAAGACCTTGGTGTCAAAGAAGATGCTAAAGGAGCTATTCTCAAAGTTGGCGACCCCAGAGGATTACAAATGATTGAAGAATTGGAATTTGAAGGATTAATTTAAATTAGCTATCAGCTATTAGCTATTAGCTATTAGCTAAGGACAGAAAATGAAGAAACCTTTAATAATTGGTGTAAGTGGGGCTTCTGGCTTGATTTATGCCGTACGCGCTCTTAAATTTTTGCTGGAAGCAGATCGGGCGATCGAGTTAGTGGCTTCCCGTGCTAGCTATATGGTATGGCAAGCAGAACAAGATATTCGTATGCCCACCGAACCAGACCAACAAGAGCAGTTCTGGCGAGAACAAGCAGGTGTATTAAATAAAGGTAAACTATTTTGTCATCGTTGGGGAGATGTGGGTGCGAATATTGCTAGTGGTTCTTTTCGCACTTCGGGCATGATTATTATTCCCTGTAGTATGAGTACGATCGCTAAAATTAATGCTGGTTTGAGTTCCGATTTATTGGAAAGGGCAGCAGATGTACAGATAAAAGAAGGTCGCCCTTTAGTTGTCGTACCCAGAGAAACCCCCTTCAGTTTGATTCATTTGCGTAATTTGACTTCTCTAGCAGAAATAGGTGTAAAAATTGTACCTGCTATTCCTGCTTGGTATCATAATCCACAAACAGTCGAAGATTTAGTTGATTTTGTTGTTGCTCGTGTTTTAGATCAATTAGATATTGATTGTGTTCCCTTAAATCGCTGGCAAGGACGTTAACTAAATAACTGATAACTGTTGGCTGATAAGGTGATAACTGATAAATATGTCTTATCCAAGAGATTTAGTTGGTTATGGAGTAACCCTCCTCATCCGCAGTGGCCCGAAGATGCCAAAATAGCTTTACAGATAGTCCTTAATTATGAGGAAGGTTCGGAATATTCTATTCCGGACTGGGATGAACATTGTTTCAATGATGTTCTGCATATTCTCGTTAAGCTCATCTATCGATTGACCAATTATCTCTCTCCTAAGAAACTCAACTTTTTAAGTTCATACGAACCAATAATCTGGCGAGTTTCTTTGATTCATTATTGGCGATCGCCAATGAAACGCTTTTGTCACTCTAGGAGAATTTAACGTAGCACTAAGTTTTGTCATTAAATGAAAACAAATTCTTTAAATACTAGACTTTTCGTAAACGGCGATCGCTCTTTTGAGGTAATAGTGTTTACCGACGAAGAAGGAAGTATGATTGGCTCTAAGGCAATTTCGGGTAGAGTTATCGACGATGCCAACTACTATCGTCGTCCCGATGGTACAGAGATCTTTAGCTGCTTAGAAAAAGTTGGCGGTAATTGGCACGAGCTTGACAAAGCTAAGCGCAGTAGCCGAGATATAGCTGTATTCGTCGAACTTCATCTAGAACAAGGCCCTATTTTAGAATCTATGGGCAAACAAATTGGAGTGGTAGAAGGAATTGTCGGTCAAAGACGCTTTAGCATTACTGTCAAAGGTAGTGCCAACCATGCAGGAACGACCCCCATGCACATGAGAAAAGATGCTTTAGTTGCTGCTGCTAAGGTTATTTTAGCTGTCAACCAAATTGGCAATACTCCAGGTCAACAAGTAGCTACAGTAGGTAAAATGCAACTACTACCTAATGCTGCTAATGTTGTTCCTGGTTGGGTAGATATGAGTCTAGATATTCGAGATTTATCTAGTTTGCACATCGATAGTTTACTGGCTCAACTGCGGTTACACTTAGAAGAAATAGCCGTCGAAACTAATACCCAAATTCGACTCCATCCCGCACTAAATAACGAGCCAGCCTTAGCAGAACCCTACATTCAACAGGCGATCGCTCGAGTCTGTGAAGATTTACAATTGAGTTATACTCACTTACCCAGTCGCGCCAGTCATGACGCTCAAGAACTAGCCCAAATTACGGATATGGGGATGATTTTTGTCCCTAGCGGGACTTTGACAAAAAACTAGGTTCAAAAAGGGGTGAAAGCCTGATATATCAATACTTTAACCTCAAAATAGCTAAATCCTTAATATATCTGGGTTTCAGACGAA
>JAAUYH010069662.1_pt1 | contig 15649 bp, 17 predicted proteins | sample 7278061 | NCBI WGS metagenome assembly JAAUYH01 (sample SAMN14350203, study PRJNA611818) | marine sediment metagenome | isolation source: surface marine sediment (0.6m) | place: French Polynesia: Moorea | collected 2018-08
ATGACTCTCGTTTCCTGTCTTTTTAAGCTATTGACAGATTTAATTTAGCGAGAGTTTTTCTTTTTGCTGTTCGCGATCGCAATTATTTAGACTTTTCAGACATCCTCTTAGATCGCAGCTAAGAGATTCTACATTGCTAAGATCGATCGTTGGAGTAGAACTATTACAACTACCCAGAGCCATAGTATCGTCTACATAGGGAAAAACGCTCAGATTAACTCGATCATCTGAAGGACTGAACTCATAGGCAGCAGTGCGTAACAAGTTTCCTCCACCAATATACTGCTCCAAATGCACATATTGAGCTTCCCCATTACCTGTCCCCACTGCTGAGGCTGAGCAATTTTCCATAGTAATAAAAGGTATCATTGGTTCGTTTGCCACCTGATTACTATTCGTGAAAAAACCAGTGAACCAATCTACTACTTGCTGCACTCGTTGGTTTGGAGCTAAAATTGCTGCTTCTCCTGGCTGAGTAACTATAATTGTGGTCACAAGAAATGTAAGAAAACTAACAGTTTTAACTTTTAGCATTGAACACTTACCATTAAAGATTAAACATCGATCATTATCGGCAATCTAAATCTATGCTTACTGGCGATCTGCTTCGATCGCTTGTTATCAATTACCATAAAAATTTGTTAAACAAATTTTATTTAATTCCCATCTTACACCAGTACAAAAAAACTAATTGATTTAGGTTCGATCGTCAATTTCTCACCCTTTTCTCTTTAACCTTTCTCTCTTTCTCTGATACAACAAATTAACTACATATTAGTTGCAAGATCTCAGTTTAACCAAATAGGGTTTAGGCTAAAATTTATCTTAAATTTATCTAATGAGTATGCTCGGAAGTTTTATATAAAACCGAATTACTTTAGGCGGTGTAGATAATAATTGCCTGAATTCACTAACTAAGTTTACAATTTTGATATCAAAACTTCATAAAATATAGTTTGTCTTTTTTGTATCTTCTTCATATAGTTTAATTTATACAATCATGTAGTTTAATTTATAGAGATTTTATACTAAGCTAATGTTTAATATTCCTAATCCTATCCAACTAAAAATATCTAAGCGTTACAAAAAAAGATTCGGTTGTATTAGTAAAAAGAAAATCAAGCAAAAAGTCGAGGGTGTAGATATCTCGATTTCTTATCATGATTTGTATCATCTTGAGGTATCAAAGTTAGATCGAATTCAAATTGGCAAATATTATGTAAGCGGTATTCATGGTATAAATTCACCTTTATTGCATCCAAATCCTATTCAAGAAGAGTATTCTGGTCTTTTGGATGAAGTTCGTGTTGCTTATCACGAATGGATGACTAGAACCTCAATCTACAACACTGTCAAACTTTTAGCCTGGATGGGTTGGTTAATTATTCAAGGAATTAATCCGTTGGCTATTTTTTGGCGACATTATCAAAGTTTAAACAAACAAAGGCTTTATGCCGACAATTCCTAAGTTGAAGATTAACTAAAAAATGAGAGTATTTGTATAGAGCATCAGAATGGATTTGAGGGATAAATCTTGGTAAATTTTCCCCCAAATCCTCTGCACCTATCAGATATCTGGAAGCTCCTTACCAAATCCAAGGTAGTAAACGACTACTGTTTTGCTGATAGGCAGCAAAGTCAGGATATTTAGCTGCCATAGCCTCTTCTTTCTGATTTATTCGTTGTAAATACAGCAATGTAATGACACCAGGTAATAGAAAAGCCCACCAAGATCCAGCAATAATGCTAAAGCTGGTATAACGCATTAAGTCTCCCAAGTAATTTACGTGTCGTACCGAACGCCATATACCATCTTTAACCAAACCACTTTCTTTACTTTTTGCGACCATTTTTTGTACATCCGCCCCAGTATTAATCAGACTTCCAAAGATATAAAGAGGTAGTGTAATGGCAACAGTCAAGTAACTAATAGGATTCGGATTGGTAAATGCTAAGTAGCCTGGTAAGGAATAAAATACACCGACAAATAATAGAACGATTATGAAGGTTAATATTCCAACTTTGTCGGTGAACAGTTGCTGGCGACGTTGAGAAAATAGCCATTGTTCTAACAACCACCAGATACAGTAGCTAATGTGTAAACAAAGATAAATAACTTGTCTTTCTTCATTTACCCCATAAATCAAAGCTAAAGTAATCAGGCAGATAATAGTAACAATTTTAGCTACATTGATAGCAGTCAGTTGTGTTACCTGAAAGCCAGAAGATTTTGTTGCCGTTTCCATATTCTTGCTCTACGTCACAAAGATTTATTTTGATCTTAATATCTTGAGTGTAATATTTATTCAGAATTCAACAGACTAGGAGTAGTCTTAATTGACTGAGAATATGGAAACAACGCAACTTTTATAGACTACGATCGCCTGACGAGAAAAATCCTCGGTATAATTTCACCTTTTAATCCTCGTAAATTCTTGCTTCTAAAGCATCAGGATTTTCTTCGCAATAAAGTTCAAAAGCACTCTTTGGTTTTTCAACAAAATCACTCTTGTTGAGAATATCACTAATAGAAATGACTCCTAGTAACTCACCTTTGACAACAGGAGCGCGACGAATCCGAGTATTGGCAAACAGACGAGCAACATATTCTACACCTAAGTCGGGATTGACTACTACACACGGTTTAGTCATAATCTCATAGACTCGCATTTTCTTAGGATCGTGTCCAAATGCTGCTACTTTGTAGACAATATCTGTCTCTGTCACAATTCCATAAGGATCGCTATCGCTACGGCGATCGACGATTAAAGCTCTTAAGCCTTTATCCTTCATTAATTTGACTGCTTCTGCTATTGTTGCCGAACCACTAATGCTTACGACATCCTTGGTCATAATTTCTTCTGCTCTCATCATGGCTTTAACCCTCCTAATCTCAAAATAATTAACTAGCGCAAATTTCTCTTAATCGTCATAAATGCGACACTCTAAAGCATCGGGATTCTCGGCACAATAATCTTTAAGAGAATTACTTACATCTCTAGTATCTTCTTTAGCCTGACGACGATCTGCTGCTAAAGCTTGTAATTCTTCTACCACATCCCAGGCAGCAGCACATTCAGGAGAAGTTGCTCCTTTTTCAGCACAAATACTGCGGGCATCTTCTCTAGCAGCCTCAATGCGATCTTCGAGATAAAGTTGCTTGGGCTTTTCGACAAAATCACCCTTGTTGAGAATGTCACTGATAGAGATAATGCCTAATAACTTACCCTCAATGACGGGAGCGCGACGAATACGAGTATTGGCAAACAGACGAGCAACATATTCTATGCCTAAGTCTGGGTTAACTACTACACAGGGTTTGGTCATAATTTCGTAAACCCGCATTTTTTTGGGATCGTGACCGAAGGCTGCTACTTTGTAGACAATATCTGTCTCTGAGACAATACCATAAGGATCGCTATCACTACGGCGATCGACAACTAAAGCCCTTAAGCCTTTGTCCTTCATTAATTTAACTGCTTCTGCTACTGTTGCCGAACCACTAATGGTAACCACAGAAGTTGTCATGATGTCACGAGCTTTAAGCATATTACTATTACCTTTTTTAAACTGTACTCAAAAGAATATTATCGACTAATTACTCAACAAAAAACTGTTCTTTTATTGTCTCCAGAACTAGCATCCAGTAATTTTAAAGTCCTTACTGGAGCAGTCATACTGGGCGCATAAGCTTCAATCACTATGCCATTGCGAGCGCACATGACCATTAAGTAATCACAGCTTGGGCATTCTGTTTGGATTACTTGGTTACTAGTACAGCGATGATAGATGGGATCGGGACTGGTAAAGTAAATACGAGTAGCATTACCACCACAGTTGGGGCAAAAGCATTGAATTGTTGCAATAGTATCCATAACACAATTTTTTTTGATTAATAGTATGGGAAATACTTGGCTATTAGCTAATAGCTTTTTAAAACTATGCCCCGACTGTGAATGAGTCTATTTGAGCCTAAAGATGTTTTTCTAAAGCATTACTAAAAGTTTCATAAGCAGCTTTACCCACCAGAGTTTCTACTACTTCTCCACCTTTAAAAATTAGAACAGCAGGAATACTACGAATGCCAAATTGTTTAGCATTATCCCGATTTTGATCGATGTCTATTTTGACCACATTGGCTCGATCTCCATAATTTTCTGCTAGTCGATCGATTAAAGGCGCAATTAAACGACAAGGACCACACCAAGTTGCTGTGTAATCAACAACTAAAGGTTTTTCTCCTTTCAGTAGTTGCTCAAATTCGTCGCCTTGAATAAAATTTGCTTTAGTCATATAAAATTTATCGCTTTTAGGCAAAGGGTTTAATAGAGTTCATCTTCTTGATGGGTTTGAATAGTGCAATCAGATAAAGGATACGCAACACAAGTTAAGACAAATCCTGATTCAATCTGATCGTCATCCAAGAAGGCTTGCTCTGATTGATCTACTTTGCCTGAAACAATTTTCCCTGCACAGCTAGAACAGGAACCTGCTCGACAAGAAACAGGAAGCTCGATATCATTTTCTTCTGCTGCATCAAAAATATATTGATCTTCTGCTACTTCGATAGTTTGATCTAATCCCTCTGCTTCGTTGATTAATCTGACTTTATAACTCGCCATAAATATTATTGATTACTCCCTATATTTAGTAGTATTTAAGTTGGTGATTTTAGTGATAGTGCGTTTTCCAAACTACAAGTAACCTCCATCACAGAAAGACTGCCATTGATATTAATGAGACAGCGACGCTTTCTGTAAAAATTAATCAGAGGACTAGTTTGCTCTTGATAGACCTCGAGACGACGACGAATAGTATTTTCGTTATCGTCTTGACGACCTCTTTGCAGCATTCTCTTAATTAGGCTTTCCGTATCGACATTAAAGTTGACAACAAAAGGATAGCTATTCCCTAAAATTTGGAGAATATGCTCTAAAGCTTGAGCTTGAGATAAATTACGAGGAAATCCATCTAAAATCCAGCCGACACGAGCATCTTGTTTGGCTAAACGTTCGCGTATCAATGCCATAATTAAATGGTCTGGAACTAACTCTCCTGCTTCTATGTGAGCTTGAGCTTTAATCCCAACAGAAGTTTTCTGCGCGATCGCTTGACGCAAAATTTCTCCCGTGGAAATATGGGGAATCTTCAGTTTTTCAGCTACAAATGTCGCCTGAGTGCCTTTTCCTGCTCCTGGAGGGCCTAACAATATTAAACGCATTATTTTTTTTCTGTGTCTTGATAAACTGTATGTTATATAGTATTGATTTTTTTTTGATTGATTATGAGTGCAGAAAAGTCAGAAGCTTACACAGTCTGGAAACGGTTAGAACAAGGACGAAAAGCTAAAGCTGCTCAAGGTGGATACGTTGGCTACGGCTCTCCAGCTTTCGGTCAAAAGACCATAAATGGTCAATTAGTAGAAGAACCAAAAGAACAGGAGGTAATTGACCTAATTCGCCGTCATCACAAATCTGGTAAGTCTTTACAGCAAATTGCCGATTGGCTTAATCTTAATGAGTATAAAACTAAGCGCGGTCAGCAATGGAGAAGAATATCTGTTAAAAGGGTACTAGACCGTCTTTATGGTAAAAATCCCAGAATATCTGGCGTTAAACCTCTTTCTTCTTCCTAAGCCTAAGCTTGAATTTAATTGCTTAACTTCTCCTTAACTCTTATCACCTATACATAGGCAAAATCAATACTAATCAATAATTACAAAGGTTTATCTGTAACATTTGTCTATCATATCCTGGATCGGAGTTAATGTGAAGAGATTTTTTTAATCATTATCCTTGGGGATCGACATGCAACTCAACGACGAATTTTTTCCAGCCCCGGATTTAGAGGCAGCGATCGCTCGCTCTCCTTTAGTTATTACTCCAGAAACTTCTTTAACTGAAGCGATCGCGATGATGAGTCAAATTAGAGGGAGTAGTTGCTTATTACCTAGCGAAGATAAATCACTAGAGTTATTTCCTTATAACAAGGCTTGTTCTAGTTGTGCTTTGATTATGGACGAAGGACAAATTATAGGGATTTTAACGGAGAGAGATATCGTTAAGCTAACGGCAGCAGAAGTTGATTTTAATTCAGTACCAGTTACCCAGGTAATGGCTAATCCTGTAGTCACTTTAGCCAAAGAGAACTTTAAAGATATCTTTGCTGCTTTATTTCTATTTCGTCGCTATAAAATTCGTCATTTACCTATACTAGATAAGAACAATAACTTAATCGGAATCGTTTCTCCTGGAACTATTCGTCAAGCTATGCGCCCATTCAATCTTCTTAAGTTAAGGCGTGTTGCTGATGTTATGAGTAAAACCATAGTTCAGGCATCTTTGGATACTTCCGTACTTGAAATATCCCAGATTATGACCCAACATCGGGTTAGTTGTGTAGTTATTACCAAAGAAGATAAAACTGAAAATATCTTACTGCCGATGGGAATTATTACTGAGCGAGATATTATCCAGTTTCAAGCCTTACAATTAAATCTCAAAGAGATTCTAGCTGAAGAAGTCATGAGTACTCCTTTGTTTCTTCTAAGTCCTGAAGATTCATTAATAACTGCCCATCAAGAAATGCAACGCAGACGAGTAAGAAGATTAGTAGTTTCTTGGAATTGGGGTCAGGGATTAGGCATTGTTACGCAAACTAGCCTACTACGAATTTTTGACCCGATGGAGATGTATGGAGTGATCGAAACTTTGCAACAAACGATACAAGAATTAGAGCAAGAAAAAGCCGAACTCTTAGCAATGATCGAGAAATGAATATACTAAACTTCATAATGCTACAGCCTCAAAGACATGAATTACTCAGGCTATAATCGAGCAAGTATTTGCAACAAAAATTAACAATGTCCTTAGATGTCGCTCTCATTAGGGTTTCAAGTTATATTCAAAACTATAGGCTGTGAGAAAACACTTCTCATCTCTGTATTAACGATTTGATGATATCTTGATGTAATTAAAGGATTGCAAAAATCAAAGAAAACTCAAAACTCTAATTAAGTAGAATATTAAGAAAATACAAACTATCCGTAGCTCTATAATTTTCGATTAAAACTGTATCTAAGCTAGCCACTCATATGTATTAATCTGAATCGACAAACAACGTCAAAAAATATAAAAATACTAAAAAACCTAAACTATAGAAGCAAATCAGTGTTGAGTCTCAAGGGTAAGTAATCTTAGAAGTTTATAAATGACCTCAAGTTTACTTTAATTCTTTGATTGCAATGAAAATATCTTTTTTTAAAAGCTTAAAATTTCGGATGCCCTTACTGGTTTTATCCGGTATTCTCCCCTTAATGTCGATCGCGATCTTAATATCTACGGCTAACGCATCCAAAACAATCTTACAAGAATCACAAGAAAACCTATTTTTAAAAGCACAATTACTAGCTAGAAACATCAGTAGTTGGGATGAAGCCAATGTATTAGCTTTGCTGAATCTCAACAAACAACCAGATATAATTAGCGGGAATATTGAACGGAAAAAGACTATCCTCTCAGGACTAGTTGATACTTATAGTCATCTCTCTTTAGCGATAACTACAGATAAAGATGGCTGGAGTCTCGCTCGTAGTGATGACAAACCACCTCAATACTATGGAGATCGAGCCTATTTTCATTCAGCTTTAACAGGAAATGAAATTAGTTATCAAACCTTAATCAGTCGCCTTGACCAAAAACCTAATTTGTGTCTTGCTTCTCCCATTCAAAAAGACCAACAAGTTCAAGGGGTAAGTGCTATATGTACTGACTTAAAAATCTTAACCGAACAAGTGGGTGAGTTAAGATTTGGGCGAACGGGTTATGCCTTTGTCGTCGATCAAAATGGCTACATCTTAGTTCATCCCAATCTTCAATACTTATCCAAAGCAGAATTAACTAATTTTGGTCAATATCCCCCAGTCAAAAATCTCTTAGGCAATCATTATGGGCAAAAACAAGAGGGACAAGAACAATTTTTTAGCGATCGCCAAGGTGTAAGATGGATTTCATATAGTACCAAAACTCACAACAATTGGGGAGTAATTGTTGTGCAAGAAGAAGCCGAATTTTTTCAGAATAGACAGGAATTTCAAAACTTAGCCTTTTTAATTGGTTTAATTGCGGTACTAGGGACAAGCGGATTTACCTTTTTATTAGCCAGTCGTTTAATTAAGCCCATTAGCAATCTGGGGGAAGCAGCCATTGATTTTGCTGAAGGCGACTTAGACCGCCGAGTACAAATTAAACGCCAAGACGAATTAGGAATTCTCGGTTCTTATTTCAATCAAATGGCGAATCAGTTAAAAACTTCGATCGAAGAATTAAAACAAGCCAAAGAAGTAGCTATCTCCGCTAATAATGCTAAGGACAGATTTATCGCTAATATCAGCCATGAATTGCGCACTCCTCTGAACGGAATTATTGGTTATACCAAAATTCTTAAACGAGAACTCCCTTTAAATTCTCGGCAAATTAGAGAATTCAACATCATCGAAAAAAGTGGATTTCATCTTTTAACCCTGATTAACGATCTCCTCGATTTTTCCAAAAATAAAGTTAGTAAATTGGAGCTTCATCCCGTTGAATCAGACTTACCTGAGCTTTTAAACTCAGTTATAGGAATTGTCAAAAATGAAGCCAAAGCAAAAGGGCTAGAAGTTATCACCAGATTTGAAAACCTACCCAATAGAGTATTAGTAGATGAAAAAAGACTGCAACAGATATTAATTAATCTTTTGTACAATGCTGTTAAATTTACTGACCACGGTCGAGTAGTTTTAAGGGTCAGAGGAATTAGCGATTTTTCTGCTAGCAAAGGTTTTCCTCAACAAAAAATCCGCTTTGAAGTAATTGATACTGGGGTGGGAATCAGCGCAGAAGAACAACCCAAAATTTTCCAACCTTTTGAGCAAGTTGGCAATATCAAGGGGAGAAGTGCTGGTACTGGGTTAGGTTTATCCATTAGCAAACAACTAGTCAGTTTAATGGGAGGTAAACTCCAAGTAAAAAGTAAATTAGGTGTAGGTTCTAATTTCTGGTTTGAGACAGCATTTACCTTAGTCGAAAACAATTTAGATCGATCGCAAAAGCCCAAATTAGAGAACGTCATAGGCTACAAAGGTCAAGAACGCAAAATTCTGGTAGTGGATGATAAAGAAGCAAATCGTTGGCTATTGGTAAATATACTTGAACCCCTTGGCTTTAGAGTCTTAACGGCAAATAATGGGGAGCATATGTTCGAGCTTATAAATCAAGAAAGACCAGACTTAATCTGTCTTGATTTATTTATGCCTGGGAAAACTGGCTTTACTTCAGCAAAACAACTACGGCGAATACCAAATTTAAAAAATATTCCCATAATTGTGGTGTCTGCCACAGCAATTACTAAAGAGATTTATCAGTATCTGGAATGCGATGAATTTCTCAGTAAACCTGTTAATGAGGAAAAATTACTAGAGCTATTGCAAAAATATTTGCATTTAGAGTGGGTTTACCAAATAGAACAATCTACTCGTAGCATTGTATAAATTCACGCTCTTTGTGCTTTACGTGCTCTCATAGCTAATAGCTATTGGCTTTTTTAGGCAAGAAGTCTAAAGCTATCACTGGGAATAAATTTTATAAGACGGTAATTTATGCTTTCTAAAATAATTCGTCGTAATTTTGTGAAACTAATTCCTTTGGGAATAGCGAGTGGGATTCTAGCTGCTTGTGGCTCTCAAACAGGAACTAATACAGAACAATCTCAGGATTCTCTTACTAACCGCACACAAACCTATACTCTGAGAATCCAAAGTACCTGGTCGGCAAAAGATATATTTCAAGAAATCTTGCAGGATTGGGCAAACAAAGTCGAAGCAATGTCTGGGGGAAGATTAAAAATCGATCTGTTGGCAGTTGGCTCAGTAGTAGGAACAAGCGATTTAATTGATGCTGTTAGTAAAGGTTTAGTTGATGGTGGACATGGCTTTACTACTTATTGGTTTGATCTCCATAGAGCTTTTAGCTTATTTGGTGCAGGACCTTCTTTTGGTATGAATGGAGAGATGTTTCTGGGTTGGATTCATTATGGTGGTGGTCAAGAACTTTATAATGAGCTGCTCCAGAAACTAGATCAGAATGTAGTCTCTTTTTTTCATGCACCCATACCAACTCAACCCTTAGGTTGGTTTAAAAAAGAGATTACTAGTCCAGATGATATGAAGGGTCTGAAATACCGCACTTTAGGAATTGCCCTCGATCTTTTTAAGAATATGGGTGCATCTGCACAATTTATACCAGGTAACGGAATTGTATCTGGCATAGAGAAAGGTGTTATTGATGCAGCCGAGTTTAATAATACCACTAGCGATCGCTTGTTAGGATTTCCTGAGGTATCTAAAGTCTTGATGGTGCAATCTTATCATCAACCTTTAGAAATACTAGAGTTAATGTTTAATAAGACTACCTATGAAAGTCTTCCTGCTGACTTACAGGCAATTCTTAAGTACGCCACTATGGCTGAGTCGGCCGACTTTAACTGGAAGTTTATGGAGCGTAATAGTCAAGACTATCTAGCTATTAAAGAAGCTGGAGTTCAAGTTTATAAAACACCACAATCTATCTTAAAAGCACAGCTAGAAGCTTGGGATCAAGTCATTACTCAAGAATCTTCTAATGATCCTTTTGTAGTTAAAATAATTAATTCTCAGAAAGAATGGGCTAAACGAGTTGGTGAATGGTATTTAGATCTAACAGTAGAAAATCAAACTGCCTACGACCATTTTTTTCCCCAATCTTAAATTCTTGAACTCAAAAATCGATCGCTTTTTTCGCTAGAACAAAAAAGATTAGTTTTTACTTTTCAATTTCTCTAATCCAACACCAAAAATTAACATTACTGGATTACTATAAAGTAATAATTAAAAAATAATTAAATTTTAAGAGGTATCTGTGTTTTCTAAAATACTACGACGTGATTTAGTCAAATATCTTCCTGTAGGAATAGCTAGTGCAGTGCTTGCAGCTTGTGGTGCATCAACGAATAACACCACTAATGCTCAATCTGATGATGCTGTTAATACGAGTCCTACTAACCAAGAGACTTACACCCTGAAAATGCAAAGTACATGGGCTGCTCAAGATATCTTTCAAGAGATCTTGCAAGATTGGGCCAACAAAGTTAATGAAATGTCTGGAGGAAGATTAACTATCGATCTTCTACCAGTAGGCTCAGTTGTTGGTACATCAGAATTAATGAATGCAGTTAGTGAAGGGATACTTGATGGGGGTCATGGCTTTACTGCATACTGGTTCGGGCTAAATCGAGCTTTTAGTTTGTTTGGTACAGGGCCTTCTTTTGGGATGAATGGCGAGATGTTACTCGGTTGGATTTATTATGGTGGTGGACAAGAACTCTATGACGAACTACTCCAGCAACTAAATCGCAACGTAGTCTCCTTTTTTCATGGTCCTATACCTACTCAACCCTTAGGCTGGTTCGATAAACAGATTACTAGCCCAGATGATATGAAGGGAATGAAATACCGCACCCTCGGTATTGCTTTAGATGTATTTAAAGATATGGGTGTATCGGCACAATTTATACCAGGTAATGAAGTAGTTCCTAGTTTAGAGCGAGGAGTTGTGGATGCAGCCGAGTTTAATAATACTACTAGTGATCGCTTGTTAGGGTTTCCTGATGTCCGTAAAGTATTAATGGTGCAGTCTTATCATCAGCCATTAGAAATATTAGAGTTAATGTTTAATAAAGATAAATATAATAGTCTTCCTCCTGACTTACAGGCAATTCTTAAATACGCTACTATGGCTGAGTCGGCTGACTTTAATTGGAAGTTTATGGATCGCAATAGCCAAGACTATCTAGCTATTAAAGAAGCGGGAGTTCAAGTTTATAAAACCCCTCAATCTGTCCTGCAAGCACAGCTAGAAGCTTGGGATCAAGTATATGAATCAGAGTCACAACAAAACCCCATTTTTGCTAAGATAATCGATTCGCAAAAAGCATGGGCTAAACGAGTAGGAGAGTGGAGTCTAGATTTGACAGTAGAAAATCAGACTGCTTACAATCACTTTTTTAATGCTCAAGCTTAATAAAATTCAAACAAAGATTTTTCTGGCAAGATTCTTGGCTGAATGAATCATGCTGTGAACTTGATGTATGGGAAATACTATATCTATATTTATGTCCATATATCTGAATTTTGTGTCCAAAACTTTTCTAAATTTATTTAGTCATAGAAAACCAGACTTGACTTCAAGCTAGATTGTAAATGAAATTTTTTTTACTACTAATAGACAATATCAACACCTGGGTAGGTAAAGCTTTTTCCTGGTTAATTGTTTCTTTAACTTTTACCGTCGCTTACAGTGTCATTGCCAGATATGTGTTTAGGACACCTGTAGATTGGTCAGTAGATTGGAGTTACGTCTTTTATGGAGTGTTCTTTATGATGGGTGGAGCTTATACTTTAGCTCAGAATGGTCATGTCCGAGGAGATATGATATATCACAGTTTGCCCGTCAAGACACAAGCAATTTTAGATTTAATTCTCTATTTATTATTTTTTTTACCAGGAGTATTAGCCTTAGTATGGTCTGGATTTGACTATGCTGCGGACTCTTGGAGCATTATGGAAAAATCCAGCACGACAACTGCATCTACTCCCATATATCTGTTTAAAAGTTTTATTCCCCTAGCAGGTATTTTATTGCTACTACAAGGAATAGCCGAAGTAGTTAGATGTATTCAAGCCTTGCAAACTGGGGTATGGCCTGACCGCCTTGTGGATGTGGAAGAAACTGAAGTCAAAACTGCTAAGGAGACAAATAGATGAGTCAGGAAATCTTAGGTCTATTAATGCTCCCTAGTTTAGTACTGGCAATTTTTCTGGGTTTTCCTACTGCCTTTACCTTGATGGGATTAGGAGTAATTTTTGGCTATATTGGCAATGGCAATATGGTCTTCTATTTATTAGTACAAAGAACCTATAGCACCATGAGTAATGAGGTTTTAATCTCCATTCCTCTATTTATCTTCATGGGATATATTATTGAGCGAGCAGGAATTCTCGATGATTTGTTTAAAAGTATTCAGTTAGCAATGGGCCCTATTCGGGGTTCTCTGGCTATTACTACACTGATTACTAGCACTATCTTTGCTACTGCTACGGGAATTATTGGGGCTGCTGTCACCTTAATGGGATTACTGGCTTTACCAGCCATGCTTCGTGCTAATTATGATGTCAAGTTATCTACGGGAATTATTGCTGCTGGCGGTACTTTAGGAATCTTAATTCCCCCCAGTATTTTATTAATTCTCTATGGAGCAACAGCAGGAGCATCTGTACCCAAACTTTATGCTGCTGCCTTCATTCCTGGCTTGTTACTTTCTTTCTCTTACTTAGCTTATATTCTGATTCGAGTTAACCTCAATCCTAAACTTGCTCCACCTTTACCTGAACATGAGCGTAACAGACCTTTAGCAGAAATCTTCTTAATGCTCTTAAAATCATTTGTGCCGATAGTTGCTTTGATTATGTCGGTTTTAGGGGCAATTTTATTTGGAGTTGCCACTCCGACTGAAGCTGCTGCAGTAGGTGCAGTGGGTGGATTAGTCTTAGCAGCTATCAATCGACGATTAACTCTTCAGGGTCTTAAGGAATCGGTCTTTCTGACTATGCGTTCTTCGGCAATGGTGTGCTGGTTATTTGTTGGTTCTGCTATCTTTTCTGCTGTATTTGGTTTATTGGGTGGTGATAAATTGATTGAGCAGTTTGTTGTGGGTTTAAATTTGCCACCTACTTTATTTTTAATTTTGGTACTATTCATTATTTTTCTCTTAGGTTGGCCTCTAGAGTGGACAGAAATTATTGTGATCTTTGTACCTATTTTTCTCCCTCTTCTGGAACAGTTTTCTATTGACCCTCTGCTTTTTGGTATTTTGGTTGCTCTGAATCTGCAAACTGCTTTTCTGTCTCCCCCTGTAGCTATGTCAGCTTTTTATCTCAAAGGAGTAGCACCTAAACATATATCTATTAACCAAATTTTTGCAGGAATGTATCCTTATATGGCTCTGCAAATCGCAGTTATGTTTTTAGTTTTGCTTTTCCCTGATTTAGTTTACTTTTTGCCCAACCTAATTTTTCAACAATAATAAGTAGATCGATCTAATTGTTGCTAGGATGGGTAGCGATCGCTGCCTATCTATATTTTTATAAATGAACTTATTTCCAGACGAGTCTAATGGTGTAAGATTTCAAAGTAACGAAAATAACTAATAACAAGATGTTTCTGCACAAAATCCGTTACATAGTCTTGTCTCCTCCTACCTACATTCGATAGGGTAGGAAAATCAAAGCTTGTAAAAATACATCCCTTTGGCTAGTTTCAGTATTTTTTTGCCTTGGGGTTAATATCTGTGTGCTTTCATCCTGCCCTAAAAACAGACCGTTATTGACGTAAAAAAAGGGTGGATTTTCAATGAAAACTCATGGTAACGTCCATAAGGGCGATCGCTTGGGATTGCTAATGGTCATTTTTGCAGCAATCCTCTGGGGAACAGTAGGTGTAGTGGTTCAAACTATTTACGCAGAATCTGCTACAAATCCCCTCTCTATTGGCTTCTTTCGACTGGCTATTTCTGTACCTTGGCTATTTCTTACCTGTGTGCGTACTCTAGGATGGCAAATGTTTCAAATAACCAAACGGGATTTAGCATTGATGGTGCTAACTGGAGTGATGACTGCATTTTTCCAAGTTTGCTACTTTGCATCTATTAACTACATTGGAGTGGCTGCTGCTACACTAATCACACTTTGTACTGCACCTATTTGGGTTGCTTTACTAGCTTCACTACTACTGCATGAAAGATTTACACGAGTAATTTTCTTAGCTCTTATTTGTGCGGTGGGAGGAACAATATTGTTAGTTGATGTTCAAACTGGACAGATCGATATACGATCGCACACTGTTTTTGGTGTGTTTTTAGCTCTAGGTTCAGCACTAGGCTATTCCTCGTTCACCCTATGTAGTCGATTTTTGGCAAGACGAAATCATCCACTCCAATCTCTCACGGTTGGATTGTTTGCAGGCGCAATATTTCTTTTGGCGATCGCTTTAAGCTCTGGATTGGTGATTCAATATTCTTTAGTCAGTTGGATAGCTCTGTTGTATTTAGGTATTGTTACAACTGCCTTGGGGTACTTGCTGTATTTTAGTGGGATGCGTCATACTCCTGCTACTGTTGCCAGTATTGCTACCTTGCTTGAACCGTTAACCTCAACCATATTGGCATGGTGGTTATTGGCTGAAAAATTAGGTTCTTCAGGTATTGTGGGAGGTATATTGTTGTTAATGGCGATCGGCATACTTTACTGGGAAAACCTTCGTTGTAATCACCGTAATTCTGAGAGAAGTTAAAAGACTCAAATAAAGTTAGGATAATGTAAAAATTAGGTTGAAGCGGGCAGAAACTCTGTCCGTCTTTTCTAATATTTGTCATCTCAAAAACATTCTTTTTATTTTTGTAATCTGTAAATAGAGGTTGCTGGAAAACTTTGAAACATTGAGCTAAAGAACGTTACAGAGATTATGGCACGACCCAAAAATTAGGTTGAGGGGGCGCAAAAGCCCTAAAATTGGTGAAA
>JAAUYH010076195.1_pt1 | contig 15647 bp, 11 predicted proteins | sample 7278061 | NCBI WGS metagenome assembly JAAUYH01 (sample SAMN14350203, study PRJNA611818) | marine sediment metagenome | isolation source: surface marine sediment (0.6m) | place: French Polynesia: Moorea | collected 2018-08
ATTTACAACTTGAACTCAAGCGTAATTTTGATCCCCGCCAATCTAAAGTTTTAATGCAACAACAAGGATATCGATTTCGCCCCGGACAAAAGCAAGTAGTTTTCCGAAATAATGTAGAGATTGAGTAATGAATTGTAGTTTCTTTTAGGGAAATATCAAGGAAATTGCGAGTAATTCAAAATTTTTAGCTCGAAATCGTTAACTCGAAATCTTCAGATTTATAGCTTGAGATTTATAGCTTGAGATTTACAGCTTGAAATTTACAGACTTATAATTTGCAGTAAACGTAAATATATATCCTAAACTAATCTCATTTTATCTGGAAATTAAAAAACCTAACTTTTAATGAGTGATAACTGCATGCTTATTATTCCATCATGCAATTATCATTTTTTAAAAGTCAGTTGTTAAAATTAACCTTCAAAATTCAGTGCTTTATTCAAATTCTAGTTATATTTTTGACTACACTCTATTTAAATCAAAAGAATATATTTAGAACTTTATATTCAGCATCTTAGAAGTAACATCTTAGTGCTGGGGTGAAAGTAGTTCATCTAACCAATTTTCCACTTGTAAACGCAAGCGGTATCCTGAATTATCGGCAACTTCGGCATTATTTTCTAAATGATTTAGGACGCGACGATAATCGGCGATCGCACAATTCCAATCGCCCCAAATATGATATGTCCTGCCTCTTTGTGCGAATATATATGTTTCCAGTTGTTCGAATACTAAGGCAACTTCAAAATTATCAATTGCTTCAGAATATTGTCCAAGTTCGCGCCAGGTAATACCTCGATTAATCCAAGCCCTAACATAACTCGGATTTAGATCCAATGCCCGGTCGTAGTCAGCAATTGCATCAGCCAATCGTCCAGAAGCTGCGTAGGAGTTGGCACGATTATTGTAAGCACTTGCTAAATTTGGATTTAATTTTAATGCCGTATTGTAATCAGAAACGGCTTTTTGTATTTCGCCGCTTTCAAAATAAATTAGTCCTCGATTGTTATAATCAACTGCATTTTGGGGATGGCAGTAAATTAACTGACTTAAAAGTGCAATGGCTTTTTGGTAATCACCCTGCTGAGCTTTTGTCAGTGCATCATAGCGTAAGTATCGCGCATTGAAAGTAGATGTTTCACAAAGATTGATGACTCCAGGTTCGGAATCAGATGTTAGCCCTAAAACGACTTTACATTCTTCATCTTGTTCGTCACCAGATGCTAAAAAAAAGCGACTGTTCATATATTCCTGCCCAATCTGCTTGCTTCGTAAACTTGCTAGTTTTGATAATGCTGGTCTTATGCCCCTGAATGATTAAGTCGATTCTCTATTCTTACTTGGTGAGACACATCATGTCCAATCAGATCCCAACCTTAAATTTAAGTGTTTCAACTAGCTGTCTTAATAAATAGAGTACGGCTTATATCAGATATGCAGTTGTAAATTACGCCCATTATGTGAATTAGAATTTGAAGTAAGCTCATTTCACGACAATAACCACGAATTTCGTTAATAAAGCTTCCTTAAACTGAAACTCTTGAGCTAAGAGTTTTGAATTTCATCTAATTCCCATTTAAAAGTAATTATTAATTGAATACACTCGTACGAACCCAAATTCCTGAAGATAACAAAAATTAGTTGCCAAAAATTAATAAAAAATAGCATTAAAGGCTTAACAGCGACAACTTGGTAAAATGCTTGCAAGCGATTCAGGCTTGCTTGACAAAACTTAAATTTTTGAAAAATTTTGTTATGACAACCGAAATATCCTATACTCAGGCTCCCGACCTCAGAGCCGATGATTACTTTGTTATTGGTCTTGCAATTTGTTTTGTGAGGGATGATGGAGAAGTCCATCAAGTTGAAGTTATAGAGCCAATTCCTTCTGCAGCTTTAGGCGCACTTGTTAAAGGTATCCCTACTTCCTACAAATTTGCTTATGCTACATCTTTAGGGGAAGTTCTTAAAGAAGATGCACTTCAAGTACCTGCACAATTTCCTAAATCATCACAATTTTCCGAAGAGTTTATTGAAAGAGCATTTGCTGCAGCAAGAACTTACAAGCGTAACGAAGCGGAACGTTTAATTCCGTTAGGTACAACCTATGAGGACTTCCAATTCTCAACAGAACGAAAGCGCGTACTCAATGCAACTCGGAACGTTACCAAAGATGACAACGTGAAACAACATTCCCATACCCATAAAGTTTTATAGCTCGATAAGTTTTGTCGCTCGAGCTATTTTGTGATCGGAACAATTGACTTCTAGCGGTAAAGTACTCCCAGAAATTGTAATGTGGGCAGTGCCCACCTTACGAAAATGTTTAACTACCCCAAGGGGATTGTTAACTATAACTCTTCCCAATAATTGTGTGTTTCAGAGTGTCAACGACCCCGATCTAAAGGTACGGGTCACCCAGCCTAAAAACTGGCAGCCCTAAGTTGACCAGACTTTCGTTAACGGCAAGCGTTCAAGAACCTACCAAGGAATGCGTAGCTAGTTCCTTGCTCTAGAACTAAATACTGCAAAACTATTCACAAAAAAGATGGATATTCTTATGCGTTTTGATATTAATTCACGGCAGTTAAAACTGCTCGTGTCGTTTTTCCTCCGCGACATAAATGTACGCGGTTTCCAAACTTCCGGAGGTCTTTAGATGAAGATAGCCAGTTTTTAGATCCTCGTACTCATAAACCGCTATATTTATTACAACTTTGGTTGTTAAAACCTTAATTTAATTTTTACGAGCTTTTTTCGTTATGTTGAAATTATATGGTGCGGCTCGCAGTCGAGCATCAATTATTAAGTGGTATTTGGAAGAATTAGAAATACCCTATGAGTTTGTGAATTTAGATATGCAATCCGGGGAGCATCGTCAGCCCGAATATTTGAAAATCAATCCAATTGGTAAAGTTCCAGCTATTGTTGATGGGGACTTAAAACTGTGGGAGTCGGGTGCAATTTTGCTTTACCTGGCTGACAAATATGACAAAGCAGCCATTTCTGCAGAAAAGAGGGCTGAATATTACCAGTGGGTTTTATTTGCAAACGCGAGTTTAGGACCCGGTATTTTTATTGAAGCTAATCGCGAACGCGAGATGAGCAGATTAATGACTCCCCTAGAGGAAATTTTTGCCAAACAACCTTTTGTGTTGGGAAATGAATTCACTGTTGCTGATGCTGCTGTGGGATCTCTCTTAAGTTACATTCCCATCATGCTTAAGCTTGACCTTAGTGAATATCCCCACGTTCTAAATTATATAAAGTCAATTTCTGAGCGCCCAGCATTTAAAAATACTATTGGCGCGCGTTAGTTGATCTTGTTACCAGGCTAAGGAATCTGGATTAAATAAAGTACAAAAGTAGGGTGCTGTTAGCATCGCGTAACGCACCATTCCAAATTTTGGAATTACAGGTTATTAAATTCTCATTCCTAAGCCTGGTGACATCAAAAATAATTGACTAACGATAATTAATAAATTGCAACGCAACCGGATAATCTTCCTGTTTAAGTCGTTGCATCACCGTTTGTAAATCATCTTTACTTTTACTGCTAACCCGCACCGCATCTCCTTGAATAGAGGGTTGCACTTTTTTCATTTCATCGCGAATCAACTTTGAAATTTTTTTGGCAATTTCCTGAGAAATGCCTTTTTTCAAGGTAATCTCTTGCCTTACTCGACTGCCACTAGCAGATTCTATTTTGCCAAATTCAAATATTTTTTGGGAAAGATTGCGTTTTGCGGCTTTTTCCCGCAATATTTTGCTGACGGAATCTAAAGTGAATTCACTATCAGAATTAATAGTGATAGTTTGTTCGCCCAACTCTACAGTTGTTTTAGTATCTTTCAGATCGTAGCGGCTTTTAATTTCACGTACAGTTTGATCGACAGCATTAACCATCTCTTGTCTGTCGAAATCGCTCACAATATCAAATGAATAGGTAGAAGCCATAAGGAATCTTCGACTCAAAAGTTTTAATCTGAGGGAATTGAAAATAAGTAATAAACCCAACTAATTGGTAATTAATAGTCAAGAAAAAACCATTAAACTCATTAGTTGCTGGCTTGAATAATACTTAGAACGATGAGGATAGCCGAACAAGTAGATCCAACAGCATACATTAAAGACCGCAACAAAGGTACATTTAATATATAAAAAATTGAATACAGCGATCGCGCAACTAGAAAAGTAATAGCAGCATATTCTGCCCAAATAGAATCAACGTTGGTTACATACGCCATTAATGCCGCAGCGGCAAAAATCATAAAAGCTTCAAAGGAATTTTGGTGTGCCCAGGTAGCGCGTTGGGCATAACTTGGAAGCCGTTCGAACATAGCACGAGGAGCAGACATATCGTAACCGACGCTAAAACGCGCATAACCCACGACCATAAAAGGTAAATAAATTAGTACGGCAGCAGCAGCAACAGAATATAAGAGAATTGCAGGCACAGACAACGTCAAAAAATCCATCAAAATTTTCTTGAGTTTAAAACATTTATTTGGCTTAAATTTTACTGGTTTAGGTAGTGTTTTGCTGCTTGTTTTTTTATATTATGCCGCTGCTAACCCTCAATTTATTTTGAAAGTACAAATATCTATTTATTCAGCAACACCCATCAGTCATATTTTAGCTACTATTTAGTTGCACCTAAAAAATAGGCAAAATATATTTGCCAATATTCGTCATTAATGACTAATGAGCTACGAGTAATAGCTAATCAAAATAGAATAAAGTTACAACTTTTCTCTGTTCTTCTGCTTCTTTACAAGTTTGCAGGAGTGTACCACTGTCGTGAAACGCAAAACAAATTAGTTGCTGGCATCGAGAGACTATCTCTTTATTACACAGATAACTAGCTTCTGCGAGAGAAAGATGATTATTACTAGAATTTTCGACTAAATGCATTACTCGATCTAGTTGCTGGCGTGACTCTAACGGTTGGAGTTCCAAACTTTGAGGGAGAATAACCGTTAGAAGATTGGGATCGGCACGCATTGCTCCACGAATGGCTGCTGAATTCGTACCCGTTGCACCAGAAGTTATGACCCTATTTCCTGCCAAAACCAAGGCGTAGGTCATCATTTCAATGAGATTTTGATGCGTAATTGGAACATGACGAGAACCAAGCAAAGCAATACGCTTGGAACCTGTTTGCTGAACAGTTGCCAGTTCTTGCGCTAACGTATCAAGGTTTATAAGGTCTGTTGACTGACTCAAACGATCAAAGGAATCAGATTAAACGACCAAGATATTTTAACAGACAGAGTGTAGAGTTGCGGCAGTTTGTGTTATTAGAATTCAGATTTTTTTATAATTTATGACTGGCGACTGGCGACTAGCCCATGGAAAGAAAAGTATTTTACTCTGAATATTCACCCAAAATCTATATGGCTAAGGCTGAGTATAGCTAGTTGCCTGTTCTGTAGTTCTCTCCCTGTATGCCGCTGTGAGTGCGCGGCTGCTAACGTAGTTTACCGGAACCGTAGATAGCGCAACTAGAGGCTCCGTCGTCGTCGCCCCAGGCTCTAGGTATTGCGCCACTTGAGGGGCGTGCCGTTAGCCACGTTTGGACGCGGCGTAGCCATTTGTTGACGCGCTACGCGTATGACTAAAGTCACGCTAACGCTAACAGCTTGCTGCGTGCAAACACCTCCGGTGCCCCTTGAACGCGCTTACAGCGAACACATCCGTAGGATGCCTCCAAAGGCGCTGCGCCTTCTCAGTGGCGGCACGCAGTGCTATTACCGGTCGCCAGTCGCCAGTACCCAGTCCCCTTCAAGACAAGGTTGTCACTGGGTTTAAGTCAATTAAAGAAAGCAAACGATCTATATCAAAGTGTTCTGACATCATCTGACGAATGCATTCAGCTTTGACTGGCTCGTGTATATGCGCTTGACTAAAAGTTTTATCAATTATTTCCACAGTCGTTAGGGTATCTAAATCTACGGAAATAATTGGTATTTCCAGTTCTTCCGCACGGTTGAGTATAAATGCTGGTGGTGGTAACTTGCCTGTAAGAATCAGGCATTGAGTAGAAGTTTCCAAAGCCGCTTGTTGAATTTCTACGCGATCGCCACCTGTCACGACAGCTGTATTGTTACGTTTACGAAAATACTTCACTGCGGAGTTGACGTTCATTGCTCCAATTGCCATAGTCTCTACCAATAAATCAAGTCGGTTGCTACAGCAAAGTACTTCGGCTTGCAACTCATGCACTAAATCGCGAACGCTAATACAGCGCAATAAATCTGTTTTGGGCAAAGTTCCTAACACAGGAATACTGTGCTTTTCTAAATGCGGAATAAACAAATTGTTAACAGTTCCAATATCTTCGGAAGGAACATCATTAACAACAACACCAATCAAGCGTTTGCCTAAACGTTGTTTGGCATCTAAAACTTTCTCTAGGGAGCTTAAAGAGTGATAACGTACAACCAATAGTATGGAAGCATCAATTACCTCAGTCATTTGGGGCAAAGATAAATCAAATAAAATTCCTTCCTCTAAATCAGAAGGAGCTTCTAACAAAAGTAAGTCGCCAAATGAAACCTGTAAATATTGCTCTACTAGAGATTTTTGATAATTTTTCGTGTCATCACCAGATAAACGCTTTTCAAGGGAAAATTTATCCAATGATAGTAAAGTTGGTGCTAGACGGTTTTCTTGTAGCTTCAGACTTTTAGAAATAAATTTTGCATCTTCCTCAATTACTATTCTATTGGATCCATTTAAAGAAGTACCCAATGGCTTACCAAAGGCAATATCTACTTTTTTTTGTTGTAGTTGATAAGACAAACCTAAAACTGTAGTGGATTTACCACTCCAAGGTTCCGCTGCGCCAACGAACAAATATTTTGCTGGTTTTGCCACACCCGCACTCCTAATTTTAATACTCAGTACAACCCGACCTGCTATTTCATAATTTTAGGTCGAACTCTGCCATCAGAGACTAGGCGAATATTTTTGATTTGGATGCTGCAAAAGATTATTCGATTTATTTGAATCTAAACTTAGCTATTTCTAGAATTATTCATCTATCCGCAGTAGTTTACGATAAAATCCCTGGGAAAAATCTATTATTCGGTATCGTTTGTAATTTTCTAGTAATTCTATTAAAAAATTAATTAGCTCAAAACTAGCTACAACTGTTTCGTAACTAAGTTCTGCATTACCATCAAACTGCATTCGACAACGAGTTAAGTCTGAAGGTAAGGTCGCTGTATTCCAGGTTGCAACAAATGGAATATTCTCACTACCTTCTATTTTACGATTACCTTCCAATACTCCTTTTTTGTATAAGCCAATTGCAAGTGGCAAAAAATTACGTTTATTTCCTTGAATATAAGGTAAGTAGACACTAGCTTGTTGTGGTGTTGCTGGTTGGAGTTTTTCAAAAGACATAGTCAAGCTTCCTAAGCGAATATTTGTTATTTATTCGAGAGTGGGATGAGGCATAGGGCTGCGTGCCAATGTAGACGACATAGAACCTGCATTGTCACCAAAGTCTCTGGGAACTAGGGATTATAGATTAGCGCTCAATGTCTGGATTTGAGAAAATTATTTTATTTATCACGACTTATCACGACCCAAAATTAGCCCTGAGTTAATGGCTGTGAATAGTATTCCCAAAAAAAACTTTTGACTCACAGATACTGATTCTCAAGCGCGGCAAATGCAAAGAAATATAAAAATGTCGGTTACAATAGATTAGCAATAGCTTTGTTGGAAGCTAGAGCAATTACGTACTACATGTGCTGTTATCTAGCAGATGTTATCGTAGTTGCTACTTTTGAATAACGACAAACTAAAGTTTATGCTTGCTGAATTTGTCTTTTAATTAAATACCAACTTAATTAAATCCCAGTTAGCAGATAACCTATTTTGCTATTGGTGGCAATATAAATCGGAAGCGAAAACAAAGTATTTCTTATTTCTAAGTAAGTTTGACTTGTGTAGTAAGAATTGCACAGCTTTGTCGTATATTTGGGCTTCCAAATCTATCTGAAAAAATACCCCTGGTTGAATAAAGTTACCTATGCCAGCGAATTCCTGGCCCGAAAAAGACTTAGAAGAGTTCAAATCCCTCTTATCTGACCTCTCAGTAGAGGAAAATTCATTTAATGAAACCTTATCTGGTGTTTCTCGTCCATCCCATTTTAAAAATCGTAGACGTAAAGCGGCTATAGTCTTGACTATTGTTTGGAGCAGTACAATTGCTCTGCACTTGGTCTCTTGGACTTACCTATTCGTATTTGGTCTAACCACTATTTTAGGGTTACATGCTTTAGTCGTATTTCGTGCTAGACCCCGTAGTTACAAAAGTACGATTCAAGGGGAAATTCCTTTTGTATCGATTTTGGTTGCAGCGAAAAATGAAGAAGCTGTAATCGGCAATCTAGTTAAGGCACTTTGTAATTTACAGTACCCTCAAGAGCGGTATGAAGTATGGGTAATTGATGATAACAGTAGCGACAGAACGCCGCAATTGTTAGCTCATCTCGCACAAAAGTATGAAAAACTAAATATATTTAGGCGTAAGCCAGAAGCCACTGGGGGCAAGTCGGGGGCATTAAATCAAGTTTTGCCACTGACAAAAGGTGAAGTAGTTGCAGTATTTGATGCTGACGCACAGGTTCCTTCTGATGTTTTGTTGCAAGTTGTACCTTTGTTTGAAAGGGAAAAGTTAGGAGCTGTACAGCTACGTAAAGCTATCACTAATTCCCGAGATAATTTTTGGACAAAGGGACAGATGGCGGAAATGGCTGTCGATGCTTTCCTAAACAGGGCTAGAGCAGCGATTGGAGGTATCGGTGAACTACGGGGAAACGGTCAGTTTGTTCGTAGGGAAGCATTAATTAAATGCGGTGGTTGGAATGAAGAAACAATTACTGATGATTTGGATTTAACCATTCGCCTGCACTTAGAAAATTGGGATATTGAATGCGCATTCTATCCAGCGGTAGAAGAGGAAGGCGTTACCACAGCTATTGCACTATGGCATCAACGTAATCGTTGGGCAGAAGGTGGATATCAGCGATATTTGGATTATTGGGACTTAATTCTTCGCAACCGTATGGGTATGCGTAAAACTTGGGATTTATTGGCTTTTGCCTTCATTATGTACATTATTCCCACAGCAGCAATACCCGATCTGTTGATGGCGATCGCCCGTCACCGTCTACCGATATTAACTCCTTTTTCTGGTTTGAGTTTTACTGTATCTTTTGCTGGCATGTTTGCTGGTTTAATGCAAATACACAGGGAAAAACGACTACGTTTTTCTAGTTATTCTATCTTACTTCTGCAAACTCTCCGGGGTACTTTGTACATGCTTCATTGGTTTGTTGTTATGAGCAGCACCACTGCTCGGATGTCATTCAGACCTAAACGCTTGAAGTGGGTTAAAACAGTACATCAAGGAGCCTCTGAAAGCTAAGTGAACCTTTAAAGCCTAAATGAAATTATATGTTCTGAGGTGGCAGGCAATACGTCTGCCAAATTTTTTGTTTACTTATTATTTCTTACTTATTACTTATTACTCCTTACTTCTTACTCTTTACTTCTAAAAATCATCTTCTTCCATCTCTAATACACTTGAAGAATCATCAAATTCTGCTGGTTCATCCACAAAAGAGACAATAGCCCCATCAAAAAACTGGGCTAGGCGCTTGGCGCTGGACATAACTTGTTCAGCTTCGGGGTCGGACTCTATAGGTTTGGAAGGCTTATGTTGTTGATGTTGGGGCGGTGGTGCTGCTTCAAAATTAGGTTTCGCAATTGGTGGTTGATTTTGAGTCGGGTGAGTTCTTGCTGCAGGTTGTTGTGGTGTTTGAGTATGAGTAAATGAAGAAGCAGTGGATGGCGTAGTTTGCTGGTTGAAGCTAGGAACCGGAGATTGTGCTGGCGAAGGAGAAGGTTGTCCCGGTGAAGATATACTCGCTTCGCCTCCAGTTTTGTTTTGGGGCTGGTTAGGCTGAAAGTTTACCTTGATTTTTCGCTGACAAACTTTTCCAAAAGCATTTTCTACATCTGCTGATTTACTTCGAGCAAGTTTTACCAACTTCGGTGGTACGCCAACAGTAGCACTAACATCATTCATTACCAACAAACGTCCATGTTGCTTTAACAATGCTTGGGCGGGAATAGGTAATGTTTGAAGTACCTGGTGCCACATATTTTCTAGGGATACAGCAGAAGTTTGGGTTGGGATTGGGGAGGATGTTGTAATGGGTTCAGGTATTGGAGTTGTTGGTGTCTGTTTTTGTACCCCATTCACATGAACTCCTGCTCCAGTATGCCTCGTTTCCGGGGAAGAAATGGGAGAATTCCTAGGAACTGATGTTGGACTTGAAGCTGAAGTCGCAACTCTTGGTGTCTGTCCTTGAATTCCATTTTTATTGCTTTGAATTTCATTTCTTTGAACTTCCCTGGGCGTATGTCTCGATTCTGTAGATGGGAGGGGAGAGGAAGAAGATAAAGGTCTTACTGAGGAAGGTTGATGCTGATGTATTGTTGGTGGTGCTGAGATGACTTGTTGGGGAATAATTTGCTGTTGAGAAGCACTACTAACTGTTGGTAAAAGTCCAAGTAAAGTAATTTCTAGCCACAGACGCGGTTGGGTTGTATTTTTTAACTGTACTTCGGCACTTCTGAGATGTTGCTGTCCTAATAAAATAGTATTGAGGTCGAATTTTTTCGCTTCTTCAATTAATTCTTGCCAAACCTCTTGGGTACAAGTCACTAAATCGTTACGCCCAGAAGCTGTTTTTGCAATTAGCAAGTCTCGATAAAAAGATGCCAAATTTTGCAAGATAATTAGTGGTTCTCGACCCCGATCAAGAATTTCACGGGTAAAATCGAGAATTGCTTCAGGATTATTGGATGCGATCGCTTGTAATAATCCCATTAAATCCCGTTCGCTGACAGAACCGACTAAATCCCAAACCCGTTCTGGTGTTACTTTACCCGATAATAAACTTAATTGATCTAATAAACTTTGGGCATCTCTTAACCCACCTTGGGCAAATTGAGAAACTAAGGCGATCGCTTCAGTGGTGATACTAATACTTTCTGCAGCAGCAATTTTACTCAGATGCACTATCATCCGATCTAAAGCAATTCGCCGAAAATCAAATCTTTGACAACGAGAAATAATTGTCGGTAATACCCTTTGGGGGTCAGTTGTAGCAAGAACAAAAACTACGTGTTTAGGTGGTTCTTCTAAGGTTTTAAGTAATGCATTAAATGCTGCAGTACTAAGCATGTGGCATTCATCAACCACATAAACCTTGTAGCGACACTGAACCGGAGCAAATTGAGCTCTTTCAATAATTTCTCTGATGTTATCAACGCCGGTATTGCTAGCAGCATCAATTTCTATGACATCTAAAGTCGAACCTTTATTAATTCCTTGACATACATCACAATTGCCACATGGTTCAGGGGTCGGCTTGTTACTACTTAAACAATTCAGAGACTTGGCTAATATTCGAGCACTCGAAGTCTTCCCCGTACCTCTAGGACCAGTAAATAAATAAGCAGGGGCGATTTTGGATGTTCTGATGGCATTTGTCAGGGTGGTGGCGATCGCCTCTTGTCCGACAAGTTCAGCAAAACTTTTAGGGCGATACTTGTGGTGCAGCGGTTCGTAAGGCATAGTAAATTACCGCTAACTAGGTTTTGACCAATCGGCTGTTAAGAACTAAATTATTTTAAACTCATGGGTACTACTTGGGGAGATCAAAAATACTGAAACATCAAGTTTTATTGGTTTTAAATGGTCACACCAGCATAAATATTTAAAGCAACTTATAATATTCCTTATATAAGTGCTCTATTTTCTATCCTATAATTTGTTCGGCTATCATATTTTGCCGCTGAAATTTGATTTTATTAAATTGAACGTTAATATTTGTTGTTAATTTTCCATAAGATATATTAAAAAAAATACGATATGTAGATTTTTTGTTTGTTACAATTCATGTATTTTGTCCTGCGTGTGCGCTCCAAGGTAGCACATCTCAATCGCTAAAATCTTAGGTTAATCAAAAAAGCGGGTGCTTTATCAATGTTCAAACGGCTTATTGAATCGATCAAAAATTTTTTTCGGCGGTTGTTTGGAGGTAAGCATAATTCATCCGTCACTCCATCTGAAACAAAAAAACCACCACCACCCTTGAATAATACAGATCTGGAATTTTTGTTTACAGAACTGCTGGAAGGCGTACATCAAGCACGCGGACAATCTTGGGCCCTTAAGTGGTTAAGAAATATAGAAAATCGGGTTAGTACCGAACGTTGGCTAGATTGGTTAGATAACTTTGGGGATAAATTACTGGCAGCTCCAACACCAAATAATGAATTAGCTTCGCGCATGGTGCAATTGGGAGAATTAGAGATTGGAGATGTTGGAGACTTAGCTTATGACATTGGTATGGAACTTTTGACTCGCAATCAAAGCGACCAAATTTTGGAGTACGAAGGACCAGACATCGCAATTAATCCTCCACCGAATAACACCCCACAGAATAATATTTCACCAACAGCACAAACACCCCCACAAACAGTAGAAATTCAGCAAGAAGGAAGTAACGAAGAAAATCTTCCTGAAGGAGAATATCAGACTGTTAGTTTGGAGCAGTTATATGAGATGATTCAGCAGGACGAGAATTTGCGTCAAATGGTTGCTCAACAGTTAGGAGTTGATACAGACGACCCCGAACTTATCATGAAAAAACTAATTAATCAGTATTATGAAGCGGGTTAATTAATTTTTTGAGCAAAATTTACAATACTTTTAGTCCAGGAATGATATTAATATCATTGCCCAGTTATTATCTCGCTATTTCCTGCTTTTTGAGGCACAAGTAATTAAGCTTGTCTGTTCATAAACGGGTTGCAATAAAATAGTTTAATTTTGGCAAAGAGTTAGGTTTCAAGTCAAAAAGTAACCCTTAAAAACAGGGCTGAGACAATGGTGATTATTTGGGTTTGAGAATCAGAAAATACTGTATGAGACATTACTATTTGCTGGGGAATCAACCAAAATAATAATTATCAGTTTGTTCTGGCAAGATTAACTACATCTTAGATTGAATCATACACACATTTTCTAGCTTTAGTGCCAAATGATACTAATATAGTAGTTATAATACTCTACGGGTATCAATAAAAACTCTCAGTCTAGTTATTCCTTAGTTAAACTCTGAGTTTAATTCTATCTTAGTTAAGAGTTTGACTTGAAAAGTCTCAACTATGTTGATTAAATGTGTTTTATCTGATACTCTCAGTTTTCTTTCGTCTAATCCAACATGAGATTTTGCTCTTCCACTTAGTGAAAACAAAATATCTCAGAAGGACTGATTTAAAAAAAATTAGTCTTAATCATTAAAATCCTAAGTTTCAGATTATAAGGGGTACAAAAACATATTTTTTTGGAAATATGCTTATCTTTAAGTAAGTACCCGAACTATTAATCTTGTTGACAAAATTACTATTTGAGTTTTTTTCATTTAAATTTTTCAAATCGTAGATTAGTCTGGAAACAAGAAGATTAGTTAATCTGAATTTGTATATATTTAGTAAATCTACTTTGTAAAGTTTTACAAATTACATTTAGGTATAAGGTTATATCTTAATCTTAATTGTCATTTTTGATCGCACATCGGTCGCTAAAATCTAGGGAAAAACAATATCCAAGAATGCACCAAATGCTTAGGCGGCTATTTCAAGGGCTTCAAAAGTTTCTCAGGCGTCTTTTTGATAGCAAACAAATTTATTCTCAAAACTCTAGCGTCAGACAGTTGCCAGTAGTGCAATTGCCAGAACTGACTAATGCTGATTTAGAATTCCTGTTTACCCAACTTCTGGAAGGAGTTCACCAGGGAAGAGGACAAGGTTGGGCGACAAGATATATCCAACGTATGGAAAATCGTATTACCAATCAGCGTTGGTTAGAGTGGCTGTTAAATTTTGCTGAAAGATTATTGAATTCTCCTGCCCCGAATCACGAGTTGGCGTATCGCATGGTACAGTTAGGCGAACTGCGAATTGGTGAGATTGGAGATCTTGCTTACGATATTGGTATGCAGTTGCTAACTCGTAATTTGGATGAGTTATACGAACCAGAAGAACAAATTTCCGAACAGGAAGACCTGGCTTATTATACGAGTGTAGTACCACAAAGTTCTTTTGAAGAAGGTGTTGCAGCTTTTAATAATGAAGTCATTTGGGATTTTGACGGGCAAGATTCTGAAAGTATAGTCCCGCCTCTAAATATTTCCATTTCTCCCCAGGTAGGATTTGACGAGAAATTAGGTGAAGTAGATTTTTGGGAAGAAAACACTGAAAGTTTCAACCGAACAAATCGCGATTGCGATCATAATTATTCAGAAGAAGTACCCCTATGGGAACACCAAGAAACAATAGAAAAGCCAAAAACAACTGAGCGAGATGTTTTAAAAGATTTAAGAGGATTGGTAGTTCGCGAAGAAGATACTGAAGATGTTGACGTTAACCCCGCCAAATTAGCAGCAGACAATGAAATATTTTATACTTCACAGTCTTTTTGGCAGGGTGAAAAATCATCAGAGACAGAAACAGCAAATTCAGAAGAAGTTACTTATTTCCCAGATCTGGGTAGGTTGGGTAACTCACCACAAGCAGATACAAGTTTTTCTATCCCTGTAGAGCCACAGGTAGAAGAAACTGAAATTATTCCTCTATCGGAGAATATACCTGTTTCATCGGAAGCTAGTAATCTAGAAGCTAATAATCTAGAAGCGAATAACTTAAATTACTCATCAGATGATTCATCAGATAACTCATCTGATGAAGATTTTGAACCGGTTGTTGCTGTGACATTGGATGAATTATCCATGAGATTGCAGCAAAGTGCGAGCTTGGTAGAACAGTTAGCAGCCTACGGTCTACTGAGTAAATCTTCTGCAGAAATAAAAACGGAATCAGAAGATAATCAACCTGATATTACCCTTGAAGCTCAAGCATGGTTTTATAAGGGTTTGGGACAAGCCAAAACTGGTGATTTGATGACTGCATTGGCATCTTATGACCAAGCGATCTCAATGAAGCCAGATGTCTATGAATATTGGTTTAATAGAGGTTTAGCATTATTTCACTTGGGAGATTTTGCTGCAGCCTTAGCGTCTTACGACCAAGCAATAACCATTAAACAAGATGCTTACAAAGGTTGGTACAATCGTGGTATTACCTTGGGAGAATTAGGTGGGTTCGCTGATGCTGTAACATCTTTTGACCGAGCGATTACAATCAAGCCCGATTACTACGAAGCCTGGTCCAGTAGGGGTTTAGCGTTGGTTCAATTAGGACATTTAGCAGAAGCAATAGAAAGCTACGACCAGGCTGTAAATTTACAACCCCAAGACCAAGATAATTGGTACTGTCGGGGATTAGCACTTTTGGAAAAAGGGGATTATGTTCGGGCGATCGCATCTTTTGATAAAGCCCTAGAAATCGATCCCGCCTCCCATTTAATCTGGTACAACAGAGGTGTAGGTCTGTGGAATTTAAACCGCTGGCAAGACGCAATTGCTAGTTTGGATAAAGCAATTGAAATAGAACCGCTATCGGAGCAAGTTTGGTACATCCGAGGAAATGCC